>Ga0206116_1000227_pt1 | contig 77594 bp, 94 predicted proteins | sample 3A1Ametagenome_FD_178000 | JGI IMG/M metagenome (GOLD analysis project Ga0206116, IMG submission 178000) | Enriched microbial communities from leaf-cutter ant dump, University of Wisconsin, Madison, United States - 3A1A | ecosystem: Environmental > Terrestrial > Nest > Insects nest > Nest dump...
GGAACGAATCTCTGTAAAATTACAAATTTTTGAAAGCAATTCACAACGCATAATGTTATTATCACAAGGCAAATATAGTTGGAACGAATCTCTGTAAAATTACAAATTTTTGAAAGCAATTCACAACATCTATCCAAATAATGCCGTCAGCAAGCTTGTTGGAACGAATCTCTGTAAAATTACAAATTTTTGAAAGCAATTCACAACCGTTGTCGAATATTCATTAAACACAAGCACGTTGGAACGAATCTCTGTAAAATTACAAATTTTTGAAAGCAATTCACAACAACATCTGATTCAACTGAAATATCTTCTTTGTTGGAACGAATCTCTGTAAAATTACAAATTTTTGAAAGCAATTCACAACTAGTTGTTTGCTTTTAGTCGGTTCATAATTGTTGGAACGAATCTCTGTAAAATTACAAATTTTTGAAAGCAATTCACAACACAAGAGAGTGCACACCGTCAAGCGGCGGTGTTGGAACGAATCTCTGTAAAATTACAAATTTTTGAAAGCAATTCACAACTTGTAATTATAAACAGCTTTATTAATAAAGGTTGGAACGAATCTCTGTAAAATTACAAATTTTTGAAAGCAATTCACAACTGGGAAGAAGCTAATCAGCTAACAGGTAGGGTTGGAACGAATCTCTGTAAAATTACAAATTTTTGAAAGCAATTCACAACGCATAATGTTATTATCACAAGGCAAATATAGTTGGAACGAATCTCTGTAAAATTACAAATTTTTGAAAGCAATTCACAACCGTTGTCGAATATTCATTAAACACAAGCACGTTGGAACGAATCTCTGTAAAATTACAAATTTTTGAAAGCAATTCACAACAAATAGAACCCCCCGAATGATTGAATGTGAGTTGGAACGAATCTCTGTAAAATTACAAATTTTTGAAAGCAATTCACAACTGTTCTGCCCGGTTCCGGCAGGCAAACGCCGTTGGAACGAATCTCTGTAAAATTACAAATTTTTGAAAGCAATTCACAACGCTGGGAGACGGCGGAGAGGCGCCAATCAAGTTGGAACGAATCTCTGTAAAATTACAAATTTTTGAAAGCAATTCACAACTAGAATAGGTGCTTTATCTTATCTGAATTCGTTGGAACGAATCTCTGTAAAATTACAAATTTTTGAAAGCAAATCTCAACTTCAGATCTGAATTGATTGTTGACATATTAGTTGGAATGAACGTCTGTAAAATTACAAATTTTTGAAAGCAAATCTCAACGGTGTCATTGTGCAGGTGAATCTGGAAGTAGTTGGAATGAACGTCTGTAAAATTACAAATTTTTGAAAGCAAATCTCAACTAATTAAAAAACAACAAGAAATGGAACCAAGTTGGAATGAACGTCTGTAAAATTACAAATTTTTGAAAGCAATTCACAACCCCTAACGCCCGGCGGCCTGACGTAGTCGGGTATTTTTACACCAAACCTTAACCGAACCTTAAATTTACACAAAATCTTCAAACGAAGACGTTAATCCCCTGCTTGTGTTCAAACCGCTTGTTACGGGTTAAGGTTCAATTCCTAATATTAATAATGGAACCGGCGGGTTATTTCTCCCGTGCCTTAGTACATTATAAACTTCGCCTTCATAGTATGCGACACCGCTACTCATTTGAGATTGCATTTTCTTTGTAGGTAAAATTTCAATTCCTAAATTAATTACCCCGCCTGAATAAAAAAGTAAATGTTTTACAAAAAGGTCGAAGGCGACAAAAGCATATTTTCCGAATTGTACTTCGACAGCTATTTGTTCTTTTACAAAATCAGTTTGTTTATAAGATGAAATAGGTTCCGAAATTCCATGGCCTTTAAGAAATTCCTTTTGCTTTTCATAGGGCAGTGTGATAAGTTCCGGTAACAATTTTGGTTCCGTAGTTACATAATATTGATACCTTGATTCAAACCACCCCAGTTTGTTAAACCTTTCATTAAAAGCTTTATTTAGGTCTTTAGGGCTGAAAAGGGTTTGACCTCTCATGGTTTTTTCTTTGCTTATTTTTGTCATAAGCTTAGATGCGTCAATATCTGTGATAACTTCAACGATTTCCTTATAAAGTTTTTTATGATGAACTATAAGATATTCTTCTCCGTTCAGGTGCGAGTACTTTTGTGCTATTTTCATTGATGGGAGTTAACCTTTTGCATAATTATTATTTTCCATAAACTCAAATTGACTCCATTCTTTAGGAATTTGGGCAATTTTATCATTCTTTTTGGGTTTATGGATTGGCTTATTAATTGGTCGTATTTTAAGTTCACCCGCTTTAAGCTGTTCGATCCTTTTATTGGTTATTTTACAATAGTTCAATTCCTTCTCAATTCCAATAGCATTTCGATTGTTTTTAATTGCACCAATAACCGTTGAGCCAACACCGGCAAAAGGGTCAAGCACCCAACTTTTCTCATTGGACAAAGCCAAAACACAGCGTTCAACCAATTCGATAGGATATTGACACGGATGCTCTGTTTTTTCGGGATGATTTGATTTTACATTGGGGATTTCCCAAATTTCATTTTCCCAATCTTGTGCGATGATTTCCCAAATATCACTTGGGTTTTTTCCCAGTGGGTTACCGGATAATTGTCCCTTTTTAGGACCTTTAAAATGTCTTTTTCCGGGGTATTTTGAAGGTATTCGAACACTGTCCAGATTGAAAATATAATCATCTGTCTTGGTAAACCATAGTATTGTTTCATATCGTCCACTGAAACGGTTTTTGGCGTGAAGTCCATGTCCAAAATGCCATACTATTCGGTTGCGAAGTTTTAGTCCGAGATTTTTAAATATTTGATAGTAATATATGTCAAGTGGAAATACTTCCCCTTTGTTTACGTAGTTGCCAACTTGCCAACAAAGGTTTCCTTTGTCCGAAAGCGTTCTTACCAATTCGGTTATTATTTCCTTCTGACTTTCAAGGTAATTTTCTATGCTTGTTTTCGTTTCATAAGATTTCCCAACATTGTAGGGTGGCGACGTCAAAATTAGATCAAATTTATCATTTTTTATTCCTTTCAAGATGGATAGACAATCCCCATTCTTTATTGAATAATTGGTGTCAGGGTTAATATAGTCAAACAGTGTTTCTTTCGCTTTCATTATTAATTGTTCAGTTATATAGCAAACTTACGAAAATAATTCTTTTCCTGCCATTTTGGGTAGCTAATTCCTGTTTAAATCTACTGTTAGTGTAAGTTTGGTTAGCCTTGCCTGCAACGCGCAGATTGATGCCGGTTTGCAGGTTGGAACGAATCCTTGTAAAATCACAAATTTTTGAAAGCAATTCACAACCCTGTCTGCGTCCGCCAAGCTGGCTGAACTCATTGAGGTGAAGGAAGCTGAGCTGGTAAAGATATAAAGGAAGCAGAGGTTGATGAAGGTCGGGATTGGTTGCGGATAATGAATGCTTTCCTTATCTATTACATGGGCATCAATCCGGACGATCTGACCGATGAAGAGTGGGCGGCGAAAATTAAAGAATTAGAATGGATCCGAAAAAAGGAATCAAAAGGGATTAATTAAATTCCATTAAAAGAATGAATAGAAACAGTATAGCTGCAACGCCCCATAATATACCGGCAATCTTCCACAGTTTTATATCCTTTTCCGAAGTCTGGGCAATAGAAGGCTTATGAAAGATTTGAATCATGAAAATAAACTTACTAATCAGCACACATACAAAACCGAACAAAGCACCGACCAAAATTATAAAAAGTAATACACCAATCATGGTGTAAATATATAAAAAAATGGCAACACACTTGAATTTATTATTTCGCTGAAGGATAAAATGACTGCCGTTGCTGAAAAATTCACTGCGACCATGCGGGCAGCCTCATCAGTTACCGAAAAGCTAAAAGCGACAGGTTCAAAAGCAACAAATACCGTTGCTGCAGGATGGTCAAAAGTTATCGGTAAATTAAAATCCGTTATTGTCGGTGCCCGACAGCTGGGTTCATCCATAGAACAGCTGAAAAGTAAGTTGTCTATGGCGCAGGTCGGCATGCAAAAGACCACGGTTGGAACGAATCCCTGTAAAATTACAAATTTTTGAAAGCAATTCATAACTGGGACAAAACAACATCTGAATGGGTGTTTGTTGGAACGAATCTCTGTAAAATTACAAATTTTTGAAAGTAATTTATAACTACGAATTGGCCAGAAAAATAATACGGTAGGAAGAATTAACGGCGAGACGCATTTCTAATGCCAAAAAAGGCAACAGCAAAAGTACCAATTGTAAGAATGGCCATTAATGCATAATTAATCATCTTAATTGTGAAGTCATAATTAACGATGAGACTGGTAGTAAGTAAAATGATAAATAATAACAATGTTGATCGATTGTTCCACTTTTTCATAATACAAAGATAAAAAAATGGCTGATACTACAATAAGTTGGATTTTAGAATTGTTCAGCGTTTTCCGGGATTGCCTCAAAATCGGGCACCCGGTTTGTTTGTGCCATTTTTTTGTATATTTGTAATCCCTTAGGAGCGCGCGAGAAATCTCAAGCTCCACATTAAAATCCGAGTCATTTTATGATTCGGATTTTAACTTTTTAAGAGACTCTTTTAAGTTCTTTAATATATCTTGCCTTGTTACCAATACAACATCATCTTTATATATGAATATGAATTCTTTAAATCTGGTATTTTTTCCGACGTTCACATTTTTATAAATTTGTCTTGCAATTTCATCAGAATCCAACGTTTTAAACTTTGAAGTGAAGTCGAAAACAATAGATTGGAGTTTCTGCCTTTTGGCAGCGGTAAATGCATTCGTTATTCCATTATAATTATCTTTTTTAAAATCCCATTTCAGATCTGAAACCAAACCGTTAATTAAATATTCCGGATTATGCCCTGGTACACGTTCTTTGTCTAAATTCGGTAATAGAGTCACGTCAATTCCCAATTCATTAACGATTTTTTTGCACTTCGATAATTACTTAACAAGTCCTTTCTGTCTGCAAAAATGTTCAGTTTCACCTTTCCGCCGTTTTTACTTTTGTAGATGGTATGCGGCGCATAAGTAAGTTTGGCCAATTCAAAGGCGGTTTTAATATCGTTGTAATACCGATTGAACCTGCAATGTTGCGAACAGCCTTAAACTTTCAAAATGAGATAAACAGAATAGAAGATTAGAGTTTAAAAGACTGTATGACCACGCATTTTAAAAAGAAAAACAAAAAGAAAGGAGCCGTGAATGCAGTTATTCCGCCAATACCTAAAGCAATCAAATTGTAGAACAAATGGTCTTCAACTTTGCCGCTAATCCAAAAAGAAAGTGCTGAAATGATAAGAGAAACAACAAACAAAACCCCAAAACTCTTTTTTGAGAATGGATCTCTGTAAGTCTCATATGGGTTAACCTGTGAAACTTGGACAGAATCGTTTTTGTCGAATCTGTCAAGATAAGATTTAGCGAGCAGTAAAGCAGCTAGTTCAAACATAGAACAAATATAATTATAATTTTTTTTAATTATGGTTATATCCTCATCAGTTACCAGGTCAAATGCATTAAAAACAGCAGAAGTTCAGATAGGAAGTCGGGGTTTCATTCGGTTATGTGAAATTTCCGTTGGAATCAATTCTGTATAATTGCAGATTTTTGAAAGCAATTCACAACCCTCTGCCATTGTCTGGTATAAAAAATATAGTTGGAACGAATCTCTGTAAAATTACAAATTTTTGAAAGCAATTCACAACGCCTGTAAGACTGTTGTTGTTGCTTGTTGCGTTGGAACGAATCTCTGTAAAATTACAAATTTTTGAAAGCAATTCACAACTAACTACATCTCAAAATGGAAACAGATCTTGTTGGAACGAATCCCTGTAAAATTACAAATTTTTGAAAGCAATTCACAACCAGCGCAAAGTGGCCAGGAAACTGCAGGAAGTTGGAACGAATCCCTGTAAAATTACAAATTTTTGAAAGCAATTCACAACGGAAATTAAGAAAGGCAGGTCGCTGACAACAAGATCTATATGAATGAATAAGTCTCGGGGCTTGCACCCGTACGCCTGCCAAGAATTGTTCTTAAAATTAAAATCGGAATTCATATATCTTGTTGTCTGACAAGAAGATATGATAAAAAAAATACAATTATGCAAATGCATAAAGCAGATAATTAATCACCATTCATCTTCTTGAAGGTTATTCATAAAGTTTTTTAATGAAGAAATTAATTCCTGAATTCTCGTATCTGTATATATTTTAATTTCATTCCACATTCGGTTTTCCATTTTTTCTTTGTACCAATTGATGTCATATGGACAAAGCTCATCAATAGTAATCAATCCAAAATAATATCCATTCTCTCCTGGAGGCTGATTATGTCTGATGTTATCAAAAACATATCTGATTCTATTATCTTTTGCTTCAATCTTAAAATCAAAAGATATTTTTCCAGAAAAATCCTTTGATGAGAGACCATTAAAATAAACAAGAAAACCTGTATTTCCTTTAATGAATTTTAGGTCTTGATCTTTGAAGCTGATAGCAACATCATCATTAACAAAAACATCAGACGCCCATTCTATAATTGCTTTGTATAGCCGATCGGCTGACTGATCGTTTACATTAATTACTTCCTGATATATCAATGGGGTTACAGGATGATCTGGATTTTTCCATTTTCCCATCATCGTACTTTGAGAGTAACAAAATCCGCCTAATAAAATTAAAATAAGCAATTGCTTCATGTGATAAGATTATGATTCGTTTTCAGTTTAAAAATCATTAACAAATATAAACAAATCAAAGCAAACGAAGCAATTGCTTCAAATGTTGCAATAATAAGTATAAAACCTTTTGAAATTCTGTATCAACAAGTCTTTCAAAAGGTTTTTATTTTGTTTCCTGATTAATGGAAATTAAATTCTCTTTGATTGCATATTTCATCAATCCGACCAAAGATTTGGTTTGGGTTTTCATAAAAATATTGCGTCGGTGTGCTTCTACGGTTCTTTCACTGATAAAGAGTTTTTCGCCGATTTGTTCGTTGCTGTATTCTTTGGCGATTAATTTCAGAACTTCCAATTCGCGGGAAGACAAAACCGGTTTTTTGTTTTCTTCTTTTTGTTCCATGATCTCTTCCGGGCTCATCAGATTGTCCATAATGATGTTTTGGGTGTTTATACTCAGGTATTTTCCGTTTTGATAGACGATTTTTAGCGCTTCGATGACTTCGCCCATATTCGTCCGTTTCAATACATACCCGGAAGCGCCGGCTCTGATCATTTTGGTAATAATGGAAATATCGTCGTGCATTGTAAGCGCGATGATTTTTACGTTTGGATAAAGTTCCTTTATCTTTTTTGTGGCTTCGATACCGGAAGTATTGGGCATATTAACATCCATAAAAATCACATCCACCGGATTGTTTTTGAGAAAATCCAGAGTTTGTTCCAATGAATTGGCACCATCAACCGAAGCTACTTCCTTTTCATCTTCCAGCAAGGATTTTAGTCCTTCTATCATTAATTGATGGTCATCTACTATTAAAACCCGAATTTTTTTTGTTATCATAATCTTTTGCTTAAAGTGGAATAAAAATACTAATGATTGTTCCTCTGTTAATCTTAGAATCGATGTATAAATTACCGTTTAGGTTTTCAATTGCCGATTTGATGTGAGACAGACCAAAATTGTCTTGGTTTTTTATTTTTTCTAAATCGAAACCTTTACCATTGTCTTCCGCCATAAGTGTAATTTGATTCTGATCTTTTCCGATTTGTATAAATAATTCCGTGGCTTCTGCGTGTTTAATCGTATTGTTGATTATTTCCTGAATGGTTCGGTACAAAACATTTTCGACAAGGTCGTCCAGTTTTTTGTCTAATCCAAATGTATCGAAACTTATTTTTAAATCGGAACTTTGGTTGATTCTGTCAGAAATGTTTTTCAGTGCACCTTTTAATCCGTATTCGGAAAGCAGGGAAGGAGCAAGGTTATGTGAAATCGTGCGGACTTCTTCAAAGGCATCATCAATGCTTTCCATCAGTGAAGCTAATAATTCATTTTTTTTCTCATCTGTGATATCTTTTCGCTTTTGAAGTACGCTGGCGTGAAGCCCGGCGAGTGAGAGCAAATACCCTAAGCTATCGTGTAATTCCTGACCGATTCTCTTTCTTTCTTGAATTTCAGCCTCAAGTGCGGCATTGGATTTCTTTTTGGTAAGTTCCAGAATGGTTGTTTGCAACTTTACTTTTTGTTTGTGCCGATGATTCCGATAAGCTAAATAAAGACCGATGAATGCCAAAAGAAATACAAGTGAGAGAAAAAAAAGCAAACTGTTTTTATTGCTGATTGCCATTTCTTTTTTTTCTAATTCGAGGAGTTGCATTTTATTCAGTTGGCTGAGATGATTAACCTCTACATCATAGATTTGATTGACGACGGTTTGGTTGGTCAGTTCTTGCTGAGAATTGATATGTTCCTGAAAATGGGTTAAACTTTTTTCAAATTCTTTGTTTTCTTTATAAATATCGGAAAGCATGTGATGTGCTTCACTTTTCAGCACCAAACTGTTTTGGTCTTTTGCCACCTGCATAACTTCCTGACCGAGATGGAGCGCAGAGTCTATTTTGTTCATGCTCAATAAAGCTCTTCCAATTCCTATTTTAGAAAAGGCAAGTTGATGAGAAAGATTTGCTTCCTGCGCAATGTCGATACTTTTTGAATATGCGTTGTATGCTTTTTGACTTTGTAGTGAATTTAAATAAATATTTCCCATAATTTGATAAGAAATACATAAACCATATTGGTTATTGACTTTTTGGGAAAGAGAAATTCCTTTTTTAAGCTCATTCAACGCTCGTTCAGGATTTTTTTCGGAATAGCAAATGGCAAGATTATTCAAAACGGAGGCAACCAAAATCGTATCCTTGTGTTGAATTGTGGAATCCAAGGCTTCTTCAAAAAAACTAAGTGCTTTTTCGTAGTTTTTGAGATTGATGTAAATCACCCCGATATTATTCAATGTCCCAACTTTTCTATCTTTCTCTTCTGCTAAATCATAGTTGTCAAGTGCAGTGAAATAATAGGAATATGCCGTTTTGAAATCCCCAATTTCGTTAAAAATCATTCCCAAATTATTATTAAGATTGGCAATCTCATGGTAGTTATCGGTCTTTTCTGCAATGTTTAATGCCTGATTATAGTATTTAATGGCATCCGGATAGTTGGTTTCAAATACATACGATGAGCCGACATATTTCAATAATTTTATTTTGGAATCCAAATCCTGTGGAGCAATTGTTTCGAGTAATGAGAAAGATTTTTTTCTTGCTTCCAAAGGTGCTTCATAAGTTTGTTTGTGCAGTTCTTCAAAAACCTTATCATTTAGATCTTCTTTATTTGAACTATAAGAAGCATTTTCAGAGGACGAATCACAAGAAACACTGCCTGAAACCAAGCTTACCGTCAAAATGAATTTTGACAGAAGGCTTTTTATATTCGATATGTTTTTGAGGTATTTCATTTCAATTTGATTGCAGAAGCCAATTACTTTTACAAATATTGGAGTTAAAAATAGAAATTTAATCGTGACGATGCTTGAAAATAAAATATTTAAGTGCTGGCACTTAGTGATGTCAGCTTAAAAATAGCATTAACTACGAATTGATTCTCTGCTCAATTTGATTTTAATTTGTAAAATATTGTTTCACATTAAATTACACATGAAATGAAAAATTTTTTTACAAAATTATTAACTCTTCTTTGCTTGACATTGGCAGGATTTATTTCAGCACAAGATGTCTTGTTTTTGGAAGAATTTGATTACACACCCGGTCCACTCCCGGCAGAATGGGTGATTGATGCAGAACAACCACCGGGGTGGTCGATCAACGAATCTCAGATCTCGGGAGGAATTGCGCCTGAGTTGTATATGACTTACGGATTTCAAACCGGTCTGAGTCGTTTAAAATCACCGGTTATTGACATTACCGGATATAATCAATTGTCAATCCGATACAAGCAATATCTGATTAACTATCTTGGAGATTGGGGAGAAACCATTGGTATGGATATTACATTTGACGGAGGGGCGAACTGGCAGCCACTTTGGGAAAAGCCGTTAGGGTTACTCAATATTCCGCAAGATGAGTTTTCTTATTTCGTAACCGCCCCAACAGGTGCAACAGAAATGCAGATTGCTTTTCGATTTGAAGGGAATAATCAGGGAATCAACGGTTGGGCGATTGACGATATCGTAGTGGAAGATGCGAAAAATAATGATTTGCTTATTTCGCACTTTAACCCCGCTGCTACTCGAAGAGTTGGTGAACCCGCATTTTTTATGGCTGAAGTACAAAACGGAGGTAAAACAACAGAAAATGAATATACTGTTAAATTGATGAATGAGGAAGGATCTGAATTGGCATCAGCTTCCGGTTCTCCGGTTGCATTTAGCGAAAAGACGTATGTGGTGTTGGACGGTTGGACACCGACCAATGACGAAATCGGAGCACATAAACTTTATGCAGTAGTAGATTTAGCCGGAGATGAAAATGAAGAAAATAATGAATCAAAATCTAAAGTTGTAAATGTTGTGCCTGCCGGAACAGAGAATGTTCAAATTGGGACAGGATCTTATGCACTTCAACACTCTATTCCCTATAATTTTTTCGAACTTAACAGTTTATCTCAATCTATGTATTTGTCAAGTCAGATTGGTGAAGTAGAAGAGTCTTCTTCTATTATAGGAATTCAATACATCTGTCAATTTGATGAAGAAGTTGAAGATGTACCCATCCAAATTTACCTGGCAGAAACATCTCAAACCGATTTAGAAACAGACTGGTTAGATACCTCAAACTTCACATTGGTCTATGACGGACTAATGGATTTTCAAAAAGGAGAGAATTCACATTATATAGAACTGGATACGCCCTATGAATATGGAGGAGAAAATCTTGTGATTTACTCCAATAAAACCTACCCTGAACAGGTTTTGTGGTCAACTTTTATCAGCACTTTTTATGAAGATACAATTTATTCGAGGTTGGTAGATGCAGCTTCGGAACCTTATGACCCGATGAATCCGCCTAACGGTTACAATGTTTGGTATGTTCCTAATGTTACATTGTTTTTCTCTTCAGGCGAAATGTCGATTATTGAAAATGATTTAAATTCTTTATCGCTAAATGTTTATCCAAATCCTGCAACTGACGTTCTAAACATCAAATCCAATAATGATGAAAAGATTTTGGAAGTTCAACTGATTAATTCTTTAGGGCAAACTGTTGCAAAAAAAATAGTGAATGGCAAACAAATTACTTTGAATGTACAGAGTCTTAAATCCGGTTTCTACTTGGTTCAAATGAAGACTTCAGAAGGAATTGTCAATAAGAAAATCATCAAGAAATAAGTATGATTGGTTTAACTAAAAAATCCGGTTAGTTAATAGCCGGATTTTTTGATTCATCTCATTTTAACAAAAAAGATTTTTCAGACCATCCCACCAAGTGTGTAAGTTAAAAAGTTATGGCCTGGGTTTACAGTTCATCACGAATTTAAAAATAATCTTCCGACATCCAATTTATTTCTTTCCGGCATACCATTCTTCTTCCAAAGAATAGGCAATCAGCCAGTTTAAATCTTGCGGAAAAATCACCACATCGCCGTGCCAAAAGGTGAATACAGTGTCCTCTGGCAATTTTTGCAAATCGTATAAATGCAATTGCACCACCACCGCATAACGCAACCAGTAAACCAATACTTCCTGATTGGGCAGTTGCAAAAGTTCTGTGGCTTTTTTTAGCGGATTTTCCTGCTCGCCAACTGTTATTTTCCCGAAAGGCGGAACGTAGCGAAGCGAGTTTTCGCTTGGATATTCCTCAAACAATTGATTGAGCAATTGTTCTAATGGCTCGTTTCTTTTCCAATCGATGTCGAAAGCCGGTTGTTCGGTTTCCAAATGCGGTTGCCATTCTTCCTGAAAACCAATGCAGGCCACCAGCTGAAAAGGAACTTCTGCCGACCGAAAGGCTTCAAACAATTCTGCACAAGGGGCTACTTTTTCCGTGAAAAAAGCTTTTGCCTGCAATTTTTGTTGCAAGCGGTTTTGCAATGCGGCTAAACGAGTGTTTCTTTTATCCATTACTTTTTCCTTCTTTTTGGCATTATCCGGTTAGGGTTCAGTTTTCAACTTTCCGGTATTTGCGTTGGTATTGATTTATGGCTTTTTGTATTTTCTTTAGTTTTTCGGTGCGAATCGGGAGCAATATACGGTTGGTGGTTTGTTCCATCTGATTGCGGTCTTCCTGTCCGGTTTCGGTATTTTTGTACCAATTTTCTATAAGATGAATCCATTCGCCGGCTAAAGCCAAATCCAGAAATCGCATCTTGTCAAAATCTTTAAAAAAATAGCTGAAATCATCATTGACCACTGCGGAATCTATGAGCGGCAGCCGGTGCTGAAAAACCACCGTTTCTCTTAAATAATGTTCCGAAGGTTCGCCGTTGATATGGTCAAATATACGATATGCCAGTATTACCAAAGAATCGCTTACCGAGGCTTCTTTTATGGTAAATTGTTCATACTCGCTGTAATCGGGATTAATAAAACCACTTTTGCCACGAAAATATTCGACTTCTTCCGCCAATAAGTGTACTACTTTTTTCCACTCTTTTTGCTGGGCAAAAAGCAGACCGGAGGAAAATAGCAGGACGAAAATGAGAATTGATTGTTTCATTGTTTTGATTTGAGTATATGGATTTTATCTGTATTCTTTTTCGGCATCTTCCAATAGTTTAGGTCTTATTTGCTTTCCCATATAAGCATTTGTTACTTCAAATATTTTCGAAAGGCTTGCTACTCTAACAGGAATCGTAATTGCATTCACCTGATCTTCAGAAATTACATTTTGAAACGGGTCATTATCAAAAGGATCTGTTTCCAGTGCTGATTGTAATTTAATGGATTGATCCGGGCAAACTTCTAAAGTGATGAACAAATAGTCCGGGAATTCCTGATAGTATTTAAAATAATTGTACTCCAGATTGATATTGCAAATTTGTAATGAATCAGATGCATCTTTAAGGAAGAAGTATTCAGTAACAGTTTCTGACTCACCTGAGAAACGATTATAATAATGAATAGACCAATTCAGATAGGTTTCATCTAAAAAACCCCAATGAATCTCAAAATCGGTATAGCTCCAGGTATTCAGTTGTATATAACCTTTTTTACCTTTAAAAAAGGTCAGCTCTTCATCGAGGGTAGTTATAAGGTCTTTCCACTCTTTTTGCTGGGCAAAAAGCAGGACGGGGGAAAATAGCAGGACGAAAATGAGAATTGATTGTTTCATGATGATTTGAATTTCTGAACGGCACTATTTTCTATAAGCGATTTCATTTGGGTAATTGCTACTTTATTGAGTTGGATGAGCCTTTCGCTTTGTGATAAACCTTGTTGTATCAACAAAGCATTGATGCTTTCCAGATTGCTCAAAACGACCAATTGCTCCAAAGTAGCTTCATCGCGAATGTTGCCTTTTTGATTGGGATTGTTTTCCCGCCATTCTTTGGCGGTAATACCAAAAAGTGCCACATTGAGCAAATCGGCTTCGTTGGCATAAACCAATCCGGCTTGTTGTTTGGTAATGGTTTTCGGTATCAAATTTTCTTTAATGGCATCGGTGTGAATGTGGTAATTGATTTTGGAAATAGTCCGCTGCAAATTCCATTCCAGATTCAGGCGGCTGTTTTCGTCATCTTTCAGGCGTTGGAATTCTTTGATGAGAAAAAACTTAAATTCCGAACTTAGCCAAGTTGCAAACTCAAACGCTATATCCTTGTGTGCAAACGTTCCCCCATATCTTCCCGTTTTTGAAACAATTCCGATAGCTTTAGTCGATTCAATCCAGCGTTTGGGGGTTAGGGAAAAGCTATTGGAACCTGCCATATTTTTAATTCCATCGAATTCGATGGAATTAAAATCAGGATTATTAAATGTTTCCCATAAACCAATAAACTCTATCGTACTTCTGTTTCTTAACCAGTTTTGAAGGATATAATCACTTCGCTCTTCATCCCGGTACCGAGCTATATCGGTCAGTGAGATATAATCTTCTTTGTTGTCTTCGTACAGCACAATGCCGATGCCCTGCACTTCTATTTTCCTGTTCTTTGCCATCATCCAAAATTTAGTACTTCATAAATATACAAAAACCCTTACTGTTTACTGGGAAAGGACAACCCGAAACCCGCAATTGTAGTAGATATTGCCGGGCGCGTAGCTGCCGCGATTCGCTACACGGCAGAAAGCGGCGGTAACGTTCCAGCTACCGCTACGCACCACGCGGTAAGAGCCTGTTGCAGGACCTTTGGGGTTTTCTTTGGGGCTGGTGGCATAGTAATCTTCTGCATACCAGTCTTTGCACCACTCAAACACGTTGCCACTCATATCGTACAAGCCCAGTTCGTTGGGGCGCTTTTGTGCCACGGGCTGGGTTTGTTCGTTGCTGTTGCCTTTATACCAGCCCACCATATCCAAACTTCTGCCACCGGCATATTTGTTGCCTTTGCTTTGGTTGCCGCCACGTGCGGCATATTCCCACTGTGCCTCGGTGGGCAGCTGGTAGTTTTTGCCGGTTTTGTCTGCCAGCCAATCCGTGTAGTCCACGGCATCGTGCCAAGTTACGTTTACCATCGGGTGGTTGTCTATCCAACCCCAGCTGGGCGGTGCGGGCATTTTTTTGCCGGTTGCGTTGCAATAGGTACGGTACTGCGCCACCGTTACCGGTGTTTTAGACATCTGAAAGGTTGTCAGCGTTACCTCGTGTGCCGGTTGTTCGTCAGGGTCTCCTTCCATTTCGGTATCGCCCATGGTAAAGGTGCCGCCTTCCACGGTAATCATTTCGGGGTATTGCTGTGCCTGTGCAAAGGCAAAAAAGCAGAGCAATACTGCTGTGATGATGGTTTTTAATGTTCTTGTATTCATTGTTGTAAAAATTTAATGTTGATAATTATTGTTTGTTTTGTTTTTTATCTCCTCCTAAATCAATTGGTAGCCCACACCAAATCCCAACCAAGGCTTTCCGTTGTATTGCCATTGATAATTTTTCTGATTGTTTATATGATCCCAACCGATATACAATCCGGCTTGCACTTTTTTGTATTGCAGCATTACACCGCTAAGTATCGTTAACGCCGCCGCATTTATCTCTTCGCCGGGGTCAACACCGGGAGCGTTGCCGTTGTATAGATTGGTGTTGCCTATTCCTGCACCAAATTGTACATATATGCCCGCACTCCAAAGCTGTTTTACACGGACATTTAAAGTAGTGTTGAGATTAAAATTGGTTTCAAAAGACTTGTCATCGAACATACGAAATTTAAAAGGCAAGGTTAATAATCCAAAGGAAACCCTATCTGGCATTTTAATGGATTCGTAAGTAGCAGAACGATAAAAAACAGCTCTATTCACACTGAATTTTTTGTCGTTATACAAAACGCCATAAAGACTTTTATCCATTATCTTACGTGATAAAAAATTTTTTCTTCTATCTCTCCTCAAAATTCTCTTTGTATTATATAATTTGAAATTTAAAGGTTTTAAAATAATATCCTTATCATTGATATCGGCAATAAAATATTTGTATCCTTTAGGCAATTGATTAGCACTAATTGTATTTAGCCTATCATTATCGGAAATATAATCGTAGAGATTAGTATTAGCCTTTCCTTTTATTGTAATATCATTTAACAACGTAATGGTATCCTTTATTTGAAATTCCTGCCCCCAGCCCACTCCCGACAGGCACAGTAATACTATGATAAATAATTTCGTTTTCATGATTTCTATAACTTAATATTGTTTAATAACCTTTGGCAAAGGTTGCAACACTTTGCCAAAGGTGTTTTTGTTGTTAAAAGGCTTCGCCTTTGCCTTGTTCGCAAAAGGTTGCCAGGTGCAGCAACGCTTTTATCATACGCTCGTGGATATCCGCCTCGCCGTTTTTTAGGAAAATAACAGACGTAGTACCTAAATTTCCACGGCTATTGTCACTTCCGTCACTATTATAGTGATCCTGCGATATAACTTCGCTGTCTGCCCTTATACGGTCTTTTTTACTATCAAAGACCTCCCAGCTTTTTGCCGTGCTTGGGTTAAAGCGCTTGTCAGCGTATCCGCCCCAGGAATAGTTGTGCCGCCAACTTATGCTGCACGGGCTTACCTGTACGTTGGTAAAATAGGAGTAGGAGTAGTTGACTGAACCCCCATACTTCTCTAATTTCTCCTTTATCCAGGCTATGGTTTCTTCTTTGGTTTGTGTTCGGGCGGGATTTTCGGCACGAAAATTCCAAGCGAGCGACAAAACTCAAATATACAAAAAATTGTCGAGCGGAAACGTTCGACCCGCCTGACGCCAAGCCCTTGTTATGGCTAGTTGTTTTTATATTCACGCGGTTTTTTCCTTAGAAATACACTTTTCTTGTCACTGAAATTGTATAATGTGTGAAAATCTGTTTTGTGTGAGTTTTGATAAGTTAGGAGTAGTCCTAAGTCGGTAAACTCTGTAGGCATTTCTTTACCCACGTCTGTTCGTTCTTGTCCTGTTTTTTCTTCGTACTTTCGATACTCTACATTAAGTTCAATGGTTTCTGTAGATTTTAGAGGTTGAAGTTTATTCAGTTTATCAATTAGCGTAAATTTTGGTCCATTAGGATTAAAGTTAAGTTCTGGATAAAAAGCTGTCAATTCTGAATTGTTTGTTATGCGTATTTTAAACTTCCAAGTCAATTCAAATATTCTGATTGCATTATTTCCGTCAATATAGCCTTCTTCATTCACTTTGTTTTTATAACTAAGTCCACGTGGGGAACTTGAACCACCATTTTTTATTATTTCAATTGTCACTTCAGGTCTTGCTATATATCTCTTCCATAAAAAAGGAATAAGTGCCAAAATAAGTGCAAGAACTAGTCCTAATATTCCGATTGCTATTTCCATAATTTCATTTCGTTGTTGTCGGTTTTACAATTAGCCATAACGGTCAGGGCTTTGCGTAGTGGCGGCATTTTTGCACTAACGCTCAATCGAAACACAAAAAGTTTAAGTTTGCGGAAAAGTTTGATACGAAGCACTTAACCCGCCATTACGCAAAACCGATGTTACCTGCTGGCTATCTGTGTCTTGTGTTGTTTTCTTGATTTTTTTGTTCTTTATTATAATTCTAAAGTATGGACATTTTCCGTTTATGGACAAATCTTTTTCGTCATTCCCTTTTCTGAATTTTATTATTTCAAATTGGTCGGGGTTGAATTTGTGTAAAAAAGTGATAGGCACTCCCATAAAACCTTCGTAATCCATTGGAATGTCTTGTGTTTTGTCAACATTTATTCCATCGTAGTTATCGTATTTAGGATAATTAGCTTCATTTCCATAATACTTTTTTGTAAGTTCAATGTCTTCGTGCCGTTTAGATGTATCTAAATTAGTTAGCCATAAACAATTGTTTGGGGAAATTATTCTATTTCCAAATTCGTCAATTCTGGCTTCCGTTCCGTAGAGTTCATAATGTTCAGGCACAATAAAACCAGAAATTCCTCTGCCAAGATTGATTCCTAACCACGCTTGGTTTTCCTTAATTAATTTAAATATTTCTTTGTATGTTATGGCATTAATATTCCCGATTATCAAAAAGTATTTTTTGAATCTAACTATCTGTGCTACAAATTCCCGAAATAAAGAAAACGGTGGATTTGTGACAACTATATCTGCTTGTTTTAACAATTTAATACTTTCCGAACTACGAAAATCTCCATCTCCATTGAAATAAACAATATCTTTTGAAGTTGGTATCATATTTTCTTTATCCGTTCCGGTATATTCATAAAAATAACCATATTCAATTTGGCAAGAACTGAATAAATCCATTTTTTGTTCTCTGTAGCAAGATGCAATTAGTTTTTTAAGTCCTAATTCTTTGAAATTTAATGCGAAGTATTTGAAGAAATTACTAACAGTTGGGTCATCACAATTGCAATAAACCACTTTATTTTTAAAATGGTGTTTATAATGTTGCAACTCGCTTTCTATATCGGAAAGTTGTGTGTAAAACTCATCGCTTTTTGATTTTTTAGCTTTTTGAAGTAAAGTATTTGTTGCATTTCGTGCCATAACATCCCTCATTTTTCAGTTATCTGATTAAATAAATCGCTTCCTAAAATTTTGAGAGAAGTTTTGGAAACTTCAATCATAATATCAAACATTTCTTTTGTACTCCATCTTCCACCATTTCCTTGTGTATAAATAGAAGCTGCTTGAAGCATAATTGTTTTGTCTTTATGTTTTACAAACTTGTTTTTACATAAATTTGTATTGATGGGCATTCCATAATTAGCAGCAGTTAATCTATCTAATCTATTTAACATTCCCGAATTGTATTCAAGGGTTACAATTCTGCCGTCAGGTCTTTCAATTGAAATGGTTTCTGTAAGAAAATTTGAACCTTCAAGAAACAGAATGTAAGGAAAGTGAGATTCAGACAACATAAAATTTGCAATTTCTGAAATATTTTTGTGCGACCTTTCTATTGCATTTCCTGCAGCCATCAAGTCTTGATTATTAGCTTTTCCAACTAATTGTCCTTTTAGAATATTTTCTATGTCTTTTCCTTGATGTTTAGCTTCCGAAACCAAAACTATTCTCCAATTTCCATTATCGTCTTTTACTTCAATTATTCCTCCATCGGGTTTTATACTGGAATTGGAAACGAAAAGCGTTTGTCCTAAATCTTTATCAATTTTTTGTAGAGCTTCGTTTATTTCTTCTTTTCGTACGCTTGTTCTGTAACGAAAAGATAATTGAGGATAGTCTTTTTCAAGTTGTCCTATGACAAGATTTGATATTTTTCCAACTGTTATATCGTGCAACTTTGCTTCATCGCCAAAAATACCAACTACACCTTGTGAAAGTTTATGTTGGTTAGTTAATCTTTTTGATTGATTCTTTTTTGCCATTTTCTAACTTGTTTCAAACAATTCTTTTTATAAAGGTACAAATTTATAATTGACGCTCGCTGTGTTGTTAGCTTGCAGGTAAACACAAATATACGCAAGTTTTTCATTTGTAGAAAAAAAGTATGAATTTTATCAATTGCAATTAAAGTCAATAAGTTAAATGGAAATTTTTATTTCGCATTTTGTATTGTTTATTCGTTTATTTTGTATTTTTGGATGAATTATCAATACAAAATGCGAAGGTTGTGAAAGCTGATAATCAGCAGTCACTTCGTTTTTATAAAAACCTCCAAACTACCATGAATTATTAATCATATCCAGCCCAATCAGGTGTACATCCCGCCGTCCACACTGAGCACCTGACCGGTGATATAGTCGGACAGATCTGAAGCCAGAAACAGACAGGCATTTGCAATGTCCTCCGGTGTGCCGCCTCTTTTCAGAGGAATGGTCGCTCTCCATTCTTCAACCACTTTTGGGTCGAGTTTTTCGGTCATTTCGGTTTCTATAAATCCGGGTGCGATCACATTGCAGCGGATATTTCTGGAGCCGAGCTCAAGCGCAACCGATTTTGAAAAACCAATCAGTCCCGCCTTTGAGGCCGCATAGTTCGCCTGACCCGCATTTCCTCTCCTGCCCACGATTGAACTCATATTGATGATCGATCCTTTTCGCTGTTTCATCATCGGTTTTACAACTGCTTTGGTCAGATTGAATGCAGAATTCAGATTGACCCGAATCACTTCTTCATAATCTTCAAGGCTCATCCTGAGCAGCAGATTGTCGCGTGTGATGCCCGCATTGTTGATCAGCACATCGATCTGCCCGAATTCGGCCAAAACCTCATCGACCAGTTTTTGAGCCGCGTCAAAATCGGCGGCATCTGACTGATATCCTTTTGCTTTGATCCCAAAATCCTCTTTCAGTGCTTTTTCCAATGTCATGGCTTTTTCGACAGATGAAGCATAGGTAAATGCGATGTTGCAGCCGTTTTTTGCAAATATTTCAGCGATTCCTTTTCCGATTCCGCGGGTTGCACCGGTGATGATGGCGGTTTTTCCTTTTAGCAGTTCCATATTTTTGTATTTGAATGCTAAAATAATAAAATCGGCTGATGATTCGGACAAGGGCAACTTATATTTTCATTCGATTTTTTCAAAATGTATTCTTTGACTGAATCTGTTCGTGCTGCCGGCCGAATCAGTGAAATCAATTCAATTCAATTCGGAATTATTCTGTCACTTTTAAAACAAACCGAAGAATTTCCTCTTTTTGATCGGGGCGGAACCAAACGATTCGATCATCTTTTCTGTACCAGGTCAGCTGTCTTTTTGCGTAACGGCGACTGTTTTTTTTGATTTCCGAAACAGCGGTTTCCAAATTGGTCTTTCCGTCGAAATAATCAAATAATTCTCTGTAACCGACGGTCTGGAGCGAATTCAGATTTCGGTACGGATACAGTTGTTTGGCTTCTTTCTCCAGTCCGGTCTGCATCATCAGTTCGACTCTTTTGTTGATCCGTTCATAAAGTTCTTCTCTTGGCAGTTCCAAACCGATTTTGATCAGTTTGAAATTTCGTTCCGTTTTTTGACCGATTCTGAAAGATGAAAATTTCTGTCCGGTTGCCCTGAATATTTCGAGTGCACGAATTACCCGAACCGGATTTTGAATATCTGCAGTATTGTAATATTCGGGGTCTGCCGCTTTCAATTCGTTTTGTAATTTCTCAATGCCTGATTCGCTGAATTCCAGATTGAGCTGTTCTCTGTATTTTTTATTGATTTCGGGAAATTCATCCAGCCCGTCGGTCACCGCTTTTTCGTACAGACCCGATCCGCCGACCATAATCAGCCGGTCGTGTTTTCCAAACAGTTCGTCGATTTTTGAAATCGCATCTTTTTCAAAATCACCCACCGAATAATCATCAGAAATACTGAGGTGACCGATGAAATGATGGGGGACACCCTTAATTTCTTCGGCGGTCGGTGCTGCTGTTCCGATTTTCATTTCTTTAAAAAACTGTCTTGAATCGCAGGATATAATTTCTGTACCGATTGATTTGGCAAGAAAAACAGAAAGCCCCGTCTTGCCGATGGCAGTGGGGCCCGATATACTGATCAGATATTTATTTTTTTCAGTCATTGACTATGGTTGCCTCAGTGATGATTGGTTTCATCTTCTGAGCTTTTTCCCATTCCAAAAAGCGGTTGAGTTCTTTTCTGAAATATTTCATTGCAAAAAAGACAATTGCCGCATCATCCAATATGATTCCCGGAATAAAATCCAAAGGAGAAATCACGTACAGAATCACAGCGGTACCAATCAGCAGATTGATTGCTTTTGGTGAATATCTGCCTCTGAATGCGCTGATCATCATTCTGACAAAAGCCTTCAATGCCGAGATAAACGACATATCCGGATTTTTTGCTGCAGAAGCGGCGGCTCCCGCCAAACCGATTAATTTTGATTTCTTCAATTGATTTAAGTTTTAAAAACGACGATTAAAAATCAAAAAATATTCCAAGTTTCAAAACATTGTGTTAAAGTCTGAAAATCAATCGTTCAGATTATCGAGCATCTGATATATTTCTTTTGCGCTCCAGTCTTTGGTCATAATTTCCTTCATCACCACATTGCCTTCTTTGTCAATGATATAGGTGGTCGGAAAAGAACCCGGTCTTATTTTTTTCGGCAACAGGCTTTCTGCTTCATAAACCGGCATGCTGAATTTGTTTTTCTGAAGATAAGGGACAAATTTTTCGGGTCGGTCATTCATGGTAATCAGTACAATTGCAACTTCATCTCCTTTGTCCTCATACAGTTTCTGAATCGAAGGCATCTCTTCCACACAGGGCGGACACCAGCTTCCCCAGAAATTGAGAAATACGACTTTGCCCTTGAAATCGGACAGATTTGCATCAGCAGTTCCGTTGTATCCTTTCAGACTGATTTTCATGTCTTCGTCATTGAGGTTGAAATCTCTGTCGGGCAGCTCTTTGCTTGCCCCCGTAAGGGTGATGTCATTGACCTTGTAACTGAATTGTTTTCCCAGCGGTGTGAAAAATGCAAGACCCAAAATAAGGATGGCTGCCCCGCTTACCACATAACCGGCATTGATTTTCATTTGATATTATTTTGAAATTAATTCGTAAAATTCATTGAAAATTGAAATTCCTTTGTCCCGGCTGTACCACAGCTGAAGGTCTTTGTGAAATTGATCCGCATCATAACCCGCCGGATTTTCTTTTGCTTTCTTCAGCATTTCCATTCCTGCTGCCGGTCTCGGCCCGAATCTGAAAATTTCTTTTCCATCTTCATTTACACCGATAAAAATCGGAATTGATCTTGAGCCGTTGGTCAGATAAGCATCCATCAGTTCAGGATTGCTGTCTCTGAGTACGATATGATGCTGTATGCCCAATTCTTCTGCAATCTTTTCAACCACCGGAACAATCTGTGAAGCATCGCCGCACCAGCCTTCGCTGATGGTGAGTATTTTGAAATTCGGTTTGATTCGGCTTAATTTTTCTTTTTGTTCAGCATTCAGCTCAAAACTTTTGTTCAAACGTTCGATTCTTTTCAGATTGATTGAATAATATTTGGCATAACCGCCGGGATCATTTCCGTTTTCAAGTTCATTGAGTTGATTCTCAATTCTTTTCAGATAATCGGCGTAATTGTAACCTTTGTTAAAATAGGCTGATAAGTTCATTATTAATGTGTTTGCTGTTATTTTCAACTTTTAATAAACCCACTTCAGTCTTGGCGAGCTTTCGGGAACAACGATTCGTTCCGAAATTTTGTCCAGTCTGTCGGGCAGTTTCATAATATAATCTCTTGCTCTTTCGGCTTCTTCATTCAGTTTTGTGATTTTGTCGATTCCCCACATTTTGATCAGTTTTCTGATGATGTCCACATAATCAAATGCGGTATAAACGCCCAGTCGCTGTGCAGAATCCGAGAAAATTTCAAAAGCCCTTCCGATGGGTTCGCCCGATTCTCTCAGAAAATGGGCAGGCATCACAATCTTGAGTTTCAGCATATACTGGAATGCAAGCATCATTTCGCTCGGATCGACTTCAAAAATTCTTTTTACAAATTCAGCGTACGCAAGATGGTGTCTCATTTCGTCTCCTGCAATGATTTTACACATCCTTGCCAAACTTTTTACGCTGTGTTTTTTTGCCAGTTCAGAAACCCGGTTGTGGGAAATATAGGTGGCCAGTTCCTGAAAACTGGTATAAACAAAATTCTTGTACGGATCATGACTGGTACCCAGATCAAAACCGTCCGAAATCAGATAATGGGTAGAAATTTCGATTTCACGCATATTTACCCGCCCCGACAGATACAGAAATTTGTTGAGTACATCTCCGTGACGGTTTTCTTCGGCAGTCCACGCTCTGAACCATTTTGCCCAGCCGTTGCTGTTTTCGTTGTCCACTCCTTCTATCTCCATAATCCAGGATTCGTAGGAGGGAAGCGCTTCTTCTGTGATGGTGTCGCCGATCAGCGTAATCCAAAAATCATAAGGAAGTTCTTTTGACAATTCTCTCAATTCGGTCAGCTGATCATAAAATTTATCTGAATGTGAATCGGGCAGAAAATCGGAGGGCTGCCAGATTTTTTCGGGACTGATTAGAAATTTGTCCATATAATCATTCACATCCTTGTCTATAAACTGCATCACTTCCAGACGGACATTTTCTTTTTTGGTCATAATTTAATTTTTTAAACCGGATTCAACCGAATCTCTGACTTTCTGCATCAGTTCTTCCACATCAATTCCTTTGGTCGAAATCGGGTCGTGAACCTCCAAACTGAATCGGGTACCCAAAGATAGTGGAAAACTGCCGTTTTTGACTATTTTCCATGAATTATTAATCGTAACCGGAACGATCAATGCAGTCGGCGAGTATTTGATCAGTACTTTGATGCCGGTCTCATGAAACTTTTTAAGCTTTCCGTCGCGGCTTCTGGTTCCTTCAGGAAAGATAATCGCAGAGCGTTTGTGTTCTTCAATGTACTTACCCAGTTTTTTGATTTCGGGCAGCGACTGTCTCGAATCTTTGCGGTCGATCAGTACAGAGCCGCCTTTTTTGAGGTTGTAGGATACACTGGGGATTCCTTTTCCCAATTCGAGTTTGCTGATAAATTTCGGATGGAAGTCGCTCAGATACCACTCCAGCGGTGGTATGTCATACATGCTTTGGTGATTACTCACAAAAATCAGCGGAATTCCTTTGGGGACTTTTTCGCGACCCGAAAAACGATAGGTCGTTCCCAAAATAGCTGTGCTTTGAAAAATCATCCAGTCCATGATTTTGACCGAATTGTGATGCGGCTGGTAACCGCCCAGATTGTAACAAAGCCACTGAATCGCGTGCATCACGATTAGAATCAGACCGAAAAACAGATAAAAAATTGCAGAAAGCAAACAGGACAATATCTTCATCATTTTTTATTTGAATTCCTGTTTCAGTCTTTCAATTTTCTGCTTCAACTGATTTTCGGAATTTTCAAAATCAGATTCTTCATCCAGTTTTTGTTTGACCGAAAAATAAAATTTGATCTTCGGTTCGGTACCCGAAGGTCTTGCACAGACTTTGGTGCCGTCTTCGGTATAGAAAATCAATACGTTTGATTTCGGAATTTCTATTTGGGTTTCGGCACCGCTGATCAGATCTTTTGAAATTGAATTTTGATAATCATTGATTTTGACCACTTTTGATCCGTCCAAATGTTTTGGAGGATTTTGTCTGAAATCACTCATCATTTCTTTGATTTCGGCTGCTCCGTCTTTTCCTTCTCTGACGATTGAAACCAAATCTTCGTAATAATGTGAGGTTTTGGCGTAAATCCTGATCAGTTCCTCAAAAAAACTGCTTCCGTTTGACTTTGCATTTGCAGCAATTTCACAGGCGAGCAGGGTAGAAGTCACCGAATCTTTGTCTCTGACAAAGTCGCTGACCATAAATCCGAAACTTTCTTCACCACCGCCGATAAAGGTTTGTTTTCCTTCCGATTTTCTGATCATGTCAGCAATCCATTTGAAACCTGTCAGACCCGTTTTGCATTCCACATTGTAATGTTCGGCCAGTTCAAAAAAGATATCGGAAGTTACAATGGTAGAACCGATAAATTCAGTGCCGTCCATTCCGTCGTTTTCTCTTTGCTGAAGCAGATAATCGGTCAGTACCGTATTGGTCTGGTTACCGTTCAGCAGCGTCATTTTTCCGTTCAGATCTCTGACTGCAATTCCCAGTCGGTCGGCGTCCGGATCGGTTCCGATTACGATATCTGCACTTGTCTTTTCGGCCAGTTCCATCGCCATTTCCAATGCTGCCGGTTCTTCGGGATTTGGTGATTTTACGGTCGGAAACATTCCGCTCGGTTCTGCCTGTTCTTCAACGATATGAACCTGACTGAAGCCGGCCCTTTCAAAGGCTTTGGGTGTGATTGCAATTGAAGTCCCGTGTATGGACGTAAATACGATTTTCAAATCTTGTTTTCCTTTGTCCGTAAATCCGATATGATTCACACAGGCATCTATAAATGCATCATCTGTCTCTTTTCCGATGATTTGAATCAAATCCTGATTTCCTTCAAAACGGATATCTGCCGGACTGACTTTCTGGACTTCAGCAATGATTGCTGTGTCATGCGGCGGTACGATTTGGGCGCCGTCGTTCCAATATACCTTGTAGCCGTTGTATTCGGGCGGGTTGTGTGAAGCGGTCAGAACGATTCCTGCATCACAGTTCCAATGCCGCACCGCAAATGAAAGCTCCGGCGTGGGTCTGAAACCGTCAAAAAGAAAAACCCGGATTCCGTTGCCGGTGAGTATATCCGCAACGATTTTTGCAAAAACATCCGAATTGTTTCTGACATCATAAGCGATGACAACCGATTTTGGTTTGTCCGGAAACTGTTGTTTCAGATAATTTGCAAGTCCCTGAGTAGCTGCACCCAGCGTGTATTTGTTGATTCGGTTGGTGCCGACACCCATGATGCCGCGCATTCCGCCGGTTCCGAATTCCATGTCTTTGTAAAATGATTCCTCAAGCAGTTCCGGATCTTCGTTCATCATTCGCTGAACTTCATTTCTGGTCTGCTCGTCATATTCTTCGCTGAGCCATTTTTTGGCTCTTTCTGCTGCATTGTTCATGTTGATTTAATTTTGTTGAATAATTGCCTTTTCTTTGGCAGTTGCGTCTTTGTTTGGGGCTCCCTTGTATTTTACGATTGAATTTTCGTTTGCTTTTCCGGTCAAATTTTTCAATGGAAAAACAGACAGTTGTGCTTCATCAGTTGTTTTGAAATTTACATCCACCGACTGAAGTTCTGAAAAATCCGCATTTGATTTACCCGAAACATCCGCATCCAGACTGATGGCTGTTCCTCTGATTTGTGCGATGCTGCTGTTTTGCAGTTTGATTCCGAATTTCTCAATATCGGTGTAGGTATCGCTGATGCTTGAATTGTTTTTGAGTTCAAAATTCATTTTTGCTGCTTTCAGCGTGCCTGAAACCTTCATTTTTGTATTTCCATTCAGAATTACAGTGTTCAGTTCGGGATTGAAATAAACATTCACATTGTATAACGCATATTTGTTCACTTTTTTATTTTCTGAAATTTCAAGCCGGTTTCTTTTTGAATTCACCTTCAGATTGTCAATCAGATTCTGATGAGATTCAATGATTACTTTTGGATTTTCTGACTGAATCAGTGTCAGTACGCAGTTGCAGTCTGCCCTGAGTTCGGTAAACTGATCGGTTGCAATTTCCTGTTCGGCAGTGGCAGAACCTTCGCCGTCAATTGATGAACTGCAGGAAATTGTACAAAAAGCAAAAAAAGAGAGAATGATTAATCTTTTCATAATTCAATGGTTTGATTGAGATTGATCAGTTCGCTGACTTCAAATTCATTTTTCTTCACCTTTGATCTGACCAGTATCTCACCCAGAAAACCGGCAAGAAACAGCTGGGTTCCCAGAATCATCGCAACCAGCGAGATATAGAAAAACGGATTGTCTGTAATCAGTTTTGCCTGTTTCTGAATGATATAGACTTTGTAGAGTTTGTCGATGCCAAGATAAACCGCCGCAGTAAAACCAATCAGAAACATCAAAGTGCCGACTGCGCCAAAAAGATGCATCGGTTTGTTTCCGAATTTTGAAATGAACCAAAGTGTGACCAAATCCAGAAATCCGTTGACAAAACGTCTGCTTCCGAATTTTGATTTTCCGTATTTTCTTGCCTGGTGTCTCACCTTTTTTTCGATGATGTTTCCAAAACCAAGATTTTTGGCCAGTACCGGTATGTATCGGTGCATATCGCCGTGAAGTTCGAGTTCTTTGACCACCTGGCTGCGGTATGCTTTGAGTCCGCAGTTGAAATCGTGAAGTTTGAGCCCCGAAACCTTTCTTGCCACCGAATTGAACAGTTTTGAAGGCAGATTTTTGGTCAGTTTCGGATCCTTTCTTTTTTGTTTCCAGCCCGATACGATATCTGCTCTTCTTGATTTCAGCAGCTGATACAGTTCGGGGATTTCTTCCGGGAAATCTTGCAGATCGGCATCCATGGTGATGACCACATCGCCTCGTGTCTGAGAGAAAGCGGCCATCAGCGCCTGAGATTTTCCGTAATTTTTTCTGAATCTGATGCCTCTGATTTCGGGATTGACTTCGGCAAGAAACTGAATCACCTTCCATGAATCATCAGTGCTGCCGTCATCTACAAAGATGGTTTCAAAATCAAAATTGTTATCCAGACAAACCGTCCTGATCCGCTGAAACAATTCTTCGATCGAATCCTGTTCGTTGAGAAGTGGGATGACTATTGACAAATTCATCAGAGACGTCTGTTTTTTAAGAACATTGCGAAGATACTCGAAATCAAAAAGTAAAAAAAGAGAATCACCGAAAAAGAAATAAAGAAGACTTTCCAGCTGAACATATTGATGTTTGGATTGTTCATTGCTTTGATGAGTTCGGGATTTTTTTCAACAAACTCGGGATTCGGATTTGCGGTCATCAGATCGTACCAGCCGCGCTGCAGACTGTCTTCGGCCCAGCTTCCCGAAGTGTTGAAAAACACAAATATAGCGGCAAGACTCAGTAGTCCGCCGATAAACATCGGAACAAAAGAGAGTCGCCAAATGTGTCTGAAACCGAGCGGTTTGATGCTTGCTTCGCCATAAATATTATAAAATGCAAAACCTGCATAAATGGCAGGCAGCACAAAACAGCTGATCATCACTGAATAATTGAAATACTGTGCTTCTGTCATTCTTCCGCGGGTTGAAAACACAAACAGCAGCAGGAAAAACAGCAGCATGGTGACCATAAACAGGCTGATGCCGATTCTAAAGGATTTTTGGCTGATATTCATCCGACAAAAGTAAACCAAAGAGTTTATTTTTCCGAATCGGGGGCGAAATCAAGCGAAATTGAGTTGACACAGTATCTCAGCCCGGTTTTGGTCGGTCCGTCGTCAAAGACATGTCCGAGATGGCTGCCGCAGTTTCCGCACAGAATTTCGGTTCTGATCATCCCATGTGAAGTATCGGTTCTTTCAACGATTTTTCCTTCTTCGATTTCTTTGTCAAAACTCGGCCAGCCGCAACTGCTGTTGAATTTTGAATCGGATGAAAACAGAGGTTCGCCGCAGGCTGCACATTTATAGACGCCGTTGTCAAAATGCATATAATATTTTCCGGTTCCGGGTCTTTCGGTTGCTGCCTGTCTCAGCACCTGATACTGTTCGGGTGTGAGTTCGGCTTTCCATTCCTGTTCTGATTTCTGAACTTTATATTGATTTGATTTTTCCATTTGATTTGAATTTAATTGAGACTGAGTACATGAAAATATCAGGCCGAAAGTCAATATTGAAAAAAGAAATTTCATAACGGATATAAAGTTAGTGAAAATCGGGATTTGTTGGGATTGAATTGAATCAAATGTTCAGGTTGAAGTGGTTTTGACTTTATTTGAATTAAAATTAATACTCCTGAATAAGAATTTCTGCCGGGATTTTCAATTTCTCATTTAATTTTCTAATCATTGAAAGACTTAGTTTCCTTTTTCCGGAAAGGATTTCTGATTTTCGTGATCTCGCACCCAAAATTTTTGACAACTCACTCTCAGACATATTCATTTGCTCCAATCTGAATTTGATTGCTTCCAGGGGATTGGGTTTGGGCACCGGATAATTTTCATTTTCGTATTCCTTAATCAAAATCGACAAAACTTCAAGTTCGTCAGAGTCAGCTGAATCGGGCTGAATATTTTTTTGCATCAATTCATAAACTCTTTCGAGCATATCTTCATATTGCTTTTTATTTTTTATTGGTTTTAACATAGTTTATTTGTTTTGCATCAATTTTATCATAATTATCATGCGTACCGAACCATACGATAAACACTATTTTCAATCTGTATTCTACATCAACAATCAGCCGGAAAGTATTTCCATGAATGTTGAAAACAACTCTTTTGTCAGTCAGTACAGAAGCACTTCCATATTGAGCTTTCAGTTCATTTGGACTATTCCATTCAGCGTTTTCTACTTCTTCATACCATGAAAGAAGTGATTGTTCTGCTTGTGGAAACTCAATCCAATAATTCTTTAAAGTACTGACCGCAATGATTCGCATATACAAACATACGAAATGTTACCGAATTGGTTACATAGATGCTTAAAATAATTGTGCAGATATATAAAAAGAGAGTATTATGGTTCTGAGTTAAATTAAACCCCAATAATCTATTTTAATAATTTTCAATGATTTTGTTATAAATCCTGATTCCTTCGGCGATCTGTTCGCGGCTGAGCGCAATATCATATCTTGATTTCCCGATTCCGTCAAGCAGGCTGAAATTCATTCGGTCGCGGCTGTTCTTTTTGTCGTTTTCCATCCAGCCAATCAGATTCGGAATTTTTGATTCGTCAATCTTTGTCTTTCCAAACAGTCGGATCAGATTTGAAAAAATTTCATCGAGTTCAGTTTTTCCAATCAGCTCATTTTCGGCGCTCAATACAGCTTCCACCAGCATTCCGATTGCAATCGCTTCGCCGTGCAGCAGCGGATTTTCGGTGGTCATCGATTCGCTTTCAACCGCATGACCAATGGTATGGCCAAAATTGAGGATTTTCCTCAAACCTTTTTCAAACGGATCTTTTTCAACGATTTCGAGTTTGATGTTTACCGAATCTCTGATCAGTCCGCCAATTGATTCGGGATTTGGCAGATCGATCCCGACGATGTTTTGCCAGTGTTCGCGGTTATAAATCAATCCGTGCTTGAGCATTTCGGCAAGACCTGACCGAAATTCCCGTTCGGGCAGTGTTTCAAGAAATCCGGGATGAACCAGTGTCGCCAACGGAAAATTATAAACACCAATCAGATTTTTGATGCCGTTCATATCCAGACCGGTTTTTCCGCCAAAGGCAGCATCTGTCATTGCAAGCAGCGAAGTCGGAATATTGACAAACTGGATTCCGCGTTTGTAAACTGAAGCGACAAAACCGCCAAAATCGGTGACCATTCCGCCGCCGAGATTGATCAGCAGACTGCTTTTGTCGGCTCTGAATTCTGCAAGCGTTTCCCAGATTTGAATTGCAATATCAAGATTTTTTGCTGATTCGCCTGCCGGAATTTCAATCAGCTCGATCTGAGATTCGGTTTCAATTTCTGACAGCAGCAGCGGCACACACAGATTGTGGGTATTTTCGTCTGCCAATACGATAATGAGATTCGGTTTTTTTTCGGTCAGTATCTCATTGAGTTTTTCAAATATCCGGTCAAAATAAACGGGTGTCTGTACCATGCTGCAAAGTTATGGCAATTCTTTTTCAAAACTCATTTTGAACCGACAACTTGGCCGATTTTCCCGATTGTTGATTGATTGTGCAAAAATGGTTTGGGTTTTGATTAAATGCTTTTCGGTATTGACTAACTTCGTGCTATGGACGATGAATTTATGAATGATGGTTTAATCAGCCGTTTTGAACAGATGCTTGAAAACAAAACGCATTATTATTTTGAAACGGATGAATTTTACGAAATCATAGCCTATTATCTCGATGTGGGTGATTTGCCTTACGCAAAAAAAGCACTCGATTATGCAATTGAAATGTATCCGTCAAGCATCGACATCCAGATCAAGAAACTTGAGTATCTGCTGGCGGTAAACCGGTTGAAAGAAGCTTCTTATCTGATTTTGGAATTGAAGGAAACCGCCGAAAATGATTTGGATTATCTGATTGCGGTCGGTCGTTACTGGTCGATGAGGGAAAACCCGAGAATGGCAATCGGATTTTTTGAAAAAGCACTCGAATCGGGTGAAGATCAGGAATATATATACAATTGTCTCGGTAATGAATATCTGAATCTGGACGAAACCGACCATGCGCTTTACAATTTCAAACAGGCGCTTGAACTCGATCCCGACGATGAATTTGCATTCTATTCGTGTGTACAGTGTTATGATGAACTTCACCGGTCAAAAGAACTGATTGAATTTCTGAATGAATACATTGACCTGAAGCCTTATTCGGAACTTGCCTGGTCGCAATTGGGCGAAGTTTATATGCAGTTCAAAGATTATGAACAGGCGCACCGTGCGTTTGATTATGTGACACTGATCAATCCGAAAAGCATTATGGCATATACCCAAAAGGCAGCCTGTCTCGAAAAACTTGATGATTATGAAGCAGCAATAGAAGTGTACAAAGAAACACTCGAACTTGATGATTCTGCAGGTTTTACTTATCTGAAAATCGGGAATTGTTATGTCAAACTCGGATTGCCGTTCAAAGCGCTGAAATCCTATCATCAGGCGTTGCACGAAGACCCGCAGTTGCCGCAGGTGTGGACAGCAACTTCTGATTTGTACGAGAGCCTCGAAAATTATGAAGAAGCGCTGTTTTATCTGAATAGGGGAGTAGAACTTGACGGCCTGAATCCGGATTTGTGGAAACGAAGAGCTTATTTGCACATACAGTTGAGCAAACTCGAAGAATCATCTTTGGATTATTACAAATTGATTGAGCTCGAACCCAATAATTTCTTTAACTGGCTCGGACTGGTTGAAGTGCTGATTACGGTAGGCGATTATCAGAAAGCGATTGAAGCGGTTCATCAGGCACAAAAACATTTTAACCGAGCCGAACTTTATTATCAGTTGAGTAATTGTTATTATCTGCTTGGAAATGAGGAAATGGGAAGAAAAATGTTTTTGAAAGCTACTGAAATGAATGCCTCGCTTCAGCTTGAAATGTTTAAAAAATATCCGATTTTGGAAAATCGTTTCAAAAAATCGCCCAAAAAACCATTGGGAAGAAAAAGCAAATAAATCAATTCAGTTTTTCTATCAGATATTTTCCGGTATAAGATTCCCTGACTTTTGCAATATCTTCGGGCGTTCCCTGCGCTGTGATGTTTCCGCCGCCTTTTCCGCCTTCGGGTCCGAGATCGATGATCCAATCCGCTGATTTGATAATGTCGGGATGATGTTCGATCACAAAAACGGTATGACCGATTTCAATCAGTGCACGCAAAGCTCTCAGCAGTTTTTTGATGTCATGGAAATGGAGTCCGGTCGAAGGTTCGTCAAATATAAATAAGGTGTGCTGATGAGAATGTCCTTTTCCGAGAAAAGATGCGAGTTTGATTCTTTGCGCTTCGCCGCCCGACAAAGTATTGGATGACTGACCGAGCTGCACATAGCCCAAACCGGTTTCCTGAAGCGGAAGCAGTTTTTCGACAATTTTTTCTTCGTTGTGTTTTTTAAAGAATTCTACCGCATCATCAATCGTCATGTGAAGTATGTCCGAAATATTTTTTTCGTGAAATTTAATTTCCAGAATTTCTTTTTTGAATCTCGCACCGTGACAGGTGTCACATTCGAGTTCAACATCCGCCATAAACTGCATTTCTATGGTAATTGTGCCTTCACCTTTGCAGGTGTCACAGCGTCCGCCGTCCACATTGAACGAAAAATGTTTGGGCTGAAATCCCATCAGTTTGCTTGCTTTTTGTTTTGCGAACAGATTTCTGATTTCGTCATAAGCCTTCACATAAGTCACCGGATTGGATCGCGAAGATTTTCCGATTGGATTCTGATCAATCAGTTCAAGACTCTGAATTTTTGAAACCGAACCTTCCAAAGCACCAAATTCACCGATTCTGTTTCCGTAAATTCCAAGTTCGCGTTGAATCGCGGGAGCGAGTATATCTTTCATCAGCGTACTTTTACCCGAACCGCTCACACCTGTGATTACGGTCAGCGTATTGAGCGGAAATTTGACATCGATGTTTTTGAGATTATTTTCTCTTGCACCTTTTATTTCGATATAATTTTTGAACGGAAGCCTTTTCTTCGGGACTTCAATTTCCATTTTTCCGCTCAGATATTTTCCGGTCAGCGTATCTGCTTTGAGTAATTCTTTAAAATTCCCGTCAAATACGATTTCACCGCCCTGTGTTCCGGCTTCGGGGCCGATGTCTATGATGTGATCCGCAGCGCGCATAATGTCTTCATCGTGTTCAACCACGATGACCGTGTTGCCCAGATCTCTCAGTTTTTTCAAAACCCCAATCAGTCTTTCGGTGTCTCTTGAATGCAGACCAATCGATGGCTCATCGAGTATATACATCGATCCGACCAGACTGCTGCCCAGCGAGGTAGCCAGATTAATTCTTTGACTTTCACCTCCCGACAGCGTATTGGATGCACGGTTCAATGTCAGATAACCCAAACCGACATCCAGCAGAAAACCGATGCGGTTTCGGATTTCAATCAGTATTCTTTTTGCGACTTTGTTTTCGTATTCGGTCAGCTGAAGACCGTCAAAAAAGACTTTGAGTTCGTCAAGCGGCAGATCGACCAAATCCTGAACCGATTTTCCGTTGATTTTTACATATCCGGCTTCTTTTCTCAGTCTTTTTCCTTTGCAGTCGGGACAGTTTGTCTTTCCTCTGTATCTCGACAGCATCACTCTGTACTGAATTTTATAAGTGTTTGATTCGACCATTTTGAAAAATCCGTCGATTCCTTCCCATTCTTTATCACCGTGCCACAAATAGTCTTTTTGTTCTTCGGTCAGCTGGAAATAGGGTCTGTGAATCGGGAAATCCTGTTTTGAAGCAATTTTGATGAAATAATCTTTCCATTCGCTCATTTTATCACCTTTCCAGGCGACGACTGCATCTTCATAAATCGAAAGACTTTTGTTGGGAATGACCAGGCGCTCATCGATTCCGATAATTTTTCCGTAACCTTCACAGGTCGGACAGGCTCCGTAAGGATTGTTGAAACTGAAAAAATGAATCGTCGGTTCGTTAAATGTGATTCCGTCCAATTCAAATGAATTTGAAAAATCTCTTTCTGAATTGTCATCCGTGTTTTTCAAAATCAGTCTGCCTTTTCCTTCAAAAAATGCAGTCTGAAGCGAATCAGCCAAACGATGATAAAATGATTCGTCATCCTGAGTACTGACTCTGTCGATCAGCAATCTGACCGAAGCATTATCTTTGGGTTCAAAATTAAATTCGAGCAAATCTCCGATTTTTGCCTGATTTCCGTCGATTTCCATTCGTGTGAAACCCTGCTGCTGAAGGATTTTCAGGAATTCTGAAAACGATCTGTCACCGGTATTGTACAAAGGTGACAGTATCAGCAGATTTGAACCGACCGGCAATGATTGTATGTGATCAATCACATCCGTAACCGTTTCTTTTTGAACCAATTCTCCCGATATCGGAGAATAAGTTTTTCCGATTCTTGCATACAGCAGTTTCAAATAATCGTAAATTTCGGTGGTGGTTCCGACCGTCGATCTTGGATTTGAACTGATGACTTTTTGCTGGATTGCAATGGCGGGCGCGATTCCCTTGATGTAATCAACCTGAGGTTTATCCAGTTTTCCCAAAAATTGACGTGCATACGATGACAGACTTTCGACATATCTTCTCTGACCTTCGGCATAAAGCGTATCAAAAGCAAGAGATGATTTTCCGGAACCCGAAAGACCGGTGATGACCACCAGTTTGTTCTTCGGGATGGCCAAATCAATATTTTTCAGATTGTGGAGTTTTGCACCTTTGATTAGTATAAACTCCTTTGGGTTGTATGTGGAAATCGGATTTTTCATTTGAATGTGCAAAGGTACAAAAACATACAGCCATTCGTTTACTGACCGACTTTATTTTGTACGAAATTGAATGTTAATTTAATTGGCCGAAAGAATTAAATCATCACAAATCAAAACTTGGGAAAGAATCCCAAATCCACACATAAAAGACGATTCTGTCGATTAATCTTCAAAACTATTTTTAAATTTGAGCCGTGAAAAAGTTAAAACTGATTTGGGACTTCTTTGGTCCCGATGCAAATAAAACGGCTGAACATCAGGAAAAACACCTGAAGGAATTTATTGAAAAGGACGGTTTGAAAAACAATATTACCGGAGTGGAACATTTTGCAGAAAACGAATCGCTCTGTTTTATGGTGGTCGATGAGGATGAACTGATTCCGGTTCGAGATGCGCTCAAACCGCACAGGGGAGAATGGTACAATGAATAATTTTTTATTTCCGGCAATAAAGCCCGTATTTTGCTGTTATTAAATAAAAAATCATTAATATGAAAAAACTACTCGGATTATTGCTGATCATCGGCTTTGGACTTGGTTTTATCGGTTGCAGTTCTGACGATGACGGACCGAATGAACCTGAGTTTTCGATTGTGGGAACTTGGAAAGTTACAGGAAAACTGATTGATGGTGCGCCTCAGGACATTTCAAGTGAGTGCAAATACAAGGGAAATGTGAAATTTATAAACGGCGGAACTTTTGTCGAAGACGTTTGGGGTGAAACTTCCGATCATCCGTGTCATCTGATGGAGACCATCGGCGGAACCTGGGAGAAGAACGGTAATTCGTACAAGGTCATTGTGACCACAGAAGGATTTGAATCTGTACTGCCGGAAACTTTTACACCTGAAGTTGAGTCCGGAAATCTCGGTCAGTTCAAGATTTCGGCAACCTCGCTCGGAACAACGACGACACTGATATTCACCAAACTGTAAGAACAAAAAAACCGGCTGTCGAAACTGCCGGTTTTTTTGAGGGGGGATATTGATTTACTTTTTCATAAATTTTATAGTCGAAGTCTTTTTCTGTATGTCCGATGCTTTGATTACATAGAATCCTGCCGGAAGTGATTTAACATCTACCTGGTCGATACCCGACAGCCTGCTGATGTGTTTGACTGTCTTTCCCTGTGCATCAATGATCTGAACATCAACAATTTTATTTGACGATTGCAGATTAATATGATCATAAACCGGATTCGGGAAAACTGTAAAGTCTTTGATTTCATTTTCATCGGTTCCCATTACGCCGACATAATAGTCGTGAACAACGGTCACACCTTTGTAGGTGACTTCCCATTTCCAGTTTCCGTTCATATCAGAACTGACTAACCAGAAACTGTAAGAAAGCTGATAATATTCGGTCAGAGTTTCATCCCACTCATTCAATATTGTTCCATCCGGTTTTGTTACTTTCAGATGCATTGTTGACCCTGCCTCCTGATTGGTCAGATAGACTGCCAGATAAATGGATTCTCCGATTTCAAAATGATCTTTCAGATTTGTAACTTCCTGCTCCGGACAATCCGGAAAAACAGGATATGCAGAGTGAGTCAGCACTGCATTGATTGTCGGTTTATCGTGCGGAATCTGTTCTTCCCACCAGGATTCGGTGTTCAGAAGATTGCAACTGCCTTCAAAAGGATCAATCAGCTGATTGTCCGAATCGTAAATTTCAAAATGGAGATGCGGACCTGATGAACTGCCGGAGCTCCCGACAAATCCGAGGAATTCACCTTTGCTGACCATATCACCCACATTTTTTGTGGTCAGAGATCCGGTTTTCATGTGCCCGTACCAGGCGATTGAACCATCGGCATGCTGCACATATACCGCATTCCAGTCACCCGATCCCATTACACAGCTGCGGTCATAATTTCCGTCAAATTTGTACAAAATCTGACCATCAGCTGCCGCAACGATTTCTGCCTGGTTGTGATCCATTGCGTACCACCAAAACGGCCACAGAAAGAAGTCTGTTCCCTGGTGTCCGTCGTAGGTTCTTTCTTTGCAGAAATAATCTTTGATTCCTGCTCCGCTCTGATGATCTACATAATTTGAAATTGCCCAAACTTGGTTGTAATCCACTCCCTCCGACTGCTTTATAGGCCAGCCGAACTGTATGTAATCGGGTTTTGCAGCTTCATTGTAAAATAATTTTCCCTGATCTTTCAGGTTTTGAATACTTTCCGAAATCATTTGATTGCTCAGTTCACGCTGTTGGTCGGTAATGCATTGGTATCCCTGATCAACCGCAATATTGAATCCTTCTGTAAATGCTTCGCCAGGACTTTGTGCCTGGAGATTAAAGAATAGAGTGCTGCAGCAAATAGCAGTAAATAAGTAGTCTTTGTTAAATTTCATATTATTGGATTTTTGCCAAAAATAGATAAGCATTTTTATGTGATGCAGCAGAATTGAATTCTATGTGTACGGAATATTTACAATGTAAAATAATAACACTTGATTATTTGTGATTTTTTTTCAAAATTCATTTGCCGTGATTTGGGTTGAGTGATTTTATGTGTTGATTTGCAGTAAGTTAAAACAAATTAAGATGAATCAATTCTAATTTTTTAAATTTTCGGAATTTAAATTGTAATTTTAGACTTAAACTTGATACAAATCAAAATTAATTCGGTTTTTCAGTCAAAATACTTGAATTTGTTATGAAGATACTCAATCCCGAACAGTTAAAAATCATAGAAAATGAAACCGTTGTCAAACAGAATATTGAATTGATTGATCTGATGGAAAGGGCTGCAACAGCCGTCTTTGAGCAAATCAAGCTGAAGCACCGGATATCAAATACCGATTTTGTGGTCTTTTGCGGTTCGGGAAACAATGGCGGTGACGGACTTGTACTTTCGAGACTGCTCAAAAACGGAGGTTCAAATCCAAAAGTTTATCTTTTGAAATCAGAAAATTATTCTGAAGATAATCTAGCCAATCAGAAAAGACTGAAAAAAACGGGAGTTGAAACGATATATTTTGATGAATACACCGATTTTGATTTCTCCAATCAGCCGGTGGTGATCGATACACTGTTTGGTTATGGTCTGAACCGCCCGGTCGAAGGCGGTTTGAAGAAAATAATTGATAAAATCAATCAATCAAACTGTCAGATTATTTCGGTTGATCTGCCTTCGGGTATGTATTGCGACCGTTTGAATTCAGCCGATGATTCAATCGTTCATTCAGATATCTGTCTGACTTTTGATTCGCCCAAACTTTCTATGCTGCTGCCAGAAAATTCAAAAAACATCAAAGATTTTCAAATTTTGGATATCGGTTTTGACCGAAATTCCATCGAATCTCAATCAACAGATTTTTATTATACCGACCGGGCTTCTGTGTCGGGGCTGAAAAAACAAAGAGAACGTTTTGGTTACAAATACAATTACGGAAATCTGCTGGTTGTCGGCGGCAGCCGGGGAAAGATGGGAGCTGTCTTTTTCAGCGCCAAAGCTGCCATGCGCTGCGGTGCCGGTTTGGTTACCGCCTATATTCCAAAAGACGGCAGTACTATTTTGCAGTCGCTGCTGCCGGAAGCCATGCTGATGACCGATTTTTCTGAAGACAGGATCATCGGTTTTCCGAAAATCAACCGATTTGACACCATCGCAATCGGTCCCGGGCTGGGAACGGATGAAAAGACGGAATTCGGATTTGAACAGTTTTTGTCAGAAAATGAATTTAAAAACAAAAAGCTTATAATTGATGCCGACGGTATCAATCTGCTGTCACAAAACAAAAATTTGCTCAGGAAACTGCCAAAAAATACAATTCTCACTCCACATGACAAAGAACTGGAAAGACTGATTGGCGGCTGGAATGACAGCATTGAGAAAATTAATAAAATTAAAAACCTCACGAAAGAATATGGTCTGATTGTGGTTTCAAAAGGAGCTTTCAGTCAGATTCATACAGCCGACGGAAAAATTTATTTCAATTCGACCGGCAATCCGGGTATGGCAACTGCGGGCAGTGGAGATGTGCTGACCGGAATGATTGCAGGTTTGCTCGGCAGAGGATACGAACCAAAAGAAGCGGCCATACTCGGTGTTTATCTGCACGGACTGTCCGGTGATCTTGCTGTGGATGAGATTGGTGAAGAATCGATGATAGCAACCGATCTGATTGATTTCATTCCGAAAGCTTTTCAAAAAATATTTTGAATAAATTAAAATTCGAATCATTTGATGATTTGTTGAAAACTCGGCATTAAATCTTTATAGAAAAGCATCATTGGTCATCGGGTATCTGAATTCAAAACCTTAATTTTGCATACAAATTTTCAGAAATGACTTTAGAACAATTACAGACCCATGTGCAGCAAACCCGGCGGGACATACTGCGTATGGTTCATGCGGTGAACAGCGGCCATCCGGGCGGCTCGCTCGGCTGTGCTGAATTTTTCACTGCGCTATACGGAAAAGTAATGGATTATTCGACTGATTTCAGTATGGACGGAGCGGGAGAGGATCTGTTCTTTCTTTCAAACGGACATATTTCGCCGGTTTATTACAGCACACTGGCAAGATTCGGGTTTTTTCCGGTCGAAGAACTGAAAACTTTCAGAAAATTAAATTCAAGACTTCAGGGACATCCGACTACGCACGAAGGTCTTCCGGGTGTCAGGATTGCGACCGGTTCGCTCGGTCAGGGGCTGTCGGTTGCCATCGGAGCCGCACTTGCCAAAAAACTGAATCATGACGACAAACTGGTTTATGTGCTTCAGGGTGACGGCGAATTGAACGAAGGTCAGAATTGGGAAGCTTTTATGTATGCTTCAGCCAATAAAGTTGACAATCTGATTGCCACCATTGACTACAACGGCCGTCAGATTGACGGAGACACAAAAGATGTACTCGATACCACCGATCTGAAATCAAAGCTGACTGCCTTTGGCTGGCTGGTTTTGGAAGAAAAAGAAGGAAACAATACAGAAAAGGTGATTGAAGTTTTGGAAAAAGCAAAATCAGAAACCGGAAAGGGACTGCCGATCGCAATCCTTTTGCATACAGAAATGGGCAATGGTGTTGATTTTATGATGGGCACCCATGCATGGCACGGAAAAGCGCCAAATGACGAACAGCTTGCCATTGCACTTGAACAAAATCCCGAAACCGAATTAAAAGACTATTGAGATGATTGATTTAAATTATACAGAAAAAAAAGATACCAGAAGCGGTTTTGGCGACGGACTCACCGAATTGGGAAGAACAAATCCGAATGTGGTCGGTCTTTGCGCTGATTTGACCGATTCGCTCAAGATGGGTACTTTCAAAAAAGAAAACCCGGAACGGTTTTTCCAGATGGGAATTGCAGAGGCAAATATGATGGGGGTTGCAGCCGGTCTGACCATTGGCGGCAAAATCCCGTTCGCAGGAACTTTTGCTAATTTTGCAACCGGAAGGGTTTATGACCAGGTGCGTCAGTCAATTGCTTATTCGGGTAAAAATGTAAAAATTTGTGCATCTCATGCCGGTCTGACTTTGGGCGAAGACGGTGCGACCCACCAGATTCTTGAAGACATTGGCCTGATGAAAATGCTTCCCGGAATGACCGTAATCAATACCTGCGATTACAACCAGACAAAAGCGGCAACACTTGCCATTGCAGAACATAAAGGGCCTGTTTATCTGAGATTTGGCCGTCCTTCAATCCCTGTTTTTACAGCTGCAGATCAGAAATTTGAGATTGGAAAAGGGGTGATGATCCGTGAAGGAAGAGATGTAACCATCGTTGCAACCGGGCATCTGGTCTGGGAAGCGATGATAGCCTGCAATGCACTTGAAGAGCAGGGGATATCAGCAGAACTGATTAATATTCATACCATTAAACCGCTGGACGAAGAGATTATTTTGAATTCCGTAAAGAAAACAGGGAAAATCGTCAGCTGTGAAGAACATAACAAATTTGGTGGTTTGGGTGAGAGTATTTCGCGCCTTTTGACAGAGAAATATCCGGTCAGACAGGAATTTGTGGCGGTAAATGACTCTTTTGGCGAGAGCGGAACACCTGCCGAGCTGATGAAAAAGTATGGTTTGGATGCTTCTGCGATTGTTGAAAAGTCCAAAAAGTTAATGGCTTAAGGAGGATTGTTCCTTTTAAATACAATCGTCTCGGACTTATAAACAATTGTTGATAAGTACGGTTAAGCGATTGTGAATAAGTAGATTGAGATTTATTTGCAAAAAATAAATTACGAATCTATCTTTGAAATATCAAAATGATTCTTCCGAAGAATTCGTTTGAAGCCCGAAGAAGAAAATTGAAGTTCTTTTCACTAAGAGTTTAAATTTAAAATCGTTTTGATAAGAACTGATGTTCTTTCAAATAGTGTCATTTTTGTTACAGAGTCTTTTTCTCATGAATTCGATGAAGTTTCAATTCCGACACGATTGAGAAGGTTTGGCTGAAGGGGTTAGTCGTTCCGGCTTCAGTTTCACCAAGGTGGCTGGAGTGATCGAATTTCTACACGGAAGTTCTGAACGTTACCCGCTTAACCAACGCACAAATCTGTCTCAGTTTTCGAAGCAGGCTGTATTCGCTTTTTCGATTGCAGTGAATTTATTTTCGAATGAATTCTCAGCAAAGATTCAGACTGATAACAGCTACCCGAAAAGTCGGTTCGTCCGGTTTTTTGAACAAAATGTTTCGGAAAAAGAAAACCCCGTACGATTTCGGTCTTACGGGGTTTTCCATTTTCAGTAAGCTCCATTGGGATTAACTTTTCTCTTCCTTTTGACCCATCAGCATCAGATAGGCTTTCAAAAATTCATCAATTTCACCGTCCATCACAGACTGAACATCACTGGTTTCATATCCGGTTCTGACATCTTTGACCAGTTGATAGGGCTGCATCACATAATTTCTAATCTGAGAACCCCATTCGATTTTCATTTTATTTGCCTCGATTTCGTTTCTTGCCGCCATCCTTTTCTCAAGCTCAATCTTGTACAATTCTGATTTCAGCATCTGCATTGCCCGTTCGCGGTTGCCGAGCTGTGAGCGCTCAATCTGGCAAACCACTACGATTCCGGTCGGTTTGTGAGTCAGCTGTACCTTGGTTTCCACCTTGTTCACGTTCTGACCGCCCGCACCACCCGAACGAGAAGTCTGCATTTCAATATCGTTTGGATTGATTTCGATTTCTATGGTGTCATCGACCAGAGGATACACATAGACCGAAACAAAACTGGTATGTCTTTTTGCATTTGAATCAAAGGGTGAAATCCTGACCAGACGGTGAACTCCGTTTTCACCTTTCAGATAACCGAATGCATAATCCCCTTCGATTTCCATGGTGACGGTTTTTACACCTGCCACATCGCCTGGCTGAAAGTTCAGTTCGTGAATCTTGTAACCGTTGTGTTCTGCCCACATCTGATACATCCGCATCAGCATGCTCGCCCAGTCGCAGCTTTCCGTTCCGCCCGCACCGGCAGTGATTTGAAGGACGGCACTCAGACTGTCTCCTTCTTCAGAAAGCATATTTTTGAATTCCAGATCTTCAAGCAGTTTGAGCGTCTGCTCATATTGTTTTTGTAATTCTTCATCGCTCGCCTCACCGGCTTCGGCAAATTCAACCAAAACCTCAAGATCATTGAATGAATTTCGGACAAGATGATAGTCTTCGACCCATTTCTTTTTGGAACGAAGATTTTTCATAAAAACTTCTGCCTCCTTCGAATTGTCCCAAAAACCGGGCGAAGCAGCCTTTTCTTCGTCATTTGCTATTTCTATTTCCTTTTTCTCTATCTCAAGATAGGTGTAAAGATCATCGATCCGATGATTCAAATCCTTAATCAGCTCGCTGTTTAACATGGCGGCAAAGATACGATTTATGACAAAAAATCAAGCAGAATCAAAATCTGACTTTGTATTTCCACTCGATATATTTAAAAAAATTGTAGAGTTTGTATTCAAAATGGATACCGTATTCAACCGAAGGATTGTAATCGATATAGGTCGAATAGAAATTGGGGTCATAAGCCTGAGGCTGAGAATTTCTGATGTTCCATTCGTTCACATAAAAACTGTTTTCGGATTTGTAAAATTCTTCGGAATGAAAATTTTCGGGCTGTGCAATCGTCTTCAAATACATATCATAACCGGTGTCGAGTACGATGATGTCATACTCGTCTTTGTCATTTTTTTCAAACGACAAACCTTCGCTGTTTTCGGCTGCAGTTGGTATATTTGCTGAGCAGCTCAACAGCAGCGGAAGTAAAATAAATATGTAAATTAAATTTTTCAATGCCGATTTAATTTATTTCTATAAATTTAAGAAAAAAATCAGAATCATGATTAAAATTTACCATAATCCGAGATGCAGCACCAGCAGAAAAGGCTGTGACATTCTTGACGGAATCAGTGAACCTTATGAGATTGTGAATTATATGAAAGAACCGCTTTCGACAGACGAAATCAAAGATCTGATCAAAAAACTCGGCATCAAACCGATTGAGCTTGTTCGGACCAAAGAAGAAATCTGGAAAGAAAATTATAAAGATAAAAAATTAACCGACGGTCAAATCATCGAAGCGATGCAGCAGCACCCGAATCTGATTCAGCGGCCCATCGTTGTCAAAGGGAACAAAGCCGTGGTCGGACGACCGCCCGAACTGATTAGAGAACTGTTGGAGAAATGATAGAAATTTGCTAACTTTATGTCTGTTATGACCGAAAAAACCGAAAAAAAAGTATTGGATCCCGCAGAACTGGAAAATCAGGAAATTTCCAGACGATATAAGGATATGCTGAAGCATACCTATCAGACTTTGACCAAAGAGGACAAAAAGCTGATCAGGAGAGCATTTGATCTGGCGGCAGAGGCGCATAAAGACCAGCGAAGAAAAACCGGCGAGCCCTATATTTTCCATCCAATTGCAGTTGCAAAAATCGTTGCAAACGAAATCGGTTTGGGTGCGACCAGTATTGCTGCAGCATTGCTGCACGATGTAGTTGAAGATACCAATTATACGCTGGACGACATCAGAGAACTGTTTGGTGAAAAAATTGCAAAAATCATAGACGGATTGACCAAAATTTCGATACTGAACCGTCAGGATGTGTCAATTCAGTCAGAAAATTACAAAAAACTGCTGCTTACATTGTCGGAAGATGTACGGGTGATTTTGATCAAAATTGCCGACAGGCTGCACAATATGAGGACGCTTGAATCGATGTCAGAGGATAAACAGCTCAAAATTGCGTCCGAGACCATCTTTATATATGCGCCGCTGGCACACCGAATGGGGCTTTACAATATCAAATCCGAATTGGAAGATTTGAGTTTGAAATACACCAAGCCTGAAGAATATTTCAATATCGAGCGGAGACTGCACGAAACCAAGGAAGAAAGCGACGATTATATCAATAATTTCTCACAGACCATCAAAGAAAAACTGGATGAGGAAGGTTTGGAATTTGAAATCAAGGGAAGATCGAAATCAATTTTTTCAATCCATAAAAAGATGGCTTCACAAAGAATCAATTTTGATGAAGTCTATGACAAATTTGCGGTCAGGATTATTTACAGATCAGACGCAAAAAATGAGAAATTCATTGCATGGAAAATCTATTCGATAGTTACAGATATTTTCAAACCCAATCCCAACCGGCTGAGAGACTGGATTTCACAGCCAAAATCAACAGGTTATGAGTCGCTGCACATCACTGTGATGGGGCCGATGGCAAGATGGGTAGAAGTTCAAATCCGTTCGGAAAGAATGGATGAAATAGCAGAAAGGGGAGTGGCGGCGCATTACAAATACAAGGAAAATTACAAGGTTGAAGATTCAAAAGTCGATCAGTGGATCAGTCAGGTGAGGGAAATGCTTGAAAACAATGAAGGTCAGAATGCATCTGAGTTTATCGACAATTTCAAATTCAATCTTTACAACAAAGAAATTTTTGTTTTTTCACCAAAAGGAGAACTGTTTTCACTTCCAAAAGGAGCCACCTCGCTCGATTTTGCGTATGCAATCCACAGCAAGCTCGGTGATACCTGTCTGGGTGCAAAAGTGAACGGAAAACTCTATCCGCTGAGTCATGAACTGAAGAGCGGCGATCAGGTTGAAATCCTCACTTCTCCCAATCAGAAGCCAAAAGCAGACTGGCTTGATTTTGTGATCACCAGCCGTGCGCGTTCAAAAATAAAAGCTTCGCTGAATGCCGAGAAACGTGCGATTTCTGAAGACGGAAAAGAAATTCTGATTAGAAAATTGAGACATTTGAAAATTGATTTCAACGAATCGGTTTTGAATGATCTTCAAAATTTCTTCAAATCAAAAAACAGTCAGGATGTCTTTTTCAAAATCGGTAACGGCGAGATTGACAATCGTGAACTGAGGAAATTTGCAGAAAGCAAAACCGGATTTACAGGTTTTATCAATCGTTTCAGACCCAAGCCCAAATCAAATAATGTCAAAGAGGAAGAACCAAAACAGAAATATGATTCTTTGGTTTTCGGTCCGGATGAGGAAAAACTGGATTATGAACTCGCATCCTGCTGCAACCCGATTCCGGGCGATAAAGTTTTTGGATTTGTAACCGTTTCCAAAGGAATCAGGGTGCACAAAAAGGACTGTCCGAATGCGGTTGCACTGCAGGCAAATCAGGCCTATCGAATCATTCGTGCCAAATGGATTGATTCGGCTTCTCAGCTGTATCGCGCGATTATCAATATTCAGGGACTCGACCGGATTGGTCTGATCAATGACATCACCAAAATCATTTCATCCAACCTGCATGTCCACATCAGGAGCATCAATATCACTGAAGAAGACGGCGTGTTTGAAGGGAAAATTTCAGTTTCGGTCAAAAACAAATCACAGCTTGACAAGATTATGGATCAGCTCAAACACATAGACGGAATCCAGAAGGTCAGCCGGACTTTTGCAAATTGATTTTTTTATGACTTTGAAAAACCGATAAAATATTTCTGATTCTGTTGTTTCGGCTCAGAATTCTGACACTGAATTGCTCAGCAAAGTGAATGTTGGAAATCCGGCAGAATCATCAAATGATTTTGAATCATCGATAAATTAGTCGATTTTTGCCGGTTCAAATCAAAAAAACAATTCAGCTATGAAATTGGAAGAAATTCTGAAACAAAGAAGCGGCGGTGTCTGCGAATTGAGCGGTGAAACCGGAAATCTGAATCTTTATGAAGTGGAACCCACAGATGGCAATCAGCCCGAAAGAGCAATTTTGATTTCGGACAAAGCGCTTGCACAGATTGAAAAAAGAGAAGAACCGGACAGTGCTTATTGGGAAAAATTCCTGCTGACTTCTATGTGGAGTGAAGTGCCCGGTGTACAGGTGGTTTCATGGCGAATGCTCAACCGTTTCAGAAATGAATCCTGGGCGGCAGAAGCGTTGGATATGATGTATCTGGACGATGAAACGCTGGAATGGGCGAAGGCTTCCGGCGATCATACCGGCGACGGAACCGTTGAGCTGCACAAAGATTCAAACGGAAATATTCTTCAAAACGGCGACACGGTGACTTTGATCAAAGATTTGGACGTGAAAGGAAGTTCGCTGGTTGCAAAAATCGGTACAGCAGTCAGAAACATCAGATTAGTCAGGGACAATCACGAACAGATCGAAGGCAAAATTGACGGTCAGTCGATTGTAATTTTGACCAAATTTGTGAAGAAATAAGGACAAGCCCTGTCAAGGTTTCAAACCTTGACAGGGCTCAATCCTAAAATCCGATTTTGGAAACGGATTCGGTGCTCCATTTTTCATTTTTGCAATAATTCATTACACCATCAAAGCAGGGCGAAATATTGTTCAGCACTTCATCCAGCAGGATTTTTCGTGCGATGTTTTCCATTTCGCCTCCTGAAAAGTCAAATTTTGATGCCAATTCAAATGCTTCTTCGTCCGAAAGATAAGGTAATTTGCTTTTCCAAATTTTGGCGGCAGCGTGAATTTCCGGTTTTTCAAAATTGATTTTGTACAAAAATCTTCGTTCAAAAGCGGTGTCCAAATTGCCGATTAGGTTGGTGGTTGCAAAAAGAATTCCGTCGAAATTTTCTAATTCTTCCAACAAAATATTCTGAATGGCATTTTCAGTATCGGCAACGTTGGTACTTCCGGCTGCTTTGCGTTTTCCAATGACGGCGTCGGCTTCATTGAAAAGTAAAATCGGACATTTTTTTTCGGTTTCTTTGAATTCCCGGTAATCTGTAAAAATCTTTTTTACCAGTTTTTGACTTTCACCAAACCACATACTTTTGGTAGCGGAAATATCGACTTTGAAGATATTTCTTCCCGAAGATTTTGCCAATTGATAAACGGTTTCAGTTTTTCCCGTTCCGGGTTCGCCGTGAAGCAAAACCGTGATTCCCAAAGGCATTGCTTTGCTTTTCAAACGTTTTTGCAGTTGTTTGAATTTGGTTTCCGAAATGACATTTTTCAAAATTTCAATTGATTGGATTTCTTTTTCGTTGTAAATTAATTCTTTGCGCTGAATGGACTTCGTTTGGATTAATTGTTGGTTTTCTTCTTCGAAAAATTCGATTTGGATATTTTCATTTTCACGAAGAAATTTCAAAAGATTTTTAGATAATTTGGCACGTATTTGATTGCGGTAATTTTCTTTTGAAAGTTCGATGAGTTTTAAAGTCGTAAGTTTGGATTCACCATCCAAAATGGAATTGAAATAGTACAATGAGGAATTTTGATCTTTGTGGTAATCTTTCACAGTGCTCATCACGAGGGTGTTGAAGTCATTGTCGCCATTGGAAACAGCGTCCCAGATGGTGTCCAACAAAAAGAATTTTTCAAAATTGTCGAGTTTCCATTCCTGCATTTCCTGAAAAAACCTGATGTGTGAATATTCTGAATGTAAATTATGAATATACATCCTGAATTCGCGTTTTGTGATGGTATTGTCATCAAATTGGTCGGAATATTTGTCGAATTCTTCCAAAATCTGAATTAAATTCTTTTTTTCCGGATTTTGTTCGTAAATGCTAAGGTTCTGAGAAATGGCGTAGGCAATGTCTTTGTCGATTTCGTAGTCTATTTCTTTTTCACTGAAATGTCTGTCTTTTTTCAGCATTTTTTTCTGAAACAAGACATTGATATCGTTCATAAAAAACATAATTTTATATTCGGGAAAACCTAAATACTTGAAAACCGAAGACATAGCTGATCTTTCAAAAGAAAGAATAAATGCATTGGCAAAAAGCACGGTTTGGGTTTCGTTCAGATGAAAATAAGCGGAAAGTTTCTCCAAATCATCATTGGCTTTTTTGAAAAATTCCGTGCTGAGTTTTGAATTTTTGGAGGATTTGTAGAGATTTTCAATCGTTTCCAATACATTGAATTGAATTTTTGTTTCCATAATTTAAATTTTATGGTACAAATATGAGGTCGTAAAACGCCAAATCGTGGCGGTTTGAAAATATTTTTGGGAAATCCCTGGCAGGGCTGGTTAACGGTATGATTTTTTGAAATTATTCAGTAAAGCTTCTATGTTTTCTTTTCCGACCGGATTTTGGCTGTGAACTTGGAATTCGGGTAAAACTAAATTCTTGTCCAAACAAAATTCCACCAGCCATTTGGCACAATCGTATCCGGTTTTTTCCAAACCTAAATCGTGGTCAAAGGAAATGAAATCCGGCAATCCGTTTCGGAAAATAAATTCCGTAAATCCTTCGTAATCATAAACTCTTTCAAATCCGGAAGGTGTCGGGCGAAGGTCGTCGAGGTAGAGTTTTTTCATACTGCCCACCTAAAGTTTTGTACACGACTGATAATCAACAATCACATTAAAATCAAATTCATCCATTGCAAGCAGATTTTCTGTTGTTAAATCGGTATGAAAAAACAAGCGGTGAGCTGTATAACAAAAATGCAAGTCTTTCAACGGTGATTCTTCCACCCAGTTTAATTCATTCCAATTTATATTCATAAATTCTTCGTCGTTCCACAAAAAAGTAGCATCTTCTTCCTCATAAAAGGGAAAGCCTTCTTCTATATTATGTTTTTTGCAGAATTCTTTATCAAAACTGTAAATGCCAAACGAAAAGCGAAATTGAAAATCATTGATTTCTTTTTGGGCAACCATTTCTTTAAGTTGTTTGTCCAGTTTTTGACAAAGCTTTTGCGCCCGAAGTTCTTCTGCCCGGATTTTATCGAGAAACTGACTTAGTTTTGAAATGATTTCAGGTGTGTATTTCATATTGTCAGCGTCTTTTTATTGATAATCACTTTTCCCATAACGTCGATTTTATACAAAGATGAACCTCGACAACGCCAAACGATGTCGGTTTGATTTTGAAGGTAAAAAAATCCCGAAATTTTGAGGTTTCGGGATTTTAAAAAGTGTTCAATAGTTGAAATACTATGAAGTTATTTTTTGATTGCCTATGAACTCCAGAATATTGCTTATTTCTGTTGTGTCCAAAAATCCACATTGCAAGCAAGTTTTGCTATTCTCTTCTAAAAGAAAAAATTTGCCTTTTCCGTTCAATTGATTTGCCTTTTTGGGTTTTAAAATGGTTTTAGGCGCTACACGAAAAGCCATAAAAGTATTAAAAACTTGTTTTGTTGTTTCTTTAAAAACGTTTACAGAAGGACGTGCAGAAGCTACAATTAAATGTATGCCGACAGCCTTTGATAGTTGTGCTAAACGATAAACAGGATTTTCTGCTTCTTCTCCAACCGTCATCACCAAATCTGCAAATTCACTGATAACAAGCACAATAAAGGGCAATGGTTGTTGCTGAGAATTTAATTCTGAATTGGCAACACACTTATTATACTCTTTAATGTTTCTAACTTTGGCTTCTTTGAATAAATCATAACGCCTCTCCATTTCAACGCACAAACTATCGAGCGCTTTAACGGCTTTTGAAACGTCATTAATTACAGCAGCATTGTCTTCATTGGGAAGTTTGGCAAAAAACTGCCGGTCTATTTTGTTATAGGCAGAAAGTTCTGTTTTTTGTGTATCTACCAATACAAACTTTAATTGTGACGGATGTATACTGTAGAGTAAGGAAATTAACAGGGTGTTAATTCCCATCGTTCTTTCTATTGCATTGCCTGCTATAATTATACCCGACCTTTTAGAAAGGTCAATCATCAGATTTTCGTTAAATGTGGTTTGACCGACAGCAATGGGTAAATCTAATTCCTTCGGTGCAATAAGCGAACGCATAGGCACAAAACTGCTATTGTGTATGTTTGCGTCTTCTATATGCTCATTTAATAAGTCGATTTTGGGAAACTGATATTCCGATAAATGATTCTTTTCCATAAATTATGTTGTTCGTTTTTTGGCAAATGTATTTTGTGATAACGCCAAACGATGTCTGTTTGATTTTGAAGTTGAAAAAATCTTCATTTTTTGGGTAAGAAAATTAATAGCTAAATAAAAGATTTTTTAAATTTTCTGAATATCAATTTTGTCTAAAAGTTCTTTGATTTCAAGCAGACTAGTCTTAATTCTTTCTTTTTTATTTTGTATTTCATCTTTTAAAAACTCAAAATCTCCTTCTGCAATAAACTCCTCATCCAAAATTGATTTATCTGATGAATTGTTTTGAATCTTGTTGATTGTCGACAATAGCATTAAGGTAAAATCTCCTACTCGTTCAATTGGTACTTCTTCACTTTGTCTTGACCACTTATTACCATTGTGACGAAATAGTTTAATAGAAGCGGATTGTTGATTGTATTGAGCTCTTCCAATCGACAAAAATTTAGCATCATCATCAACATTAGAATACTTATGATAATCACAAGCAATAATTGGTTTATGCGAAAGCCAAGTAGGAATGTTTAATTTAGTTTCCTCAATTCCTTCGTATTCTTTATCAATTTCGATCCCAGTTTTTTTATCTACAAATACATATTTTTCAAAGTCAGTTATTAAATTCTTGTACCTTTTCCGAATAAAATCATTCCATTTGAACCAACTAAAATATTGAGATGTATGCTGAATAAATAATAAATTCAGAGGATAATTAATATTCACTGATGCTGAGCGAGGATAAGTTCTACTAATTCTATCAAGCCACTCGACTTGAGTATAATTTACATTAAGTGAACTCATTGATTGATTAAAAAAATTAGAAGCACCAACTCCAATAAAAATGCAATGAGTTGGTTGCAATATTTTAATTACTTCAATAAAAACATCCCAACCTAATGTGAAATCATGGATATTGGGTCTTTCGTTATGCCTGTAATCTAATAACCTTTGTGCAAAATTATAGAAGCAGACTCTAGACCAAAATTCACTTCTATCAATATTATTTGTGCCAAAAAATGCTCGATGTAAATTTTCAAAAGTGTTGTTATTCTGATTCTTATCAATTGGTATTTCTTTAATAATTTGGCGTGTAAACATCTTCCTGTTGGAAACTTCTAAATATTTTTCGTTAAACTTTTCATCAGGCACTTTATCTAAATAATGGGATTCACCAACGATTAATAATTTAAATTCATTTGATGTATATTTTTTACCTACCCAAGGTAGCCATCTTAAATTATTGATTTTTGCAAACTGGGAGTCAAAGCTATTTTCTATATCTTCCATAATTTTATTTTAACGTTTGGATAAATATAATAATTTTTTTCAAATCTAAAAAATAAAACCATCACTGTTTACGGCTTTCCGTAGTTGGTGTTTTTCTATTAATTCCTATCTGCAAGTGGATAAAGTGGATAATTCACCCTCACCTCAAACATTAGTTTTTCCATCGCAAGAAAATCCTCTAAAGACAATGCCGAAAAAAGAGCGAAAGCTGTATGACAAAAATGCAAATCTCTGAGCGTAGGATCTTCTTCGAACTGAAAATAACCTTCAAGCCAGTTCATATTTCTTGTTTCCTCATCATCCCAAAAAATTTGGCAATCTTCTGAATGATAATAAAATCCTTCTTCTACCCCGTGTCTTTTGCAAAAATCTTCATCAAAACTATAAACGCTGATGAAGCAGTCAAAATAGTATTCCGAGGTTTCATTTTTCTCTGCCATTTTTTGATGTTGTTTGTCTTATTTTTTACACAAATCAATGGCTCGGTTTTCTTCCTCTTGAATTTTCTCCAACAGCGTTTTTAGTTTCGAAATTATTTCACAGGCGTATATTCCATTACCTTTTCGTCCAATTTTTTCCACCGTTTTTGGAAACATATAAACCTTTGGTCGTATTTGCCAAAATCTCTTTTCCGTTCTCGGTCAAGTCTTCAAATTCCCCAATAGCATTAGATACTCTGCAATGGTGTGACCAGTTTCGACCATCATTTTTTGAAATTTCTAATTTGTAAGAATCTTTCGGACTGATACGAATAAGATTTCCGTCATAGTTAATCATTTGTGGCATAATTTTAATTTTTAAGTGTTAAACAAATTAATTTTGTTCAAATATAAAATCTGACTCAGCCAAACCGTGGCGGTTTGAGAAATTATTTAAATCGTAAATAATTTTCAAAAAAAGCACTCCTAAATTTCAGTTCTTTTGAACCTCCAAGGCCTCTAATATTCGTTTATTTTCTTTTTCGATAACAGCTGTATTTCTATTTCGGAACAGTTCCATATAACAGTTGTAGAGCTTGTATTTATTCAATTCTAAATCTTTTTGTTGAAAAAGAGATGGCTCCAAAAGAAGTGTTGGATTTTGCAAAAATGCTAATTCTTCTTCTGAATATTCTTCCACCAAAAAGCTATCGGTTTCGCTATGAATAAATTTTTGCCCCAATTTTTTTACAGTATCAAAAAGCGTTTTCTTGTGTTCTCTTTCTTTATTGGGTTTCAGAACAAGATTTTCGACCATCTTTTTTAAAGAAATTACCTCTTCCGACAAACATTCTAATATTGTTTGTTGCTCTTTAATTGTATCATCTATCAAGGGAAGTCGTTTGTGAAATTCTTCAACCTGACTTTCAACAGCTCTATAACAATGTTTTATTTTCACATTGAACGAATTTTGGTCCACAGGAACAATCATTCCATTACTGCAAACCTGCCGAAATAATCCAACCGAAATAGATAACGGATAATAACCATTTGAAGAAGAAAACACATTGAATACTTTTTTGTACACATCTTTGTTTATAATAATTTCGTCTCCAAATACTTTTAGCTGTTGCACGCCTCTTTCAATATGTAAACTGTAATATTGTGCATTGAAATGATCATGAATATATGGCAATCCGTCTTTAAGGAATTGGGAAAAATCAAAAATACCATAAATATTCGACACCTGTTTTTCACAAATTTTTGAACCATCATACTCCGTAATAATATGATTACTTCTTTTAAAAATTTTCAACGGACTAATTAATTGCTCAATTTCATCAAGATTATAACCCTGATTAAGAATTTCGACAAATGGTTTTCTGTCCTTTCTGTAACGTACAAGTGATTGCATAATCTATTTATTTTTAAATTATTAACCAAAACTAACAGCACGTATGGACAAACCGCGTCGGTTTGAAAAATTATTTTTGAGAAAGCCCTGCCAGGGCTGGTTAACTGTATGATTTTTGAAATTATTCAGTAAAGCTTCTATGTTTTCTTTTCCGACCGGATTTTGGCTGTGAACCTGGAATCCAGGTAAATTAAACCTCAAACAAAAATGGTGAATTTGAAAGTTTATAATTTCCGTTTAAAACTACTGAATTCGCAAAAATTGTATGCTTTGATTTTTCAACGCCGTAAGCATTGTGAATATGTCCGAAAAGATGAAATTTCGGTTGGATTTTTAAAGTTTGATGAAGTAATTCTGCACAACCAAAGTTGGTTTCACCATCCAAATCGAGAATTCCCAACGGCGGATGATGCGAAATCAAAACGTCGGTTTGGGAAGGAATTTTTTGAATTTTATCGAAATAAGTTCCGTCAATGTTTTCTGAAATGAACATCGGAACGCCCCAAAAGTTCAGATTTTCAATCTTTACGCCGTTATGCGCCAAATAATGGCAATTTTCAGGCAGCATTTTTCGGATGTTTTCTGCGGAATTTTCTTCCAAAAAATTATCGTGATTTCCACCGATGAAAATTTTATATTGGTAGTTCAAATTTGAAAACCAATTCAAAAAATCCTGGAATTCGGCTTGAGTTCCCGCAAAGGAAAAATCGCCGGAATGAATGATTAAATCGGCTTTTGGTAAATCAGTTAAATCACGATGTTGGTTGTGGGTGTCGGAAAGATGAAGAATACGCATTTTAATTATTTCTTTTTGCACATTTCGTTTAACTCTCGCAATAACTCTGTCATTTCAGGGTTTTTCCTTATCCTATTTACTTTTTCAGCTATTTGATTTACAAATTCTTCGGTTTTGTTACCAGCAAACCAAGCGATTTGATCTTCGTTAAAATTACCATCAAAAATTGAATCAAAATAGAAACACCCACTTTCTCTAATTATTTCCCAATCATTTGTCCCAGAATCTTGTCTATCAAGAAAATTGAATAATGGTGAGTAACGCTGGGTATGTAAAAACTCCTTTATCTTTGATGAATCTGTAAAATTTGGATTACTCCTTATAGAAAAGATGTACCCAAAGTGAAAAAGTAAAGAGATTGACTCATCACCAAAATCTTTTAAAAACCATCTGAAATGTTTTTCATTAACAGAAACAAACCCCCAATTATCTACAAAATCGTTTTGTCCAAATCGTTTATTTAATTCAATTTGAAGTTTTTTAAAGAATATAGTTTTTATCCCATCCTTGTTTTTTATTAATTCTAAAAAAGAATTCCATTTATCATCTGTGTCAAATAAAGTGACAGCTTCTTTTAAAAATGCTTCATTCATAAGTATAAAATTTTAATTTAATTCCAGTATTCTATATACTGTTTTATATATTCTCTCAATTTGTGATTTTGGTTAGAAAGTAATGGTAAACACTCTATGAGCCAACTTTTAATTTCAGTATTAAATTTCCAAACATTAACCTTGAGAGGTACTTTTTCCGGCAATTTCTTAGAATAATTTTTAGGTTTAACAAGAGTATTTTCATTTGGTAGTTTCCAATTATTGGAAGTCAGATAAATTATTTTGAATTTATTATTGTCACTAGAATGTTCTTTGCTTTTAGAGTAAATTGTCCGGTGCCAGTATCTATAAATTTGATTTTCCTGATCACAAGCATTATTTGATTTATTTTCAATAATAATTGCGCTATGAGGCGTTTTTCTTTCAATTAAAATATCAATTCTCTGTTTCTCAATCGTTACCTTCCATTTCCCAATTTCATAATCACCATAACCTAATTTTTCTATAAATTTTCTTAGAAACAAATCGCCTTGACCATGGCTTGCATTTTTATCTAGAAAAAAGCCTAACAACCTACTGTGAAGCGTTTCGTCAATATGAAAAAAATTCAACACATTGAACCTTATGGACTCTTCTTTTGATTTTATGTTTTCTTTTTCTTGTATTTCTTTAAACGCTAAAAGAATGTTTCCAAAATTTTTTAAACTTGTTTTATTTTGAGGATTATTCAATTTTGAAAAATCGATAAAGTCTATATTGTTTTGTTTATGAGGAATGCACGTAATCAGATTATTTAATCTCAAATTTTGATTGATTAAATAATTCTTATATATAATTTCACTTCTAACTAACAGGTCAGACAATAAATCTATTTCCGGATTCATATTTTTACAATTGTCCAAATCTAATAAATTTAAGGTTTCAAAAATTCATCTTTCAGCAAATCTCTTACGGTAATTTGCTTTTCGGTTTTTGGTTTGGGTTTTTCGGAAAAAACTTCCTTGAAAAATTCAGGAAATTTTTTCTGCCCATCCGGTTTTGGAATTTTGGTTATCATACTTTGTGAATTATTGTGGTGCATTATTTTTCTCTAATCCGGCTTCTAAAAATTTCAGGTAATTGTCTCGAATAAAATCGGGTTTTAGAACCCGTAAATGTCTGGCATGCGTCAGTAATTCCTGGTAAAAATCATAAGTCGGCGCAAGTTTGATTTCGATTTTGAATTCTTTTTCGTTGTCTTCCAAGACTTTTTGCGAATGATGAATCGGAAGTGATTTTACGTATTTTCCTTGTTCGGCATCGAATGAAAGCACGATTTTTTCCGGTTTTTGGTGCAAAGTTGAAATGATCCCGAATGAATGAACAAACATTTCTTCCACATTTATATTTTCTTTTTTGAATGATTTATTGTGAATTTCCATATTTGAAATTCGATCCAACCCAAAAGTTTTGATGAAAAAATCTTTTCCGTCCTGCTCGTTTGCCAGCAAATACCAGCGATTGCGAAATTCCTTGAGCGCATAAGGTTCTATGAGTTTTTTGCGCGGCACGTTTTCCCAATGTTTGGTATATGTAAAACTGATGAGTTTGCTGTTTTTTATGGCATAAATAATCCCTTCCAAATTTTGTAAACCCGATGCCTGACGCTTTTCAAAAAACATAATTTTTGAATTATTTTCGGTTTGTTTATAAGCATTGACCAACAATAAATTGTCAAAAATCGTTTGGGTAGAGTCCTCATCTTCTTCATTTACAATTTGGTAAGTCATCGTTGACCTTTTAAAACGGATTTCTATTTTGAGCAATTCTTCCATCAGTGTTCGGTCTCTTTTGAATGTCTTTTCGCTGAACGCCAAATCATAACCGTCTTTGTGATGCTTTTCTTCTAAATATCTGAGAATTTCCTCATAAGTTGCACCATTGGGTTTCGATTTCAGGAATTCTGAAATATTCATCAAGCGCAACATTTGATCTACTTTTGCCATTTTTTCAATTTTTATGAAACAAATTTAATTACACAAACGGACAAAGTATGTCTTTTTGCCCTGTAATTTAAAATTTTATGGTATAAATATGAAGTTTGAGAATATCAAGATGTGGCGGTTTGAAAATTATTTTTGAGAAAGCCCTGCCAGGGTTCAAAACCCTGCCAGAGCTAGTTAACTGTATGATTTTTTGAAATTATTCAGTAAAGCTTCTATGTTTTCTTTTCCGACCGGATTTTGGCTGTGAACTTGGAATTCGGGTAAAATTAAATTCTTGTCCAAACAAAATTCCACCAACCATTTTGCGCAATCGTATCCAGATTTGCTCCAACCCAAATCGTGGTCAAAGGAAATGAAATCAGGCAATCCATTTCGGGAAATAAATTCCGCGAATTCTTCGTAATCATAAACTCTTTCAAATCCGAAAGGTGTCGGGGAAGGTCGTCGAGGTAGAGTTTAACTTTATTCATCAAACCCAAATAAATTTTGATTTATCTAAAATATTCTCATTATCAAAGCGATAAGCAACTAAATTCCCTTCTTTCGCTACACTGTAATCTAAGCAACAAACATTCTTTTTGTAGAGAAAAGGCAAACCTTTCAACCAATAATGTCCGAAAAAAACAGGTTTTTCTTGTTCCGGATAATCAGTTACAGATGTCAAATCCGTTGCTGAAATTTGTTGGTCTGGTAAATTGTCAATTGGCTCCACACTTATCGATTTATAAGTTGATTGTAACGGGTTTTCCCACCATTTGGTTCGGATTTCTTTACGAATTGCGCCGTCTTTATCATGAAAAGAAAAACCTTTCGGAAGTTGGATTTCTTTGCCTTTCAATGTTTGTTCAATTGCATCATTCAGAATTGTTTCCGATTTTACTGATTTACGAATAAAATCATCGGTCAATTTTCCGTTATCTAAGATTTTATTCAAAAAACTGATATTATTTTGATCCCAAGAAGCGTGAACCGCCCTGAAAGTTTCGGTTTCATAAAAAAGTGGTAAAGTTTTGAACCAATCAATATAATCATCGTACTCTTTTTGCTTGTTCTGAAATTGCTTCAATGTTTCAAAATGTTGCATAATGTTCTTAATCGAATGTTTACGCAAATAACCTCCATCCGGACTCTGAAAATGAAAACAAATTGCATTGAATTCATGATTTCCCATCAATGCAATCGCATTTCCGCTATCTGCCATTGTTTTTACGATTTCAAGCGTTTCCCTGATTTGCGGTCCGCGGTCAATATAATCTCCAATGAACAAAACTTTTCTTTCGGGATGCGAAAAAACGCCTTTTGACTTTTTATATCCCAATTTGAAAAGTAATGCTTCGAGCTTGTCAGCATAACCGTGAATATCTCCAATGAAGTCTATCATTTTTTCTTTAATTTTTTTAGTTTAAAACTTTGTCAAACCTGAAATCCTATTGGTTTTGCAGTTGTTTGGTTCTTAAAATCTTCTTCGTTTTGATTGTAAATATCGGTCAAAGTCATCGGCGAAGTAATTTGAGTTTTGAACCCTAATTTATCGGATAATTTCTGTGCTTTTTCGGATTCTAATTCTTTGAATTCGTACTTTGCGATTAATCTTCCTTTTCGTAACAAAGCCGAATCGACTTTGGATAAATCAGTATTGAAAGAACAGATAATCTGAATATTCAGGCAGTCAGAAAGCAATCCGTCTGAAAGATTGAGCAAAGTTGAAACGGGCGAAGTTCCTGTTGCTTCCCGGTCGATGATGATGTTTTCTGCATCTTCTATGACAAAAATCGAGTCAGGGTTGTTGATGAGTAATTTCATCAAATCGGGATTTGTAATCGCCGATGCCATATTCGGTGGAAGGAAAATAACTTTTTTTCTGAGCGATGTAATCAAATAACGGATGTAGGAGGTTTTTCCGGTTCCGGGTTTTCCGTGTAAAAGCACCAATCCTTTATCTTTCTTTTGAGATAACCTTTTGTGAATCATCTGGTGGAGTTCAAAAAAATCATCGTTGTAATTATCCTCTACACTCAATGATGGTTTTTGAATTTCAAATTCTTCTAAATCCAATCCGTAGGATTCTTGGATAATCAAATGAATTTCCGGTTTAAGATTTCTTGGTCTGTAACGGAATTTAATAATTGATTTTCTGATGGTTTCGATAATGTGAATGTTTGTTTTTCTGAATAAAAATCGGACTTCTAATTGATTTGCATCAAAAACAATCAGCAAATCATCATTGAGAAAAAGAAACAAATCATCATATCTCGGCGCCTGATTTTTTCTTGTCCGAAATTGAATTTTGCTGTAGTGTAGATCTTTAATTTCTTTCCCGTAATTCTCCAGAAACCACTCTGCCGCTTTTTTGCAATTGATGTTTCCTTCCTCTATAATATTTGGAACGGCATTAAAATTTGACATGAATAACCGAAATTCATTCAAATAGCTTCGGCGCACTTCACCAAAAACCAATTGTTTATGGGTTTGTTGCTGGCTTTCTGAGAATGGATTTAGGCTGAATTTTTCAGCATTTTCCTGAATAAATTTTTCAATTTGCATAATGCATCGGTTTTTAATGTTAAGCAAATTTGAATGATTATAATGACAAACAATGTCGTTTTGAAAAAGAATAAAAAAATCCCGAAATTTTTTAGGTTTTGGGGATTTTAAACAGAGTAAGATATGCTTTTTTTAAGGGTTTAACAAATTAATTTTATTCAAACATACAATCCGATTCAGTCAAACCGTGTCGTTGAAAAAATTAATTGACAGGGAATCAAGAAAAAAAATAATATATGGGAAATGTGCGCTGCGGGTTTAGCTTCGATAGGTTTTTTAGCCTTTAATCATTGCCAAAAATTCATCTTCACTCAAAATTTGAACGGTTCCGAGTGCTTCAGCTTTTTTGAGTTTGCTGCCCGCTTTTTCGCCTGCGACCAAATAATTCAGATTTTTGCTCACTGCAGAAATGTTTTTTCCGCCGTTTTGTTCCACTAATTTTTGCGCTTCGTCGCGCGTGAATTGTGTCAAAGTTCCGGTAAAAAGGAAAGTTTTTCCTTCCAATAAATTCGAAACAGGTTTTTCAGTTTCGCCGATTTCCATTTGTACGCCGGCGTTTTTCAACCTTTCGATGATGATTTGATTTTTTTCTCTTGAAAAGAATTCCCGAATGCTGACCGCAATTTTTCCGCCGATGTCTTCCACATTTTCCAATTCTTCCAAAGAAGCATTCATCAGATTATCAATCGATTTGAAATGCCGAGCCAGTTTTTTTGCAACAGTTTCGCCCACATGACGAATTCCAATTGCATACAAAACTTTTTCGAACGGGATCTGTTTTGACAGCTCAATCGCATCGATGATATTTTGTGCGGATTTTTCTGCCATTCGTTCCAAAGGAAGAAGTTGCTCTTTTTTCAAATCATAAAAGTCAGCAGCGTCTTTGACCAGATGGTTTTCAAACATCAGCTCTATGGTTTCGCTTCCTATGCTTGCCATATCCATTGCCTTCCTCGAAACATAATGCTCCATTCTGCCGATGATCTGGGGTTTGCAGCCGTCTTCATTCGGACAAAAATGCTGTGCTTCGCCTTCGTTCCGAACGAGTTCCGTTCCACATTCCGGACAATGGGTGATGAATTCAATTTTTTGTGCATCCGGCTGACGAACATCCAGATTGACTTCAATGATTTTTGGAATGATTTCTCCGCCTTTTTCAACATAAACCATATCGCCGATTCTGACATCCAGTTTCTCAATGATGTCCGCATTGTGCAGCGATGCTCTTTTGACCACCGTTCCGGCAAGATTCACCGGGTTCAGATTTGCAACCGGCGTGATGGCACCTGTGCGACCGACTTGATAAGAAATGCTCAATAATTCGGTTTCGGCCTGTTCGGCCTTAAATTTATAGGCCATTGCCCAGCGTGGAGATTTGGCGGTATAACCCAATTCTTCCTGGAGTGCAAATGAATTGACTTTTACAACGATACCGTCGATCGGAAAACTCAGATTTTTTCTTTCGGTGTCCCAATGAGCGATGAATTCAAGCACTTCGTCCAAAGTATGGCAAAGTCTCGCCGAATCCGGGATTTTGAAACCGTAGCTGTGTGCCGCTTTCAGCATTTCCCATTGACTGTCAAAGGGTAAATTTACTCCGACGATGGTATAAAGATAACAGTCCAATTTTCTTTTTGCAATCTCTGAACTGTCCTGAAGCTTCAGACTTCCGCTGGCTGTATTTCTCGGATTGGCATAGAGTTCCAAGCCGTCTTTTCTTCTTTGTGCATTGATTCGGTCAAATTCCCTGAAAGGCATCAGTATCTCGCCTCTGATGTGGAATCTCTGCGGATAATCTCCTTTGAGTTTTAGCGGAATCGAACGGATGGTTCTGATGTTTGGTGTGATTTCATCGCCCTGAAAACCGTCGCCGCGTGTAACTGCCTGTTTGATTTTTCCGTTTTCGTACAGAATTGAAATTGAAGCACCGTCATATTTCAGTTCACAGACAAATTCTGTTTTTGAACCGAGTGCTTTTTCAATTCTTTTTTCCCAATCCTGAAGATCTTCGATCGAGTAAGAGTTGTCAAGCGAATACATTCGATATTCGTGGCTGATGGTCGGAAAATCTTTGGTGACTGTTCCTCCGACACGCTGGCTGGGTGAATTTTCGTCATAAAATTCGGGATGTGCTTTTTCGAGTTCGATCAGTTCTTTGAGCATTTGGTCAAATTCATAATCGGTAATGGCCGGTCGGTCGAGTATATAATAATTGTAATTGTGCTGAGCGAGTTCTTCTCTCAGTTTTATGATTTTTTGATGAATTTCCATTCAAATAAATGTTTGAACAAAGATAGAATTTTTTGTCCGGAGCACGGTTTATCCGTTTGTCAATATTTTGGCGGAAATTGAATTTTTTAGAAATCAATAATTCATCAAAAAATCACTATAAATTTTGAATTATATATTAAGGTATGGTTGGCTGTAAATCTTCTTAAATTTGTAATCCTTTAAATGATAAGTGCAAAAGGCTTCAAAAAGGCTGAAAACAGCCGAAAATTATTGAACTAAAATTTGCTGCATAAAATTAAATCCTTACATTTGCACCCTATTTTTAAGGAGTGGGTATGCCTAAATCAAAAATAGATATTACTAAATCCTTAAAAATAAGATAATTAGAAATAAAAATTTAATATGTCTGGTATCATTGGTAAAAAGATTGCGATGACCTCACTGTTTGATGAAAACGGAAAGAATATTCCGTGTACCATTATTCAGGCCGGTCCTTGCATCGTAACGCAGGTCAGAACCGAAGAGAAGGACGGTTACAAATCCGTTCAATTAGGTTTCGATGACGCAAAAGAGAAGAACACCTCTGCCGCCTTGAAAGGACATTTCAAGAAAGCGGGGACTACGCCAAAACACAAATTGGTGGAATTTTACGGAGAATTTGCAGATTCTTTGAACTTGGGTGATGAAGTAAAGGTAGATGTATTTCGTGAAGGCGAGTATGTTGACATCACAGGAGTTTCAAAAGGAAAAGGATTTCAGGGCGTTGTGAAACGCCACGGTTTTGGCGGTGTGGGTCAGAGTACTCACGGTCAGCACAACCGACTGAGAGCGCCGGGTTCAATTGGAGCCGGTTCAGACCCGTCTCGAGTATTCAAAGGAATGCGAATGGCCGGTCGTATGGGCGGTAAGAATGTTACTGTTCAGAATCTGAATGTGCTTAAGATAGATGCGGAACAGAATCTTTTGATTGTAAAAGGTGCGATTCCCGGTCCTAAAAACTCATATGTAATCGTAAGGAAATGGAATTAAAAGTATTAAATATACAGGGAAAGGAAACCGGAAAGAAAGTTTCTTTGGATGATTCAATTTTTGGAATCGAGCCCAATGAGCATGTGGTTTATCTTGAAGTGAAGCAGTATTTGGCAGCACAAAGACAGGGTACCCACAAGTCAAAAGAAAGAGCAGAGGTATCTAAAAGTACCCGTAAAATCAAAAAACAAAAAGGAACCGGAGGCGCCAGAGCGGGCTCACTCAAATCTCCTGTTTTTGTTGGCGGTGGTACCATATTCGGTCCAAGACCGAGAGACTACAGATTCAAACTGAACAAAGCGACCAAAAAATTGGCAAAGCGTTCTGTATTGAGTCAGAAAATGAAAGACAATGAAATCAAAGTTTTGGAAGACTTCAGTTTTGAAGCACCCAAGACCAAAGATTTCGTTGAAGTATTGAAAGCGTTGGGGCTGGATACCAAGAAATCTCTTTTTGTTCTTGGCGAACCGAACAGCAATGTATATATGTCATCAAGAAATCTGAAAGGAACCAAGGTGGTAAACAACACAGAATTGAATGTTTACGATCTGATCAATGCAACCGAAGTTGTATTCCTTGAAGGTTCTTTGGATAGAGTTCAGGAAAATTTAAGAAAATAAAACGAAATAGATATGTCAGTTATTATTAGAGCCGTTATCTCGGAAAAAGCGACAGATTCAAGCGAATTGCTGGGTCAGTATTCGTTTTATGTAGATCCGAAAGCAAACAAACTGCAGATCAAAGAAGCAGTTGAGAAAGCTTACGGAGTAAATGTTGTGAGTGTAAAAACATCAATCTCTGCACCCAAAATCAGAAGCCGTTATACAAAGAACGGTCTTCAGGTGGGTAAAACCAATAAGAGAAAGAAAGCGATCATTCACGTAGCAGAAGGACAAGAAATAGATTTGTTTAGTTAAATAATTTTTTAAATGTCAGTAAGAAAATTAAAACCTATCACTCCCGGTCAGCGCTTCAGAATCGTCAATGATTTTGCAGGTGTTGATGCTGTGAAACCTGAGAAATCTCTCACGGTAGGAAAGAAAAAGAGCGGCGGTCGTAACCATTCGGGTAAAATGACCATGCGCTACATAGGGGGTGGACACAAGCAAAGCTATCGTATCATCGATTTCAAAAGAGAGCGCGAAGGATCTGCGGTCATCGAGTCAATTCAGTATGACCCGAACAGAACAGCATTCATCGCACTGATTGTTTATGAAGACGGTGAGAAGCGATATGTGATTGCTCAAAATGGATTGAAAAAGGGTCAGACCATCGTGTGCGGCGAGCATGCCACACCCGATGTCGGTAACACGATGAAACTGAAAGACATTCCTCTGGGAACTGTTATTTCATGCATCGAACTGAGACCCGGACAGGGAGCTTTGATGGCGAGAAGCGCAGGTTCTTATGCGCAATTGGTTGCAAGAGACGGCAAATACGCAATCATTAAGCTGCCAAGTGGAGAAAGCCGCATGATTTTGACGGAATGTAAAGCAACTATCGGCGTGGTATCAAACTCTGACCACCAGTTGGAGGTTTCAGGTAAAGCCGGTAGAAACAGATGGAAAGGCCGCAGACCAAGAACAAGACCGATGGTGATGAACCCGGTTGATCACCCGATGGGTGGTGGTGAAGGCCGTGCAACCGGAGGTATTCCTCGTTCAAGAAACGGTATTCCTGCAAAAGGATACAAAACGAGAACACCGAAGAAAGCGTCTAACAAGTATATCGTTGAAAAAAGAAAGAAATAATCCATGGCACGATCATTAAAGAAAGGACCTTACATCCATTATAAATTAGACAGGAAAGTTCAGGCAAACGTAGAATCGGGAAGAAAAGACGTGATCAAAACCTGGTCAAGAGCTTCGATGATTTCACCTGACTTCGTAGGACAGACATTTGCGGTTCACAACGGAAAAACATTTGTTCCGGTCTATGTGACTGAAAATATGGTAGGACACAAACTGGGTGAATTCTCACCGACCAGAACGTTTAGAGGGCATGCAGGTGCCAAGAATAAAGGCAAAAAATAGTAGGTAATGGGATCAAGAAAAAGAATCAGTAATGAAATGCGCAGAGAGGCAACCAAGGATATTGCTTCAGCGAAATTGAATAATTGCCCCAGTTCACCTAGAAAAATGCGACTGGTAGCAGACATCATTCGTGGTGTGGAAGTACAGAAAGCACTTGCGATTTTGAAATATTCAAAACAGCATGCCTCTGAGAAGTTGGAAAAACTTTTGTTGAGCGCGATTGCCAACTGGCAGGAGAAAAATCAGGATGCCGATATTGAAGAGGCTGGACTTTTTGTAAAGACAATCACTGTTGACAGTGCGCGTCAGCTGAAAAGAATCCGTACAGCTCCACAGGGTAGAGCGCACAGAATCAGAAAGCGTTCCAACCATGTCAGTCTGGTGTTGGGTACCAAAGAAGAATTAAAATCAGAAGATAAATAATATGGGACAGAAGACAAATCCAATCGGAAATCGCCTGGGGATCATCAGAGGATGGGACTCAAACTGGTTTGGCGGAAACGATTATGGTGACAAAATTGAAGAAGATGCAAAAATCAGAGAATATCTGAAAGCGCGCCTCTCAAAAGCAGGCATCTCAAGAATCTACATCGAGAGAACCCTGAAACTGATCACTGTTACCGTTACCACAGCCCGTCCCGGTATTATTATCGGTAAAGGAGGACAGGAAGTTGATAAACTGAAAGAAGAGTTGAAAAAACTGACCGGAAAGGAAGTGCAAATCAACATCTTTGAGATCAAAAGACCTGAGTTGGACGCAGTATTGGTTGCAGACAGCATCGCCCGTCAGATTGAAAACCGTATTTCATACAGGAGAGCAATCAAAATGGCGATAGCAGCAGCCATGAGAATGAATGCAGAAGGAATCAAAATTATGATTTCGGGCCGTTTGAACGGAGCTGAAATGGCACGTTCGGAAACATACAAGGACGGACGAATTCCATTGTCAACCTTCAGAGCAGACATTGATTATCATATCGGTGAAGCACATACGACTTATGGCCGTATGGGAATCAAAGTATGGATCATGAAAGGAGAAGTTTACGGCAAACGTGAATTGTCTCCATTGACCGGATTGCAGAAAAAACAATCCAAAGAGCGAAAAGGAGGCGGCGGCAGAAAAAGACAGCAGGCCCGTTAATTAAATCTAATTGTTTTTAAAGATTTCTAAAAATGTTATCACCAAAAAGAACGAAATTCAGAAAGATGCAGAAAGGCAGGATGAAGGGCAACACCAAGAGAGGTGCTGAACTTGCCTACGGTACTTTTGGGATCAAGTCGCTTGACGAACGCTTTGTTACTGCCCGTCAGATCGAAGCTGCCCGTATCGCTGCAACCCGATATATGAAAAGGGAAGGTCAGTTGTGGATCAAAATTTTCCCCGACAAACCGATTACCAAGAAACCTGCAGAGGTTCGTATGGGTAAAGGAAAAGGTGCACCTGAATATTGGGTGGCAAGAGTACAGCCCGGAAGAATCCTGTTTGAAGTGGGAGGTGTTCCCGCAGATATTGCTACAGAAGCTTTGAGATTGGCGGCACAGAAACTGCCTGTAAGAACCAAATTAGTAATTGCAAGAGATTATTCTGCTTAAAAATTGACGATTATGAAAATATCAGATGTCAGAGAACTTAGTTTGGAAGACCTGAAAGGCAAACTCGAAGAAGAGCAGGCCAATTACCAAAAGCTGAAAATGAGCCACAAGGTCTCACATTTGGAGGACCCGCTGGCTATTCGCAAATCTCGCAGAACCGTTGCGAGATTGTTGACTGTGTTGAATCAAAAATTAACTCAACAGTAAAAACATCTCGAAATGGATAGAAATGTGAGAAAAGAAAGGGTAGGTGTCGTATCGAGCAATAAGATGGAAAAAACCATTGTTGTCTCTGAAACCTACAAACAAAAGCACCCTTTGTACGGGAAATTTGTGAAAAGAACCAAGAAATACGTTGCACACGACGAAAAAAACGAATGCAACGAAGGCGATAAAGTCCGAATCATGGAAACGCGCCCGATGAGTAAGAACAAACGATGGAGAGTAATTGAAATCATAGAAAGAGCCAAGTAATATGTTACAGCAGGAATCAAGATTAAAAGTTGCAGATAACACAGGTGCTCGAGAAGCATTGGTTATCCGTGTTTTGGGTGGTACCAAAAGACGATATGCATCGGTTGGAGACAAGATCGTTGTTTCGATCAAAGAAGCTACACCGACCGCTAACGCCAAGAAAGGAACGGTTTCAAAAGCAATCGTTGTTCGTACCAAGAAAGAAGTCAGAAGAAAAGACGGATCATACATCCGTTTTGACGATAACGCCTGTGTGCTGCTCAATGCACAGGGCGAAATGAGAGGAACCCGTGTCTTCGGACCGGTTGCCAGAGAACTTCGTGACAAAAACCACATGAAGATTGTATCACTTGCCCCTGAGGTGCTTTAAAATTTTTTGACAATGACAAAATTGAAAATTAAAAAAGGAGACAAAGTCGTAGTATTGTCAGGCGCTTCAAAAGGGACCAAAGGTTCTGTACTGAAGGTTTTGCCAAGCGAAGGAAAAGCAATCGTTGAAGGTGTGAATGTAATTAAAAAACACACCAAACCGAATGCTGAGAATCCGCAGGGAGGAATCATTGAAACCGAAGCACCAATCTATGTCAGTAAACTGGCTCTGATTGACGCCAAAGGAAATCCTACCCGTGTCGGATACGAGATCAAAGACGGAAAGAAAGTAAGAATTGCAAAGAAAACCGGTAAAGAGATTTAATGATGAGTACAACTACATTTATACCACGTCCTCAGGTTAAATACAAAGAGGAAATTGTCCCGGCGATGAAAGAAGAATTTTCATATACTTCTATCATGCAGGTGCCAAAACTTCAAAAAATTGTTTTGAGCCAGGGGTTGGGCGCTGCAACCGCAGACAAGAAAATCGTTGACTATGCGGTTGAAGAACTGACGCTGATCACCGGTCAGAAAGCGGTTGGAACCATTTCCAAAAAAGACGAAGCTGCTTTTAAACTTCGTAAAGGAATGCCGGTAGGAGCAAAGGTTACTTTGAGAGGAACCAAAATGTACGAATTCCTGGACAGACTGATATCTTCAGCACTGCCCCGAGTTCGTGACTTCAACGGAATCAGCTCCAAAGGATTTGACGGAAGAGGAAATTATAACCTGGGTATCAAAGAACAGATTATTTTCCCGGAAATCAATATTGACCGTGTAAAGAAAATCCAGGGAATGGATATTACTTTTGTAACCAGTGCAAAAACCGACAAAGAGGCAAAAGCACTGCTTGAGAAATTTGGTTTACCTTTCAAAAAAGATAACAAATAAGATTATGGCAAAAGAATCAATGAAAGCGCGTGAGCGCAAAAGACGCAAAATGTCAGCACAGTATGCCGAGAAGAGAAAAGCTTTGATTGAAGCCGGAGATTACGAAGGCCTTCAGAAGCTTCCCAAAAATGCTTCTCCCGTACGTCTGCACAATCGTTGCAAATTGACCGGAAGACCAAAAGGATATATGAGAATCTTCGGAATCTCACGTGTCAGCTTCCGCGAAATGGCAAACAACGGTCTGATCCCGGGCGTCAGAAAGGCAAGCTGGTAAATTCATCAGCCACTCGGCTGAGATTTATAGATAAATATAAATCCGACTCTTTTTGGGTCGGATTTTTTTGTTTTGATATAATTTGATTTGGGATTTTCAACTTCCCGAATGAGAAACCGGTTTTTCATTGTTCTCCTTGAAAAGCAGTTTCTTTGATCTTCCTTTTTTGTAAATATTGTTTTTGATCAGTTTCCCTTTTCTCAATTTGCGTTGCTCCTCTTCGGGCAGATGATATACATCCTTACACTCTTCAGAACAGCAGCCGTCATATTTCTCACGGCATTCGTCGCATTGGATAAACAGGATATGACAGGCTTCATTGTTGCAGTTGGTATGACTGTCGCAGGGTTTCCCGCACTGATGACAGTGTGCAATCACATCATCTGAAATTTTTTCACCCATCCGCTGGTCAAAAACAAAATTTTTACCGACAAATTTATTTTCCAAACCTCTGTCTTTGCAGTCATTTGCATATTTGATGATGCCGCCTTCCAACTGATGCACATGGGTATAGCCCTTGTGTTTGAACCATGCAGAAGCTTTTTCACAACGGATTCCGCCAGTGCAGTACATCACTATATTTTTGTCTTTATTTCCTTTCAGGATTTCATCCTCAATGATTGGCAGCGACTCTCTGAAAGTATCCACATCGGGCGTAATCGCTCCTTTGAAGTGACCGACTTCTGATTCGTAATGATTTCGCATATCAATCAGTATGGTTTCCGGATTTGCTGTCAGTTCGTTGAATTCCTCAGCCGAAAGATGTTTTCCCCGATCGGTTACATCAAATGTATCATCGTTCAAACCGTCCGCAAGAATTTTATTTCTGACTTTGATTTTCAGTTTCAGAAACGGAAATTCAACATCAGCTTCGTCTACCGCAATATTCAGACGGACGCCTTCCAAAAATGAAATTTCGTCCAGTGTTTTCCTGAATTCCTCAAACCGATCGGCGGGAATCCCGATTTGTGCGTTGATTCCTTCATGCGCTACATAAGTCCGGCCGACTATGCCGAGTTCAAACCATTTTTGATATAGATAATTTCTGAAAATCTGAGGATTGCCGATATGCGCGTATTGATAGAAAGAAACCGTCACAAAATGAACATTTTCTTCTCTCAATTGATTCAGCAATTCCTCTTTATTCAATTTGTTCCACAGTTGCATGCTATGTATTTTATTGATTAAAGATGCGCAAAGGTAAATGAAAATCGGCTGATTTGGGATGAATAAATGATGGTTTTTGCGATTTTTCGCAGAAAGCCCCCTAATAATTATTCACTGACAGGTATGAATACAGTTTGATAATTAATGAAAATTAATAAAATATTCATGAAATCAATGTAAATACCAATGAAAATTAATTTTACAATCAATCTCATTGCACTTCACTTTTTTTTAACAATTTTAACATTTACATTTGGAGAACCTAAAAACTGATTTGAGTTATGAAAAAACATCTATCTTTTTATCTTTTTATTGTTTTGTTTCCTGTACTTCTTTTTGGGCAAAGAAATTTCAACCAACAAATAGACAGCCTTAATCAGGAATTTAAAAAAGCAAAACAAGATACCACAAAAGCAAGTATTTTAGCCCAAATTGGAGCACTTGCTTTTAGCGTAGACAAACAAAAAGCTTTTGAAATTAATGATAGTTTGATTTCGTTTTCAGAGGGAGTCAGCGATAAATATTTGGGGCAGGGATATCGGATGAAAGGGACTTTTGCTCTTCTTGAAAATGATTATGAGACCGCGCTTGAATATTATACCAAAGCCCTTGATTTATATAAAAAAATAAAATGGAGTATTGGTGAGGCAGGCATTCTGGAAAATTTTGCCACCCTCTACGGAAGGATGAATGATAACTCAAAGGCGATTGAATACTATAAAGAGGCTATCAATTTAAATAAGAAGAATAACAATGAAGCCAGTAATATTTTAATATACAGAAATTTAGCTGTTACAGTTGGCAAAGACAATAATTTTCAGGAAGCCATTCAATATTTATTTCAGGGTTTGGAAATAGCCGAAAAAGAAAAATCACATAGGGGGATGGTTTATATATATAATCAAATTGCAGTAAACTATTTAGAACTAAACCAAACTGATAGGGCAAAGGATAATTTAAGTAAAGCGATCTCAATCGCAGAAAAAACAAATGAGAGTTATGGATTAGCTGAAGTTTATTATTTGTTTGGCTATATAGCCGAAGCCAATGAGGAAAACTTTAATGAAGCATTGGAATATTATGAAAAGGCACTTTATCACTATAAAGTAGTGAATGACAAAAATGGAATTATCAAAAGTTTGTATGCAGTGGGACTACAAAAATTCAGGCTCAATAGAATAAAAGACGCTTATGAAATGTTTTCAGGCGGACTAGCACAATCATCTGAAACTGATTACAAAATTGGATTAGTTGATGGAAATCTGTATTTAGCAATGTACAATGTAAATGAACTTAATCCTAATGCAGCAAAGAAACATTTGAATACAGCGTATGAACTCATCAATGAAAACAACTTAAATAAAGTTGATTTTAAAGGACATTTCTATAGAATTGCGCAAATTGCAAAAGAAAAAGGGTTTTATCAGATAGCTTTTGAAAACCTAAATGAATACGCGATTTTAGCTGACTCCTTGTATAAAGAAGAAAGTGTTTTGAAAATTGCTGAACTCGAAACTCGCTACCAAACCGAAAAGAAAGAAAAACAAATTGCCGAACAGCAACTCCGGCTCACCAAAGAGAACCGAAACAAATGGCTTTTATCGGGTGGTTTAATTGGTTCACTGGCTGTTTTGGGAGTTGTAGGCTTTTCTTATCAACGGAATAGAAAACAGAAAGAGCAGATCGAGAATCTGCAAAAGGAACTTCATCACAGAGTAAAGAATAACCTTTCTATCATTGACACCTTTATAGAAGTTGTAAAAAAGGAATTGCCCGATGCAAAAGCACAGGATAAACTCAACGAGTTGCAAAACCGTATAATCAGCATCAATGAAGTTCACCGGCAGCTTTATCAAAATCGAAATATTACCAGGCTCAACCTTAAAAAATACATAGATACACTTGCTGAAAATGTCAGTCATTCGTTTGACAAGCCTGAGATTGAATTAAAAACAGAAATCCCCGAGACCGCTGTTCTAAGTGCTGAACGTTCTTTTCCGGTTGGTTTGATCGTAAATGAATTTCTTACAAATTCTTATAAATATGCTTTTGAGAATAATGGTGCCGGGAAAATATGGGTGTCTCTGAAAGAAAAGGGAAACAGTTTTTTATTGAGTTTGTCGGACAATGGAAAAGGACTTCCTGCAGGATTTGATGTGAAAGAAACCAATTCATTTGGTTTGAGAATTATTAAATTACTGACAGAGCAGTTAAACGGTAATTTTTCGATGAAAGGGGATGATGGCGTATCGCTTGAAATTGAATTTCCAAAAACTTAAAAATCATAATCGGATGAAAGCACATATTTTGATTGTTGAGGATGAAGCCATTCTTTATGAAAGATTAAGAATGACGCTGGCTCAGGAGCATTATTCAGTAGATGAATACACACCGAGTGTGAATCAGGCGATTAAACAAATCAACATTAAGCGACCGGATTTGGTTTTGCTTGATATAGATTTGAAAGGAAAAGAAACAGGTTTGGATTTGGGTGAACGTCTGCACAGTGAATTTAAGATTCCTTTTATTTATGTCACCCAATATAATGACGATGAAACTTTTTACAAAGGGTTGAGCACTCAACATGAAGATTTTGTGGTAAAAACAAAACCGCACATGGATAGCAGGGAACTGTTGCGTAAGATTCAAACCGTATTGAATCGATATCGTGAAAAAGCACCCGGAGCAAAGGAAGGTGTGATGGGGCTTACAAAATATAAGGAAGAAATCCGATCAGTAAGTCACACAAAGGAAATTACCAAAGTTCCCGTTGCCTTTGAGGATATATTGTATTTTTCGACTTACCGACTTAAAATTGAAGGCTCAAATGTTGAGAATGTGCGTACAAATTATGTTGTTTTCAAAACAAAAGATGGAGATGAATATTTTCTGAATACTTCACTTACCAATCTGCTTGGTGGTTTACCTCATCATTTTTGCAGAATCAATGACAAGACCATTGTCAATCTGTCAGAAGAAACTTTCAACGGCCGAATCAATGGTGCACGTTTGGTAATAGGAGAAGAAGAATTTACAATAACTCCGACCTACAAAAATGAGGTGAAAAAGAGAATTGATTTTCTGTATGAATCATAAATAACTCTCAAAATATCAGGAGGCAAGGACTCTTATTCCATTCAGAACTGTAAATTTCTACAATCCTTTTTTCTGAATTTCATAAAAAAACGTTGGAATTGCATTGAAAAACCTCAAATTTTCATTGAGGTATGGAAATACTGTTTTTAGTTGTGAGATTTGGAGGTATTAATATTAAAATTATTTTACAATGAAAACTTTATTTACAATTTTATTTGTGATTTTCTTGTCTTCAAATGTTGCAATAGCTCAGAAGTGCAAACCGGCGGATAAGCATAAAGATGACTTTACAGGGGTTACATATAATCTTTGGGGTGGAAAGATAGATAATGCGAGACAAATGTTGAGGGGGACGAGTCAGGAATTTCATCTTTATCTAACCAACATGGATAGTAAAAGTATTATTTATTTCATCGTCACCTACATACAAAGAGAGAGTGATGCTTCTGTTAATAAAATTGAATTTCCCAAAGGGACAAAGTTTAGGTTAAAAACTTCTGAAAATGAAATTCTGGAGTTCACTGCAGAGAAATCTGAGAATGCAAAAAGGAGGTTTCAACATATATACAGCACAATCTTCAATCTATCAGCCGAAATTTCAAATGAAGATATTGAAAAACTGATGAATAGCACACTAACAATGTATCAATTGGAACCCGAAGAATCTGAATCTATGCAAGGTGAAATATCTTCTAAAACAGCAGAAAAAATACAAAAACAGATAAAATGCTTTTCTGAAATCTAATATTTAATTTAAAAAACAAATGATTATGAGTTACAAAGTAGTGCCAATTCCTGTATCAAACAATGTCAGTATGAAACTGCAAGAAATAATTGATTTAGAGTCTCAAAACGGATGGAAATACGTTAATCACAACTACCATCATTATTTACGTCCTGGCAACCCAGGTTGCTTTGGGTTTAATGCAAAACCTGATGCGATTTTACATGTTGGGTTTGTGATTTTTGAAAAAGAATAATAAAATGAAATTTGCTTTACTCTTTTTTATAAAGTTATACTGGTTACTTATACCCGAAAACAAACGAAAATGCTGTTTGTTTCATGAAAGTTGCTCAAAATTTGTTTACAGAACAACTATTGAAAAGGGGTTTTTAAGAGGTCTGAATGCCTTATTTTTTAGATTTAAATTTTGCAGACCAGGCAATCAAATTATTGAAATAAAGGGAGAGAAATTTCTTGTAACCAAAGGCTATGACTTGTTGAAGTTTGCTGATTGATAGTTTACCCAAAAAGCACAGCAAATAATTGAGATGAAAAATTTAAAAATTACTTTTCCAAAAATCGAATTAAAATGAAATTAATTTTAGCAACAGTCATGCTAATGCTTTGCTTAACAAGCTGCAATGATGATTTATCCAGAGAAGTTGCTCAAAAACAAATATCTGATTGTTTTAAATCGGACTGTTCTAATCAAAAGTCCAAATGCACGTTTAATCTCCGCAAACATTGGATTTCTGATTATGAGAGTTCAGGTAATTTTTGTAGTGTTATAATGACTACGACACCTTATGGTGAAGAAGCGGAACTAATTAATTTGTTTATCCAAAATAATCTGATTGAATTAGAAAGAGAAATAATTTATAAAGACTGCGCACAATGGACGGTTAACAGAGTTAAAATTTCAGCAGAAAATAAAATTTATGTTGCTGATGAGACTGATGATTATTTCACACTGATTTCAACGGAATATGATGTAGATAAGGTTACTGGAATTATTCGTGAAAAAGATGCCTCTCAGGCTTTGGTTGAATATAAGATTAAAAATCTGAATGTTTCGCCCTTTGGAAAGTTTTTAGAACGAGATTGTCTGAATATCGAACAAGATTATCATGCCAATTTTATGAAATATGATGATGGATGGAGGTTAAAAAATTAAGCATGGATGGGGCCGATGTGGTTTTTTAATGAGGATGAAACCACCGTTTATGACGAACCCGGACGCTCCCGACCAATATATACGGGATATGGTCATTGAACGGGAATGAATTGTATTATGAAAAGAATGAGGGATTGACAGATGACTATGTTTTACAGGTGAAATAGTCGAAAATAATATGTCGGGGACTTTAATTAAACAATGGATAGCCGTCTTAATAGAGTAATTTATAACTGAAAGAAACATAATTTCATGCTAAAACTACAGATTTTCCTTTGCTATTCATGAATTTTCATTGGGCTTGGGATACCTGAATTGAATTATAGAATTTTGACACAACAACAATAAAATATTAAAATTATGAAAAAACTTTTATTCATTTTGACGGGTTTCGTTCTTACATTTTCTCAGTCTGCGGAAGCCCAGTATGAAAATGGAGATGTACTTGTAAATGTTGGCTTGGGGCTTGGATCATATTATGTCACAGGCTCAGGCTTCTCAACCACTTTACCTCCACTTGAGGCGGGTGTTGAATTCTTCGTTGCAGATAAATTTACTGTAGGTGGGTTTATTGGTGCTTATGGAGCAAAATATGAAGTTGATAGTGATTTTGCCGATTTTGAAACAAAATATAATTTTTTCAATATTGGTGCCCTCGGTAATTATCACTTTGTTAATACAGACCAATGGAATGTTTATGCAGGTGCAAGATTGGGCTACGTAAACTCAAAAATAAAAGTTGAGGATGAGAATGAAATCTATGAAGAAGATGAGCTTTTTGATAAATCAGGGGCGAAGAGTTCAGGTGTTTTGTTTGGGATTCAAGGAGGAGCGAGATATCATTTTTCAGAATCAATCTCTGCAAATGCCGAATTGGCTTGGGGGGTTGCTGTATTCAAACTTGGTTTAACCTTTAAATTATAAATACAATGAAAAATTTACTTTTAATTACAAGCCTATTAGTGTTTACAGTTTTTTGCTTTGGACAAAAGAAAACAAGTTTTGGTATTAAGGCAGGAATCAACATGGCAAATATCAGCGGAAATATAGAAAGCGAATGGGATATAAATACCGAGAGCAAATTTGGCTTCCATGCCGGCTTCATAATGGATGTTGCTGTTTCAGAAAAGTTTTCTGTACAGCCCGAATTGTTATACACAGCTCAGGGAGCTAAATTTAAAGACGAAGGAATTGAAGGGAAATTTACCCATAATTTCGTAAGCTTGCCAGTCATGGCAAGATACTTTGTCATCGACGGTCTTGCTTTGGAAGTCGGACCTCAATTAAACTATCTTATAAAAGCTAAATTAGAAGAAAGTATGGATGTAGGCTGGGATTCAGGAGATTATGAAGTTGATTTTACCAAACAAACCCCATCAATAAGTGTTGGGCTGAATTTTGGCGCAAGCTACGAGATAAATAATAAGTTTATTATCGGAGCACGATACAGTTTGGGACTTACAAATTTGGCTACTCATAAGAGAGCTGATATTAAATATTCGTATGACGGTGAAGAGTATGAAACCGATGAACCTTTTTGGGATAAAGGATTCACAATGAAATCAAATGCTATACAATTTTCTTTGGCCTACAAATTTTGAGAAATTAGATTTTTTTAAATAATTTAAAGTTTTTGAAGAGGGTGTCCGAAAAGTCGGACACCCTTTTTTAGTTGTGTTTTTTTCTCTAAAAAAGCTATCTTTAGAGTTGCAAAAAAACCAACAATGGCTAAGGTAGTTTTTAAAAATCAGACAGGCAATAGTCCTGAACTTTTTCCGATAAATATTTTTGACAAGATCCCTGAGAATCATCCTGTACGATTGGTAGATTCGGTTGTTGACAGATTGGATATCAGCAAGATAATAAAAGTTTACAAGGGAGGGGTACATCGGCATATCACCCGAGAATGATGATTAAAGTTTTATTTTACAGCTATTTGTCAAACATTTATTCTTGCCGAAAAATAGCGAAAGCACTTAATGAAAACATCCATTTCATGTACATTTCGGGTAATTCGACACCCGATTTTCGTACAATTAATGATTTTCGGGGTAAAATATTAAAAGACCACATTCAAAAGTTATTTGCCGAAGTCGTTAAAATCTTAGTCGAAATGGGTTATGTGAGTCTTGATGTTCAACACATTGACGGGAGCAAAATCGAAGCCAAATCCAATCGTTATACTTTTGTTTGGAAAGGTTCGGTCGAAAAATACAAAGAGAAATTAGAAACCAAAATCAACACCATTCTTTCGGATATCGAAAATGCTATTAACTCAGATAATCAAGATGTTAATAAAGAGGAATTACCTAAAAAAATCGATTCGGAAGAACTTCGTGAGAAACTTTCGGTCTTAAACAAAAAGCTGAAAGAACCAACCAAAAAACAACTGAAAGAGTTGGCAAAAACTTCAGAATGAACATCTTCCAAAATTAGAAAAATACGAAAAAGATTTAAAAACATTAGGCGATAGAAATTCGTACAGCAAAACCGATGAAGATGCTACTTTTATGCGGTTAAAAGACGATCACATGCAGAACGGACAACTCAAACCGGCTTATAACACACAGATTTCGACCGAAAATCAGTTCATTACACATGTTTCTGTCCACCAAACTCCCGGCGACACAACGACTTTAGCATCACATTTGAATAGTTTTGAAAAAACGTATGAAAAACAAAGCAAAGAAGTGGTTGCCGATGCGGGATACGGCAGTGAAGAAAACTACGAAATGCCTGAAGAAAAAGAGATTAAAGCTTATGTGAAGTATAATTATTTTCACAAAGAACAAAAGCGGACGATGAAAAACAATCCGTTTCCTGTTCAAAATTTGTTCTATAATCACGAGCAAGATTTTTTTGTTTGTCCGATGGGACAGCGAATGGAAAATGCAGGCAAAGGAACACGGGCTTCGAGCAACGGATACGAATCACAAATCACCTATTATCAAGCCAAAAGATGCGAAGGTTGTCCGCTTCGAGGACAATGTCACCACGCAAAAGGCAATCGCAGAATAGAAGTCAATCACCGTTTGAACGCCTTAAAACACCGGGCAAAAGAACTTCTGATGAGTAAAAAAGGATTGGA
>Ga0206116_1000232_pt1 | contig 76891 bp, 76 predicted proteins | sample 3A1Ametagenome_FD_178000 | JGI IMG/M metagenome (GOLD analysis project Ga0206116, IMG submission 178000) | Enriched microbial communities from leaf-cutter ant dump, University of Wisconsin, Madison, United States - 3A1A | ecosystem: Environmental > Terrestrial > Nest > Insects nest > Nest dump...
CGGCCGCCTACTATTTCGCCCAGACGCTGAAGAGCGACGCCACCGTGCTCGTCGCGGATTTCGGCGGCGGCACGACGGACTATTCGCTGATCCGCTTCGAGCGGCAGGCGGGCCGGCTTTCGGCGACACCCATCGGCCATTCCGGCGTCGGCATCGCCGGCGACCATTTCGATTCGCGCATGATCGACCGTCTCGTCGCGCCGGAGATCGGCAAGGGCTCGTATTTCAAAAGCTTCGACAAGGTGCTGGAGGTGCCCTCCGGCTACTACGCCAATTTCGCGCGCTGGAACCAGCTGTCGATCTTCAAGACGACGCGCGAGTTCACCGACCTCAAGTCGCTGGTACGCTCCGCGCTGGAGCCGGAGAAGCTGGAGCTCTTCATCGACCTCGTCGAGCATGACGAGGGCTATCCGCTCTACCAGGCGATCTCCGCCACCAAGATGGCGCTCTCGGCCGACGAGGAGGCGGAATTCCACTTCCCGCCGCTCGGCAAGGCCGGGCATAAAGGCGTGAAGCGCGCCGATTTCGAAAGCTGGATCGCCCCGGACCTCGCCCGTATCGAGGGCGCGCTGGACGAGGTGCTGGAGAAAACGAACACCGCGGCGGACGCCGTCGACAAGGTGTTCCTGACGGGCGGCACCTCCTTCGTGCCGGCGGTGCGCAATCTCTTCCTGCGCCGCTTCGATGCCGGGAAGATCGAGAGCGGCGGCGAGCTTCTTTCCATCGCCCACGGCCTCGCCCTCATCGGCGAAAGCGACGACGTGGCGGCCTGGGCGGCGTAAGCGGCTTTCCTCTCCGCTTCCGCTTCGATAATGTGCCCGCCATGAACGCCGCCAGAGACCTTCACCCCGAGCAGCTCCGTTCGCTCCTGCATTTCTATGCGGATGCGGGCGTGGAATGGCTGTTGGAGGAAGAGGCCGTCGACCGCATTGCCGAGTTCGAGGCGATGCGCGCAGCGCGCGGCATCGCGCCCCAGCGGGAAGCGGCCCCTGCCCCGCAGCCGCCCGCCCGGCAAGCCCCGGCACGGCAGGAGCAGCCACGCCCGACCGCCCCGGCCCCCATACCGAACGTGGCGATCCCCGACGGCCAGGCGGTGGCGGAGGCGGAGTTCGCCGCAAGCAGCGCCCGTTCGCTGGAGGAACTGCGCACGGCGATGGAGGCCTTCAACGGCTGCAACCTGAAGACCAGCGCGCGCTGCCTCGTCTTCGCCGAGGGCAATGCGAAGCCGTCCGTCATGGTGATCGGCGCCATGCCGAATGCCGAGGACGACCGCGACGGCCAGCCTTTTTCCGGCCGGCAGGGCGCGATGCTCGACCGCATGCTTTCCGGCATCGGCCTTGCCCGCGCCGAACTTCTCCTCACAAACGTCGTGCCGTGGCGCCCGCCGGGCAACCGCCCGCCCTCGCAGCGCGAGGCCGATATCTGCCGGCCGTTCATCGAGCGGCAGATCGCGCTCGCCGAGCCAGGCCATCTGCTCGTGCTCGGCAATTTCGCGGCGCGATTCCTGTTTCGCTCCAACGACACGATCCACCAGTTGCGCGGAGAATGGCGGACGGTGGAGATTTCCGGCCACGCCGTCCCGGCTTTCGCCACGCTGCACCCGCAGGACCTCGTGACGGCGCCCGTCAGCAAGCGGCTCGCCTGGCAGGATCTGCTTGCTTTCCGCGCAGGGCTGAAGGGCTAGCGAGAAAACCCTACCTCGTTTTTTCAAGGACTTAGATGGACCGCCTTGCGGGTCCGCATCGTGATTGCCGCGAATCTGCCGCAAGCATGAACAAAATGCTTCAGCAGTCATGCGAATTGCTCATACCAGCCGGGCAGAATGTCGCATTGCAAAATTCATGCTGCAACGCAATATGGCGATGTGGGAGGGACAGGATTTAAGGAATCGACCCATGACCGCCCGCTTTCGGCCCATCCATTCGAGCTTCGAGACGCTCCGCCATTCCGGTCTTCGTACCGGCCGCGGCTTCGGCGGCATCGCTGCCCCGGCCAACGAGCAGATGACGGCTGCCGGCTTCGCCCGCATCAATCGCCCCGCCCAACTCTTTGCCGAATTCATCCAGCGCTGAGGAGCCCGCCATGGCCCGCATCCGCAAGCTGATGTCCGACATTGCCGATATCCGCGCCGCCGTGAACGCCGCACGCGAATATTCCGTGCTCGCCGCGCTGCCGCGCGATGCCGTCCAGCGGCGCGACCCGCTCAAGGCCTTCCTGCCGAACTGAGCCGCTTTGAAAAGCGGCGAGCGTCGTGGTATCGTCTTCGACGTGAGGAGGTGAGACGCCTTTTCTCCGGTGGGAACCGGGCCGAAGCCCGATCCCCGTTTTCTTAGCTGATCGTCAGGGTTAGGCGCCAACCTCGAAACCTGATAACCAACGTAAGCCGGATTTTCAAACGTCTCACCTCCTTTCGTTTGCCGGAAATCGGTCCGGCCACTCTTCATAGCACAACCCTTCCGGGAACCGCCAAGCCGGCCGAAAAATCTTCCCGGATTACGCCAGCCGCTGTCGCTGTGGACAGCGCGCGGGCGCCGCAATAGAGCGACAGTCGCAAACCCGTCGCGCCATTCTGCGGAGCCTCCATGCTGGCGAGCCTCGTCTCCATCCTGAGCCTGATGCTGTCCACCCTCCTCATGATGGTGGCCTTCGGCCTCCAGAGCTATGTCGTGCCGGTGCGCGCCGTCGCGGAGGGCTGGTCGACGCAGACGATCTCGATGATCGCCACCGGCTATACGATCGGCTTCACGCTCTCCTGCGTCATCACGCCGAAATTCGTGCTCCTCGTCGGCCATGTCCGCGTCTTCGTGGCGCTGATCACGCTGCTGGCCATCGCCATCCTGCTCTGCGCGCTCGCCGTCGACTGGCGCACCTGGATGCTGTTCCGCGGCATTTCCGGCTTCGCCATCTCCGGCAGCTACCTCATCATCGAAAGCTGGCTGAACGAACGGGTGACCAACGAGAACCGCGGCTCGGTCTTCTCCATCTATCTCATCACGACGATGGTGGGCACGATCGGCGGACAGTATCTCGTGCCGCTCGGCGATCCTTCGAACACCTCGCTCTTCATCCTGTGCGGCATCATCTTCTCCGTCGCGCTGCTGCCGACGGCGCTGACCTCCTCGCCGCTGCCCGCCCCGCCGACACAGGCGCGCTTCAACGTGCCGGCGCTCTACCGCCGCTCGCCCGTCGCCGTCGTCGGCGCGTTCCTGGCCGGCGCGCTTTCCGGCGCGTGGCTGAACCTCGGCGGCGTGTTCACGCAGCGTACCGGCCTTTCCACCGCCGAGGGCGCGACGCTGCTCGCCTCGGTGCTGATCGGCAGCGCCCTGTCGCAAATCCCCATCGGCCGGGCGTCCGACCGCATGGACCGGCGCCGCGTCATGGTTGCCTGCGGCGCAGCCGGCACGCTCTCCTGCACGGTCATGGCGATGGTATCCGGCGGGCCGCCGGTGCTGCTCTATGTCGTCGCCGCCTTCGTCGGCTCGGTCATCTTCCCGATCTATGCGCTGAACGTCGCCCATGCCAACGACCGCGCACAGCCGGACGAATATGTCGAGGTCTCCTCCGGCATGATGATCGTCTACGGCTTCGGCACGATCTCCGGGCCGCTGATGGTCGGCCCGATCATGGACCGTTTCGGGCCGGGGTCGCTCTTTGCGGTGCTGGCGGTCTATTTCGCGCTCTACGGCGCCTATGCGGCCTGGCGCATCAGCCGGCGCGAGGAGAACGACGGCCTGATCGTCAAGACGGACTTCCAGGCGATGGCCGTGCAGCCCCTCGGCGCGGATGCCGCAGCCGCCGCACTCCAGCCGGATGCGCCCGCCGAAGAGGTGATGGAGGACACGACGACGCCGGAATGGCGTCAGCCCTGAGGCGTGATGTGCTTGCGGGCCGCGCGGCGCTGCAGGCCGAGGCGATGCTCGCGCAGGATGACGAAGATGCCGGCGATGACGACAATGACGGTGCCGACCAGCATGGCCCCCGTCGGCACGTCGCCGAACAGGAAATAGCCGATGACGAGGCCGAGCACGATCGAGGTATATTCGAACGGCGCGATGGTGGAGACATCGGCGTAGCGATAGCTCGCCGTCAGGAGAAGCTGGGCGATACCGCCGCAAAAGCCGGCGAGCGCAAGGAGGATCAGCGCCTGCCAGCTGAGTTCGCTCCAGCCGAAGGGTAGCGTCACCAGCGAGAAGACCGAGGCCGAGAGCGAGAAATAGAGGACGATCGTGTGGGTGCGCTCGGCCTGCACGAGCTTTCGCACCAGCACCATCGCACAGGCCCCGAGCGTCGCGGAGGCAAGCACGGCAAGCGCGCCCATCGCCTCCACCGAGCCGACGCCGCTGTCGCGGAAGAGCGTAAGACGCGGCCAGGTGATGATGACGACGCCGGTAAGCCCCACCAGCACCGCCGACCAGCGGTAGATGCCGACCGTCTCCTTCAGGAACACCGCCGCGATGACGACGGCGATCAACGGCATGGCATAGCCGATGGCGATCGCCTCCGGCAGCGGCAGGCGGGTGAGGCCGTAGAAGCCGCAGCCCATGGCGAGGATGCCGACGAAGCCGCGCAGCAGATGCCCGGTGAGATCGCGGGTGCGGAACGCATCGAGAAGCTCGCCGCGACAGCCGAAATAGATGGCGATGGGCACGATGGCGAAGGCGGAGCGCAGGAAGGTGATCTGCCCCGCCGCCAGATCCTTGCCGGCCGCCTTGATGAGCGTGGACATGCACAGGAAGATCACCACCGAGGCGACCTTGAGCAAGATACCCCGCATGGGGTTCGGGTACGGCGCGTCCATGCAAAACTCGTCGCGCCCGGCAGTCCGCCGCATGAGCGGGCCGTGGCGTCAGGCATCGGAAGGAGCCGTCGAAGCGGCCCGCAGGATTTCAAGTCTAGCGGGATTGTCCGGCCGGTGGCATCATTTCTAGTGATGTTTCGCGGATAATTTTGATCGGACGGCGCCCTCAGGCGTTGAGCGCCGCCCATATCTTCTGCGGCGTCGCCGGCATGTCGATATGGGTGATGCCCTTCTCGCGGTGGAGCGCATCGACGACGGCGTTCATGACGGCGGGACAGGCGCCGATGGTGGCCGCCTCCCCCGCGCCCTTGATGCCGAGCGCGTTGGTCGTCGAGGGCACGTTGCGCGTCTCGAAACGGAAGAACGGCAGGAGGTCGGCGCGCGGCATGCCGTAGTCCATGAAGCTCGCCGTCAGGAGCTGGCCGTCCGGCGAATAGACCGCCTCCTCGGTGAGGCACTGGCCGATGCCCTGCGCGATCCCGCCATGCACCTGCCCGAGCAGCAGGACGGGGTTCACCGTCAGGCCGAAATCGTCGACGACCTGGTAGTTGACGATCTCCGTCGTGCCGGTCTCCGGGTCGATCTCGACCTCCACGACATGCGTGCCGTTCGGATAGGTCGCCTCGTCCTGCACGAATTCCGCGACCGCGACGAGGTCGTCGCCGGTCTTCGCGGCGCGGGCGACGGCGGCATAATCCAGCGCCTGGTCCGTGCCGACGACGCGTGCCTCGCCCGCCACAAGCTCGATATCCTCGATCGAGGCTTCCAGCTCCTCGCCGGCGATGCGCTTCATCTTCCGCGCCAGGTCCTCGCTCGCCGCGGCGACGGAGGCGCCGCCCAGCGGAATGGAGCGCGAGCCGCCCGTGCCGCCGCCCTTCGCAAGGTCCCTCGTATCGCCCTGCCGCACGGTGATGCGGTCGAAATCGATGCCGATCTTCTCGGCGATGAACTGGCTGTAGGCGGTGGCGTGGCCCTGCCCGTTGGTCTGCGTGCCGATGAAGAGGGTGATCGTGCCGTCGTCCTCGAGGCGGATATGGGCAGGCTCGGAGCCCGCGAAGGCGCAGGCCTCCACATAGGTGGAAAGGCCGATGCCGCGAATGCGCCCGCGTTTCTTCGCCTCCGCCGCGCGAGCGGAAAAGTCCGCCCAGCCGGCGCGCTCCATGGCAAGCGTCATGTGGCCGTCGAACTCGCCGACATCGTAGAGCCGGCCGCCGGCCGTGCGGTAGGGGAACTGTTCCGGGCGGATGAAGTTGCGGCGGCGGAAGTCTTCCGGCGAAAGGCCGACGTCGCGCGCGGCCGTGTCGACCATCCGCTCGATGACATAGGCAGCCTCGGGCCGTCCGGCACCGCGATAGGCGTCGACCGGCGTGGTGTTGGTGTAGAAGGCGCGGATATGCATGTCGAGCAGCGGGATATCGTAGACGCCGGTGGCCATGATCGAGGCCATGGTGGGGATCATCGGCCCGTATTGCGAAAGATAGGCGCCCATATTGGCGTCCATGCGGATGCGCAGCGCCGTGATGCGGCCATCGGCGGTCATCGCGACGGCGGCATGGACGATGCTGTCGCGGCCATGCGCGTCGGCAAGGAAATGCTCGCCGCGGCTCGCCACCCATTTCACCGGGCGGCCGAGGCGCTTCGCCGCTTCCATGACCAGCGGATATTCGCGGTAGTTGAAGGCCTTGGTGCCGAAGCCGCCGCCGACATCGGGCGTCACGACACGGATCTTCTCCGGATCGACGCCGAAGACATGCCGCGCCAGCGAATTGCGCACGCCATGGACGCCCTGCGAGCCGCAGGTGAGCGTGAATTCCTCCGTCTCGCCGTTCCATTCGCCGAGCGCGGCACGGGTCTCCATGTAATTGGAGACGAGGCGGTTGTTGACGACGGTGATCTCGGAGACCCGCTCGGCCGCGGCGAAGGCCTTTTCCACGGCCGCCGCGTTCCCCGTCTGGTGGCGGTAGGCGAGGTTGGAGCCGAGTTCGGGCCAGACGAGCGGCACGCCCTCCCCGCCGGCCTCGGCAAGCGAGACGTTCGCCTCCTCCATCTCCCAGTCGATCTCGACGAGTTCGGCGGCGTCCTCGGCCGCCTCCTGGCTGTTGGCGACGATGAAGGCGACCGCGTCGCCGACATGGCGCACGCGCTCGCGACAGAGCACCGGCGTGCCCCGCACGGCGTGCTTCGTGCCGTCCGGCTGGGTGACCTGCGCAAGGCAGGGCACGTCGCCGAGATGGGCGACGTCCGCCGCCGTCATCACCAGATGCACGCCGGGCGCTGATTCCGCCGCCTCGGTCGAGACGATGCGGAAGGCCGCCGCCGCATGGGGCGAGCGCAAGACGAAGCCGCGCAGTTCGCCCGGCCGCACGATATCGCCGGTATAGGCGCCCTCGCCTTTCAGGAGCGGCAGGTCCTCCTTGCGCAAAGCGGAGGCGCCCACGCCGAATTTCGGTGCTATGGTGTCCATGGCGGCGATGTCCTGAGGCCGGAAACGGGAGAGGCAAATCTAGTGCGGATCGGCGCGTTGTCGAGCCCCCATCCCTTCGTTCCCCTGTGGAACAAAGTTGCGATCGCACCGCCGCTGGCAATGAGATGTTAAGCGAATACGCATATCAATCGGTGGAATTTGGGGGCAATGGGTCCCGGAACATCACCCGGTTGTATGAAAACGGGACAGGCCGGGGCAGCAGGAGACGGGACATACCATGCGGACAGAGAACGGCCGGATCATCCACCTGGCAGATTATCGCCAGACTGACTTCGTTCTCGAACGCGTCGACCTGACCTTCGAACTCGACCCGACCGAAACAAAGGTCGAGGCGCGGCTGATCTTCCACCGCCGCGAGGGCGCCGATCCTTCCGCCTCGCTCGTCCTCGACGGCGACGAACTCGTCATGACGAGCCTGCTCTTCGACCAGATGGAGATGGACAAGGCGCGCTACGACGCGACGCCCGAGAGCCTGACGATCCGCGACCTGCCGGCAAGCGAGCCCTTCGAAATCACCATCACCACGATGATCAATCCCGAGGCCAACACGCAGCTGATGGGCCTCTACCGCACGAACGGCGTCTACTGCACCCAGTGCGAGGCCGAAGGCTTCCGCCGCATCACCTATTTCCCCGACCGGCCGGACGTGCTGGCCGTCTACACGGTCAACATCATCGCCGACAAGGCGAGCTGCCCGCTGCTTCTTTCCAACGGCAATTTCCTCGGCGGCGCGGGCTATGGCGAAGGCAAGCACTTCGCCGCCTGGTTCGACCCGCACCCCAAGCCCTCCTATCTCTTCGCGCTGGTCGCCGGCGACCTTGGCGTGGTGGAAGACACGTTCACGACGATGTCCGGCCGCGAGGTGGCGCTGAAGATCTATGTCGAGCACGGCAAGGAGCCGCGCGCGGCCTATGCCATGGATGCGCTGAAGCGCTCGATGAAGTGGGACGAGGAGGTATTCGGCCGCGAATACGACCTCGACATCTTCATGATCGTCGCCGTCTCCGACTTCAACATGGGCGCCATGGAGAACAAGGGGCTCAACGTCTTCAACGACAAATACGTGCTCGCCGACCCGGAGATCGCCACCGACCAGGACTATGCGAATATCGAGGCGATCATCGCCCACGAATATTTCCACAACTGGACCGGCAACCGCGTCACCTGCCGCGACTGGTTCCAGCTCTGCCTCAAGGAAGGCCTGACGGTCTACCGCGACCACGAATTCTCCGCCGACCAGCGTTCGCGCGCGGTCAAGCGCATCGCCGAGGTGCGTCACCTGAAATCCGAGCAGTTCCCGGAGGATGCGGGGCCGCTGGCCCATCCGGTTCGCCCGACGAAATACCGCGAGATCAACAACTTCTACACGACGACCGTTTATGAAAAAGGCTCCGAGGTGACGCGCATGATCGCGACCATCCTCGGCAAGGACGGCTTCAAGAAGGGCATGGACCTCTATTTCGAGCGGCACGATGGCGATGCCGCGACGATCGAGGATTTCATGAAATGCTTCGAGGACGCCAACGGCGCCGACCTCAGCCAGTTCTCGCTCTGGTACAACCAGGCCGGCACGCCGCTCGTCAGCGTCTCCTCGGCCTATGACCAGGGCAAGGGCGAATTCACGCTCTCGCTGGAGCAGATGATCCCGCCGACACCCGGCCAGAGCGCCAAGGAGCCGATGCACATTCCGTTGCGCTTCGGCCTGCTGCTCGCCGACGGCTCCGAAGCCAACCCCTCCGCCGTCAGCGGCGCGGAAGTGACCGGCGATGTGCTGCACCTGACGGAGCGCCGCCAGACCGTCACCTTCTCCGGCGTACCGTCGCGTCCGGTCGTCTCGCTCAACCGGGGCTTTTCCGCGCCGATCAACCTGCATTTCGAGCAGGCTGCCGCCGACCTTGCCCATATCGCACGGCATGACGGCGACCTCTTCGCCCGCTGGCAGGCGCTGAACGACCTCGCGCTTCCCGCCCTCGTCGATGCGGCCCGCAAGGCGCGCGCCGGCGAGCCGGTGGAAACCAGCAACGTCCTGGCCGACACGCTGATCGCCATCGCCGCCGACGAGAGCCTGGAGCCGGCCTTCCGCGCGCAGGCGCTCGCCCTTCCCTCCGAATCCGACATCGCCCGCGAACTCGGCAGCAACAACGACCCCGACGCCATCCGCGCCGGCCGTGAAGCCGTGCTCGCCTTCGTGGCGAACCGCGACCCGGCCGTCTTCGCCGCGCTCTTCGCCGGTCACCGCACCGAAGGCGCCTTCACGCCGGATGCGGCGGGCGCCGGCCACCGGGCGCTGCGCAATGCGGCGCTCGCCTATCTCGCCGTTTCGGACGGCACGCCGGCCCGCGCGGCGGAAGCCTTCGCCGGGGCCGACAACATGACGGACCTCAGCACCGCACTGACCGTGCTCGCCCACCGCTTCCCGGATGCGCCGGAAACGGCAGAAGCGCTGGAGGCCTTCCGCGCCCGCTTTGCCGACAATGCGCTGGTCATCGACAAGTGGTTCTCCATCCAGTCGACCATTCCGGGCGACGGCGCGCTGGACCGCGTGAAGGCGCTGATGGAAAGCCCGCTCTTCAACAAGGCGAACCCGAACCGCGTGCGCGCTCTCGTCGGCACCTTCGCCTTCTCCAACCCGACCGGCTTCAACCGGGCGGACGGCGCGGGCTACCGTTTCCTTGCGGACCAGATCCTCGAGATCGACCCGAAGAACCCGCAGCTCGCCGCCCGCATCCTCACCTCCATGCGCTCCTGGCGGGCGCTGGAGGAGGTGCGCTCCGACCACGCCCGCAACGCGCTGCGCGCCATCGCCGCGGGCGAGAAGCTCTCCTCCGACGTGTCGGACATCGTGGAGCGCATGCTGAAGGCATAAGCCCGCCGATCACTTGTCCGGCGGGCAGACGCGGATGCGGTGGCCGTCGGGATCGAGCGCGACGAAGGTGCGGCCGAAGACGGCCGTGAACGGCGCCTGCTCGATCGTCACGCCCGCCGCGCGCCATTCGTCATGCAGCCGGTCGATCTCGGCATCGTCGTCGACGACAATGGCGATCTCGGAGCGGTGGCCCGTGCCGCCCGAGACGAATTCCGGCGAGCTCGCCGACCAGAGGCCGAGGCCAAGGCCGTTGGCGAACTGGAAGGACACGAAGCCCGGCGACAGCACCTGCGGCGCCGTGCCGAAGATCGTTTCGTAGAACCGGCCGCTCGCCGGCGCGTTCTCGACATAGAGGATCATGAGATTGGGGGAGATCATGGGGTCTTCCTTTCGTGTTGACGGGGATGATCCTAGTCGACACCGCTGCCAGAAATTGGCAGTATCCTGCCATGGCCCGATCCGAACGACTGCTCGCCCTCCTCCAGGTCCTGCGCCGGCACCGCCGGCCCGTCAGCGGCGCGACGCTCGCCGCCGAGCTTGGCGTCAGCATCCGCACGCTCTACCGCGATATCGCCACGCTTCAGGCGCAGGGCGCGGATATCGAGGGGGAGCCGGGCGTCGGCTATGTGCTGCGCCCCGGGTTCATGCTGCCGCCGCTGATGTTCTCGCAAGGCGAGCTGGAGGCCCTGATGCTCGGCTTCCGCTGGGTGGAGAAATTCGCCGATGCGCCCGTGACGAAGGCGGCGACGGACGCGCTCGCCAAGATTTCCGCCGTGCTGCCGGCAGAGCTTCGCGAGGAGCTGGAGAACACGGCGCTGCTGGTCGGCCCGCGCAGGATCGTCGACAGCGAGACAGTCGATCTTGCGCTCCTTCGCGCGGCGATCCGCCGGGAGCGCAAGCTGCGCCTTTCCTATGCGGACGCGGCGGGCAGCGTCACGGAGCGCATCGTCTGGCCCGTCGCGCTCGGCTATTTCGAGGATACGCGCATCCTCGTCGCCTGGTGCGAGCGGCGTCAGGCCTATCGCCATTTCCGCACGGACCGCATGCTGGGCCTCACGCTGCTGGAGGCAAGGCCGCCGCGCCGGCGCGCGGCGCTGCTGAAGGAATGGCGCGAGGGCGATCCCGGCCCGCGCCGGCCGGCCGCACCCCCGCCGGATGCAATTTCCCAACCATAAGAATTGGTTAAGAGACCGTTACCTTTTCCTCTGGACAAGCCGAATCACAATTGATTCATTAAGGCAGATTCGGGCGAGCGGCGCGCCGAATCGCGAGAGGGTACAAGGTTTATGACGATGACGGACGCGCAACGAGGACGCGCAGCCGGCGGGTGGACTCGTCTCAGATTCCCGGGAATGGCGGCCTGGGAAGATGAACTGACGGGACAGGCGAGGATTTTCGCCGGACCTGCCGCACGGCACATGGCACGGGCGGAGCCCGTGCTGAAACGGTCGATACCGATCCTGATCATCGCCTTCCTGTTCGTGGTGGCCGTCTCGCGCATGGCCGGCATCATCGTCGAGCACGACCGGATGGATGCGGGCGTCAAGGATGCGACCTCGCTGACGGCGATGGCCGTGGGCGCGGTGTTCTCCGGCCCGCTGGCCGAAAGCCTCGCCACCTCCGACCGCATGGCCGTCGAAGCGGCGCTTTCCGTTCATATGCCGCAGGATCGCCTCCAGCCGGGCGGCATCGTGCTCTTCGTCGGGGAAAACGGCCGGGTCTTCGGCGGTTCGCTGGCCGCCGCGCGCTATGTCGGCCGGTCGCTCGCGCGCTTTTCGCCGGAACTGGCGGCCAGCCAGTATTTCGGCTCGCAGGCCGGCGTCTTCCGCACCGGCATCGACGGCAGCGATTATTATGCCGCGCTCGTCGAGATGCCGCGCAAGGGCGGCTTCATCGTCGTCGCCAATCCCATCGGCCAGCTTGCCGTGTTCTGGCGCAACGAGGTGGCGCTGAACGTCACGCTCTTCGCCGGCATCTCGGCCATCCTGCTCGTCATCCTCTACGCCTATTACATCCAGGCCAAGCGCGCGCGCGATGCCGACGCGATCTTCGCGGAATCCAACCTGCGCGTGGAAACGGCGCTCGCCCGCGGGCGCTGCGGCCTGTGGGATTTCGACCTTGCGAGCCGCCGGCTGTTCTGGTCGCGCTCCATGTACGAGATGCTCGGCATGCCGCCGCGCGACAGCGTGCTGTCCTTCGGCGATGCCGCGCGCCTGATGCATCCCGACGACGACGGCATCTACCAGGTCGCCCGTTCGGTCGCCCGCGGCGAGGCCCGGCAGGTGGAGCAGGTCTTCCGCATGCGCCACGCCGACGGCCATTATGTCTGGCTGCGCGCCCGCGCGCAGGTCATCCGCATGGCTTCCGGCCGCATGCACATCATCGGCATCGCCATGGACGTGACCGAGCAGCACCGGCTCGCCCAGCGCTACCAGGAGGCCGACCAGCGCCTTGCCGACGCCATCGAATGCACCTCCGAAGCCTTCGTGCTGTGGGACAAGAACGACCGGCTCGTCATGTGCAACGCGCACTACCAGCAGGCCTACGGCCTTCCGGACGACGTGCTCGTGCCCGGCACGGAGCGTGCGACGGTGCATGCCGCCGCGGCCCGCCCGGTCATCGAGCGGCGCATCGCGGATGCCGACGGCACCGGCATCTCGCAGACGACGGAAGTGCAGCTTGCCGACGAGCGCTGGCTGCAGATCAACGAGCGGCGCACCCGCGACGGCGGCCTCGTCTCGGTGGGCACCGACATCACCATGATGAAGCGGCACCAGGTGCGCCTGCGCGAATCCGAGCGCCGCCTGATGGCGACCATCGGCGACCTTTCCGCCTCCCGCGCCAAGCTGGAGCGCCAGAAGGCCGAGCTGTCGCTCGCCAATGCCAACTACCAGGCGGAAAAGGAGCGCGCCGAGGCGGCCAACCGCGCCAAGTCGGAATTCCTCGCCAACATGTCGCACGAGCTGCGCACGCCGCTCAACGCCATCCTCGGCTTCTCCGAGATCCTGCAGAACCAGATGTTCGGCCCCATCGGCTCGGACAAGTACCGCGAATATTCCCGCGATATCCACGAGAGCGGCAAGCACCTGCTCAACGTCATCAGCGACATCCTCGACATGTCGAAGATCGAGGCCGGGCATCTGCGCCTCAGCTGCGAGAGCGTGGACCTCGCCCCGCTCATCGAGGAAACCATGCGCCTCACCATGCTCCAGGCGGAGAAGAAGGCGATCGACGTGCGGCAGGCCTGCCCGTCCCGGCTCCTCGCCGTCGCGGACCGGCGGGCGATGAAGCAGATCCTGCTCAATCTCCTCTCCAACGCCATGAAGTTCACCAATCCGGGCGGCAAGGTGGAGGTGCGCGCGCGCCGCGTCGAAGGCGCCGTCACCCTGACGATCGCCGATACCGGCATCGGCATCCCGAAATCCGCTCTCCAGAAGATCGGCCAGCCCTTCGAGCAGGTGCAGAGCCAATACGCCAAGAGCAAGGGCGGCTCCGGCCTCGGCCTCGCCATCTCGCGCTCGCTGGCGCACCTGCACGGCGGCACCATGCGCATCCACTCCGTCGAGGGCAAGGGCACGATCATCTCCGTGCGCATCCCCGACCGCGAGCGGCTTGCCTTGCTACACCTCGCGGCAGCCTAGGAGGCGGACGGGTCACCCCCCTCTGCCCTGCCGGGCATCTCCCCCACAAGGGGGGAGATTGGATGGAGCGGGGTTTCGCCCCTATCTAACGCTGCTGATTGAGTAGGGTTCTCGTCTCTTGCCGATCTCCCCCCTTGTGGGGGAGATGCCCGGCAGGGCAGAGGGGGGTACTGCCAAACGTGCGCCTACCCCTTCACCACCCCCTGGAAAATCTTCCGCACCGCCTTGGAAATCCGCCGCAGCTCCGCCTCCAGCGTGCGCAGGTCCGGGCAGTCGCCGGCGCGGCAGACGAGGTCGATGAGGCCGGCGGGGGCTTCCTTCGGGTCGAAGCCGCCGTCGACGCACAGGCGCACGATCTGCGATATCTCCGTATAGAGCGACAGCGCCTTCTGCACCGTCTCCAGGTCGTTTTCGTCCATCATCTCCGCGCCGAGCATCGACAGCGCCTCGCGTGTCGCCATCGCCTTTGCCGGCTGCGCCGCACCGCGCGCGGGCGCGACCAGCGCGAGGAACTGGGCGATGAACTCGATGTCGATCACCCCGCCGGCAATCAGCTTCAGGTCCCAGATGTCCTTCGCCGGCTTCTCCTCGTCGATGAGGGTGCGCATCTCCGCGACATCCTTGGCGATTTGCGCCGTATCGCGCTTGCGGGCGAGCACGGAGCGGAAAATCGCCTCCGCCTCGGCCATCAGGCTCTCGTCGCCGGTGAGGAGCCGCGCGCGCGTCAGCGCCATGTGCTCCCAGGTCCAAGCCTCCTCCGCCTGGTATTTCGCAAACGAGGTGATGCGGGTGGCGACCGGCCCCTTGTTGCCCGAGGGGCGAAGCCGCATGTCGACCTCGTAGAGCACGCCCTCGGCGGTCGGCGCGGAAAGCGCCGCGATCAGCCGCTGGGTGATGCGGGTGAAATATTTGATGTTGTCGAGCGGCTTGGGACCGTCGGATTCGAGGGCGTCGTTGTCGTGGTCGTAAAGGAGGATGAGGTCGATGTCCGAGCCGGCGGTCAGCTCGAAGCTGCCGAGCTTGCCCATGCCGACCAGTGCCACGCGCCCGCCGGGGAATTTGCCGTGCGCCCCCTCGACCTCCGCCAGCACCGCCTTCAGCGCCGCCGCGACGATGAGGTCGGCGACATGGGTGAAGGCGCGCGCGGCCTGCCTTCCGGTGATCGCCCCTGTCAGGAGGCGGATGCCGATGAGGAAACGCTGCTCGGCGGCAATGATGCGCAGGCGGTCGAGAATCTCCTCGTAGTGCCGGGCGCCGGAAAGAAAGCCCTCGATGCGCTCGGCAAGGTAGGCGCGAGTCGGCAGCTCGGCGAGAAGGCCGGGATCGAGCATGCCGTCGAAGACATGGGGCTTGGCTGCGATGACCTCCGCCAGCTTCGGCGCCGACGACATGATGTTGACGATGAGAAAGAGCAGTGCCGGATTGTTGCCGAGCAGCGAGAAGAGCTGGATGCCGGCCGGAAGGCCCGAGATGAAATTGTCGAAGCGTAAAAGCGCCTCGTCCGCCCGCTTGCTCTGGCCGAAGACCCGCAAAAGCTCCGGCGTCAGCTCCGTCAGCCGCTCGCGCGCCTCGACGGACTGCGTGGCGCGGTAGCGGCCGTAGTGCCAGGTGCGGATGGTGCGGGAAATGTCGGCCGGGCGCTCGAAGCCGAGCCGTTTCAGCGTCTCCAGCGTATCGGGATCGTCGTTCTGGCCGGTGAAGACGAGGTTGCCTGTCTCGGAAGAGAGCTTCGCTTCCTGCTCGAAGAGCGCGGCATAGCGGCGCTCGACGGTGCGCAGCACCTCGACGAGCTTCTTCGAGAAGGCGGCCGTGTCCTCGAAGCCCATCATGAAGGCGATGCGCTTCAGCTCCGCCTCGGTCTCCGGCAGAACATGGGTCTGCTCGTCGCGCACCATCTGGATGCGGTGCTCCACGTCGCGCAGGAACCAGTAGGCTTCCGTCAGTTCCGCCGCCGTCGCCGCGTCGATCCAGTTCGCTTTCGCAAGCTCGGCCAGCATCGGCTCGGTGGCGCGCAGGCGCAGCGCCGGAACGCGGCCGCCGGCGATCAGCTGCTGGGTCTGCACGAAGAACTCGATCTCGCGGATGCCGCCGCGGCCGAGCTTGACGTTGTGGCCCTTCACGGCGATCTCGCCATGGCCCTTGTGGGCATGGATCTGCCGCTTGATGGAATGGATGTCGGCGATGGCCGCATAGTCGAGATACTTGCGGAAGACGAAGGGCACGAGCCCCTTGAGGAAGGCCGCGCCCGCCGCAAGGTCGCCGGCAATCGGCTTGGCCTTGATGAAGGCCGCGCGCTCCCAGTTCTGCCCGCGGCTCTCGTAGTAGAGCATCGCCGAATCGAAAGAGATGGCGAGCGGCGTCGCGCCGGGATCGGGGCGCAGGCGCAGGTCCGTGCGGAAGACGTAGCCGTCCGCCGTGCGCTCCTGCATGATGCGGATGAGGCGGCGCACGAGGCGGGAAAAGGTCTCGACCGCCTCGCTCGGATCGGCCGCGACATCGGCCATCGGGTCGAAGAAGACGACGAGGTCGATGTCGGAGGAATAGTTGAGCTCGGCCGCGCCCAGCTTGCCCATGCCGAGCACGATGAGGCCCGACTTCTCGCTGGGGCGGGAAGGATCGGGCAGCTTCAGCTTGCCGCTTTCATGCGCCGAGAGGAGAAGGTGGTCGATGGCGGCGGAGGTCGCGGCCTCGGCAAGCGCCGTCAGGAGGGCCGTGGTGCGGCGCGCGTCGAAGATGCGGGCAAGGTCGGCGAGCGCGGCGAGGAAGGCGACCTCGCGCTTGGCGACGCGCAGCCGCGTCATCAGCACGGCCTCCGTCACTTCCCCTTCCTGCGCCCGCCAGGCGGCACGGGCACGGGCGATGGCCGCCTCGATGGCCGGCAGGATCGGCTCTTCCAGCGCCCGGGCGAGAAGGCCGGGATCGATACGGGCGGTGTCGCGGAGATACGGCGAGAGCGAGAAGGCCGCGACGACGAAGTCCTTCAGCGGGCCTTCCCCGCCGAGAAGCCGGGCGATGGCGGCGTGGTCCCGGCTCCAGTCCTTGAGGTCGGAAAGGACCGATTTCGCCTCCGTCTGGCTCAGGGGCCGGATCGGATTGGCCGAAAGATCGGAAAACCGCATCGTTTCCGTCGCGCTCATGATGTCTCCTCACCGTGTCGGCCAAGAGATGTATCAGTCGGGAAGGACGGGGAAAACCATCCTGACCGTCAGCCCCCGATTGTTTTCCCGCTCGGGATGAGTGGCATCCAGTTCCAGCCGGCCGTGGTGCATCTCCATGACGGCGCCGACGAGGGAGAGGCCGAGGCCCGTGCCGGGCTTCGACCGGCTGGCGTCGAGCCGCACGAAGCGCTTGACCACCTCCTCGCGCTTGTCGTCCGGCACGCCGGGGCCGCTGTCGGCGACGGAAAGCACGACATCGCCACCCCGTCTGGCGAGCGAGACCCGGATGTCCGGCTCGCCGCCGCTGCCCTCGGCATATTTGATGGCGTTGTCGATGAGGTTGCCGAGCGCCTGTCCGACCAGTTCGCGGTTGCCCTTGACCTCGATGCCCTCCTCGACCTCGGCAACGAGGCGCAGCCCGGCATCCTCCGCAACGGGCTCGTAGAGCTCGGCGCTGTCGTGGGCGATGCCGCTGATGTCCGCCGCGCTCATTTCCGCCGGCGCCTGCCCCGCCTCGACGCGGGAGATCATCAACAGCGCATTGAAGGTGCGGATGAGCTGGTCGGATTCGCCGATCATCTCCTCCAGCGCCGTGCGGTGCTCGGCGACGTCGCCCGCCGCAAGCGCGGCCTCGGCCTTGTTGCGCAGGCGCGTCAGCGGCGTCTTCAGGTCGTGCGCGATGTTGTCGGAGACCTGCTTCAGCCCCTCGTTCAGCTTCTCGATGCGGCCGAGCATGGTGTTGAGCGATTCCGACAGGCGGTCGAACTCGTCGCCGGAGCCGCTTGTCGGCAGGCGCTGCGAAAGGTCGCCGGCCATGATGCGCTGGCTGGCGTCCGACATGCGGTCCATGCGCCTCAGCGCGTTGCGGCCGATGAGATACCAGATGGCGAGCGCCCCGACGCCCATCACGCCGAGCGCCACCATCAGCGCCTGGCGCACGAGGTTGCGGAACGTCTCCGGCTCGGCGAGGTCGCGGCCGACGAGGACGCGCAGCCCGTTGGAAAGCACGATCACCTGCGCATAGGCCATCGGGCGGTTGGTGCCGCGCGCCTCCTCCTGGTAGCGCTGGTAGCGGAAGGGCGTGTCCGTCCAGCCTTCCGTATCGAGCACGCCGGGCTGGATGGAGGCGACGTTGCCGGCCAGCACCTCGCCGGTCGGGCTTGCGATGATGTAGAGGTTGGCGCCCGGCTGGCGGGCGCGGCGCTCCAGCGTGCGCAGCAGGCCGTTCATGCCGCTATTGTCGAAGATGCGTTCGATCTGGCCGGCCTCCTGCGCCACCGCCTCGTGCATCTGCTGCTTCAGAAGGCCCTCCGACATGGACGAGACATAGAAGACGAGGAAGGCCGCGCAGGCGGCAAAGAGGAGGAGATAGACCGCCGAAAGGCGTACTGCCGTGGTGCGGTAGAGGGCTGTCAGCCGGCCGAGCAATCGCTGCATGGGTTAGCCCGCCGCCTCGTCCTTCATCATGTAGCCCGCCCCGCGCACGGTGCGCAGCAGCGGCTGGTCGAAGTCCTTCTCGATCTTCGAGCGCAGCCGCGAGACGTGGACGTCGATAACGTTGGTCTGCGGGTCGAAATGATAGTCCCAGACGTTTTCGAGCAGCATCGTGCGCGTCACCACCTGCCCCGCGTTCTTCATCAGATATTCCAGCAGGCGGAATTCACGCGGCTGGAGGAGGATTTCCTTTCCGGCGCGCTTGACGGTGTGGGAGAGGCGGTCGAGCTCCAGGTCGCCGACCCGGTAGACCATGTCCTGCTCGGGCGTGCCCTTGCGCCGGCCGAGCACCTCGATGCGGGCGAGAAGCTCGCTGAAGGCATAGGGCTTGGGAAGATAATCGTCGCCGCCGGCGCGAAGGCCGGTCACGCGGTCGTCGACCTGGCCGAGGGCGGAGAGGATGAGGACGGGCGTGTGGATATTGCGCCGGCGCAGCTCCGAAATCAGCGACAGGCCGTCGCGGCGCGGCAGCATGCGGTCGATGACCAGCACGTCGTAGCTGTTCTCGGTGGCAAGGAACAGGCCGCTTTCGCCGTCGCTCGCATGGTCGAGCACGATGCCCGCCTCGCGGAAAGCCTTCGACAGATAGGCCGCCGCCTCCAGATCGTCTTCAACAATCAATATCTTCATGGCTTCAACCCTAGCGCATGATGTCCCGAGTCGGAACGGAACCTTTTCGAGAGCGACCCCGCCCCTCACCTGCCTGCCGGCATCCTCTCCCCGCAAGCGGGGCGAGGAAGGAAAGCCTCACCGTTTTCCCTTCTCCCCGCCTGCGGGGAGAAGGTCCCGGCAGGGGGATGAGGGGCAGGCTCGATACGGCAACGCCGCGAAACCTTTCGATCTCGCGGCGCCGCACGCATGCATAGAACCGATCAGCCCTGGTCGATCGGCAGCGCCAGGAAGCGGCTGCCGTCCTTGGTCTCGATCTGGAACAGCGCCTTGGAGCGGCCGTCCTTGCGGGCGCCCTCGATCACCTTCATCACGTCGTCGGCCGACTTGACGGCCTGGTTGTTGACGGAGGTGATGCGGTCGCCTTCCTTGAGGCCGCGGTCGCTGGCGTCGGAGTCCGGATCGACGGAGGAGACCGTCAGGCCGTCGTCGCCGGGCGTTACCGAGATGCCGAGGTCGGCGAGCGCCTGCTCGCTGTTCTCTTCGGCAGGTGCAGCCTCGTCGGTGCCGGTCGAAGCCTGGATCTGCTCGCCGGCAAGCGTGCCGATCTCGACCGTGACGTTCTGGGACTTGCCGTCGCGCCACAGGGAAACCTCGACCTTCTTGCCGGGGGCGATGTCGGCCACGCGGCGGGCGAGGTCACGCGGGTCCTTGACCGGCTCGCCGTCGAGCGCCGTGATCACATCGCCCTTCTTGATGCCGGCCTTGGCACCGGGAGAATCGGCCTGCGGCTCGACGACAAGGGCACCGGCGGCGTCCGCAAGGCCGAGCGAGTCGGCAATGTCGCGGCTCACCGGCTGGATCTGCACGCCGAGCCAGCCGCGGTCGACCTTGCCGTCCTTCATCAGGTCGGCGACGACGCCCTTGGCGACGGTCGACGGAATGGCGAAGGCGATGCCGACATTGCCGCCCGACGGCGAGAAGATCGCGGTGTTGATGCCGACGACCTGTCCGTTGAGGTTGAAGGTCGGGCCGCCCGAATTGCCGCGGTTCACGGCGGCGTCCACCTGGAGATAGTCGTCATAGGGGCCGGAGCCGATGTCGCGGCCGCGGGCCGAGATGATGCCGGCGGTCACCGTGCCGCCGAGGCCGAACGGATTGCCGACGGCCACGACCCAGTCGCCGACGCGGATCTGGCTGTCGTCGGCAAAGCTGACATAGGTGAACTTGCGCTTGTCCTTCTCGTCGACCTTCAGGACAGCAAGGTCCGTGCGGCTGTCCTTGCCGACGAGCTTGGCGTCGAGCTCGGTGCCGTCGTTCATGACGACCGTGAAGGCGGAGCCTTCCTTGACGACGTGGTTATTGGTGACGATGTAGCCGTCCTCGGAGATGAAGAAGCCGGAGCCCTGCGCGGTCGGGCGCAGATGCGGCTTGTGGGCGGGGCCGCGGCGGTCGCCGAAGCGGCGATCCGGGCCACGGTCGCCGTGCGGATCGTCCTGGCCGCCGAATTCGCGGAAGAAGCGCTTCAGCGGATGATCGTCGGGCAGCTCGTCGAAGCCGCGGCCGCCGAAGTTGAAGGAGAAATTGCTCTCGTCGTTCGCCGGCTGCACGTCGGACTGGACGCGGACGGAAACGACGGCGGGGGAAACGGCCTGCACGACGTCGGCAAAGCTCGCAACCTGCGGCGCCTGGACGGAAACGGGATCGGCGAAGCTCTGGCTGACGCGCGCGGGAATGCCGGTGGCCAACATGACGGCCGCAAGGCCGGCGACCGTGGAGGTCTTCAGCGCGGTCTTGAGGCTGGGACGGAATGCGGAGATATTGGACATTCTAGCACCTTTTCTCTTCTCTCATGGCTGCGTTCGGCAACCGATGGAAAAGAGATAGGCCGGCACACATTACGGTGCACTATCCGCAGCGTGAATTTTTCGTAATGTTGGGAAAAACCTAGCCGCCGCGCAGGGCGCGCTCCAGTTCGGCCTTTTCCGTTTCGGAAAGCGGCGTTCCGGTCGGCTTGCCGCCGCGCCGGCGGGCGAAGAGCAGCATGGCCGTCGCCCCGGCAAGCGCCAGCACGATAGGGGCGCCCCACAAAAGCAGCGTCTCGCCGCGAAGGCGCGGCTTCAGGAGGACGAACTCGCCATAGCGCGAGACGACATAGTCGATCACCGCCTCGTCGCTGTCGCCGTTCTTCAGCCGCTCGCGCACGAGAAGGCGAAGATCGCGGGCAAGGTCGGCATTGGAATCGTCGATGGACTGGTTCTGGCAGACCATGCAGCGAAGCTCGGCCGAAAGCGCCCGTGCGCGCGCCTCCAGCGCCGGATCGGCCAGCACCTCGTCCGGGTTGACGGCAAAGGCGGACGGCAGCGCGCAGAAGAGGAAGAGGGCGGCGAGGAGAAGGCGGCGCATCATTCGGCCGCCTCCAGCGCCGGCCTTGCCTTGCGCGCCTTCTGCGGCGCGCCGACGCGCAGCCGCCGGTCGAAGAGCGAGACCGCGCCGCCCGCCATCATGATCAGCGCGCCGATCCAGATGCACAGGATCATCGGCTTCCACCAGACGCGCACGACCATGCCGCCGTCGGCCATGGCATCGCCGAGCGAGACATAGAGCTGGCTGAGGCCGAAGGTGCGGATGCCCGCCTCCGTCGTCGGCATGCGCCGCGCCATGTAGAGGCGCTTCGACGACCAGATGTCCGTGACGGTCACGCCGCCGCGCATGACGTTGAAGTGACCGGATTCTTCCGTGTAGTTCGGTCCCTGCCCCTGCCGCATGCCTTCGAAGACGAGCGTGTAGCCGCCCGATTCCACCTGCATGCCCGGCTTCATCTCGACGACGTGCTCCGTCTGGAATGCGGTCGCGCCGACGATGCCGAGCACCGTCACGCCGATGCCGATATGGGCGAGCGCCGTGCCGAAGGCCGCGCCCGGCAGGCCGACGAGCCGGCGGAAGGCGACATTGCCCTTGACCTTGCCGATGCCGGCGCGAAGCCACAGGTCCGTCACCGCGCCGGCGATCATGTAGAAGCCGATGGCAAGGCCGAAATAGGCGAGCACCGGCCCGCCGCTATGGACGTAGAGGACGAGGGCCGCCAGCACGAGGCCGACGCCGACGGCGGCGAAGAGCCGCTGTCCGGCCGCGAACACGTCGCCGCGCTTCCAGGCGAGCAGCGGGCCGAACGGCACCGCGAGCAGCAGCGGCAGGATGAGGCCGCCGAAGGCGAGATTGAAGAAGGGCGGTCCGACGGAGATTTTCTCGCCCGTCAGCGCCTCCAGCACCAGCGGATAGAGCGTGCCGGTCAGAACGGTCGCCGCCGCGGTCGTCAGGATCAGGTTGTTGAGGACGAGCGCGCCCTCGCGCGAGATCGGCGCGAAGAGCCCGCCGGCCTTCAGCGTCGCGGCCCGGAAGGCGAAGAGCGACAGCGCCCCGCCGATGAAGAAGACGAGGATGCCGAGGATGAAGACGCCGCGCGTCGGGTCGGTCGCGAAGGCATGCACCGAGGTCAGCACGCCGGAGCGCACGAGGAAGGTGCCGAGCAGCGACATGGAGAAGGTGAGGATCGCCAGCAGCACGGTCCAGATCTTCAGCGCCTCGCGCTTTTCCATGACGAGCGCGGAATGCAGGAGCGCCGTGCCGGCGAGCCACGGGATGAAGGAGGCGTTTTCCACCGGGTCCCAGAACCACCAGCCGCCCCAGCCGAGTTCGTAATAGGCCCAGTAGGAGCCCATGGCGATGCCGGCGGTGAGGAAGCTCCAGGCCGCAAGCGCCCAGGGCCGGACCCAGCGCGCCCAGGCGGCATCGATGCGCCCGTCGATCAACGCTGCGATGGCGAAGGAGAAGCAGACGGAGAAGCCGACATAGCCGAGATAGAGGAGCGGCGGATGGATGGCGAGGCCGATGTCCTGCAGGACCGGGTTGAGGTCCTTTCCTTCGGCCGGCGCGGGCGCAAGGCGCAGGAACGGGTTGGAGGTGAGCAGGATGAAGAGCGCGAAGGCGACGGAGATGAGCCCCTGCACCGCCAGCACGTTGGCGCGCAGCCGCTCCGGCAGGTTGCCGCCGAATGTAGCGACAAGCGCGCTGAAGAAGGACAGGATGAGCAGCCACAGCATCATCGAGCCCTCGTGGTTCCCCCACACGCCCGAGATCTTGTAGATCAGCGGCTTCAGCGAGTGCGAGTTCTCCCAGACATTGGCCACCGAGAAGTCGGAGACGACATAGGCGAAGGTCAGCACGGAGAAGGAGAACAGCACGAGGAGGAAGCCGGCGAGCGCGGCGGCGGGCGCGACGGCCATCAGCGCGCGGTCGCCGCGCACCGTGCCGACGATCGGCAGCACGAACTGGACGATCACCGTCGCCAGCGCCAGAACGAGGGCATAGTGTCCGAGCTCGATGATCATTTGATCGTTTCCTTGCCGGAAAGCTGGACGCCCTGCGCCTTCAGGCGGTCGGCCACGTCCTTGGGCATGTAGGTCTCGTCATGCTTGGCGAGCACCGTGTCGGCGACGAAGAGGCCGTCCGTGCCGAAGGCGCCCTCGGCCACCACGCCCTGCCCCTCGCGGAAGAGGTCCGGCAGGATGCCCGTATAGGTCACCGGCACCGTTGCGAGCGTGTCCGTCACCGTGAAGGTGATGGTCGAGCCCTCGCCGCGCCTGACCGTGCCGTTCTCCACGAGCCCGCCGAGGCGGATGCGCGTTCCGGGCGCGACATTGGCCTTGGCAAGGTCGCCCGGCACGTAGAAGTAGGCGATCGACTGGCTGAAGGCGAACATGACGAGCAGCACCGCCGCCACGAGGAAGGCGACGCCCCCGCCGATCACCGCCAGACGTTTCTGCTTGCGTATCATTGTCCGCCACCCTCAGCCGAAATCGACAGGTCCCGGGCGAGCGCCAGGAGCTGTTTTCCGTTTTCGCTGTCCGCCGGGAAGGTCTTCAGCGCCGTCTGTAACGCGGCCTGCGCCTTCGGTTTTTGATTTAACACAACATAGGAACGGATGACGCGCATCCATCCTTCGAAATTGTCGGGATTTTCCTCGAGCTTCGCCGCAAGCCCCTCGACCATGCCGGCGATCATCTGCTGGCGGTCGCCGGCCGACATGTCCTCGGCCGCCGCCACGTCCCCGGCGGTCGGGTTGCCCGGCGCGTCGCCGTCTGCGGAAAGCGCCGCGATGTGCTTTTCCACGAGCGGCAGCCAGGCAGCGTCCTTCGGCGAATCCTTCACCAGCGCCTCGAAGGCGGCGCGCGCCTGCGGGCCCTTGCCTTCCTGCTCCAGCGCCAGCGCGAGGTAGTAGCGCGCGCGCGGATTGTCCGGCTTCAGCTTCAGCGATTCCTCCAGCCTTGCGCGCGCATCGGCCGTCACGATGCCGTTCGACAGCGCGATCAGCGCCTCGGCATAGCCGTCGAGCCGGTCGGTGGTCGGGCCGAGAAGGCGGATCGCCTGCTGGAAGGCGTTCGCCGAATCCTCCATCCGCCCGCTGCGATAGTAGATCGGCGCCAGGAGGTCCCAGCCCTCCCCGTCCTCGGGATTGGCCGCCAGATGGTTTTCCGCCTTCGCGATGAGGATGGCGATATCCGTGCCCGGATGGGCGAGGCGCTCGGCGAGCGGCTGGGCCGGAAGGCCCGGCTGGCCGGTCACGAGGTAGAGACAGAGGCCGATAGCCGGCAGGAGAACGATGACGAAGGCCTGTGCCAGCCGGTTGCGCCGTGCCGGCGCGGCGCGCGCCTTCTTCTGCGCCTTGCTGGCGGCGATCAGCCGGCGCGCGACTTCCGCGCGGGCAAGCTCGGCCTCGCCGGCGGCGATGAGCCCGGTCGCCTCGTCACGCTTCAGCTCCTCGAGCTGGTCGCGGTAGACCGCAAGGTCATGGCCGGTGTCGTCCGCGTCCGCCCCGGGGCGCCGCAGAAGAGGAAGAAGCAGGACGGCGGCGACGGCCGCCGTCAGGAAGGCGACGAGAATCCAGAACAGCATGACCGTTCAAATACTGGAACGCGGGGGCGTTTCCAATTCCCAAGGGAACAATGACGCAAAATTGAGGCGTTTCGCCGCAACGGACACCGCTGTCAGGAAAGCGGCGTCCACGCACCGTCCGCATTGCGGCAGGCCGCCCCGCGCGTCGTCGTCTCGCGGCCGGAGACGGTCAGCGTATGGCTGTACTGCCGGCAGTTCTGCGAGCCGACCTGGTAGGGCGCCGCCGCCACCACAGAGCCGCTGACGCCGCTTCCCTGCCAGGTGACGGGCTGGCCGCCGGGGGCAGCCTCCAGCGCGCGGTACTCGGCTTCGAGCGCCCGCTGCGTGTCCGCCTTGGAAAGCTGCGCGGCCGTATTGCGGCTGACGAGCCCGCCCTGAAGGGCGGCGATATAGAGTGCAGGTCCCTCGGGGGTCCTGGCAAGAAGGCCGCTGCCGCCCGCCGGGCCGCTGCCCGACGTCGTTGCGCATCCCGAAACCGTGACTGCCAGAAGGAGGGGGAAAAAGGCGCCGCGCAAACCCGTCTTCATCCGCTGGGACCGTCTCTCTCATGCCGGGGCGGAAAGGCCGCGCCGTGGTTCCGTCATCCCGCGGTCCTCATTCCCGCGGGCCTTACCCTTTTTGCATTGTCCGCCGTCTCAGGCAACATCCTTTGTGACGGCGGGCAGGACGAGCCGCGCCATCAGCCCGCCGCGCGGCCCCCGCGAGAGCGCGAAGGTACCCTGGTATTCGGAGGCGATCTCGCTGACGATGGAAAGGCCGAGCCCCGTGCCCGGCTTGCTCTCGTCGAGTCGCTTGCCCCGCTTCAACGCCTCGCCGATCTCGCCCGGTTCGAGGCCCGGCCCGTCGTCCTCCACCTCGATGACGATCCAGCCCTTGCGCGCGTCGTCGCTGCCGCGCGTGTCGGCGGGCGCGGCGAAGGCGCGGGTCGAGACGGTCGTGCGGGCATAGCGCGCGGCGTTTTCCAGGAGGTTGCCGACGGTTTCCTCGACATCCTGCTGCTCCATCGCCAGAACCAGCCCTGGCGGGTCAACGCTCAGCGGGAACTGCCTGTCGGCGTTCAGCCGCCGCATCACGCGCACCAGCCGCTCCAGCACCGGCTGCGCCTCGGTGCGGGCGAGCACCGATTCGCGCTGGGCGGCGATGCGCGCGCGGTTGAGATAGGATTGCACCTGGCTTTGCATCGCCTCGGCCTGCGTCTTCACGAGCTCGCCCTGCGGGGCGGGGATGAGGCGCGATTCGTTGAGCAGCACGGCGATCGGCGTCTTCAGCGAATGGGCAAGGTTGCCGACCTGCATGCGCGCGCGCTCGACGATGCGGCGGTTGCTGTCGATCAGGGCGTTCACCTCGCTCGCCAGGGGCAGGATTTCCCGCGGGAAATCCCCGTCGAGCTGTTCGCTCTCCCCGGCCCGGATCTTCTCCAGCCCCTTGCGCGCCCGGTCGAGCGGCTTGAGGCCGATGAGGATCGCCGCCGCGTTGAGCAGCAGGCTGCCGAAGCCGAAGCCGGCAAGCGCAAGGTAGAGGCTGCCGGAAAAATCCTCGATATCCTTTTCGAGCACGTCGCGGTTGCCGACGACGCGGAAGCGGGCCGTGCGCCCCTCGTCGTCCAGCACCACCTCCGTCTCGCCCACCTCCACCTCGTTGCCGAAGGAATCGACGGTCGTGTAGAAGCGCTCGTAGCGCGTGTCGAAGGGAATGCTGTCCGTATCGGGGATGGGAATGCTGCCGGTGCCGAGCGAGGAGGAGGTCAGCGCCTCGCCCTCCAGCGCCCCGCCGATCGGCTCGACGATCCAGTACCAGCCCGATTGCGGCTGGAAGAAGCGCAGGTCCCCGAGCTGCGGCGTGCCGGAAAGCCGCGTGTTCTCGCCCGCCGAAACCGAGTTGATCACGTTGTAGAGCTGCGCGCGCAGCAGGTCGCGAAAACTCTTCTCCGCGCTCTGGCGGTAGAGCGTCGAGATGACGACGGCGATGACGACGAGCGCCACCGCGGCCCACAGGGAGGCGAGAAAGAGGACGCGGAAGGTGAGCGAGCGGGAGCGCCGGGCCTTATTTTCCATCGGCCGGCACTTGCATCCGGTAGCCGAGGCCGCGCACGGTCTCGATCAGGTCGACGCCGATCTTCTTGCGCAGGCGCCCGACGAAGACCTCGATCGTGTTGGAATCGCGGTCGAAATCCTGGTCGTACATGTGTTCGACCAGCTCGGTGCGCGAGACAACCTCGCCCATGTGGTGCATGAGGTAGGAGAGCAGGCGGTATTCGTGGGAGGTGAGCTTCAGCGTCTCGCCGTTGACGGTCGCCTTGGAGCCCTTGGTGTCGAGCCGAACCGGCCCGCAGACGATGTCGGGGCTGGCATGGCCGGCCGCGCGGCGGATCAGCGCCCTGATGCGCGCCAGCACCTCCTCGACATGGAAGGGCTTTGCCACATAGTCGTCGGCCCCGGCGTCGATGCCGGCCACCTTGTCGCTCCAGCGGTCGCGGGCCGTCAGGATCAGCACGGGCATGCCCTTGCCGTCCGCGCGCCATTTCTCAAGCACGGTGATGCCGTCCATTTCCGGCAGGCCGATGTCGAGGATGATGGCGTCATAGGGCTCGGTGTCGCCGAGATAGTGGCCCTCCTCGCCGTCGAAGGCCTGGTCCACCACGTAGCCGGCTTCCTTCAGGGCCTCGCCGAGCTGACGGTTCAGGTTGACGTCGTCCTCGACCACCAGAATGCGCATTCGCCCTCTTCCTATCCGCTATTCCACGACTTGCCTTGCGGCCTTACATCGGCACGCGCACTGTCACCTTGCGCGGCCGCGCATTGCCCTTGCCGGGCACCAGCACCGTCACCACGCAGCTGTCGCCGTCGGGCTTGGCGGACAGAAGCTCGCCGTCGGTCTGGGCCACCACCCGCTGCGCCGCATCGCTGCAATCGCCGCCCGCCTCGACGACGTTCCGTGCAGCACCCATCTCGATGGGAGCCGGAAGCATCAGGCTGGCCGCGAGCGCGGATATGAGAATTGGCGAGGCCATAAACGTACTTTCAGGTGCGGATCATTCTGATGCAAGCAATAAACGATCCACGCTGAATGGCAAATGAATGCGGCCGCCGGTCGGCCGACAAAACAACCGGCGGTCCGATCCCGATGAAGTTTCAACGGATTACGGGAGCAAGCGGGCATTCCGATTCAAGGAATGCACGCACCGGTCGAAGTCACATCACCCGGTGGCGCGCCGAAATGCGCCCGAACAGGGCGATGAGCCCGCCGGCCGTGCCCACCGCCGCGACGGCGAGGTCGGCAAGCTCGCCCTCGTCGCCCGCCGACAGTTCGAAGCCCGCCACCTTGGCGAGCGAGGCGAGGATGGCGATGAGGGCGCCCCAGACGGTGCGGGACCGGTACCATGCTTTCACGTCGGTCATCTGTCTTCCTTTCCTAGAGAAGAAGGGTGGCCTCGGCCGGCAGGCCGAGAGGGATCGCGCGGCCGAGCTGGCGCACGCGGATGGAGAGGGCCGCCTGCGCGGCGCCGAAATCGGCCAGTTCCTCGGCTGCCGCGTAGACATGAAAGGGGCTTGTTGTTTCGACGGTGCGCACCGCCGCTCCGCCCGACAGGATATCCAGCCGATAGGCCTCGACCGGCTCGTCGAGCGGGATGTCGCTGGCAAGCCAGCTGTCCGAATCGATCCGCCCGCGGCGGATCCATGTGAGGAGGATGGCGCCGTCCTCGCGCCGCCGGGCGCGCAGATGCACCGGCGCAAGCGGCGTCAGCGCCCGCTCCCCGCCGGCAAAGGCGAAGGGGCCGGCCTGCCCCGGCGGCGATCCGATCGCGTCGACACGCCAGTTGGAAAGCCGCCCCACCTCCTCCACGTCCAGCCCGAGCGGGCGCACGGCATCGTCGAGCACCACCGCCCGCGCGCCTGCCGCATGGCCCGCGGCCATCGCGTCCTCCGTGCCGCAAAGGGCGCGCAGCAGGCCGGAAAGCCGCCAGCGCCCCGGCGCGATCTCGCTTGCCTCGCGGAAGCCGACGATCTCGCAGGCGCCGTTTCCGGCGAGGACCGCGATGCGGTTCGCCCCGTTCAGCACCGTCAGCGTGTCGACCGAGGAGAGCCCGCCGGCCGGAAGGTCGAGCACCAGCGGCCGGTTCACGTCGAAGCGCCCGACAATGCCCGGCTCCAGCGGCTCGGCAAGCGTGCCGATGCGCGCCGGCCGGTCGAGCCGGGCGCGCAGGCGATATCCTTCGCTGCTGTCCGAGCTGGAGACGGCCATGGCGCGCCAGGGCCGCGCATAGGCCGCGACGCGCGCGAAATCCTGCGGGCTCCCCGAGCCCAGCACCGGCAAATCGAGGAAGACGACCTCCGGCGCGAAGGCATCGGCGGGCCCCGCCCCGTTGACCGGCGCCTTCCCGCCCTCGCCCGAAACCGGCGCGCCGCTGTCGCCCGCCGCGATCGCCCGCGCCTCGGCCTCGCGCATCAGGCCGTCCGTGATATCCGTGATGAGGAAGCGCCCCGCCGGCCCGTCCTTCAGCCGCACCACGTCGCCTGGCGTAAGGTGGAGCGCCGTCGGCGGCAGGCGGAAGGTCAGCCGCCGCTGGCCGGAGCGGTTGTCGCGCAGCGCCGTCTCGACGCTCGCCGCCGCCGCGCCCGCATGCAGCACCGCCGGCAGCGAAAGCCGCAGCACCCGGTCCGTGCCGCCGGCCATGCGGCGCGAGCGGGCGGTCACATGCGCATAGGCGTCCGTATCGTCGAAATGGTCGAGGATCGCCTCGCCCGCAAGGTCGCTGATATGCGCGCGGCTTTCCTCGAAGAGCGCTTCGTCCGGCCGCTCGGCGAAGACGTCGAGCACCGCCGGCGGCAGGGCGGATTTCAGCCGCGAGCGGAAGCGGAGCCTGCCGCCTTCCTCCAGCGCATCGATCTGGAAGGCCTCCATGATCGGCTCGATCAGCCCGCGTGCCGAGGCCTGCTCGGCCTGCACGAAGCCCGAAAGGTCGCCCGCAACGCCCGACACGTCGAAATCGGCAAAGCCGTGGTCGGTCAGGATGGCGGCGATGACGTCACCCGCCGTGCCCGCGCCGAGTCGGCCGGTCAGCCAGTGCCCGCGCTGCCAGTTGCTGCCGTCCGCCCACAGCGCGGTGTTTTCCGGAAAGGCCGGATAGGGCCGCGCATCCCAGGTCCACAGGAAGACATGGCCGGGATCGACCATGCCCGGCTCCGGCCCGCTGCCCTGCCACCAGCCGTGGTGTGCGTCGAGGAAGCGCCGCTGCATGCCGTCGCACCGCGCCCCGCCGGAATGGTAGGGCAGCGCGTTCTCCGCGCTCTTCGGGTCGACGAAGACGTTCGGCTGGTTCGCGCCCTTGTCGACCGCCGGGCAGCCGAGCTCGGTGAACCAGACCGGCTTGGAGCGCGGCACCCAGGCGGTCGGCGCGGAAAGCTCGGCCCCGCCCGGCGCGCGCTCGTGATGCGCGTTCGCCCACCAGCTCCCGATATCCTTGTAGCGGAACACCCAGGGCTTTCCCGCCGCCCCGTCGGTGATCGGCGTGCGGATGCGCGCCTGCCGGTCGGCCGCGCTCGCATAGTACCAGTCGAAGCCCTCGCCACCTGCGATCAGCCGGCGCATCGCCGCCGCGTCCTCCGGGTGGCGGAAGCCGTCCGGATTGCCGGCGAGCGTGTCGCCGTCCTGCCAGTCGGCAAGCGGCATGTAGTTGTCGATGCCGACGGCGTCGATGGCGGGCGAGGCCCAGAGCGGGTCGAGGTGGTAGCGCACCTCGCCGCTGCCGTCGGCCGGCTGGAAGCCGAAATATTCGCTCCAGTCCGCCGCATAGGTGATCTTCGTGCCGGGGCGCAGGATCGCCCGCACGTCGGCGGCGAGCGTGACGAGCCCTTCCACGAAGGGAAAGGCCCCCGCCCCGTCGCGCTGCCATGTCAGCCCGCGCAATTCCGAGCCGATGAGGAAGCCGTCCACCCCGCCCGCCGCCTCGGCAAGCAGCGCGTAGTGCAGGATGAGCCGGCGGAAGCCCTCGTCGCCCGAAGGCCCCGTGACGGTCTCGCCGGAAACGGTGAAGTGGCCTGCCTGCGCGCTGCCGAGGAACGTCTGGACCTGCATGCGCGCCGCGCCCGTCCGGTCGGCGGAGGGCGGATGGCAGGTGATGCGCCCGCGCCAGGGATAGGGCGCCTGCTCCGCCCCGCCATAGGGGTCGGGCAGCCCGTTGCCTGCCGGCACGTCCATCAGCAGGAAGGGATAGAGATAGACCGCGATGCCGCGGGCCTTGAGGTTCCGGATCGCCGCGATCACGCTGTCGTCGGAGGGCGTGCCGCCATAGGCCGGCTTGCCGCCGCTGCTGCTCACCACATAGGCGCTGCCGCGCGAGAGGCCGCATACCTGCCACGGCCGGCTCTCGGCACCCCGCGCCACGGTCTCCACGCCCGGCACGACCCGGCAGCTGCCGGCCCGAAGGTCCGTGCCGAACCAGCCGACGACGAGCCCGACGCGTTCGAGATTGGGGCAGAGCGCCTGCAATTCGTCGATCGAGGCCTGCCAGTCGGTCGCCGCCGCCAGCGTGTTGCGGTTGGCGTTGCGCGCCGCGCCGGGCCCGAGCTGTTCCGTCACCAGCCCCGGGTCGTAGCCGTGCTCGCTGGAGCCCGGAATGACGGTGACGGCGCGCACGGCGCTTTCCAGCGTGCCGACCGGCCGCACCACCTCGAACTGGAGCACGGGGATGCGGTTGCCGTAGCCGTCGAGCGGCAGGTGCTCGAAGACGACATAGGCAAGCCCGCGGTAGGCCGGCGCGTTGCCTGCCCCCTGCCTGGCCTCGATCAGCGGATCGGGCGCCTGCGTGCGCGTGCCGCCGTAGATGCGCATCTCCACCGCCGTCAGGTCCATCTCGCGCCCGTCCGCCCACACCCGCCGGACCGCCGCGATGGGGCCCTCGCAGAGGCCGACCGCGACATTGGCGTAGTAGCGGTAGGTCTCCACGCGCGGCCCCCGCCCCTTGCCGCCCTGCCGCTCGACGGTCACCTCCTCCTCGAAGCGTGTCGCCCAGATCAGCGTGCCGCCGACGCGCGCCGTGCCGTAGACGCGGCTTATCGCCGTGCCCTCCTCGGCGCCGGGCACGCGCCCGTCGGTCAGCCGCGCGCCGGAAATCGTCCTGGTTCCGCCGATCAGCGAGCGGTCGACGATGGAGCCGGCGAGCGCCCCGACAGCCCGGCCGACGATCGCGCCGACAGGGCCGAACACGCCGCCGAGCGCGGCGCCCGCGGCCTGGAAGAGAAGTGTCGCCATGGATCAGCAAAGCTCCGGAAAACGGAAGACGCCGGCAATGCGCCGGCGCCAGCAGGGTACGAGCGGCGATTCGATCACCGCCGCCTGCTCGTAGGCATGGATGAAGCGGTCGTCCGGCGCGGAGATGCCCGCATGCTTGGCCGAAACGCCTTCCCGCCAGCGGAAGATCAGAAGATCGCCCGGCCGCATTTCAGCGGCCGGCAGCGCCGGCCCGCAATGGCACAGGGCGGCCTCGAGCAGCCGTTCCTCGCCGGCCCGCTCCGCCCAGTCCGCCGCATAGGGCGCCGGCACCTCCGGCTCCACGCCGTAAAGCTCCCGCCACACCCCGCGCACCAGCCCGAGGCAATCGCACCCGACACCTTTCAGCGAGGCCTGATGCCGGTAGGGCGTGCCGATGAAGCTGCGCGCGATGGCAAGGACGCGCTCGCCGGTCGCGGTTTCACGCATAAAGCGGCCTCCCGTCATGCACGGTCTCCCCATCGGCATAGCCGTAGCTGAAGTCGCTGCCCGGCATGTGTGGAAACCCCTGGAAATTCAGCGCGTTGCCGAATTTCGCCTTGCAGGTGGCAAACCGCTTGTCGCAGCCCGCCGTCACCACCAGCGTGTCGCCCACGGCGATCCCCGCGGTCATCGGCAGCCACAGCGCCAGCTCGTCCGCCCCGCCCGCCTTGCGGTGGTCCTCGATATCGGCGGAAAGCCCCGCCGCCGCACCGCTCGAAAAGGCAATTACCCCGTAGCGGAAGAAGCGTTCCTCAAAGCCGGAAAGCCCGCTCACCGTCAGGTGCATGTCGTCGGCCACCGCCGTCACCGTCGCCGTGGCGCGGAAGGCGGCAAGGGCGACGCCGCAGCGCCCGTCCCCCAGCACCGCGTCGCACTGGTGCGCATAGACGCGCCCGCGCACCTGGTCGAGCCGGTGCGTCAGCCGCCGGAGTTCTGCGCGGAACTGCCCGCCCTCGCGCCGCACCTCACCGAGTTCGGCGGTGCGCAGCAGGAGGCGTTCGGCCGTATCCTGCCAGTTGACCGTATAGACCTCGACCTTCGCCCCGTCGTAGCGCCCGGCCGAAAGGTCCTCGGCGCGGATCGCCTCGGCGGAGAAGCCGCCGGAAATATCGCCGCCCTCGGCCGAAAGCCCGTTGCCGTCCGCGCTCTCGCTTGCGGAAAAGCCGCTCGCCGCAAGGAAGGCAAGGCCGTCGAAGGCAAGGTCGCGGTCATGGTCAGTGAACCCCATCGCCACGCCGTCGCGCCGCGTCACCTTCCAGCAATGGCAGAGCGTCGTCGCCTCGCCGTCGAGATGGGCCTGAAGCCCCTCAGGGATCGTCCTCATGGCCGCACCTCCACCAGCGGAATCGACGGGATGCGCCCGGCATCGAACTGGGCGAGGTCGATATCGATGCGGTCCGCGTCGAAGCGCACCGGCACGTCGAATTCGAAGCCGGCCCGCACCGCGCCGGAAGCGGGTATCTTGCCCGCCGCGAAGGTGACCGTCCCCGTCACGGCATCGACGGCATAGTCCGCCGCCGGCACGAGGCTTCCCGCCACCGAGACGACGACCGTGCCCGCCACCGGCTTTTCGATGAGCCGCACCGTCTCCCCGCCCGCATCCGCATAGCGCTTGACGAGCCGGAAGGCCGCCGTCGCGCCGTCGCCGTTGCCGAGGAACTGGTCCGTCGCGGACACCGCCGCGCCGGGCGTACACGATTTATGGTCCACCGGATCGCGGAAGCGGAACCCGTAGAACTGCCCCGCCCGCGCCTCGAAGAAGGCGAGCACGGCATAGAGATCGTCGATCGAGCGCACGCCCGATCCCGCATCGTAGCGCCGCCGCGCATCCTGCCAGCGGCGGTTGCGGTTCTCCCGCCCGTTGGAAAGGCTGACGATATCTGTCCGCCGCACCGGCCCCCCGCTGGTGCCGAGCGCGACGCGCAACGGAAACCGCACCTCATGAAATCCTGTCATTCGACGTCTCCGTAAAATGCGAGGCCCCGGCCCCTCATCCCGCTGCCGCGACCTTCTCCCCGCAAGCAGGGAGAAGGAGGAGAAGGCAAGACCTTCCCGAACGACAAGCACCGACGATGGAGGAAACCCGCGCCACCTGCCCCTTCGCCCCGCTTGCGGGGAGAAGGTCGCGGCAGCGGGATGAGGGGCAATCACCACCCCTTCTGCTTACAAACTCCGCTGCCCCCGCCCCACCGCACGGGTCAGCATGGCGGCGATCTGGCCTTCCGACTTGCGGAAGCTCGCCGCGTCCTGCGCCGTCACGTTGAAGACGATCTGCGCCCCGCCGCCGCCGCCGCCCGCCGCGACGCCCAGCGCCCCGTCCGGCCCGCGCTTCAGCGGCAGGATCGCCTCGGAGCCCGCCTCGCCCATCAGGCCGAGCCCGCCGGCGCTGCCGAAATAGGTCGGCGCGGAGACCACCCCGCCCTTGGCAAACGGCGTCACGCCGCCAAGAACGCTGGAGATGCCGGAGGAAAGCAGCCCCTCCAGCGGCTTGAGGCCGGCGGAAAGCGCGATGTCGCTCATGCGCAGCGCAAGCCCGCGCAGCACGCTTTCCAGCCCCTTGCCGTCCACCACCGCGCCCTTCAGCGCACCGGTCAGCGCATGGCCGAAGGAGCGCGAGCGCGCCTCCAGGTCGTCGAAGACGTCCGAAAGCGCCTCCGCCTCCTCCCGCGCGCCGGCAAGGGCGCCGGGGGAAGTCTCGTCGTCGAAATTCGCCATGGTTCACTCCGTCCCGTCGGGAAAGGCCTGCATCAGCGCGGCAAGCGCCGCCCGTCCGGGCACCACCGCCGAAGGCCGCAGCAGCCCGAGCGCAAAGCCCAGCTCGCGCGGCGTCATCGCCCAGAAATCCTTTGGCTGAAGCCGCATGCGGCAGAGCCCGGCATGAAGCGCCGCCTCCCAGGGGAAGGCCGGCGTCTCGCCGGGCGCGCCGGATGCGGCACTCAAGGGTGCGGCGCGGCCGCCTCCCCGCCAGGCCCGAAGGTCGCGTGCAGAAGCTCGGCGGCGATGCGCGCGAAGCCCGCGATCCCGTCCGCCACCGCCATGCCCGCCACCTCCTCGTCGGAGAAGAGGTTGCCCGCCCCGCGCAGTCCCGCGCCGATGATACGGATGAGGTCGTCCGCCCTCAGCCTTCCGGAGGAGAAGCGCTCCGCCAGCCCCGTCAGGCTGTCGACCGCAAACGCCGTCTCCAGCTCGGCGAGCGCGCCGAGCGTCAGGCACAGCACCCTCGTCTCGCCGTCGAGACAGGCCTCGATCTCGCCGCGATGGCGGTTCGCCCGCGTACCCATCACAGCGCTCCGAAGGTCAGCGCGCCGGCCGATTCCAGCGCGATCTCGAAGGTCACCTCGCCGTCATGCGCGCCGGAATATTCGAGCGCGGCGATCTGGAACGGCCCGGCGACGGTGCCGAAATCCGGGATGACCACCTGCCAGCCGGCGATGGTGCCGGCAAAGAACAGCGAGCGCACCAGCACATCGGACGCCTGGTCCTTGAAGATGCCGCTGCCGGAGACGCTGGCGCGCTGCACGCCCGCCCCGCCCAGCAATTCGCGCCAGCGCCCGGCCGATTCCGCGTCCGTCACGTCGACGAGCTGCGCATTGAAGGCGAGGCGCTTCGAGCGCAGCCCCGCCGCCGTGACGAAGCCCGCGCCGTTGTCGATCTTGAGCAGGAGGTCCCGCCCCTTCTGTGCCGTCATTGCCAGGGTCCTTTCCGTGAAATCGAAGGTCAGCTTTCCGGTTCCGTCACCGCGCGAAACCGCAGCTCCGCCCGGTGGAAGCGGGATTTTTCCGCGCGCCGCACGCGCGTGTCGCGGTGGAAGAGCAGCACGAGACGGTGCCCGTCGAGGGTGAGCGGCGCATCGTGCAATGCGCCGCGCACCAGCGCGGCGATCGCCTGCGCCTCGCGGTGCCCGCCCGCCCCTGACCAGACCTCCAGCGTCACCTGATGCGCCTCGCCCGCCTCGCTGGCGGTGGAATGGTCGGTGCTGTCGATGCCGGCGATCACCACCAGCGGGGCCGCCGGCGCGTCGATCCGCCGGTCCGTGATGCCGTTCGCGCCGACGAGGGCCGCCAGCGCCGCATCGCCCGAAAGCCGGGCGAAGATCGCCTTCTGCAGGGCCGATGCCGCGCTCATGGCTTTTCCTCCTCGCAGTCGCAGACAAGGTAGCGCCCCGTCTCGTCGGGATCGCGAAAGGCAAGGAGCGCGAAGATCCGCGTCCCCTTGCGCAGGCGCATACCGCCCGCAAGATCGCCGCGATGGCGCAGCCAGATGCGGTGCGTCACCGTCACCGGCAGCGTTCCCGCCACCTCCACGGCACGCGCGGAAACCGGCTCGATGCGTCCCCAGGCCGTCGCGAGCGCGGCAAAGCCCCGCTCCACGCCGCCCTGCCCGTCCGGCGTCTCCACCGGCCGCTCCAGCACCAGCCGCGCGGAAAGCGCGCCGGGATCGATCGCCCGCATCACAGCCTCCGCATCCGGTAGGGCGCGATCAGCCGGTCGTAGCCGGCGGGCACCGTTCCCGGCTGGTCGCCGGGCGAGACCGCGCCGCGCATCTCGAACATGGCGGCGACATGCAGCAGCAGCGCCCGCTTCAGCGTGTCCGGCACCTCGGCCTCCGTCTCGCCGAAGCCGGCGGTGAAATCGATTTCGATGCCGTTCACCGCCCGCGCCGTCAGGGGCTTTTCCGCAAGCACCAGCCGCGCCGGCCGCGCCGTCCCGTCCAGTACATGGCCGCCCGCATCCACCTCGACCGGCGCGCCGTCGGCATCGTAGACCGTCACCGCCTCGATGGTTCGCACCGGCCCCCTGGCAATCCGGATCACCCGGTCCTCCGGCCAGTCGTCGAGATAAAGGCGCATGGGCCGCGTCATGAGGCAAAGCCCCGTCACCGTCTCCAGATAGTCCCGCGCGGCGCGGATGAGCGCTAAGACCAGCGCATCCTCCTCGCCCGTATCGAGGCGCAGATGCGCCTTCGCCTCGGCAAGCGTGATCGGCTCCGCCATCGGCGGCAACAATTCGGCAATGGTCATGATCGGCCTTTCGCGACAGGAGGATGCGGGCGCGGCCGGGAGGCAAACCGCGCCCGCGGCACCGGCGGCAGGGAGCCGCCGGTGCGAGAAAATTTCGCAAGAGGAAAACAGAGCCGCGCAGTCCCTTCGCCCCGCTTGCAGGGAGAAGGTGCCGGCAGGCGGATGAGGGGCAACCGGCACGGCCGACGCCGCAGGATAGCCCCTCACCCCGGCCCTCTCCCCGCAAGCGGGGAGAGGGAGAAAATCGGCATCAGCTCACGGCGAACTTCACCAGCTTGATCGCCTCGAAATTCTGCACCCCGCCGCCGACGCGCTTGGTGGTGTAGAACAGCACGTAGGGCTTGGCGGAATAGGGATCGCGCAGCACGCGCACGCCCGTGCGGTCGACGACGAGGTAGCCGGCGCGGAAGTCGCCGAAGGCGATGGAGAGGCTGTCGGCGGCGATGTCCGGCATGTCCTCGGCCTCGGCGATGGCAAAGCCCATCAGCGAGGCGGCCTGCCCGGCGCCGGCCGGCGGGCGCCAGAGATAGTTGCCGTCGGCGTCCTTGAACTTGCGGATCGCCCCTTGCGTCTTGCGGTTCATGACGAAGGTGGCGTTCTGCCGGTGCCCGGCCTTCAGCGCATAGATCGTGTCGATCAGCGCGTCGGAGGGATTGGACGCCTTGAAGCCGCCCGCCGCGCCGGTGGCGACATAGCCGAGCTTGCCCCAGCTCCAGCCCGCATCGGCGACGGCCGTGTAGCTGAGGAAGCCCGTCGGCTTGTTGGTGCCGTCGCCGGAGACGAAGGCGGTGCCCTCCTGCTCGGCGAAGACCATGTCGACCTCGGAGGCGATCCAGCTCTCCACGTCCACCGCCGCGTCGTCGAGCAGCGCCGGGGTCGCCGCCGGCATGGCGTAGAGCTCCATGGTCGGGAAGGAGAGTTCGGCGAGCTGGGCATTGCCCGTCTGCGGGCGGGACGCGGTCTCCGCCACCCAGCCGGCCGCCATGCCGGAGGTCGCGAACGGCTTCTTCAGCACCGCACCGGAAACCTGCCGCACGGTGGCGAGCGCACGGATCGGCGAGGCGGCGGAAAGCCTCCGGCCGATATCCGTGTCCGTCTCGGGCGGCACGAGGTAGCCGCCGTCCGCCGCCGAGCCGACCGACATGGCCTTGCCCTCCAGCGCCCTCAGCGCGCCGTCGTCGCCCCGGCGCATGTAGGCGGAAAAGGCCGCCTTGTGCTCGGCCGCCTCGAAGCTGCCTTCGCCGCTCCCGCCGAGAGCCGGGCGCGCCTTCTTCAGCGCGAGCTGGTCGAGCGCGCGCTTGTGCTCGTCCATGGCGCGGTTGATGCGGTCCACCTTCTCACGCGTCACCACGTCGGCCGTCAGCTTCTGCTCGATCTCGCCGAGCCGCCGGTCGTTCGTCTCCTTGAAGGCCTCGAAGGCCTCCATGAAGTCGTCGAAGGCGGCGGTCATGGTTTCCGGCACGGCCTTGGTTTCCGGCGCGGTCTTCTGCATATCGCTCATGCGTTCTCTCCGTTAGCGTTTCATCATCCGGGCCGCCCGGCGCATGGTGCGCACGAGCTCCGTTTCCCTGTCGCGGAACCACCGCGCATTCTTCACGTTCGACACCCGCGCCGAAGGCAGCATGGGAAAGGTGACGATCGAGATCTCCCAGAGGTCCGCCTCCAGGATCCGGCGCACGCCGCTGCCCCGCTCGGTCTTCGAGCGCACCGTCTGGAAGCCGATGGAAAGCCCGTCGAGCGCGCCGGATTTCATGAGGCTCAGCACCTCGCGCGCCCGCGCCACGCCCGGCGACAGCACGCCCTCGACATAGAGGCCGCGCGCATCCTCGCGGATCGTCCGCCAGCGGCCGATGGGCTCGGCCGGGTCGTGCTGGAAGAGCATGCGCACGCCGGAGGGCCCGCGCTTTTCCAAGGAGCGCACGAAGGCGCCGGGCGCGATCGCGTCCTTGCCGAGGTCCACCTCGCCGAAGAGGCTCGCATAGCCGGAAAACACCCCGTCGCCGGAAACGCCGGCAAGCGTCAGGTCGGCATATTTCTTCGTCCGCCAGACCGGCAGGTCGTCGGTTGTCATTGGTCTCTCCGATGATGTGATTGAAAGCGGGCGAAAGCCGCCGCTATTCCCGCAGCCGCTCGGCAAGCCGCGCCAGCACGCCGAGCCCCCACCAGGCCGAAAGGCTGGCCGCCGCCGATCCCGCCAGCAGCATTTCCGAAGGCCCGAGATAGGCGGCGATGCCGAGCCGGACGCCGATCCACAGCCCCACCGGCCCGCCGAAGACGAGCCCGCAGGCCAGCCCCGTGAAGAACCGGCACCCCGCCTCGCGGCGCGTCTTGGGCAGGAGATAGATGAGCGAGACCGCCGCCCCCGCGGACGCGCCGATGAACCGGGCCGTCCACAGCCCGCCGTCATTGCCGAAGTCAGCCATTGTTAAGCCTTTCGGATTATGATGGAAAACAGTAAGAAGCGGCCGCACGGGCCGCAAGCCTGCCCCCTCACGCGGAGTCGGGCAGCGGAAATTGCCGAGTCTTCCGAATCCCTTGCGAAAGTTTCCTCGAATTCCGATTCAACGGCTTCACACGAAGAATCCGCAAACCGCCAAAGCGATTCAGGCAACAAAGCCAATCGCCTGATTTCCCTAACAAATCACCGGTAGCGATGGCCCCTCACCCTAACCCTCTCCCCGCAAGCGGGGAGAGGGGACCTGCCCCACTAACGCTCATTGCCTGAGGAAACCCGCCCGGCATTCCCCTTCGCCCCGCTTGCGGGGAGAAGGTCGCGGCAGCGGGATGAGGGGCAGCGCCCCAACGATACCCCCTCTGCCCTGCCGGGCATCTCCCCCACAAGGGGAGAGATTGGATGGAGCGCTGGTTTCCTTCCCGTCAAAAGAGGAATTGGGAGCAAGCCACTTGCCGATCTCCCCCCTTGTGGGGGAGATGCCCGGCAGGGCAGAGGGGGGTGAAAGCGCCACCCGCCCCCCTTCAATACCCCACCGCCCGCCGCTTCTCCTCGTCCGTCAAAAACCCCGCCGCCGCCACGCGCGCCCAGAGCTCGGAGCGCTCGACGACAAGCCCGCTCACCTGGTCGAGGTCCGGCACCAGCCGCAGCCCCTCGCCCTCCTCCCCCAGCCATGCCGCGAAGGACGCCGCCGTGCGCTGCACCAGCGGCAGCACGGTGAGCCGCCAGAACGCCCGGTTGGCCTCCTGGTAGTTGGCATAGGTCGCATCGCCGGGAATGCCGATCAGCATGGGCGGCACGCCGAAGGCGAGCGCGATGTCGCGCGCCGCCCCGTTCTTCGCCTCGACGAAATCCATCTCGCGGGGCGAAAGCCCCATCGCCTTCCAGTCGAGCCCGCCTTCCAGCAGCATCGGCCTTCCGGCGCGCGCAGCACCGGAATACCCCTCCTCCAGCTCGCCCTTCAGCCGGTCGTACTGGTCGGGCGAAAGGTTGCCGCCCTCCTTCGGCTGGTAGACCAGCGCGCCGGAGGGCCGGGCCGAATTGTCGAGCAGCGCCTTGTTCCAGACCGCCGCCGCATTGGAGAGGTCGAGCGCCATGGAAGCCGCCTCCAGCGGCGCGAAGCCCATCCGGTCGTCGAGCGGATGGAACAGCCTCAGGTGCAGGATCGCCTCGCCCTCGCCCGCCGCATGCCGGCGCACATTCGTGCCCGTACGGTATTCGTAGGCGACCGGCCACCCGTCCCGCCCCTCGACGACCTGCACCCGGTCGGGCCGCAGCAGGTGCAGCTCGCGCAAGTCCCCGCCGAGCCGCACGCCCTCGACGAAGGCGTTGCCGGAAAGGAGCAGGTGCCCGTAGAGCGTCTCGAAGAAATCCGTGCCCGCCATGCGCCCGTTCGGCCGGGAAAGCAGCGTAAGGCGCGGGTCCTCCGGCCGCTCCGTCTCGCCCTCGTAGGCAAGCCAGGGCACCGAGGCCGCCGCCTCCGCGATCATCCGCACCGCCCGGTGCGCCACCGGGTTCTTCATGAACCCCTCGCGCGACAGCGAGGCATAGGACCGGCTCGACCAGTGCGCCCGCCCCTCGCCCGTCAGCGTGAAGAAGCCCGACGCCTTGGTCTCCGCCGCCCCGCGGCGGCGCGTGAGGAAGGAAGGTAGCTTCATGATGTTCCTCGATTGTGTCGGTTCGCGATTGCCGGCGGCAGATGCAAGTCCCCCCTCTGCCTGCCGGCATCTCCCCCACAAGGGGGGAGAAAGCAGGAGGCTTGCTCATCGCCCGAAATAGAAGGCCAAGGGTGCGGCACGTTAAGTCCCTCCCCCTTGTGGGGAGGGGTTGGGGAGGGGGCTTTCGAAAGAGGCTGGAGGGGCGGCCCTACCCACCGAGCGCCGCGAAGAACGCCCGCCCGTACCCCGCGACCAGTTCCGCCCGGTCCAGCCCGTTGACGATCCGCCGCGCGCCGACCCAATCGGCCTCGCCGGCGAAAAAATGATCCCCGAGCCGCCGCCCGGTAAAAGCCCCCGCCAGCATCCCGACGAACAGGATCTCCACCGCCGCCCCCATCTCCATCGCCAGCTCCGGCCGCGCGAGGAGGTCGAGCCCGGTCAGCGCCGCCAGCTTTTCATAGTTCCGCCGGTGGGTGATCTGCACCAGCCCGCGCCCGAGCCAGCTCCGCCCCGTCTCGTCGCGCCGCCAGTAGAGCGCGGAGACCTGCGGCAGGCGCCCGGCCGCGAAGGCCGCGTCGAGCCGCGCGATGGCGATGGCGTCTGTCGCAGCAAAGGTCTCGCGCACCGGCCGCATCCGCCCGCCCGTCTCGTGATGGGCCGTCGCCAGCATATAGGCGAGGAAGCGCCGGTCTTTCGTCTCCCCGCCCCGCTCGAAGCGGTCGAGGAGCGCCGTCATGCCCGCAACCTGCCCGCGCGAAAGCCGCCCGCCGTAGAGCGCCCCGCGCACGCCGTCGAAAAACGCCCTGCGGTCGATGCCCATCCTCAAATCCCCCGCACCCGCGGCTCGCCCATCCGGTCGAGCACCAGCGCCGTCAGCGCCCAGACGAGCGCGTCGAGCCTATCCGGCGAGCGGCCGGCGGAAAGCCCGTCCGGGCCGAAATCGCACATCTGGTCCTCCAGCTCCGCGAAGGCGCCGGCATGGGCCACGCGCCCCTGCTCGTAGAGCGCCGCCACCGGCTCGGCGCGGAGAAACTTGCCCCGTGTCGCCCGCACGGTGGAAACCGGCAGAGCCGCGTCCACGCTTTTCAGCATCGCCGTCACCATGTCGCCGCCCTGGTTCACCTCGGCCACCACGCGGTCGGCATCGAAGCGCCGGAAGGCCCGCACCACCGCGCCCGCCCAGCCGGCCGGGCTCGCCCCCGTCACCGAGCAATCGGCCAGCACCACGGCACGGCCCGCGCCGTCCAGCCCCGCGACGACGATGCCGCAGACGGAAGCCGCGGAGGCCGTCGCCGGCGGATCGACCGCCACGACGATGCGCGAGAGCGGCCCCGGCGCCTTCAGCCGGATCGCCTCCAGCCGCGCCCGGCTCCAAAGCGCATCCTCGCGGTCGGCGATCAGCTCGCCGTCGAGCTCCTGTCGCCCCAGCCGCGTGCCGCCGTAGCGCTCCGCCATGGCGGCGATGAAGCCGGGCGAGAGGTTTTTCGCATTGTCGGCGGTCGCGATGCGCCGCACCGCCGTCCGCCCGTCGCCGGCAAGCGCCCGCAGAAGCGGCACCGGCCGCGGCGTCGTGGTCACCAGCACGCGCGGATCGTCGCCGAGGCGCAGCCCGAATTGCAGCATGTCCCAGGTCTCCTGCGCGTGTTTCCATTTCCCGAGTTCGTCGCACCAGGCGAAGTGGAACTGCGGCCCGCGCAGGCTTTCCGGGTCCTCCGAGGAAAAGATCTGCCCGATGGAACCGTTCGGCCAGACGAGCCGGCGGCGCGAGGCCTCGAAGTCTGGCCGCGCCCGCCCGGCGATGCGGCAGATGCCGGAAACGCCGTCGATCATCACCTCGCGCGCGTCACCTAGCGTTTCGGCGACGAGCGCGATGCGCAGCTCCGGCCTGGAAAGCGCCAGCGCCTGCACCCATTCCGCCCCCGCCCGCGTCTTGCCCGACCCGCGCCCGCCCATCAAAAGCCAGACCCGCCAGTCGCCGGGCGGCGGCATCTGCGCAAGCCGACGAGTGAAATGCCACCGCCGCAGCTGCCGCGCATCGCGAGGCCGAGCCGCCGCAACGGAACCACAAGGAGCATTGGCAGGAAACCCTCGCCCCCCGCCGATCTCCCCCCTTGTGGGGGAGATGCCCGGCAGGGCAGAGGGGGGTGTACCACCCTCCATTTCTCCCGGAAGAACCGCGCCAGCCGCACCGTCGTCACCCCCCTCTGCCGGCTTCGCCGACATCTCCCCCTCAAGGGGGGAGATCAGGGGCGTCTGCGGCAATGCATCTGCCTCCCCGCCACGCCGCGAAAGCCCGGCCTCCAGCGCATCCATCCGTTCCAGCAAATCGGCCCGCCGGCCCTCGATTTTGCTCAAGCCCGCCGCCATCTTGTCCATCTGCCCGTCGAATGCCTTGCGAACCGCCTGCGAGCCCCGCCGCCGCTTACGGTCCGGCGCGCGCTCCGGCGGCAGCATCGCCGCAAGGCCCGTTTTCCCGCAGCCAGTCTTCCTTTGCCGCATGCAGCCGCTCCTTCACCCGCATTTCGACCAGCCGGTCGAATTCCCCGGCCAGCGCCGCCTCGTCTTCCGGCATGCCGGCAACGGCTTCCGCCTCGATCCGCTCGGCGATCAGCGTGCGCTGCAGGCTGTCGATCTTCTCCAGTGTGCGCACGATCAGCGAGACGGCCTCGATGGCCGCCTTGGCGTCCGTCTGCGCCAGCTTGCGAGCGGCCTCGTCCCCGGCCGCGTCCGCATCCTCCTCGGCCCGCGCCTTCTGGCTCTGGAAGCGCTGGAAGCGCTCGCGCAGCTCCTTGGTCATCTCCAGCAGCATGGCCTGCATGTCGAGGAAGGGATCGCATGGGCCGGCGGCCTTCGTGTCCAGCAGCACCGCCGCCCCGCCCGCAAGGCCCGCCCCGCACGCCTCAAATCCGTCATATCCCGCCACCGGCTCCACGCCGAACAGCGCCAGGTCCTCGTCCATCGCAAAGCCCCAAACGAAAAAGCGCTCGGACCCAATGGGCCGAGCGCCTGTCAAAACCTCTGTCGAAGCCGGCCGCGAGCGGAGACCGCCAACCCCTTCCAGCCTCCGGAAAGCCCGGCGATCCCTCCGCCCGCACCTTTCCGACCATGCCATAACCCTACCAGACGACCGTGACGCCGTCAAGGACTATTTTCCTATATTTTTGTCAGAGGCCTGCCGCCCTGCGCAGGTCGTCGTTCATGCGGGCCTGCCAACCCTTGCCGGTCGCCTTGTAGTACCGGATGATATCGGGATCGAGGCGGACCGATATCTGCTGCTTGGGGTTGTCGATTGCCGGACGCCCGCGCTTTGCCCTGGCACGGTCGATCGCTTCGGCAAGCTCCGGCAGCGCCTCGCGGAAGGGCCTTGCCCTGCGGAAATCGTCCTCCGTCCATTCGGGATTGTCCGGATCCTCGGCGATGCCCTTGCGGATGCGGGCTTCCTGCGCATCGGAAATGTCACGGGGACGTTTTGCGATAGTGCTCATAGAGCCTCCTCTCGTTCCGGCTTGCCGCCCGCATGGAGATCAGCGAAACGGCCTCGCGGCCGAGCGCGGCGAAGACGACGACAAGCGTGCCGTCGCGAAAGAGGCCGATTGCCTTCCACCGCCCCGAATGGGCGGGCAGGACCAGGGCCTCCTCGAAGAAATCCATCTCCAGCGCGGCGAAGTCGTGGCCGTGCTTTTCGATATTGCCCAGCCGCTTCACGTCGTCATAGACGATTTCCATGGATTTCCCGTATCACATTTAATCCCCATACGGAAGACATGGGATGAAAATCCTATTTCCCCTCCCCCACCTCCAGCGGCCAGGTCACGAGGTAGTCCTCGTAGTCCTCGATATCGATGCCTTCCTCGCTGATCGTGCGGCCGCGGGCGGAGATGCCGGCCTGGTGCACGGTGTCGGGGTCGCCCGAGACGAGCGGATGCCACCAGTAAAGGTCGTGGCCGTCGCGGACGAGGCGGTAGCCGCAGGTCGGCGGCAGCCAGGAGATTTCCGCGACGCTCTCGACGGTGAGGCGGATGCAGTCCGGCACGGTCGCCTGCCGGTTCTCGTAGTCCTTGCACCGACAGCTTTCCCCGTCGAGCAGCACGCAGCGGATGGAGGTCCAGGCGATCTCGCCGGTCTCCCAGTCCTCCAGCTTGTTGAGGCAACAGAGCCCGCAGCCGTCGCACAGGCTCTCCCATTCGCCGTCCGTCATCTCGGCGAGCGTCTTGGTCTTCCAGAACGGCAGGTCGTCCGGCTTTGCGGCATTGTTCGTCGTCATGCCCGACCCCTGAACCCCTCGCGCCCAAAGGTCAAGAGCGGGCGGCGGTAACCGTTCCGCGCAAAATCCGTTCTGCTGCCGCCAAAAGCCTGATACCGTGCAAGAATAAACCTGTGGTGAGGAGACGTTAACCGGGGGCCGTCACTGTCGCGGCGCTTCACCCGGAAAACGCAAGAGACCGCGATCGTGGAAGACGACAACCAGGAGCCGACGAAACCGCGCCGCCGCAAGCGCCACATCTTCCTGCGCATCGATTCCTGGATCGATTCGGCGGTGTGGAACGCCGGTTTCCGCGCGGGCGAGATCTGGGAGGAGATCACCATCTTCTCCCGCCGCTTCCACGCCAGAGGCTGGAAGAAGGCGGTCTTCGAAGTCGCCGGCGAGGCGATGAACCTCGGCACCGCCGGCTTCATCCTCCTCCTGGCGCTGGCTCTGCCCGCCTTCGAGGAGACCAAGGGCGACTGGCGCGCCCAGAGCGATTTCGCCGTCACCTTCCTCGATCGCTACGGCAACGAGATCGGCCATCGCGGGATCATCCACGAGGATTCCGTGCCGATCGACGAATTGCCGGACAGCCTCATCAAGGCGGTGCTGGCGACGGAGGACCGCCGCTTCTTCAGCCATTTCGGCATCGATTTCCTCGGCCTTGCCCGCGCGATGAACGAGAACGCGCGCGCCGGCGGTGTCGTGCAGGGCGGCTCCACGCTCACCCAGCAGCTCGCCAAGAACCTGTTCCTGTCCAACGAGCGCACCATCGAGCGCAAGATCAAGGAAGCCTTCCTCGCCCTCTGGCTGGAGGCGAACCTCTCCAAGAAGGAGATCCTGCGGCTCTATCTCGACCGCGCCTATATGGGCGGCGGCACCTTCGGCGTGGCGGCGGCCGCGCAGTTCTATTTCGGCAAGAACGTGACGGATGTGAACCTTGCCGAATCCGCCATGCTGGCCGGCCTCTTCAAGGCCCCGGCGCGCTATGCGCCCCACGTCAACCTGCCGGCCGCCCGCGCGCGCGCCAACGAGGTTCTGACCAACCTCGTGCAGGGCGGGCTGATGACGGAAGGCCAGGTCATCGCCGCGCGGCGCAATCCCGCCAGCGTCGTCGACCGCGCGGAAAAGACGGCGCCCGATTTCTTCCTCGACTGGGCCTTCGACGAGGTTCAGCGCATCGCAAAGCCGTTCCACCAGCATTCGCTCATCGTGCGCACGACCATCGACATGGGCCTCCAGGCCGCCGCCGAGGAGGCCATCGAGACGGGCCTTCGCCAGTACGGCGAGAGCTACCGCGTCAAGCAGGGCGCGCTGGTGATGATGGAGAACGGCGGGGCCGTGCGCGCCATGGTCGGCGGGCGGGACTACGGCGAGAGCCAGTTCAACCGCGCGACGCGGGCGCTGCGCCAGCCGGGCTCCTCCTTCAAGGCCTATACCTATGCCGCCGCCATGGAATCCGGCATGACGCCCGAGACCACCATCGTCGACGCGCCGATCAACTGGGGCGGCTGGTCGCCGCAGAACTACGGCCGCAGCTATGCCGGCCGCATCACGCTGATGAGCGCCATGGCGCGCTCGATCAACACCGTGCCGGTGCGCCTTGCGAAAGAGAAGCTCGGCACCAAGCCCATCGCGGCGCTGGCGAAGGCCATGGGCGTCGAGACGCCCATCCGCACCGACAAGACCATGCCGCTCGGCACCTCGGAGGTGACGGTGCTCGACCAGGCGACGGCCTACGGCGTCTTCCCGGCGGACGGCCTCCAGTCCCGCCGCCACGGCATCAGCCAGATTATCGACTACGACGGCGACATCCTCTACGATTTTTCCCGCGACGCGCCGCCGGCAAGGCGGGTCCTGTCCGAACAGGCGACCTCGTCGATGAACCGCATCTTCGTCACCATTCCCGTCAACGGCACGGCGCGGCGCGGCGCGCTCGACGGCGGCATCGTCTCTGGCGGCAAGACGGGCACGACCCAGGCCTATCGCGATGCCTGGTATGTCGGCTTCACCGGCAACTACACCACCGCCGTCTGGTTCGGCAACGACGACTATACCTCGACCAACAACATGACCGGCGGCTCGCTGCCCGCCATGACCTTCAAGCGCCTGATGGACTACGCCCACCAGGGCATCGAGCTGCGCCCCATCCCCGGCATCGAGAACCCGCTGCCGAACGGCGCGAAGGCCAAGGAGGTGGCAAAGGCGGCGGGCGACGAGAACGCGCTGCCCGCGCTGGTGCGCCCGCGCTCGCTTTCCTCCGAGGTCACGCGGCTGCTGAAGGACCTCGCCCGCCAGTTCCAGGAGGCAACGCCCCTCAAGGCGGACGGCCGGGTGGCCGCGCTCGACGGGGCGCTTGACCTTGCTCCGGCGAACCGGACAGAGTGACGCAACGCTGATTCCAACGGTCGACCGCCTTGTTCCGAACCCCTCTCGTCATCGCCACCGCGCTCGCCGTCGCCTTCGGGCTCGGCATCCTGAGCGCGATCTATGCGCTGAGGGCGACGGTCGGCTTCGGCGCCATCGCGCTCGGGCCGTGGACGGCCTTTCCCGCCGCACAAACGGCGGATGCCGACCCTTACGCGAAGGCCCACCGCGCGCGCGACGGCCGGCTGCTGCTCGGCGGGGCCGAGGGCCTTGCCTTCACCGCCGCCAGCGACAGCGAGGGCCGTACGCTGGTGGAAAACTGCCGCTACGGCATTTCCGGCATCACGCCGCCGGCGCGCCTGTGGACGCTGCACGCGGCCGACCGCGGCGGCAGTCCGCTTGCCGGCATCCGCCCCGGCCTTCCCGCCGGGCTCAATGCCTGGTCGGTGCTGCGCGGGGCCGACGGCGACTTCACCATCCGCATCTCCGCCACGGCCATGGCCGGCAACTGGCTGGCGGTGCCTGAGGGCAAGGCGCCCTTCCTCCTCGTCATGACCCTGCTCGACACGCCGACCGCCGGCAGTTCCGGCGTCATCGACCTTGCCATGCCCGGCATCGAGCGGCTGGACTGCACCGATGCGTAGTTTCCTCTATGCCATCGCCATCGGCCTCATCGGCGCGGCGCTGCTCCATATCGTCATCATCCTCTCGCTGCCGAGCTTCACCGGCCGCGACGCCTATACGCGCGTATCCAGCCTCGGCGAGGCGAACCGCTTCTTCCCGCTCGGCGATACCCGCGATACGCTCGCCCCGGTCAACGACGATCCTGCGATGAAGACCGCCGTGTGCACATTCTCGGTGGAAAACGGCCCCGTGCGCCTCTTTGCCGAGGGCGACGTGCCCTTCTGGTCGCTCGCCGTCTACGACAGCGCCTCCAACGAGGTCTTCAGCATGAACGACCGCACCTCCGTCACCGGCGCGCTGGACACGCTGGTGGCGACGCCCATCCAGCTCATCGCCATCCGCAAGCAGGTGCCGCAGGAGCTGGAACAGTCGATCCTCGTGGAAATGCGGGGAGATGAGGGCTACGCGGTGCTGCGCACCTTCGTGCCGACGCAAAGCCGGCTGCCGGACGCGACCGCCTTCCTCGCCAATGCCGGCTGCGAGCCCTTCGCGCCGGATCCATAGCGAAGCGTTCGTCCGTCAGGGCCGGCGGGCGGTATCCGGCGCGCCGTGCTTGGCCGCCTTGCCGCGCGGAGCGAGCATGGCGGGCGTCAGGCGCTCGTAGCGCACCCCCGTGAAGAGAAGAACCTGTGCCGGGGTTTCCGGCCGGACAGCCTCGCGCCGCGGCATCCGCTCGCGCCATTCCGTCAATCGTACCACGTCTGCCATTCTCGCCTCCATAAGAAGAATCGAGACGGATGAAGTACTCCTACATTCTCACCCTGCCCGTTTCAACGGGCCGGTGCATTCCGGTTCCGTCACCCGGAACGGCAAGTCATCCTTGTCAACCCTGCCGCTTTCGGGCGGAAACGGCGCTACGGGGCCAGAAGTTTCCCTTTCACGGGAATGTGTCTGGCGACCGCCCGGCATCCGGAACATCGCACCTTTCCCTACGCGGACGCCCGCCCTTTCCGGCGAACCGCCGCGTCCATGGTCGAATCATACCACGTCCGTCGCAACAGACGAGCCGATCCATGTCCCTAAAATTAGCGAGCATCGGGTTAACAGGCTGTTAATCTAACCGCGCCACCCGCAACGGGCTGTTCCCGGCGGAACAGGGCGGCCGCGGCGGCATGCGCCGCCGGCCTTGCGGGCGCGCCGGGCAGGCTTCCGCCACTTGAACTGAAACCGCACGCCCCCGAACGGGCCTTTACCACCCGTTAATCATAACCGCCGTAAGATCGCCGCCAGCGGCATGCAACGTGCCGGCACATCGAAATTCAGAGAAAATCCTTTGTTCGCAAGCGCTTGCAGAAAGCGCGCCTCGCAACGGCAGGCAGACGTTTCCTCTGATTTTCACCAGTGACATTGAAGACCGCCAGGGGCTGGCGGTCGGGACGACAGGTGTTTCGTGGCGGACAGGTTTCGCGAACTGGAGAGACCGCAGGCCGGGCGGACGAAGGACATCGTGCTGATGGCCACCGTCTCCAGCTTCGAGGGCCTGCGCTTTCCCTCCAGGTCCGACCTCTACCAGTTCGGCGAGCTGTTCGAGCCGCTCTACATGGCCTCCAGCGAGGAGGCGCGCCGGCAGGCCGTCGCCGCCCTCTCGCGCTGCCCGAAGGTGCCGGAGGAGACGGCGTTCTTCATCGCCTGCCAGCCGATCGACATCGCCGCCATCTTCCTCATGGGGTCCAGGGCCATCGCCGACAGGACGCTGCTGCGCATCCTGCGCGCCGCCGGGCCCGACCATGCCCGCGCCATCGGCCGGCGGGAGGATCTGTCCCCCGTCGTCGTCGAGGCCCTTGTGGGCACGCATCAGGAGCAGGCGAGCCGCCGTACCGGAGAGGACCGCCAGACGGCCATCCGCGAGGCGGAACGGCTGGAACGGGAAGAGGCGATCCGCGACAGGCTGCGCGCCCTCGTGCACGCCACGGCGCCCGCCGCCGAGGCCCCCGTCCGCCTCGCGCCGGCAACGGCGACCCATCAGGCGCTGTTCGTGCGCTTTGCCCGCACCGGCGACGTCGGCATGATCGCGGTGACGCTCGCCGACGCGCTCGCCTCCAGCCGGTGGCTGTCCGAGCGCATCCTGCTCGACATATCGGGGCGGCAGCTTGCCGAGACGCTGCTGGCGCTGGCCATGCCGCGGGACGACAGCCGCTTCGTGCTGACATGCATCTATCCGCATCTTGCCGAAGGCGGGGCGGAGACGCTGCTGTCGGCGCTGGACGGCGCCGAAGCGGTCCGCCGCGTCGAAAGCTGGCAGCGCGCCGACAGCTATACCAGCGGCGCCCCGCGGGCGGCCAATGCCGAGGATGCCGGGGCAGGCGACGAGACCCGCCGCGCCGCCGCCGGCTGAGCGTCTTTCACGGAACCTGCCGCTCGGCGCGAAGCGCGGCCAGCATGGTCGCGACGAACATTCCCGAAATCAGCAGTGCAAGGGCAGGCAGCACGATCAGCATGGGCGTTCCTCCTGGGTGAAGCACGGGCGGCTTGCCCGTGCACCTCCTTTTCCCATGCGGCCCGGTGGCCGGCTGTTTCCGGCGGAACACCCCTCATCCTTCTCCTTGGCTGCGGCAAGGGGAATGCACACGAAGGCCCTCTCTGCCTGCCGGCATCTCCCCCACAAGGGGGGAGAAAGGCTGGTAGCACGCTTTTCCCTCGATTTTTGAAGGCTGAGCGTGCCGCAGGTTAAATCCCTCCCCCTTGTGGGGAGGGATTTAGGGAGGGGTCTTCAGGCCACGGGCGATACCTCTACCGCCGGAAGAACCCGTCGTCCCGCGGCTCCGCCCCGGCGAACGCGATGAGCCCGGACACGTCGTCCGCCTCTATGGAGACCACCCAGAGATCGCCGTCGAAGCGCCGCTCGCGGGCGATGGCGTCGGCCACGGCCTGCGCATCCACCCGCTCCAGCCGCGTCTCGAACAGCCGCCGGCCCGTATCGTCGTCCTCGAAGAAACTCTGCGGCGCCGGCGCATGCAGGCTCTCCGTTCCGTCGCGCAAGACCTGCCGCACGAACACCGCGCCGGCTTCCTCCGCCCCTTTCGCCTCCACGGCGGCGAAATCGCCGCGCGCGAAGACGCGGCGCATCAGGGCGGAAACGAAGATGTCGGAGCGAAGGCGCATGACGGCGGCATACACGCCGGCGCGCGGGCGGGCAATGGCGGGACGCAAGGACCGATCGCCATTCAGTTCAGGCCGGATTGGACTGACTGGCGATCGGTCCTATAGCGCGCCGATGTCCTTGAGCTTGTCGAGCACCGCCACATTGGGCTCGCCGGTCACCGGCAGGCGGTAGTGCTTTTCGAAATGGCGGATCGCCGTGCGCGTCTTCTCGCCGACCAGCCCGTCCACCGCCACATCCGCATAGGCGATGTTGCTGAGCCCCTTCTGGATCTTCATCACGAGGTCGCTCGGCACGGGCCGCTCGACGGCGGAGGTGACGCCGGGATCGGCCTCGGCGGCAAGGATGGCGGCGGCGACCGGATCGCCCTCGTCCTCGCCTGCAGGCTTCGCCGCGGGGCGCTTCTCGATGGATTGCGTCACCTCGTCGAAGGGGCGTTCGGCGGGCGTCACATCGACGGCGGCGGGAAGGTCGCCCTCCCCGTCCTGGCGCTCGATGAGGAAGGTCGTCACGTCGTGCGGCTCGGGCTTCGTGGCCGTGAAGCCGAGGGAATTTCCGGCGGCGCGCGTGCGCAGGAACGGCGCGGGGTGGCTGCCCGGCTGATACCAGAGCGCATTGGCCGCGACGAAGGAGAAGACGACGACGAAGGCGCACGAGCCGCCGACGACGCTCGGATAGCGCGCGGCAAGCCCGCCGAGGGCGGCAAGACCGGCGATCACCGGGTTCGGCCGGGGCGGCGGCTGGCTCCGCCCGCCGGAACGGCCCTTGCGGACCTGGCCCTTCGGCCCCCGCTCAGGCTGTCTTCTGACGTGCGCGTTCATCTTTCGTGTCCTTGCCATCGTCCGACGGCTGGTAAACGGTCTGCGGGCCGCCCGCAAGGCGCGGCGGGAAATCGACGGTGGACGGGCCAGCCGTGCGGGGGTCGCCCTCGCGCACCACGCCCGAGCCGTCGGCGGGCACGCGCACGGTGATGACGGTGCCCTCGCCCGGACGGCTCTCGATCGAGAAGCTGCCGCCGTGCAGGGCGACGAGGCCCTTGACCAGCGACAGGCCGAGGCCGGTGCCCTCGTACTTGCGGGTATATTCGTTCTGCACCTGCATGAAGGGCTGGCCGATCAGGTCGAGCTTGTCGGCGGGAATGCCGATGCCGGTGTCGCTGACGATGAGCAGCAGGTCGCGCCCCTCGCGCGCCGCGTCGATGGTGACGACGCCGCCGCGGTCGGTGAACTTGACGGCGTTGCCGACGAGATTGATGAGGATCTGCTGGATCGCCCGCTGGTCGGCCACCGCCTCGCCGACGGCGCGCGGCACGCGGCTCGTCAGCTGGATGCCCTTGTCGCGCGCCGTAAGGCCCAGCATCTGCTCGCAGGCCCGCACGCTGTCGGCGACGGCGAAGGGTTCGGGCAGCAGCTCGTAGCGGCCCGCCTCGATCTTCGAGACGTCCAGCATGGTGTTGACGACGGACAGGAGATGCGAGCCCGACTGGTGGATCAGGGCGACGTATTCGCGCTGGCGGTCGTTCTCCAGCTTGCCGAAATATTCGCCGGACAGGATGTCCGAGAAGCCGAGGATGGCGTTGAGCGGCGTGCGCAGCTCGTGGCTGACGGCGGCGAGGAAGCGCGTCTTGGCGTCGTTGGCGGTTTCCGCCTCCGCCGCCTTGCGGGCGTTCTCGTTGCGCAGCCCCGCCTCCTCGGAAATGTCGAGCGACTGGGCGACGACCGCGGCCAGCGCGCCGTCCGGGCCGGTCAGCGCCGTCATCTCCACGCGCATGTGCACGAACTGCTCTACGTCGCTTGCAAGGCGCGCCCGGTCGATGCGGATCTCCACGGTCTCGCTGGCGCCGCCCTGGCGCAGCCGATCGATGGCGGCGAGGAAGCCGATGCGGTCGGAAACGTGGATCTGGTCGAGATAGCCGCGGCCCATCGGCGCACGCATCCAGGCGAGCACGGCGGCCCGGTCGCGGCCGTGCACGGCGGTCACGAGGCCGCGCGCGTCGTGCAGCGTCACGAGCCCGGCGAAGAGATCGTAAGGAGAGGCGGCCGACGGGGCGGCCTCGGCCATTTCCTCGGCAAAGGTCTTCGCCGGCAGCGGCTTCGGCCTCAGCACGCCCGCGGCCGCCGTCGCCAGCAGTGCGCCGGCGCCGGCAAGCGCGACCCCCGCCGGCAGCGCGGCGGAAGCGGGCATGACGGCGGAAAGGGCGAGCGGCAGGCCGGGAACGGCGGCAAGCAGCGCGAGCGTCGTCGCGCGCAGCGGAGCGGAGGGACGCGCATCGGCGGCGCCCGCGCCAGCAACGCCGGTGGCCGCGCCCAGACGGGCCGCCATTCTGTCAGCGATGATGGTCAATTGGCGCAACGCGAAACCCTGCCGTTTTTGGTCTTTTCTGTGCGCTCAAAATCGCATCGGCGGCTTAAGGAAACAATAAACGGCAGGGTCCGCATGGGGCGCAAAAAGCCTCAAAAGTCCCATTTCGGGGCAATCCAACGGTCATTCGTCCGGCGTGGTTAACGGGGCGTAAGCGCCTCATTTTGCGGCATTTTTCTGTTCATGTTAACTTCTGTGGCAAGGCGCGCCGCAGCCTCGACCCGGCATTCCGGCGCCTTGGTGCCTTGCGGTGCGCCATCATCCTTAACGTCGAACGCTAAAATCCGCCTCAAATGCCGATAGACTGCAAATTGGATCGCATTTTAATCAAAACTGGGCAAAACCCGAGCGATTCCGGCAAAGGGGAATTTTCTTCCGGCCCCTATTCTCGCATCAACGGTTCGCCAAGGACCAATCCGCCGAAGGCCGCAAAGAGCCGGGGCGTCAACGAGGATGGCAAGCGATGTGGTTTCTGATCAAGGGAACGTTCTGGTTCTCACTGGTTCTCGTCCTGCTCCCCTTCCTGAACGCGGAATCCTCCGCCAAGCTGGAAAAGGGGCCGACGGTAGCGATCGGCGATACGTTCAACGCGGCGAGCGAGGCGATCCAGTATGTGAGCGCCATGTGCCTGGAAAAGCCGGACGTGTGCGAGAAGGGCGCGGAAACCTTCGTCGCCCTCGGCCACCGGGCCCGTGAGGGCGCCCGCGTCGCCTACCAGTTCCTCGACACCCAGTTCGCCGACGAGGAGGCCGCCAAGGCCGGCCCGGACAGGAAGGAAGCGCTGACCCAGCCGCTTCCGGCCGTCGCCAGCGTCGATGCCGACGACGAGGTCATCACCGGCACCATCGCCGTGCCGACCCGCCGTCCCGACCGGAAGGGCTGACCCCTCCGGCATTCAAGTTTCTGCCTGCCTGACTTGTTGCCCCTGCAACCGCCGCACGGACCCGTTCCCTGCGGCGTTTCTTTTTGTCCGGGGCGCTTTTCGGTTCAAATCGCGCGGCCCCTCGCCTATATCAGGGCCAGAAACTTGGACGGACAGACCATGGCCACGCTGCAGGACATCATCGACGACTTCGCCTTCCTCGAGGACTGGGAGGACCGCTACCGCTATGTCATCGAGCTCGGCAAGGCGCTGCCGGACCTGCCGGAGGACCAGCGCACGGCGCAGAACAAGGTGCAGGGCTGCGCCAGCCAGGTCTGGCTCGTCAGCCGCTCGGAAGGCGGCGCCGACCCGGTGATGGTCTTCGAGGGCGATTCGGACGCCCATATCGTGCGCGGCCTCGTCGCCATCGTGCTCGCCATCTATTCCGGCCGCCGCGCCTCGGAAATCGCCGCGACCGACGCCATCGACACCTTCAACGAGATCGGCCTCGTCGAGCACCTCTCCTCCCAGCGCGCCAACGGGCTTCGCTCGATGGTCAAGCGGATACGCGAAGAGGCTTCGATGCAGGTGGCGGCGTAACAGCTTCCCGACCGCCCCTCATCCGGCCTGCCGGCCACCTTCTCCCCGCAAGCGGGGCGAAGGGACATTGCCGCACCGTTTTCCTCACGCATCTGGCAAGGCATTGCCACAGCCTCCTTCTCCCCGCCTGCGGGGAGAAGGTCGCGGCAGCGGGATGAGGGGCAGCCTCACCCGCCCATCTCCGGCCGATACCCTTCCGTCCCCCAGGCATGCGCCCGGCGTCCCTTCGGCGCGGGCGGGGCATAGTGCCGGGCGAGCGCCATCAGGGCGGCGCGCAGCATCAGCTTGGCGGAGCGGGCGGGCCACTGGCGTTCGCGCTCCACCGTCTCCAGCCCCTTCATGAAGCAGCAGACGTCGAGCGCGACGCCGGAAAGCTCCGGGCCGACCGCCTCGACGGCGCGGGCGACACGCAGGCGCGCGGCAAGCGCCGTGTCGGTGATCTCGCGCCCCGCGCCCGCCTCGCCCTTCTGCCGGCCGGCGATGCGTGGCTCCCAGGACATGGTCATGCGCGGCTGGAGGCCGCCGCGGGTGAAGTCGGCATGCAGCCGCTCGCCCGCGCTAATCGCGCTTTCCGGCAGAAAGGCTGCGCCCGCCTTGTCCTTCAGCCGGGAGAGTGCGGAAAGCGGCGATTCGAGCCGGTTCGCCATCGCCGTTTCCCGGACGCCGTCGCGCACCACCGCAACCGGGGCCATCTCGCGGTGCTGGCCGGCAAATGGCGTCTGCGCGTCGCAGAGCCGGCGCTTCAGGAAAGCGCGCGCCTCGGGCGTCGCGGCAAGACGGTCGCCGCGGCGCTCCACGAGGCCGAGACGCAGCGCCTCGGCCAGCGCCGCCTGCGCAAGCGGCAGCGCGCGGCCGCCGCTCCCGCGCAGGTCCCCCGCCCCGACGACGGCCCCGCCCGAGGCCAGCAGGAAGCGCAGGAGCCGCGCCAGTGCGTCCGCCCCGTCGCTACGCATGGCTGCCGATCCCCGCCGGGCCGAACACCGACAGCACGAGGCGCTCGATGGCCGAGACGAAGGCATCGAAGGCCGCGTCGTCGCGCCGGTCCTCCACCACGTTGCAGGCATGGCTCACCGTCGTGCGGTCGCGCCCGAAGGCCGCGCCGATCTGCGACAGCGACAGCCGCAGCACGACATGGCAGACATACATGGCCACCTGGCGCACATGGCAGGCGGCCCGCCGGCGATCCCGCCGCCAGAGCGGGCGCTCGCCCGTCATCACCGTCGTCTCCTGCACGATCTGGCGGACGATGCGGCAGGCGACCTCCGCCGGCACGGCGGGCATGGCGGGGGCGCCGGGCGCGGATGCCGCGCCTTTTCTTTCGGGCGCGGGTCCGCCACAATGAGAGGACGCGGCGGGCGATACCCTTTGGGGAACGATGAACTGGTGCATGACTGGCCACTCCGTTATAGGAATTTATTCATACACCCTAGAGGACGAACGGGGATGAATGAAGCAGCTTTGCACAACCACCCATTGAATTTCTTGGGAAAATAACGTTCCCCTTCCCCGTATAGGCTTTTATTCCTTATTCATGCACGACGCAGGAACGCGAAAGGCCGGAACCTTGCGGTCCCGGCCTTTTCGATCCTTCCCTCGCGGATGGCGCGCTTACTTGCCCTTGCGGCGCTGGCCGAGGCCCATTTCCTTGGCAAGGCGCGAACGGGCCTCGGCATAGGCGGGAGCGACCATCGGGTAGTCGGCCGGCAGGTCCCACTTCTCGCGGTACTCTTCCGGCGTCATGCCGTAATGGGTCATCAGGTGGCGCTTCAGCGACTTGAACTTCTGGCCGTCTTCGAGACAGACGATGTAGTCGTTCTGCACGGACTTCTTCACCGGCACCGGCGGCTTGGGCTTTTCGGCGACGGCGGGCGTCTCCACGGCAGCGGAGGGCTGCGTCGTGTTGTTGAGCGCGGCATGCACGTCGGCGATCAGGCCCGGCAGCTCGCCCACCGGCACGACATGGTTGCCGACATAGGCGGCGACGATATCGGCCGTCAGTTCGACGAGCAGGCTCGGGCCGGCGCCAAGGGTAGTTTCAGACATATTCTTCTCCTGTCGAACAATACGAAGACCGACAGTCCCGGTCGGTCACACTCGATTTCGGTAAAGCGCCTCTTGAGCCGGGCTTGTGGCGAAACATTGCTCATGCGCGTGCGCATTTCTAAAAATCCGACAACCACGGTCAATATAACTTTTCACCACGGAGGCCGTAATTCCCACAGATTGTTTACCGGACCACGTACCCGACAATCGCAATCGCGCCTGACACTCAACCTAAACAGGAAATTTGCAGTCGATCCAAATCAACCGGGATGCTTTACTTCGTCCGGAATATCATTCAGCCGTTCAAAGTCCAGTATTATTTTCTAGGGCAGCGAATCGCCGGAAAATGCCGGGCCGTTCCATTGCAATACGGCGTATATTACCAGATCCGGGAATGATTTCTAAACGAAACGTCAATACTTCCCGCCTCGCAGCCACGCCGGGAAAACCGCGCGCCCGGCCCCGCCGATTGCCTTGCCCCGGCCGACGCCCTATCTAAGGGCTCGACAGGAGGACGCCCATGAGCGACGCAACGACTTTGAAGGTCAACAGGACGAAGGACGAGTGGCGGCAGGTGCTGACGCCCGAGCAGTTCCGCATCACGCGCGAGCACGGCACGGAGCGCGCCTTCTCCAGCCCCGATTTCGACCTTTCCAAGAAGGGCACCTATCGCTGCATCTGCTGCAACCGGCCGCTCTACCGGTCGGAGACGAAGTACAATTCGGGCACCGGCTGGCCGAGCTTCTACCAGCCGATCGAGCCCGGCGCGGTGACGGACCATACGGACCATTCCTACGGCATGACGCGCACGGAAATCCGCTGCGCCGACTGCGACGCCCATCTCGGCCATGTCTTCCCGGACGGCCCGCCGCCGACGGGCCTGCGCTATTGCATGAACGGTGTCGCGCTCGGCTTCGATCCGGACTAATCAGCGCTTCGGCACCTTCAGCTCCATGCAGGTGAGGTCCAGCCAGCGGCCGAACTTGATGCCCACCTCGCTGAACCGGCCGACGATGCGGAAGCCGAGCTTTTCGTGCAGCCTGATCGAGGCAAGGTTCTCCGCCTCGATGCCGGCGATCATGACATGGACGCCGTTGAAGCTCGCCCGCTCGATCAGCGCCGTCATCAGGCGCTTGCCGGTGCCCGTGCCGCGCGCATCGCCGCGCACGTAGACGGAGTGCTCCACCGTATGGCGATAGCCGTCGAAGGCACGCCAGTCGCCATAGGAGGCATAGCCCGTCACCTGCCGGCCGCGCAGCGCCACGAGCACCGGAAAGCCGCGTTCGCGGCGCGCGGCGAGCCAGGCCCTGCGGTTGTCGAGGTCGACGACGGTATCGTTCCAGATCGCCGTGGTATTGGCGACGGCATCGTTGTAGATTTCCATGATGGCGGGAAGGTCCGCCTCCCCCGCATCGCGTATCGTCAGGTCCATTGTCGCCCCCGGTTTTCCGGATGGCATACAGGAGGAGCGGGAAGGCTGTCCAGCACTCCCGCGAAGGCTCAGAGGCCGGAAACGACGCTGGTGACGACGGCCGAATAGTGCACGGCGGCGGCGGCCACCACGAAGCCGTGCCAGATGGCGTTCTGGAAGCGCAGCTTCTCCCAGACATGGAAGACGACGCCGACCGAATAGAGCACGCCGCCGGCGACGATGAGGGCGAGCGTGGCCGTGGAAAGATGCACCGTCAGCGGGCCGGCGGCGAAGACGCCGCTCCAGCCCATGGCGAGGTAGACGAGGATGGCGAGCCTGTCGTAGCGGCCGGGAAAGAGGAATTTCAGCGCCACGCCCGCCGCCGCCGTCAGCCAGATGAAGACCAGCATGCCGGCAAGGAACGGGTCCTCGATGCCGCGCTGGAGGAAGGGCGTGTAGGTGGCGGCGATCAGCACGAAGATCGCCGAATGGTCGAAGCGCCGCAAATGCCACTTCACCGTGGAGACCGGCCAGAGATTGTAGGCGAAGGAGGTGGAAAGCGCGAGGACGAGGCCGACGCCGTAGACCCAGGCGGCGGCGAGCTGCCCGCTCGTCGCCCAGACGGTGGCATAGAAGATGAGCGCCGTCACGCCGACGAGCGCCAGCACCACCCCGACGCCGTGCACGATGCCGTCGGCGATCACCTCATGGCGGTCATAGTTCCATTTGACGCCCTTGATTTCCACGAATACGGCCCTGTTTTTCCTTACGGCTCCATGGTGCCGCGTTCCGCCCGCGCGGGCAAGACCGCCCGCGCGCCGGCCGCATCACGAAAGTTTGCCGCCCGACATGAGGGGGGCCATTGTTGCGCGATTGTGGCCGGAGCCCGTGTTTACCGCCCCATCGTCAACAATCCATTGACAGTAAATCGTCGAAACGCCGTCTTTCGTGAACGGCCGCGCTCCGCCATATTCCCGGCAACAGAACGGTTCCGTGGGAACCGACGGGAAACCCTATCATGACCGACCTCGACAGACGAACCTTTCTCGGCGCCGCCGCCGCGGGCATCACCGCGGGCAAGGCCGGCCCCATCCGCGCGGAGACCGCCTCCATGACAGAACAGAACCACGCCCTCGACATGCCCGCCTTCGTCGACCATTCGCACCTGACGGTGATCGACCTGCCGACGGTCTCGGCCTTCTACCGGAAGGTCATGGGCCTTTCCGTGCTCGAAAAGTCCGCCTCCGGCGAAACGCTCGGCGTCGCCGGCCGTCCGCTCCTGACGCTGACGACGGACGGCAAGGCCCTGCGCGCGCCGCGCAACGCGCCCGGCCTCTTCCACACGGCCTTCCTCGTGCCGAACCGCAAGGAACTCGGCCGCTGGCTCGTCCATGCCGCCCATAACGACGTGCCGCTCACCGGCGCCTCGGACCACCTGGTCAGCGAGGCGATCTACCTCGACGACCCGGAAGGCAACGGCATCGAGATCTACCGCGACCGGAACCGCGCCGAATGGACCTACGTGCCCGACGGCACGGTGAAGATGGCGACGCACCGCCTCGACCTGCAAGCGCTCTACGACGAGGCGCCGAAGGACGGCTGGGACGGCCAGGAAGCCGGCACGGCAATCGGCCATATCCACCTCCAGGTCTCGGATATCCCGCAGGCCGACGCCTTCTTCCGCGACGTGCTGGGCCTCGACATCATGGCGCGCTATCCCGGCGCGAGCTTCTTCGCCACCGGCAAGTACCACCATCATGTCGCGGCGAATGTCTGGAACTCGGCCGGCCAGCCGAAGCGCGAGGGCGGCATGAGCGGGCTTTCGGACTATACGATCCGCTTCAACGACCCGGCGCGCCTTGCCGCCGCCGTCGACAGGCTCGACGCGCTTTCCATTCCCGCCGACCGGACGGGCGACACGGTCGCGCTGGTCGATCCGTGGGGCATCGGGCTCAGGCTTTCCGCCTGAGCCGCCTCAGTTGTAGAGGTAGTGGTCCTTCCAGTCCTCGTGCGGGACCACGTCTCCGATGTGGTACTTGAAGGCGTTGACCTCCAGCCGGTCGGAGCTTGCCTCGCATTTGTAGGACAGCCGGTACCATTCGCCCCGGCTGCGGAACACGGCGCCCTTCGTCTTGAAGGTCGTGCCGGCAAGCTTGGGATCGCCGAAGGCATAGGCGATCACCTTGTCCGGGCGGAAGCCGCCCTTGCCCTTGCTGATCTGATCCATCGCCTCGATGTCGCAGCGCTGCTCCAGCCGCTCTTCCGGCGTCAGCTTCTGCAACTGGGTGCGAACGCGCGCATCGATGGCGAGCGCGGGGGATGCGGCCAGCGGCGCAAGGACCAGCGCATACAGGGCCATTCGGAGCCCTCTTACCTTGAGGTTCAACGGTCTGCCTCCTCTTCGCGGCGTCATACCAGACGTGACGTCTAAATTCGGGGTTGGGTGGCAATATGTCGATTTCACGACGGCTGGCAACCCACCAGTGGTTTCAGGCGCCTTTTACGGAACTTCCGTCGTCCTCGCGCGTTCAGTGCGCGGCAAACGGGGGACCACCATGCACGACCTGACGGGACAGCCCGCCGAACGGCGGCTTTTGAAGGGAAATCCCGATACCGGAGAGGACAGCGCAGCGCCGGGACGGCGCCGCTACGGCCTCGACATCGCCGCCGCCTGGGCGGCCATCGGCATCTTCGCCATCATGGCGATGGGCGTCGTCTATCTCATGGCGCCGATTCTCATTCCGCTCTCGCTGGCGGTCGTCACCGGGCTCATCCTCGGCGTGGCGGCGGAGAAGCTGCACGAGCTCGGCATCCCGCCGCTGCCGACCGCGCTGCTGCTGGCCGGCCTCTTCGGCTTCGGCCTCTTCCTCATCGCCGGCCTGCTGGCCGAGCCCATCACCCAGCTCGCCGCCAATGCGCCGGACCTCGTGCGCGGGGCCTACGACCGCATCACGCCGCTCTTCTCCCGCCTCGGCTGGCTGAACATCCGCCCAGAGACCTTCGAGACCGGGCAGATGTCGATGGAGAAGGTGCTGGAGAACACCGGCAGCATCCTGTCCATCCTCTCGGCGAGCCTGACGCCGGCGCTGCTGCAGGCGATGATCTTCTTCGCCGCGCTCGTGCTCTTCCTTTCGGCGCGCCTCCGGCTGCGACAGATGATCATCATGGCCTTTCCCCGCCGCGGCCAGCGCCTCGCCACCATCCGCATCATGAACGCCATCGACAGCGCGCTCGGCTATTATTTCGCCACCGCCGCCCTCGTCTACGGCGCGCTCGGCATCGTCACCACGCTCATCACCTGGGGCGGCGGGCTCGCCATGCCGGCGCTCTGGGGGCTCTTCGCGTTCCTGTCCAGCTTCGTGCCCTTCCTCGGCGTCACGCTGATGACCATCGCGCTGACGGCGGCGGGGCTCCTGACGCACGACACGCTCTGGATGGGCCTCCTGCCGGCCCTCGCCTTCTTCCTCGTGCACCTGACGATGGAGAACCTCATCATGCCGGCGGTGATGGGCAAGCGGCTGGAAGTCGACGCCTTCATCATCTTCACCGCCATCCTCTTCTGGACCTGGATGTGGGGTGCTGCCGGCGCCATGCTGGCCCTCCCCCTCTCCATCATCGGCATGACCATCGCCGACGAACTGCGCCCCGCCAAGCGCAAGGCCGCGCGACGCAACTTGCCGGGGTGAGGCGGCGGATGGAATACCCCCCTCTGCCCTGCCGGGCATCTCCCCCACAAGGGGGGAGATCGGCTTGGGGCAAGGCGGTGCCACGATTCAATCTCCCCACCTGTGGGGGAGATGCCCGGCAGGGCAGAGGGGGGTGAACCTTACCCGTAGACGCTTCATCCAAAACCTCCGCTTGATGCAGGCGCCCCGGCTCTCTATCTCTTCAGTCCCGCCTACCCATCCGCCGGAGTGAACCCTTGTCCGTCTTCAAAAACCTTCCCGCCGCCCCCGTCGCCGCCAAGCAGCCGGTGTCCGACACCCGCCACGGCATCACCCGCACCGACGACTATGCCTGGTTCCGCGACGAGAACTGGCAGGCGATGTTCAAGGATCCCTCCATCCTCAAGCCGGAGATCCGCAAGCATCTGGAGGCCGAGAACGCCTATATGAGCGCGGCCATGGCCGACACGGAGGCTTTGCAGAAGACGCTCTTTGCCGAGATGCGCGGGCGCATCAAGGAGGACGACAGCTCCGTGCCGGTGAAGGACGGCCCCTTCGCCTACGGCACGGCCTATGTGACCGGCGGCGAGCAGCCGCGCTATTTCCGCGAGAAGCGCGAGGGCGGCGAGCGCAAGCTGCTGCTCGACGGCGACAGCGAGGCCGCAGGCAAGGACTATTTCCGCCTTTCCGGCATCGACCATTCCACCGACCATACGCTCGGCATCTGGGGCTATGACGACAAGGGCTCGGAATATTTCACGCTGAAGGTGCGCGACCTTGCGAGCGGCGAAGACCACGCCGACGAGATCGTCAACACGGGCGGCGGCGGGGTCTGGGCGCCCGATGCGAAGAGCTTCTTCTACACCGCGCTCGACGAGAACCACCGCCCCTCGAAAATCTTCCACCACATCCTCGGCGAGCGGCAGGAGAACGACCGGCTGGTCTACGAGGAGAAGGACCCCGGCTTCTTCATGTCGGTCGGCGGCTCGCTGATCGACGACGTCATCTATATCGACATCCACGACCACGAGACGAGCGAGTACCGCCTCATCCCGACGAAGGACCTTCTCGCCACGCCCGCCGTCGTCGTTCCACGCCAGACGGGCCTCGAATATTCGATGACGGAGGGCGGCGACGTCTTCTACATCCTGACGAACGCCGACGGCGCCAAGGACTTCAAGATCATGGAGGCGCCGGTGACCGCGCCCGGCCGGGAAAACTGGACGGAGGTGGTGCCGCACCGCCCCGGCACGCTGATCCTCAGCCACATGGCGTTCGCCCGCCACCTCGTCTGGCTGGAGCGCCACGAGGGCCTGCCGCGCATCGTCGTGCGCGACCGCAGGACCGGCGAGGAGCATGCCATCGCCTTCGCCGAGGAAGCCTATTCGCTCGGCCTCTCCGGTGCGGCGGAATACGACACGGACGTCATCCGCTTCTCCTATTCCTCGATGACGACGCCCTCGCAGCTCTTCGACTACGACATGGCGAGCCGCGAGCGCACGCTTTTGAAGACGCAGGAAGTGCCCTCCGGCCACAACCCGGACGACTATGTCACCCGCCGCGTCTTCGCGCCCGCCTTCGACGGCGAGAGCGTGCCCGTCACCCTCCTCTATCGCAAGGATACGCCGCTCGACGGCTCGGCCCCGTGCCTCCTCTACGGCTACGGCGCCTACGGCATCACCATCCCGGCGTCCTTCAACACCAATTGCCTGTCGCTCGTCGATAGAGGCTTCGTCTACGCCATCGCCCATATCCGCGGCGGCAAGGACAAGGGCTTTGCCTGGTACGAGAACGGCAAGATGGACAAGAAGACCAATACCTTCAAGGACTTTATCGCGGCGGCGGATTATCTGAACGAGGAGAAGTTCACGTCCTACGCGAACATCGTCGCCGAGGGCGGCTCGGCCGGCGGCATGCTGATGGGGGCGATCGCCAACATGGCGCCGGAAAAGTTCGGCGGCATCATCGCGGCCGTGCCCTTCGTCGACGTGCTCAACACCATGCTCGACGACACCCTGCCCCTGACGCCGCCGGAATGGCCCGAATGGGGCAACCCCGTCGAGAGCAGGGACTTCTACCAGCTGATGGCAAGCTACTCGCCCTACGACAATGTCGGGGAAAAGCCCTACCCCGCCATCCTCGCCCTCTCCGGCCTCACCGACCCGCGCGTGACCTACTGGGAGCCGACCAAGTGGGTGGCGAAGCTGCGCGAGAAGACGACGGGCTCCGAGCCCATCCTGCTGAAGACCAACATGGGCGCCGGCCACGGCGGCGCCTCCGGGCGCTTCCAGCGGCTGGAGGAGATCGCGTTCGAATATGCCTTCGCGATCAAGGTGGCGGGGAAGATGTAGGGGCGGAGTCTTCTACGCCGGCGCCAGGACTACCCCCCTCTGCCCTGCCGGGCATCTCCCCCTCAAGGGGGGAGATCGAATCGTGGCAATGTCTCGCCTATCGCTGACGCAGTAAGAGAAGGAAGCCCTTGCCTCCAGCCAATCTCCCCCCTTGAGGGGGAGATGCCCGGCAGGGCAGAGGGGGGTTCGCTGCCTTTTACCGGAACGCCCCCACGCAGTCCTGCAGGTCCGCCAGCATGGCGCTGGAGCCCTTGAGGCTGGTGCGCACGTCGCCGATGCGCAGGAACCGACCGCGCCGCAGGGCGTCGATCACGGACCGGTCGCTGCCGAGGTCGTAGGCGATCTCCTGCCGGCCGTAGGCCCTGCCGACCACGTCGTAGCCCCTGCCGTCGTCGATCCAGTAGGTGCCGTCCTTCGTGTAGCTGTCGGCATAGTCGTAGGACGTGTCCTGGAAGCCGAAGGTCAGGTGGCCGTCGGCGTACCAGCGGAAGGCGACGTGGCGGTCGCCGTCGCGGCGCAGGGCGCTGCAGTTGCGGAAGCGCCGGCTGCCGTCGAAATCCGCGACGATGTCCCAGCCGCCGACCGTGCGCACCGCCCGGTAGGGATCGGCATCCGCGCCGTAGCCGTCGTCATTGCTGGCCGTGCCGGCATCCGAATAGCTGCCGGAATGGCTGTCCGCCACGTGCGTCTCGACCGGGAAGTCGCGCAGCGCATCGCGGTAGCGGTCGAAATAGCCGAGGCGGCGCACGTCGACGAACTCGAACTCGTAGTCCTCCAGCGTGCGCACGGAATTGTCGCGGAAACGCACGAGGCCGCGCACGCGCAGGCAACCGTCGCCGCAGTCGATCTCGTCGACATATTCGCGGGCATTGTCGTCCGGTGTCTTCACCGCCACGCCGAAGCCGTGGCGGCGCGCATCGTCGATGGCGCGGAACATCAGCGACTGCGCGTAGCCGCGGCGGTCCTCGTCGAAATAGTCGTAGATCGAGCGTTCCTCGCTGGGGCTGAGATCGTCCTGGCTGGAAACGTAGAGGCGCCGCGCGGGAATGCTCGCCGAGGTGATGATGTTGCGCAGCCGCTCGGGCGAATAGACGGTGGTGAAATAGGAGACGTCCTCGCAGCTTTCCGGCGGGGCCCAGAAGCTGATGTCGATCAGCACGAGCTGGCCGTCCCTGTAGACGTCGGAAAGGCGGCGATCGCGGTCGTTGCCGGAAAAAGCCATGCGCCCGCACGGATCGTGCCGGTCGTTGGAGAGCGTCAGGTACGGCAGGTTGCCGATGTCCTCGTGCGTGCCCTCGAAGCGCTTGCCGAGCAGTTCCACCTTGCGCTCGGCGATGGAGGCGAAGATGCCGTCCGGATAGCGGCTGAGGTAACGGTCGTAGGCCTCCCGGTTGTCGGAGAGCGAGGCGAAGTCGTAGAAGGCGATTTCCGCCTCGTCGACCTTGCCGTCCCTCGGCCTGAGGGCGAAGCCGTCATAGTTGTCGTCGCTCTGCCAGACCGTCTGCCGGCCCTGGCTGCGCTCCTTCACGATGTCGCCGACCTTGCGGAACACCTCTTCCAGCGGAAGGCCGGGAATGCTGGCCGCATCGGCGAAGGCCGAGGCGAAGGGGCTGATCGGCGTGCCGTCATAGTCGTAGGCCGTGCCGGGCGCGGCGGCATAGGCATAGTGGATGCCGCCCGCATTCCTCGGCTGGGCGAGCCCGTCGCGGATGTCGCGCAGCGTCAGGAAGGGGTTTTCGTGCGGGGCGTCGAACAGCACGACCTTGAGGCCGGTGCCGAGCTTGCCGAGCGCGCCGGCGATCTCCGAGACGGGAAGCGAGCGGTTGCGCAGGCCCGTCAGCGTGCGCCCGGAAGCGTCCGTCGGCAGGAGGTAGTTCTCGCCGTCGAGCTCCACCGCATAGCCGGAGAAATAAACGAAGAGCACCGGGTTCTCCGCCTTTTCCGCCGCGCGGGTGAAATTGTTGAGCGCCGAGAGCATGCCGAGCTGGTCGGCATCGGTGGCGCGCGTCACGTCGAAATCGGCCCGCTCCAGCACCTCGCCGACGAGGTCGATATCGTTCAGCGGATTTTCCAAAGGCTCGGCATCCTCGTATTCGCCGTTGCCGATGAGGAGCGCATAACGCTCGGCGGCGAAGGCCGGCGCCGCAAGGAAGACGAGACAGGCGGCAAGCGCCCCGATCAGCCGATGGACATTGCGCTGCACGACACCCTCCAGAAAATGGCCGGCCGCACGGCCGGAACCCCGAGACGCACCCTTCACTGCAAGGAAACGGCCCGCCCCCGCCGCTTATTCAGCAGACGGTGAAATTCCATCGCCGCCCTGTCCGCAAGGGCGGCGCCTATGGATTGAAGGCCCCTCCCCAACCCCTCCCCACAAGGGGGAGGGACTTAACCCGCAGCACGCTCGGCGTTCAAAAATCGAGGGAAAAGCAGGCTGCCAGCCTTTCTCCCCCCTTGTGGGGGAGATGCCGGCAGGCAGAGAGGGTCTTCCCGCCCGCACGGCTAAGCCTTTCACTCTCCCGCCCAAGGCCCTATCTAGAAGGCTGGCGACAGAAGGACGAAGACCATGAGCGGCGCAACGACGGCAGCAGCGGCGGGAACCTCCCCCGTCCTTCCCTTCGACAACAGCTATGCGCGCCTGCCGGACGCCTTCTTCGCGCCGGTCGAGCCGACGCCGGTGGAAGCGCCCCGGCTCGTCGCCTTCAACCGGCCTCTCGCCGAAGAGCTCGGCCTCGACGCCGATGCTCTGGAGCGGCACGGCGCGGCCTATTTCTCCGGCAACGTGGCCCTTCCCGGCGCCCTGCCGCTTGCCATGGCCTATGCCGGCCACCAGTTCGGCCAGTTCGTGCCGCAGCTCGGCGACGGGCGGGCGATCCTGCTCGGCGAGGTGATCGACCGTGAGGGCAAGCGCCGCGACATCCAGCTCAAGGGCGCCGGCCCGACGCCCTTTTCCCGGCGCGGCGACGGGCGGGCGGCGCTCGGCCCGGTGCTGCGCGAATATATCGTCAGCGAGGCGATGCACGCGCTCGGCGTGCCGACGACGCGGGCGCTGGCGGCCGTTGCCACCGGCCAGCCGGTCTACCGCGAGCGGGTGCTGCCCGGCGCGGTCTTCACCCGCGTCGCGGCCAGCCATGTGCGCGTCGGCACCTTCCAGTTCTTCGCCGCGCGGGGCGACAGGGAGAACCTCCGCATCCTCGCCGACCACGTCATTGGCCGGCACTATCCGGAGATCAAGGGCGCGGAGAAGCCGTATATCGCCCTGCTCGATGCGGTGGCGGAGCGGCAGGCGGGGCTGATCGCGAAATGGCTCGGCATCGGCTTCATCCACGGCGTCATGAACACCGACAACATGACGATCTCCGGCGAGACCATCGACTTCGGCCCCTGCGCCTTCATGGACCGCTACGGCCCGCGCACCGTCTATTCCTCCATCGACCGGGGCGGGCGCTATGCCTTCGGCAACCAGCCGATGATCGGTCAGTGGAACATCGCGCGCCTTGCCGAGGCGATGCTGCCGATCCTCGACGAAGACGAGGACAAGGCGCTGGAGACGGCGAACGCCGCCGTCGCCCGCTTCATGGACCGTTTCCAGGACCACTGGAAGACGGTCATCCGCGCCAAGCTCGGCCTGGGCGAGGCTGAGGAGGAGGCAGACCAGGCGCTGATCCGCGACCTCCTCGTGACGCTTTACGAGCAGAAGGCCGACTACACGCTCGCGTTCCGCCGCCTTGCCGACGCCGCCGAAAGCCCGGAGGCCGACGCCGCGCTCGGCGCGCTCCTCGAAAACGGCGGGGCGCTGACGCCCTGGCTTGCCGCATGGCGCGCAAGGCTTTCGCGCGACGAAACGCTGCCGTCCGCCCGCGCGGCGGCGATGCGTCGCGTCAACCCCGCCTTCATCCCGCGCAACCACAAGGTCGAGGAGGCGCTTGCCGCCGCCGTCGACCACGGCGACTTCTCCCTGTTTGCGGCGCTGAACGACGTGCTGGCAAAACCCTACGAGGACCAGCCCCGCTTTGCCGCCTACACCGCGCCGCCGAAACCCGGCGAGGAGATCACCGCGACGTTCTGCGGGACGTGAGGGCGCGAAGGCAGGCGATCGTGGGAGCTTGCCCCTCATCCGGCCTGCCGGCCACCTTCTCCCCGCAAGCGGGGCGAAGGAGATATGCCGCACCCTTTTCCTCACCCCATTACCATTCGTGAGGCAAGTCCCCTCTCCCCGCTTGCGGGGAGAGGGTTAGGGTGAGGGGCAAGTCCCATATGCAACGGCTTGCCTCGCCGAAAACATGACCCAAAAAGTATATTTTTCTCCATTCCCTCCCCGGCATTGAAGCCTCCGCATCCCTGCCCTAGTTTCTCCCAAGTCCCTCCTTGAGCCGGACGTCATGTCGGCCCGCTCCCCGGCCTGCATCACCAACGGAGACCATCATGTTGCTCACGCTGACCGCCGCCCTCATCGCCATCATCGGACTGGTGCTGACGGGCGGAGGGGGGTGGCTGCTCTCGCTCGGCGGCAGCCCCTATTATCTCGTCACCGGCATCGCCTTCCTCGTCACGGCCGTGCTGCTCTTCCGCCGCTCGGCGGCAGCCCTCTGGCTCTATGCGCTGATCATCCTCGGCTCGCTCGGCTGGGCGGTGTGGGAGGTCGGCTTCGACTGGTGGCAGCTCGGCCCGCGCGGCGGGGTCATCGTGCTTCTCGGCCTGTGGCTGATGTTGCCGGCCATCCGCCGGCCGCTCGGCTTTTCGAGCCCCACCGGCACGGCCTATCCCGCCTCGGCCCTGCCGCTCGCCGTCGCGGTCGTCGTCGCCATCGCCGTTGCCGGCTATTCGATGACGCAGGACCCGCACGACCTCGCCGGCACCCTGCCGACGGAGATCGCCAACGCTTCGCCGGCGCTGGGCGGCAACGTGCCGGCCGGCGAATGGCACCAGTACGGCCGCACACCCTTCGGCCAGCGCTATTCGCCGCTCGACCAGATCAACACGGACAACGTTTCCACGCTCAAGGTCGCCTGGCAGTACCAGACAGGCGACGTGAAGAAGCCCGACGACGTCGGCGAGACCACCTACCAGGTGACGCCGCTGAAGGTGGGCGACACGCTCTACATGTGCACGCCGCACAACATCGCCATCGCGCTCGACGCGGCGAGCGGCAAGGAGAAATGGCGCTACGATTCCAATCCCGGCATGAACCCGGACCGCCAGCACCAGACCTGCCGGGGCGTGACCTACTACGCCGAACCCGCCGCCAGCGCCGGCACGACCTGCGCGGCCCGCGTCTACCTGCCCACCTCCGACGCCCGGCTGATCGCGCTCGACGCGGAGACCGGCGACGTGTGCACCGGCTTTGCCGAGAACGGCGTGCTGCATCTCGAAAAGGGCATGCCCTACAACCCCGCCGGCTACTACTATTCCACCTCGCCGCCCGTCATCACCGACGGCAAGATCATCATCGGCGGGGCGGTGAACGACAACTATTCGACCAAGGAACAGTCCGGCGTCATCCGCGCCTTCGACGTCGATTCCGGCGCCCTCATCTGGAACTGGGATTCGGGCAACCCGGACGTCACGACGCCGCTGCCGGAAGGCCAGGTCTACACGGTCAACTCGCCGAACTCCTGGTCGGTCTTCAGCTATGACGACGCCCTCGGCCTCGTCTACGTCCCGCTCGGCAACCAGGTGCCAGACCAGCTCGGCATGGGCCGCAGCGAGAATGTCGAGAAATACTCCTCCTCCATCGTCGCGCTCGACATCAAGACGGGCGCGGTGCGCTGGGTGCGCCAGACGGTCCACCATGACCTGTGGGACATGGACGTGCCGGCCCAGCCCGCGCTGATCGACATCACCAAGGACGGAAGCACCATCCCCGCCCTCGTCGGCCCAACCAAGCAGGGCGACATCTACGTGCTCGACCGGCGCACCGGCGAGCCGATCATCCCGGTCAAGGAAGTGCCGGCCCCGACGGGGGCGATCCCCGAGGACTTCACCTCGCCGACGCAGCCCCTCTCCGACCTCACCTTCACGCCGCCGCCGCTGACGGAAAAGAACATGTGGGGCATCACCATGTTCGACCAGCTCGCCTGCCGCATCGACTTCCTGTCGATGAAGTACGAGGGTCGCTACACGCCGCCCTCGCTTCAGGGCACGATCGTCTATCCCGGCAATTTCGGCACGTTCAACTGGGGCTCGGTCGCGGTCGATCCGGAGCGGCAGGTCATGTTCGGCATGCCGACCTACCTCGCCTTCACCTCCCGCCTCGTGCCGCGCGACCAGATCCCGCCGAAGGGTCAGGACGAGAAGGGCTCCGAACAGGGCCTCAACCGCAACGACGGCGCGCCCTACGGCGTCTATATGGGGCCCTTCCTCGGCCCGCTCGGCATTCCCTGCCAGGCCCCGCCATGGGGCTATGTCGCCGGCGCCGACCTTGCCACCGGCAAGATCGCCTGGAAGCACAAGAACGGCACGGTCTACGACATGACGCCGCTGCCGCTGCCCTTCAAGGTGGGCGTGCCCGGCATCGGCGGGCCCATGCTCACCAAGGGCGGCGTCGCCTTCCTCGGGGCCGCGGTCGACGACTATATCCGCGCCTATGACGTGACGAGCGGGCGCCAGCTCTGGGAAGGCCGTCTTCCGGCCGGCGGGCAGGCGACCCCCATGACCTATACGGTCGGCGACAAGCAATACGTGCTGATCGTCGCCGGCGGCCACGGCTCGGTCGGCACCAAGCCCGGCGACTATGTCATCGCCTATACGCTGCCGTAGCCGCCGGCCTAGCTGGGTCCCGCCCCTCATCCGGCCTGCCGGCCACCTTCTCCCCGCAAGCGGGGAGAAGGGGATGGGATGCGCCGGTTTCCTCAAGCAGTGCCCGTTCGCAAGGCAGGTTCCCTCGCCCCGCTTGCGGGGAGAGGGTTAGGGTGAGGGGCAACTTCCAGGCACGAGCGCTCTTTCCGGCGAAAATCCCGATTGACAAACCCCGCGAAAGGGAGAATATCGCCGCCATGATCAAGAGCACGCACATCGCCGCAACGTATTTTTGGCTGTTCCGATAGGAGCGGCTGTTCGATCATGTCAACAAGCCGCCATCAGGGCGGCTTTGTTGTTTTAAGGGCACCCGATGGCAGAAAAACCAAGGAGCCCGAAATGCAAAATACCGTCATCAAGCTCGAACCCCTGCCCGTCGAACGCCCGCCGGTGCTGACCATCCGCGCCGCGCGCCCGGGCGACCTGCAGCAGATCCTCGACATGATCGCGCTGCATGCCGAATGCCACGGCGACACCGCCAAGCTCACCGCCGCCGACCTCGACCGCGACCTCTTCGGCGCCCATCCCTGGATCACCGCGCTGGTGGCCGAGGCCGGCGGACGGCTGATCGGCTACGCGCTGCTGGTGCCGATGTACCGCGCCGCCGAAGGCCTGCGCGGCATGGAGCTGCACCAGATCTTCGTGCGCAAGGACCATCGCGGCAACGGCATCGGCCACCACCTCGTCGCGCGCGCCCGCGAACATGCCCGCATCGCCGGCTGCGGCTACCTCTCGGTGAGCGCGGCGACCGGCAATTTCAACGCCCACCGCTTCTACGAGCAGATGAATTTCCGCGCCGGCCCCGTCACCGGCATGCGCTACGTGCAGGCGCTCGGCTGACCTGCCCTTCAAGGAGACCACCATGGCAAAGCGTCTGGCAATCGTGCTCACCGAGGGCTATGCGGACTGGGAATGCGCGCTGCTGATGGCGACGGCGCGCGGCGACTGCGGGGCCGAGACCGTCGTTCTCACGCCCGGCGGGGCCGATGTCACCTCGCTCGGCGGCCTTACCGCGCGCTCCGCCGGCAGGGCGGAGGACGCCGCGCCGGGCGATTTCGATATCCTGGTGATCTGCGGCGGCACGATCTGGCAATCCGGCAAGGCGCCGGACCTTGCCGCGCCCGTCCGCCGCTTCCTCGACGCCGGAAAGCCGGTGGCGGGGATTTGCGACGCGACGCTGGAGCTCGGCCGCCTCGGCGTGCTCGACGAACGGGCGCATACCGGCAATTACCGCAGCCAGCTTGCGGACAAGGTGCCGGCCTATCGCGGCGGCGCGCTCTACCGCGACCAGCCGCAGGCGGTGAGCGACCGCGGCGTCATCACGGCCTCGGGCGCCGCACCCGTCACCTTCGCGAAGGACGTGCTGGAGGCGATCGGCCTCGGCTCGCCCGAGCTTCTCGACTATCTCAGCCTCTACGGCGACGAGCACCGTCCGGCTTCCGCCTGACGCCGTCTCTATTCCTGTCCGGCATCGTCCACCGTCTTGTCGTCGCCCGTCTCGGCGCGCTTTGCGGCTGCGGCCGCGCGCTCGCTCTCGCGCACCACATGCAGGAATTCGGCGGCGATCGGCGGGGAGACCTCCACCGTCTTCTTCTGCTTGTCGTAGATGCAGACATAGGTGATCTGGCTCTTGGCCTCCGGCGAAAGCCCCTCGACGGCGGCGATGCCGAAGGATTGGGTCCCCGTCGGCTCGACGAAGACGGTGGGCGTTCCGAGCGCCTCGGGAAGGCTTGCAAGGCAGCTCTTCTCCACGTCGGCGCGGAATTCCGCCCAGGCATCGGACGAGGAGGCATGCGCCGCCGGAACGGCAAGGGCGAGGGAGAGGACGGCAAGGGGAAGGACGCGCATGGAAAGGCTCCGTGTTGCATGGACTTCAGGCGAAATGTCCCGGAACGGAACTCGTTCCGCCCGCCCTTGATCCCGCAGGGGAAACGGGAATGATTTTGCCGCCTGTCAGGAAAATTTGGAAGCCGGGCGGTTGCCTCTTCCGGTTGCCGCTCCTATGTTCCGATCACGGATTTCATTCATAAAATCCCGTCGCCAAAAGGAGACACCACCATGGCTTTCGAACTTCCGCCGCTTCCCTACGATTACGATGCGCTTTCGCCCTTCATGTCGCGCGAAACGCTCGAATATCACCACGACAAGCACCACAAGGCCTATGTCGACAACGGCAACAAGCTGGCGGAGGAAGCCGGCCTTGCGAACCTCTCGCTCGAGGAGATCGTCAAGAAGTCCTACGGCACCAACCAGGGCCTCTTCAACAATGCGGGCCAGCACTACAACCACCTGCACTTCTGGAACTGGATGAAGAAGGGCGGCGGCGGCAAGAGCCTGCCCGGCGCGCTCCAGAAGGCCATCGACAGCGACCTCGGCGGCTATGACAAGTTCAAGGCCGATTTCGTCGCCGCCGGCACCACGCAGTTCGGTTCCGGCTGGGCCTGGCTCTCCGTCAAGGACGGCAAGCTCGCCATCTCCAAGACCCCGAACGGCGAGAACCCGCTGGTGCACGGCGCAGAACCCATCCTCGGCGTCGACGTGTGGGAGCACTCCTACTACATCGACTACCGCAACGCCCGCCCGAAATACCTCGAAGCCTTCGTCGACAGCCTGATCAACTGGGACTACGTCCTCGAACGCTACGAAGCCGCCACGAAGTAGTCCTTCGCGGATTTCCGCTTCAGACACCCCGGCTGGAAACGGCCGGGGTTTTTCTTTGGCCTGCCGGCAACCGCCTGTTGCTCACTCGCCCACCGTGCTAATATGTACACAAAGACCCACGAGGCCACCATGGGCAGCACCACGATGACGATCCGGGTCAGCAAGGACCTCAAGGAAAAGCTGGACAGGCTTGCCGCCGATACGCGCCGCAGCCGCTCCTTTCTCGCGGCCGAAGCCGTCTCGGATTACGTGGCGCGGGAACTTGCCATCGTCGAGGGCGTCAACCGCGGCATCGACGACGTGGCGAAGGGACGGACGATCCCGCATGACGAGGCCATGGCCGAGCTCGCCGCCGTCATCGACGCGGCCAAACCGTGAAGCGGCCCGTCCGGTGGTCCCGTTCCGCGCTGGACGACCTGAAGGAGCAGGTTCGCCACATCGCCGGCGATGATCCTGCCGCCGCGCGCTCGGTCGCCGAGCGGATCGGCGCCGCCGCGCTCCTTCTCGGCGAACGCGCGGTGGGGCGGCCCGGACGGGTCGGAGGAACCTACGAGAAATCCGTGAGCGGCCTGCCCTACGTCATCGCCTACCGTATCGAGATGGCGAACGGACGTGAAACCCTCTTCATCCTTCGGGTGATCCACACGGCGAGGGATTGGCCGGCGGAAAACTGGCCGCGCTAGAACCCCGCCTCCCACCCCGAAATCCAAAGCTGCCGCAGGCCATCCCCCTCGCCGCGGAAATGGGTGCCGGTGGCCTCGCAGGCTTCCACGCGGTCGGCGCGGAAGTTGCGGAGGGCGCGGCGCAATTCGCACCAGGCGACGATGTTGGCGTTTTCCGAATAGTAGATCAGGGCGATGGGGCGGATGGTGCGCTCGGTGGGGCGGGCCTCTTTGTCGCGGTAGCGGATCGACAGCTTCTCCTCGTCGCGGATTGCCCGGCGCACGCCGGCAAGGTCGACGCCTTCCGGCTGGCGGGGCGCGGAGCCCCAGGCATGCAGCGCGCGGGCCGAAAGCGTCTGGCGCAGCGGCGGCGGCACGGCGCCGGCGATCTTCTCGCCGACGCGGCGGGCGGCGGCCTTCAGTTCCGCATCCCCCGTGCGCTCCAGCAGGGCAAGCGCCAGCACCACCGCCTCCGTCTCCTCGATGGAGAACATCAGCGGCGGCAGGTCGAAGCCGGGCCGCAGGATATAGCCGATGCCGCGCTCGCCCTCGACGGGCACGCGCATCGCCTGGAGGGCGGCGATGTCGCGGTAGATCGAGCGCACCGCCACCTCCAGCCGCCCGGCGATCTCCGCCGCCGTTATCGGGCGGCGGGCGAGCCGCAGGATCTGGATGATCTCGAAAAGCCGCGATGCCTTGCGCATGTTCCCCGTCACAACTGACACATCCCTGTCAGTTGCCCTTCGCTATAGCACGCCCCAAGCGCTTGAAACTGAACGCATCATAGGCTCTTTGCGAGGGCCCCGGCAATGGACAACTGACATGACCTACAGCGAAAACCTCTGGCTCTTCTTCCTCCTCGTCGCCGGCATCATCGTCGTGCCGGGCATGGACATGGTCTTCGTGCTGGCAAGCTCGCTGTCGGGCGGGCGGAAGGCCGGCCTCTCTGCGACCTTCGGCATCATGGCGGGCGGGCTCGTGCACACGCTCTACGGCGCACTCGGCGTCGGCCTGCTGCTCCATTTCGCACCGCGCCTCTTCGACGTGCTGCTGGTCGCGGGCGCGGCCTATGTCGCCTATATCGGCTGGCAGCTCTTCCGCAGTTCCATCGTGATCGAGGCGGTGGACGGGCTCGACCGGCGCGGCCTCCTGACGCGCTTCCACCAAGGGGCGCTGACGAGCCTCATGAACCCCAAGGCCTATCTCTTCATGCTTGCCGTCTTCCCGCAGTTCCTCAGACCCGAGTTCGGACCGGTCTGGCGGCAGGCGGGGGTGATGGTGCTGGTGATCTGGGCAACGCAGCTTGCCGTCTACGGCGGCCTTGCGCTCGCCGCCAGCCGCAGCCGCTCCGCCCTCCTCGACAGCCCCGCCGCAACCCGCTTCATCGGCCGTGCCGCCGGCGTGCTGCTCATCGCGATCGCGGCATTCACCCTGTGGCGGGGCTGGGGAAGCCTGTAAGGGCGCAAACAGGTTCCCGCCCCCGGCATCAAAAAGATTTTACTGTCCGGATTCGTTCAAAATGCAATCATGCGGTCGCATCGTAAACCGGCGGCGCGTGGAGCGGCCGCCAGAATCGGGAGACCTCGATGAAGTTCAGGACTTTGGCGGTCGCGGCCGCGCTTGCGGTCATCGGCGCGGGCGTCGTCGCAGCGGCGGACGAGCCGCAGGTCGTGCGTCAGGGCATGATGAAGAA
>Ga0206116_1000233_pt1 | contig 76617 bp, 63 predicted proteins | sample 3A1Ametagenome_FD_178000 | JGI IMG/M metagenome (GOLD analysis project Ga0206116, IMG submission 178000) | Enriched microbial communities from leaf-cutter ant dump, University of Wisconsin, Madison, United States - 3A1A | ecosystem: Environmental > Terrestrial > Nest > Insects nest > Nest dump...
AGCTGCTCCTCGATGCGGATCAGCTGGTTGTACTTGGCGAGGCGGTCCGAACGGCTCAGCGAGCCGGTCTTGATCTGGCCGCAGTTGGTGGCGACCGCCAGATCGGCGATGGTGCTGTCCTCGGTCTCGCCCGAGCGGTGCGACAGGACGGCGGTGTAGCCGGCCTTGTGCGCCATGTCGACCGCTTCCAGCGTCTCCGACAGCGTGCCGATCTGGTTGACCTTCACCAGGATCGAGTTGGCGACGCCCTGGCGGATGCCCTGGGCCAGGCGCTTGGGATTGGTGACGAACAGGTCGTCGCCGACCAGCTGGACCTTGTTGCCGATGGCGTCGGTCAGCGCCTTCCAGCCTTCCCAATCGTCTTCCGCCATGCCGTCCTCGATCGAGATGATCGGGAAGCGGCCGGCCAAGTCGGCCCAGTAGGCGACCATCTGCTCGGGCGACAGCGACTTGCCCTCGCCGGCCAGCTCGTACTTGCCGTTCTTGAAGAATTCGGTCGAGGCGGCGTCGAGCGCCAACATGACGTCGTCGCCCGGCTTGTAGCCGGCGGCCTCGATGGCCTTCATGACGAAGCCGAGCGCCTCGTCGGTCGAGCCGATGTTGGGGGCGAAGCCGCCCTCGTCGCCGACATTGGTGTTGTGGCCGGCGTCCTTCAGCTTCTTCTTCAGCGACTGGAAGATCTCGGAGCCCATGCGGATGGCGTCGGCGCCGGTCTCGGCACCCACCGGCATGATCATGAATTCCTGGATGTCGATGGGGTTGTCGGCATGGGCGCCGCCGTTGATGATGTTCATCATCGGCACCGGCAGCAGCGAGGCGAAGGCGCCGCCGACATAGCGGTAGAGCGGCAGGCCGGCATCCTCGGCGGCGGCGCGGGCAACCGCCAGCGACACGCCCAGGATGGCGTTGGCGCCGAGACGGCTCTTGTTCTCCGTGCCGTCCAGGTCGATCATCGCAAGGTCGATGCCGCGCTGGTCGTCGGCGTCCAGGCCGGCGAGCGCGTCGTAGATCTCACCGTTGACCGATTCGACCGCCTTCAGCACGCCCTTGCCGCCGAAGCGGCTCTTGTCGCCGTCGCGCAGTTCGACCGCCTCATGGGCGCCGGTGGAGGCGCCCGACGGCACCGCGGCGCGGCCGAAGGCGCCGCTGTCCAGCGCAACGTCGACTTCCACGGTCGGGTTGCCGCGGCTGTCCAGGATTTCGCGGGCGTGAATCTCGGTGATGACGCTCATGATCGGTCGATCCTTCGAGGAATGGCAGCCGCGTTGTCTCGCAGGCCGCGTTTTAAGGCGCGCAGGCTTGATAGCCCCGACGTCCGGGCGATGCAATATCTGCTTCGGCTTACAACCCCGCGCGGATGCGCGGATTCGAGCCGGAAATCAGAGGAATCCCTCCACCATCGCAGCGAATTCGGCAGGCCGTTCGGCATGCAGCCAGTGCCCGACGCCGTCGATCATGCGGATGTCCACCTTGGGGAAGTGGTGGCGGATGGCGTCGTGATGCTCCGGCCGGATGTAGTCCGACGCGCCGCCGCCGATGAACAGCGCCGGCCCGTCATAGTGCGCACCGCCGAAATCGGGGAAGCCGATCAGCTCACCCATGTTCGCGCCGATGGAGTCGAGGTTGATCCGCCAGGAGAAGGCGCCGTTCTCCAGCACCAGATTCTGCATCAGGAAGGAGCGCAGCGGCGCCTCCGGCACGGCGTCGGCCAGCTGTGCCTCCACCTCGGGCCGGCGGGTGACGCCCTCCAGCTTCGCGGCCTTCATCGCGGCGACGTAAGGGGCGTGGGTGTGGGTGTAGGCGACCGGGGCGATGTCGGCGACCACCAGCCGCTCGACCCGGTCGGGATGGGCCAGCGCCAGCGCCATGGCGGTCTTGCCGCCCATCGAATGGCCGACGATGCTGGCGCGGGCGAAGCCGCGGTCGTCGAGGAAGCGCAGCACGTCGGCCGCCATCTCCGGATAGCTCATGCCGTCCGCCCAGGGCGCGCCGCCATGGTTGCGCAGGTCCAGCGCATAGACCCGCCGCGATTCGCCGAAGCGGCGGGCGAGCGTCTGCCAGTTGCGCGCCGAGCCGAACAGGCCGTGCAGGACCAGCATCGGCGTTCCGCCATTGGCTTCGCCGGCTTCCAGATAGGTCAGGGGGAGGGCTTGCTGCGACATGTCTGGGGCCTTTGTCCGGTGAGGTCCGAGATGCGTTCTGGACGAATGCGGGCGGCGATCCTATGACGAACGCGGCTGCACCGCTAGGATGCCGCCGGGCATCATCCGCATCACAGAAGCGACCCTGCCATCGTGTTCCGTCATATCCTGTCCGTCGGCGGCCTGACCCTGGCCAGCCGGGTGCTCGGTTTCCTGCGCGACGTGCTGACCGCGGCGCTGCTCGGCGCCGGGCCGGTCGCCGACGCCTTCTTCGTCGCCTTCCGGCTGCCGAACCATTTCCGCGCCCTGTTCGCCGAGGGCGCCTTCAACTCCGCCTTCGTGCCGCTGTTCTCGGGCAAGCTGGTGCAGGACGGGGCAGCCGCCGCCCGCCGTTTCGCCGACGAGGTGATGACCCTGCTGGTCATCGTGCAGCTGGTGCTTCTGCTGGCGGTGCTGGCCTTCATGCCGCAATTCATGACGGTCTTCGCCCCCGGATTCGCCGACGAGCCGGAGAAGTTCCGGCTGGCCGTGCTGTTCACCAGCATCACCTTCCCCTATCTGCTGCTGATCTCGCTGGTGTCGCTCTATGGCGGCGTGCTGAACAGCATGAGCCGCTTCGGCTCCGCCGCCGCCGCGCCCATCCTGATGAATCTTTGCCTGATCGCGGCGCTGGTGATCGGTACGCCGCTGATGCCGACGGCCGGGCATGCGCTGTCCTGGGGCGTGCTGGCGTCGGGAATAGCGCAGTTTCTCTATCTTGCCTGGGATGCAAGGCGGGCCGACATGACCCTGCGGCCGGTGATGCCGCGCCTGTCGCCCGATGTGAAGCGCTTCCTGAAGGTTCTGGGGCCGGCGGCGCTGGGGTCCGGCCTGACGCAGATCAGCCTGTTCGCCGACACGCTGATCGCGTCGGCCCTGCCGACCGGGGCCGTGTCCTACCTCTATTATGCGGACCGGCTGAACCAGCTGCCGCTGGGGGTGATCGGCATCGCCGTGGGAACCGTTCTGCTCCCGGAAATGTCCAAGCGGATCAAGAGCGGCGACGAGGCCGGCGCGGTCGACAGCCAGAACCGCGCCATCGAGCTGTCGCTTGTGCTGACCCTGCCGGCAGCCATCGCCTTCCTGGTGGCGGGCACGCCGATCCTGTCGGTGCTGTTCCAGCGCGGTGCCTTCGGTCCGTCGGACGCCGCGGCCTCCGCCCTTACTTTGCAGGCCTATGCGCTGGGCCTGCCGGCCTTCGTGGTGATCCGCAGCCTCGTCAACGGCTTCTATGCCCGCCACGACACCGCGACGCCGGTGCGGGTCGCGCTGGCGGCGGTCGGTATCAATGTGGCGCTGAAGCTGGCCTTGATGGGGCCGCTGGCCCAGGTCGGGCTTGCGGTCGCCACCTCCGTCGGCGCCTGGGTCAATGCCGGGCTGCTGGCGCTGCTGCTGCACCGCCGCGGCCTGTTCCGGGCGGATGCGCGACTGACCCGGAACCTGCCGCGCATGGCGATCGCCGCCGTCGCAATGGCCGGCGCCCTGTGGCTGGCGACGGAACGGCTCGCCCCTTGGCTGGGTGCCGCCGGCATGATGGAGCGGCTGGGCGGCCTGCTGGTGCTCGCCGTGATCGGACTGGCGGTCTACGCCGTCGCTGCGGTGCTGCTCGGGCTGGTCCGGCGCAGCGACCTCGGCCGTCTGCGCCGTCGGCGGGCGAAAGCGTAAATAGGGTGCAGGACGCTCTGTCGTCGTGCTGCTTCGTCGGGCAAGATTTACACGGATGTCACGGATTTAGACACGGATTACACGGATTTTTCTTTTGGCTTGCCTTGGGGTGGGCTGGCGGTGGGCTTGCACGCTGCGGTGCAGCCATCCGTGACATCCGTGCTCCAATCCGTGAAATCCGTGTCGATCTTGCCGAACACGCCTACCCCTCTCCAACCATCCTCCCGCCTCACCCCTCGGTCTGCAAAGGCCGCTCCGGATCGGCGCTCCATTCCGACATGGAACCGTCATAGAGCCGCACACCCGGCACGCCGGCGATCTCGCTGAGCGCGAACCAGGACACCGAGGCCAGATGGCCGGTGTTGCAGAAGGTGATGGGCTGGTCGCGCAAGGGCAGGCCGGCCCGGTCGGCCATCGCCTTCACCGCGTCGGGCGTGGCGAAGCGGTGTTCGGCCGCGGAGAAGAGCGGGGCGATGTCCAAATTGACGGCCCCCGGGATGGTGCCGGGCGCGCGGGCCTGCGGGCTCTTGGCCTTGCCGGCGAACTGCTCGGCCGACCGCGCATCGTGCAGCGGCACGGCCCCGGCCTTCACGGCAGCCTCGACATCCTCCACGGTTGCGCGCAGGCCGGCGCGCGGGTGGGTGACAAAGCCGGTCGGCTTGCGCACTGCCGGTTCGGACGTCACCGGACCGCCGGCGGCGACCCAGGCGGCGAAACCGCCATCCAGCACCGACACCGCATCGTGGCCCAGCATCTTGAAGGTCCAATAGACACGGGTGGCGTTGCCCATGTCGGACGCGTTGGCGCCGGCCGCGAGCAGCACCACATGGTCGCCGTTGCCAATGCCCAGGCCGCCGATCAATCCCGCCAGCACCCCCGGTTCCGGCAGCATCCCGGCTCCGCCACCGATCACAGTCCGCCAGCCGGCCGTTGCGTAGTCGGAATGAACCGATCCCGGAACGAAGCCGCCAGCGGGCGGGGTTCGCACGTCGAGGACGACGATGCCGGGGCTGTCGAGCCTGCTTTTCAGCCAGGAGGCGTCCACAAGCGGGGAAATGCTGCTGTCGGTCATCAGGGTAAACCCGGTTCCGGTTGGTCGGCGGCCTTGCCCTACCGTGATCGTTGCTCGGTCGCAACGGATCGCCCGGCGGGCCGGCGGACACCCGCCGAGGCGGGCAGGCCGACAGTGTGGGCGAAGCGGCGGTGCGGGAAAAGCCCAATCTTGTCGCAATCCAAGTCGGTCGGTGACGTTGCCGGCTAACCCGTCCGGGGTGTAGGATGTTCCGTTCGTATAGGAAGGCGCCCCCTTGCGGCGCGGGAGCTTGGACAGCCATGGCCAACATCGACGACCTGCTCGGCGCGCCCGATCCCAACGACGGCGACGCCTCGTCCTTCGCCATCGGCGACGCGCCGGTGGAGATCAAGGTCGTCATCGGCACCGCCATGCTCCGTGTCCGCGACCTGCTGAAGCTGGGCCGCGGCGCCGTCGTGGAACTCGACCGCCATCTGAAGGATCCGACCGACGTCTATGTCGAAGGCGTGCTGGTCGCCCGCGGCGAGGTTGCGATCATCGACGACAAGATCGGCGTCACCCTGACCGACTTCATCAAGTCCAGCCGCGAATGGAAGCGCTGAGAGCGGCGCTTTCCCTTTGTCGATGCTTCATTCGGTAGCAGCCCCGCTTGTGCTGGCGTCTTGACGGCGGGCGATGGCTTCTGGTGTCGTTGTATCCGGTCGTGGGAAGTGCCGTCGCCGACGGCGTCGCCGGCCCGGAGAGCGAAGCCATGTCCCACACCGCCGTCTCCCCCTGCCTGCCGCGCCATTTTTCCAATTCCCATGCCGACCATGAGCGGGTCTATGGCCCGTCCGAACGCGCGATCCTCAGCCGTGCCGCCTTCGAGGAGGCGATGGCGGAGATCGGCGCCTGGCCCGGCTACACCCCCACCCCGCTGCGCTCCCTTCCCGGACTGGCGCGGGAGGCCGGGATCGACCGCCTCTGGTACAAGGACGAGAGCGCCCGCTTCGCGCTCGGCAGCTTCAAGGCGCTGGGCGGGGCATATGCCCGTGCTGCGGCTGCTGGCGCGGGAGGTGACGGCGCGGGTGCCCGGCGTGCCGGTGACGGCACTGGATCTCGTCGTCGGCCGCTATGCCAAGGTGACGCGGACGCTGACCGTCACCACCGCCACCGACGGCAACCATGGCCGGTCGGTCGCCTGGGGCGCGCAGGTGTTCGGCTGCAATTGCGTGGTGTATGTGCCCGCCGCCTGTACGCCCGGCCGCCGCGCCGCCATCGAGGCGTACGGGGCGAGGGTGGTGGTGGTGGACGGGCCGTACGACGACGCGGTGCGCCGCGCCGCCGCCGACGCGGCGGAGCAGGGCTGGTTCGTCGTCTCCGACACCTCCTACACCGGCTATATGGATGTGCCGCGCGACGTGATGCAGGGCTACACCGTGATGGTGGAGGAGGCGATCACCCAGCTTCCCGCCAGCGAACGCCCGACCCATGTCTTCGTGCAGGGCGGCGTCGGTGCGCTGCCCGCCGCGGTCTGCGGCCATCTGTGGGAAAGCTGGGGGCGCCAGCGCCCGCGTTTCGTGGTGGTGGAGCCGCACAGCGCCGACTGCCTGTACCAGAGTGCCGTCGCCGGCCGGCCGACACAGGCGCAGGGCGACCTCGACACGGTGATGGCGGGGCTTGCCTGCGGCGAGGTCTCGCTGCTGGCCTGGGCGATCCTGGAACGCGGGGCCGACGATTTCCTGACCATTCCCGACGAGGGGGCGGTCATCGCCATGCGCAAGCTGGCGGACGGCGGGCAGGGCGGCCGTCCGGTGGTGGGCGGTGAATCGGGTGTCGCCGGGCTGGCCGGACTGCTCTGCGCCGCCGCCCACGAGGAGGTGCGGCTGGCGCTGGGCCTCGTGCCCGACGCGCGGGTGCTGGTGTTCGGGACCGAAGGGGCGACCGATCCCGAGGTCTATGAGCGCATCGTCGGCCGCTCGCCGGAGGCGGTCGCCGACGCGCTCCTCAGCGCAGCAGGTCGGTGACGATGTTGGCGCCGTCGGCGGTCAGCCGGTCGGCGGTCTCACGATGGTCGCGGGCGCCGGAAAAACCGCCCTCGGCCTTCACCCGCTCGATCCAGCTCTGCGAGGCGCCGAGCGACACCAGACGTTCGACCATCATCTGGGTGGAGCGCAGGGTCATCCGGCCGTTTTCCGCCATGCGCGGGGCATGCACCATGAATTCCGCCCGCGGTGCGGCATAGCGCGGATAGCCGGCCAGATAGAGGCCGACGCACATGCTTTCGCAGGATTCGCCGTCGCGCACCCGGGTGGCGACCGGCCGCCCGCCCTTGCGTTCGGCCAGGACGGCGTCGATCATCCGATACCCTGCGGCGGTGAAGCCGCCGGGGCTGGACAGCTCGATCACCAGCGGGCGGCGGGCCGGCAAAGCGTGCAGGGCGTCGAGGAAGCTACGCTCCGCCCCCGGCGTGATGATGCCGTCCAGCCGCAGGACGGTGACGTCGCCCTGGTCGTTGCGGGACATCGCCGCATCGGGAAATTCGGAGGAGGGAGGCGCGGGCACCGGATTGACGGTGACGGGACCGATGGCAGCCGGGGTTGAACCGGCGGGGTTGAGCGACAGGCCGTCCGGCTGGGTCGCGGCATGGCCGAACGCGGCACCCGCGATCAGCAGGGCGCCCAGACCGGCACCGAACCCGACCCTCCGTAGCAGCTTCCGCACCGACATCGCAACCCTCCAGCACTCGACCCACCCAGCGTGGCGGTCAAAGCTTGCCCGAGTGTTAACGGCACGTCTGTGGCGGGCCACACAATGGGGGTAAGAGGGGTGTGGCGCGATAAAGCGTGCGCGCGGGCGCAAAGGGCGTTAGAAGAAACAGGATTCCAAGGGTATGGCCGGGGCGCCCGATTCCAGGGCGGCGCCCGTCCTGTCCCGTGCCGTGAACGTCGAAGAGCGGAACGATGTCGTACATCCAGGGTGAAACGGGCGATTGGGAAGTCGTGATCGGGCTTGAGGTCCATGCCCAGGTGATTTCGAACGCGAAGCTGTTTTCCGGCTCCGCCACCGAATTCGGGGCCGCGCCGAACAGCCAGGTCAGCTTCGTCGACGCCGCGTTCCCCGGCATGCTGCCCGTCATCAACGAATATGCCGTCGAACAGGCGGTGCGCACCGGTCTGGGCCTGAAGGCCGAGATCAACCTGCACTCGGTCTTCGACCGCAAGAACTACTTCTACGCCGACCTTCCGCAGGGCTATCAGATCAGCCAGTTCCTGCAGCCCATCGTCGGCAAGGGCGAGATCGTGCTCGACCTGCCGGACGGCACCAGCCGCACCGTCGGCGTCACGCGCCTGCATCTGGAACAGGACGCCGGCAAGTCGCTGCACGACCAGCACCCGTCCAAGACCTACATCGACCTGAACCGGTCGGGCGTGGCGCTGATGGAGATCGTGTCGGAACCCGACATGCGCAGCTCGGAGGAGGCCGGCGCCTATGTGCGCAAGCTGCGCTCGATCCTGCGCTATCTCGGCACCTGCGACGGCAACATGGAGGAAGGCTCCATGCGCTGCGACGTCAACGTGTCGGTGCGCAAGCCGGGCGACGCCTTCGGCACCCGCTGCGAGATCAAGAACGTCAACTCGATCCGCTTCGTCATGCAGGCCATCGAGTATGAGGCGCGCCGCCAGATCGAGATCATCGAGGAAGGCGGCAAGATCGACCAGGAGACCCGGCTGTGGGACACGACCAAGTTCGTGACCCGCTCCATGCGGTCGAAGGAAGAGGCGCACGACTACCGCTATTTCCCCGATCCCGACCTGCTGCCGCTGGAACTCGATGCGGCGTGGGTGGAGGACATCAAGAAGACGCTGCCCGAGCTGCCGGACGACAAGAAGACCCGCTTCATCGAGGACTACAAGCTGTCGGTCTATGACGCCGGCGTGCTGGTTTCGGAGAAGTCGAAGGCCGACTATTTCGAGGCGGTGGCCAAGGGCCGCGATCCGAAGCTGGCCTCCAACTGGGTCACCGGCGAGCTGTTCGGCTATCTGAACAAGGCCGGCAAGGAGATCGAGGAAAGCCCGGTGTCCGCCGAGAATCTCGGCGGCCTGATCGACCTGATCGCCGACAACACCATTTCCGGCCGCATCGCCAAGGAAGTGTTCGAGACGATGTTCGAAACCGGTGAGAAGGCCGCCGACATCGTCGAGAAGAAGGGGCTGCGCCAGGTCACCGACACCAGCGCCATCGAAGGCTCGATCGACGCCGTGCTGGCCGCCAACCCCGACAAGGTGGCGGAATTCCGCAGCGGCAAGGACAAGCTGTTCGGCTTCTTCGTCGGTCAGGTGATGAAGGCTACCCAGGGCAAGGCCAACCCGGCCATGGTCAATGAAATCCTGATGAAGAAACTGAAAGGCTAATCAGCCTGTCCCTGTCGGCGGACGGAAATCTCCGTCTTGCCCGAAAGAAAGCCTCTCCGTTCGGCGGAGGGGCTTTTTTCTTGGGTGCCACCCGCCGTTACGGTAAAGCCGCAGTTGAATTTTCCCGGTTTCCGCCGTCACAGTGCTGGAAACGGTGGAGGAACCATGGCGGCGGAGCCGGTGATGATGGCGCTGGCGGCTGGTGCTGTCGGCGGTCTGCTCGGGGTGCTGCTGGGCCGGTATGCCGGTCGCCGGGCGGCCCGCCATCCATCGTCGCCGCACCTCGCCAATCCTGTCGGCGTCCGGCCGGGGCATGCCCTGCAGGAACCGGACATCGGCGAGCGGCTGGAGATGGCGCTGGAGGCGACCGGGGCCGCGGTCTGGGATGCCGATCTGGTGGCCGGCACCTGCTGGTGGTCTGACACCTTCCCGCGCATGCTGGGCTTTCGCACGCGCCCGGCCATGCCGCCCGATTTTTGGGAGCGGCGGCTGCATGCGGAAGACCGCGAGCGGGTCCTGGCCCACATCGCCTCGCATCTGGCCGGCGAGACCTCGGCCTACGCCTACAGCTATCGCCTGCGGCACGAGGGGGGCGGCTGGGTGTGGATCGCCGCCAAGGGCCGCGCCTTCCGCGACGAGAGCGGACGGGCGGTGCGCTACGCCGGCATCATGACCGACATCACCGAGGCCCGCCGGCAGGAAGAGCGGCTGCGGGCCAGCGAGGAGCGGCTGCTGAAGATCATGGAGGCGGCGCCGATAGCGGTGAACGTCACCACGCGCGACGGCCGCTGGCTGTTCTGCAACGCCCAGTCCGTACGGCTGATGGGCCGTGACCGTTCGGAGCTGATGCGCACCCCGGTGGCCGACCTCTATGCCGACCCTGCCGACCGCGATGCGCTGATCGCCCGATTCGACCGGGAGGGCGCTTTCCGCAATGCCGAGATCCGGTTCCGCAGGCCGGACGGCAGCGTCGTCTGGGTCCTGTCCTCGTGGAACAGCATCGAGCTGGACGGTGAAGCGGCGCTGCTCACCTGGCTCTACGACATCACCGACCGCAAGGCCGCCGAGTCGGCGATGATCCAGGCCAGGGAAGAAGCGGAACGGGCTCTGGCCGACCTGCGGGAGGCGCAGGAGAGCCTGATCCAGGCAGAGACCATGGCCTCGCTCGGCCAACTGGTGGCGGGGGTGGCGCATGAGATCAACACGCCCATCGGCATCGGCCTGACCGCCGCCAGCCACATTGGCGAGCAGGCGCAGGTCCTGCGCGACCGCTTCGCCGGCAACGCGCTGCGCCGGTCGGAGTTCCTGGAATTCCTGGATAGCCTGAGCGAGAGCAGCCGCCTTCTGATGGCCAACATCGACCGTGCCGCCTCACTGGTGCAGAGCTTCAAGCAGGTGGCGGTCGACCAGTCCTCCGGCGACCGGCGGGTGTTCGAACTGGGCGGCTATATCCAAGAGCTGCTGTTCTCGCTGCGTCCGCGGCTGAAGCGCACCAACCTGCGGGTGGTTGTGGAGTGCGACGACGATCTGACGATGGACAGCTTTCCCGGCGCTTTGGGGCAGGTGCTGACCAATCTGGTCATCAACGCCGTCGTGCATGCCTATGGCGACGGAGATCGGGCCGGGGATCGCGGCGGCGACCGATTGGCCGAGAAGCCGGCCGGCACGATCAGGATCACCGCGCAGGCGGACGGGGCCGAGCGGGTCCGGATCGACTTCATCGACGATGGCGCCGGCATTGCGCCGGAGCATCTGTCGAAGGTCTTCGACCCCTTCTTCACCACCAAGCGCGGGCAGGGCGGATCCGGCCTGGGGCTGCACATCGTCTTCAACACCGTCACCGGCCCGCTGGGCGGCAGCGTGTCCGTCCAGTCCTGGCCGGGGCAGGGAACCCGCTTCACCATCCAGCTGCCCCGCGAGGCACCGGCGATGCAGCCGGCCGTGGCGGCGGAGCCGGCGCTGGGCTGATCGGACGCAGGTTCGATCAGGCGCAGGTTCGATCAGGCGCAGGTCCGGTCAGGCGCAGGTCCGGTCAGGCAACGTGCAGTTCGTGCAATTGCAGATGCTTGGGCCGCCGGCCGCGGCGCTTCGGTGCTGTGAAGTTGGCAAGCGCGCCGTTCTCCCCACGCAGCTCGGCATTCAGCTCCTGCACGCAGCGTTGCAGCAGTTCCTTTTCGCGCTGGTCTTCGCGGTCGGTGATTTCCAGGCAGCTCAGCTTGATCTCGACGAGGTCGATCAGTGTTTCGGCGCAACGGCGTGACAGGGTCATGGCATCCTCCACGGCGACGGGGTGCGGCGTCACTGACCGGCGGGGCTCTGTCGGAATCAGCCCCCACGCGACCTGGTCGTTCGGCACCCGGGCTTTTTATTGCTCATGGTGGCATCATAAGCGCCTTCCGTTAAAAAGTACCTAAAATTTTATACAGATTTGTCCCTTCTCTGCGATTTTCAGGAAAAGCGTTTTTTTGGATTTGTAAGCGTTGACAAGGGTACGGCCGGCCGTTAGAACCCTCCCCACGCCAGCGGTGCCCCACGGGAAACCGCACTGGCTGGAGGGGTGGCCGAGTGGCTGAAGGCAACGGTTTGCTAAACCGTCATAGGGTTTAAAGCCCTATCGTGGGTTCGAATCCCATCCCCTCCGCCATCTTGCTTGGTGTTTGCCAAGGTGTTGAAAAGGCTCGGCATTTCGCCGGGCTTTTTTGCTGTTCCCCACACGCTCCCCCCACACGATATTGCTGTAAGCTTGGCGGTGCCACAGTCCTACTGCCGGCTGGTGACCATTGGTCAGCGATCTCGTACAGGAGAGCGGCAGCGCGCCGTAGTGTTACGGCGTCCATTGCACAAACGCACCAGCATTGAGTATCTTCTTGGCTTATACAATCATGAGCGTACCAGCGCGGAGGGCTTCGTGCATTTTTCGGATTTTCGGGATAAGCTTCTTCTCGCCTTAGCTGCCGCTACCGAGAATGACCCGCAGAGGTTCGTGTGTGCAGAGGTTGTGGCACATGATGCAAACCTTGAAGATCCTTATGGTTACGTTCGTGAGGCTGTTCGTACGCTTAAGGGATATGGATTTGTACGGGCAGAATTCACTTCAAGCGGATCAATTGCAATGCTTACTGGTGAGGGTTGGGTTGCCGTCGAGCAACTCAAGCAGCAGGCTAAGGCACAGGCTGTAGTGTTAGAAAAGATTGAAAAGTTAAAGCAGGTAATTCGCCGTAATATTGAGCGCCACATTGAGAATTTGGCGTACGAGATGAAAGCGGCGCAGTCAGAGTTTGTAAGCCGTGGAGTTCTTAATAGTTCGATGTTTGTGCAGAGACTTGGAAAACTTTCTGAGGACAAGGCCCGCCAACTAGCCGAAGATTCCGTGGAGACGCTTGCTACCATTTTTGGGCCTGATTCTGCGAATCGCACCGATCTTTTGATAGATGTATTCGAGTATGCGCATGAAAAAATAATGGAGTGGTATGATGTAAAATCCGGCGTAAAGAGGGATGGATTTCCTCCTTCCAGCTTTGCTGTTGAATATCGACCAAATGTTGATAAGAACGTTTTGACCAATCTCTCGCACTGCGTCGATGAGCTTAGCATCGGATTGATAAAAGGGAAGTCCATCATGTCTTCGGGCTCTGGAAACGTCTATATCAGCGGCAGCACTGGCGTTGCAGTTGGCAACAGCAATGTTATGCAAGTTGGGCGAGATAACTTGAACCAGAATGTGGGGTGGGACCCCGCAGTACTGCTGCAAGCTGTCCGGCAGTTCAGAGAAGCCCTCGCGGATGAGAATCTGCCGCAGGAAACTAAAGACGATTTGGACGATGCCGCTTTGAGCCTGGAGCGCGAAGCGCAGGTCGATAACCCGGACCACGGACGCCTGAAGCGCCTCGGGAAAGCACTGAAGACTCGTGTGGAGTCAATCGGGATTGGTGCTATCGGCGGTGCACTGGGGAATGCACTCCCGGCAATCCTATCCGCACTGCCCGCAATGTTCTGATACAACGGGCCGGGATGCAGGATGCACCCCGGCCCATTCCATCGCAGCCGCGCGACCAAGGGTGCCGCCGCCGTGTGTCGGGATTTTCTAGGATGGGGCACTCTCCGACCTATCCCCAGCGACGTACCTCCGCCCGAACGTTCGCCCCATTGGGACGTCCAGGGGGCCGGGCGGGATAGCGCGCCGCACGCCAACACCACCCCCTGGAAAACTGAACGGCCCTATGGCCGTGGAATTCTCAGCGCATCCGCTAACGCGTCCAGCGACTCGCGTAGCTTGTCGAGGTTATGGGTGCCGCCGGCCCATTCCTCCAGGCTCGGCTGGAGGGAGCGAAGCACAGTCGGCCGCGTGGACCTGAGCTCATGCCGCAGATCGACACCGACACGCCGATGAGCCTGCTGGTGCCGATGCTGGGCTGGGCGCCTTTCGGACCCGGACCGTTGAGAGGGCCAAGGGGGCGCGGTGATCCCCCCGCTGTGGTCAGGTGGCATCTTCGTCGGCGTGTTGACGGCGTCTTTCCGTGAGATCGCGGATGTCGTCGAGGAGCGAGGCCGGAGGCGGCCGGCATCCGCAAGCGCGGGAGTGTTCTAGGTGCCATTCGACGCGCTGCTGTCGGGTCGCCTTCGTTGGCATGGGATGGGCCTCGTGCCAGCTTCTGTTCATGGATGCCCCTATTGACTGCAGAAGCGGTTATGCCTGTCGAGGGAAGCAGCTCCATCGGCTTCGGGGATGCGGCATATCGTGTCGCAGGTCAACTCGGCCCCTCAGCATGATTTCAGGATGTGAAGTGACGATGTAACGAGTTGTCCTGCGCGACCGTACCGGTCTCGATGGTGCGGCATCGCAGACCCGGTGAGTCCGGCGGAGCGCCGGCGTTGACGCAGGGGAGAGAAAGCGGCACGCGCCTTTCGAAACGTTTATTACCGATTTCGAGCGGGCACACTGCAACCCGGAACGGTTGGGATAAGGCTGGACGGAGGCGGGCCCCCTCTCCCCGCACTGGAGAGAGCTCCCGCCTCCAGTCCAACAGCGGGTCAGGCCACCCGCTTGTCGCGGAAGGCTTCGATGGTGCGCATCACGCCGCGCAGTTCGGCCAGACCCTTCAGCCGCCCGACGAAGGAATAGCCGGGGTTCATCGTCTGGCCGATGTCGTCGCCCAGCAGATGGCCATGGTCGGGGCGCATCGGGATTTGGGCGTCGGCGCGGCCGGCCTGCCGGCGGCGGGCCTCCTCGTCGATGATCGCTGCGGCCACGCCGATCAGGTCGGTGTCGCCGCCGAGATGGTCGGCCTCATAGAAGGAGCCGTCCGGCTCGTGCGTGGTGTTGCGCAGATGGACGAAGTGGATGCGCGGGGCGAATTCCTTCGCCATCGCCACCAGATCGTTCTTCGGGTTGGAGCCGAAGGATCCCGTGCAGAGCGTCAGCCCGCAGGCCTCCTGCGGCACGGCGGCGAACAGCGCCCGCACATCCTCCGCGGTGGACATCACGCGCGGCAGGCCGAAGATCGGGAAGGACGGGTCGTCGGGGTGGATGCACAGCCGCACCCCCTCTTCCTCGGCGACCGGGGTGATCTCGCGCAGGAACGCGATCAGGTTGGCGCGCAGATCCTCGACGCCGATCTCCTGGTACAGTTCCAGCATGCCGCGGAAGCTGTCGCGGTCATAGGCGAAGTCGCGGGCCGGCAGCCAGTCGATCAGGTTGCGCTCCAGCTCCGCCACCTGCTCCGCCGTCATCGCCTCGAACCGCGCCTTGGCGGCGGCGACATGGGCGGGGTCGTAGCTGGACTCCGCATTGCGGCGCTTCAGCACGAACAGGTCATAGGCGGCGAAATCTACGCTGTCGTAGCGCAGGGCATAGCCGCCGTTCGGCAGCCGGTGCATCAGGTTGGTGCGGCTCCAGTCGGTGATGACCATGAAATTGTAGCAGATCACCGGGATGCCGGCCCGCGCCACATTGCGGATCGACTGCTTGTAATTGTCGATCTTGGTCTGGAAGTCGCCGGTGCGGGTCTTGATCTCCTCGCCCACGCCGATGCTCTCGACCACGTCCCAAGTCAGGCCGGCGGCCTCGATCATGGCGCGGCGCTTCTGGATTTCCTCGGGCGTCCAGACGCTGCCCTGGTTCATGTGGTGCAGCGCGGTGACGATGCCGGTGGCACCGGCCTGACGGGCCTTCTCCAGGGTGACGGGATCGTCCGGGCCGAACCAGCGCCAGGTTTCCTGCATGATGATGTCCTTTCGAATAGGGGTACGGCGGGCGGAAGCCGCCGTTCGGTCAGGGGGTCGCGAGGAAGGCGGCCAGCGTCCTGGCGACGCCGACGCGCATCAGGCTGTCGAGATGACGGACGACCGCGCTGCGGAAGGCGTCCTCGGCGACCAGTGAGGGGTCGAAGATGTCCTCCACGGCGAACAGTGCCGCGGCCAGGGCGCCGGCATCGTCGCCATGGGCGCCGGCGATGCCGGTCAGCAGTGCGGCCATCGGATCGGCGACCGCATAGGCGGTGCCGGCCTCGTCCTTCTGCGCCAGGAAGCGCATCCAGGCGGCGACGGCCAGCGGGATCACCGCCGGAGTCTTGCCGGCCGCGAACAGCTCGCGTGCCGGTTCCAGCAGGCGCGGCGGCAGCTTCTGCGAGCCGTCGGAGGAGATCTGGAGTGTGCGGTGGCGGATGCCGGGGTTGCGGAAACGTGCCTCCAGCGCCGCGGTGTAGGCAGGGATGTCGGTGCCCGGCACCGGGGGCAGGGTGGGGATCAGATCCTCCGCCCACAGGCGCTGCACGACGGCCGGCAGCTGCGGGTCGGCCATGGCTCCGGCGATGGTCTCGATGCCGGCGATCACCGACAGATAGGCCAGCAGCGAATGGGCGCCGTTCAGGCAGCGCAGCTTCATCAGTTCGAACGGGTGGACGTCCTCGACCATGATGGCGCCGGCCTTTTCCCAGGCCGGGCGGCCGAGCGGGAAGCGGTCCTCGATCACCCACTGCTTGAAGGGCTCGCTCACCACCGGCCAAGCGTCGACACAGCCGGTCGCCTCCTCCACCGTGGCGCGGTCGGCGTCCTGGGTGGCGGGGGTGATGCGGTCGACCATGGTGCAGGGGAAGCCGACCTGACCCGCGATGTAGGCGGCGAGGTCCGGATCGCACAGTTCGGCGTAGCGGACGACGATGCCGCGCACCTTGATGCCGTTCTGGGCGAGGTTGTCGCAGACCAGAACGGTGAAGGGGGGCACACCGGCGGCGCGGCGGCGGCGGATCGCCTCCGCCAGCAGGCCCGGCACGCTGCGCGGCTTCGCGGGATCGGCGAGGTCGGAACGGATCAGCGGATGGGTCTCGTCCAGCGCGCCGGTGGCGGCGTCCTGGCAATAGCCCTTCTCGGTCACCGTCAGGGTGACGATGCGGATCTCCGGCGTCGCCATCAGCGCCAGCACCTCGTCCAGCTGGTCGGCGGTGGCCATGGCGTCGAGGAAGGATCCCATGACGCGCAGCCGGTCGCGGTTCTCCTCGCGCACCAGCAGGGTATAGAGGCAGTCCTGCGGCTTCAGCGCGTCGCGGATCGCCGGCGACAGCGGATCGACGCCGACGATGCCCCAGCCCTTGTCACCGGTCGCCAGAACATCGTCGGTGTAGGTGGCGAGATGGGCGCGGCAGAAGGCGCCGAGGCCGATATGGACGATGCCCGGCGTCACCGCGGCGCGGTCGTAGGCGGGACGTTCGACTCCAGGGGCCAGGCGGTCGAGGGTGGCGGTGGAAAGGCGGGTTTGTGAAGGACGGGCCGCCAGCAGGGCGGTGTTCGCGTCGGGCATGATGGGCTCCGGGTCGCGGCGGTCGCTGCGGTCTCCCTGTCCGCTGCCGCCCCAGGAGGGGATTGCGGCAGTGTGGGTGGGCCGGTGCACCGTCATTCTCTAAAGGTGGTTGTGGTCGATTGGGTCTCCGGGGCGGGGCGCCCCGGAGTGTGCGGGCGGAGTGGGCGTAGGGATCAGACCTCGATCCCGGCCGGGGTCATGCCCGACCCGGTCTTCGGCAGGATGAAGTGCATGATCGCCAGACCGACGAGGTAGAGGACCGAGGCGATGCCGAACAGCACCTGATAGTTGCCGCCGGTCGCGTCCAGCAGGCGGCCGACGCCCATCGAGACGAACATGCCGACGAAGTAGGCGCAGAAGCCGCCGATGCCGACCACGGACCCCACCGCGTTGCGCGGCATGGTGTCGGACACGATGGTGTAGACGTTGGCCGAATAGCCCTGGTGGGCGGAGGCGGCGATGCCGATCAGCAGGACGGCGACCCACATGCTGGACACGGTCGAGGCGAAGAACACCGGCAGGACGCACAGGCCGCAGACCAGGAAGGTCAGCTTGCGGGCGCGCAGGGGCTTCACGCCGCGCTTGATCAGGTGCGAGGAGAACCAGCCGCCGCCGACGCTGCCGAAATCGGCCATGGTATAGATGATGATCAGCGGCAGCATCGCCCCGAACAGGTTCACGCCATACTGCTTGTTCAGGAAGCCGGGAACCCAGTTCAGGTAGAACCACCACACCGGAGCCGAGAAGCAGGTGCCGACGATGTTCGCCCAGGTGCCGCGGTAGCTCAGCAGCTTGATCCAGGGAATGTTCTCCTGCGGCAGCACCGGGTCGCTGCGGATATAGGCCAGCTCCTCGGGCGTCAGCTTCGGATGGTCTTCCGGCTTGCGGTAGATCAGCAGCCAGGCGATGACCCAGAAGAAGCCGATGCCGCCGGTGACCAGGAAGGCGGCCTGCCAGCCATAGGCGACCAGCAGGATCGGCACCAGGATCGGTGCGACGACGGCGCCGACATTGGATCCGGCGTTGAAGATGCCGGTGGCGAGCGCCCGTTCCTTGGCCGGGAACCACTCCGACACCGCCTTGATCGAGGCCGGGAAGTTGCCGCCCTCGGTCAGGCCCAGGCCGGCGCGGGCCATCTTGAAGCCGAGCACGCTGCCCATGAAGGCATGGACGCAGGCGAAGAAGCTCCAGCCGGCGACCGCAGCCGGCAGGCCGATGCGGATGCCGATCTTGTCCATCAGCCGGCCGCAGCCGATGTAGCCGAAGGCGTAGGCCAGCGAGAAGGCGGCGACGATGTCGCCGAAGTCGGACTCGGTCCAGCCCATGTCGCCCATCAGCGTGGACTTCAAAAGGCCCAGGACCTGACGGTCCATGTAGTTGATGGTGGTCGAGAAGAAGAGCAGGCCGCAGATGGTCCAGCGGTAGCGGCCGATGGCCTTGCTCACCGTGACCGCGGCTTTGCCCGCCGCTTGGCCGATGCCGCCGGCCCGCTGGGCCGGTTCCGCCGACTGGCCGGGTCCGGCGTCGGCAATGATCTGTTCGCTCATGATAGGCGTCTCCAGCCAGGACGCACGCCGCCGCCCGGTGTTCGCACACCGGTCCCACCAAGCATCGAGCCGCATGAGGCATCGAGCCTTGATATTGGGCGCGCCGATGGCTTCGCGCGGGAGCCGTCATTCGGTAATCCCACAGCGTCGTCCGGCGGCGGTCGCGCGTTTCAGAACTGTTTCCTGGATCAGTCAGGCCATCGTCGGGAGCGGTGCCGCTTGGGAACCGCTCATGGCGTCGCATACTACCATTCCAGTTGCTGGTATGGTAGTTGCGCGCCCCCCCGTTGGTCAACCGCACCATCTGCGGCATATCGTCAGTCGCTGACCGTGCGAACCGCGGCATACCGCAGTATGTGCGTTTGGGCTGGACGGCATTTGGGACAAACCCCAATGTACTGTCTCGGGATGTTCGTAAGAGGATGATCGGCGGAATTTCAATGGCCGCTTAGACCACAACCCCAAAGTTCAGGGAGGGCCGCAGGTGGAGGGACCCAGCGCCACGGGAACGATTGTGACCGCGCTTGCGGGTGGCATCGGGCTGCTGGCGCTGATGACGCTGGTCTACGGAACGATCCTCTACCGCCTGGGAGACCGGCCCAGGTTGCGCCAGCTTTGCCTGGGCCTGATGTTCGGCGCCGGCGGCGTGGCGGCCATGCTGCAATCCGTCCCGATCCTTCCAGGTATCTATCTGGACGTGAAGACGGTGCCGGTGGCGCTGGCCGCCCCTTTCGGCGGTCCCCTGGCCGCCGTGCTGGCCGCCCTGCTGGTGTCGGCCGGCCGCGTGGCGGTCGGCGGCGCCGGCATTATGCCGGGCGTGGTCGGAATTCTCGCGGCCGGAGCCGCGGGGCTGCTGGTGCGCTGGCTGGTCCCGGTGCCGGGCTGGAGGACCGCAAGGCCGCTGTTCATTCTGGCCCCGGTCGCCGCACTCCACCCGCTCAGCATCTTCGTGCTGCCCTGGGAGGTGGCGCTGCCGATCTTCATCGACGGCGGCCTTCCCATCGCGCTGTTCACGGCGGGCGGCATCCTGATGCTGGGCACGATGCTGGGACGCGAACGCCGCCGCGTCGATACGGAGAAGATGCTGCGGGACGCGGCGCTGAGCGACCCGCTGACCGGCTTGGCGAACCGCCGGGCCTTCTTTGCCGCCATCGACCGCACCGTGGCCGGTGCGCTGCGCCACGGCACGCCGGTGTCGCTGCTGATGCTGGACATCGATCACTTCAAGGCGGTGAACGACAGCCGCGGGCACGATGCCGGCGATGCGGTGCTGGTGGCGCTCAGCCGCCTGCTCCAGCGCAGCGTGCGGCAGAGCGACCTCGTCGCGCGCTTCGGTGGCGAGGAATTCGCCATCCTGCTGCCCAACGCGCCGATCGACGGGGCGGCCCTGCTTACCGAACGCCTGCGCTGTGCCGTCCGCGATCTCGCCATTGCGCAGGACGGCGCGGTCCTGCATGTGACGGTCAGCATCGGCGTATCGACCCTCGCCGCCGGCACCGACCGCGCCGACGCCATGATCAAGGCGGCCGACATGGCGCTCTATCGGGCCAAGCAGGGCGGCCGGGACCGGGTCTGCCGCCATCAGGAGGCCGGCGTGAAGGAGCCGGAGCCGGTTTCCTGACAGGCATGTCCTGCGTACAGACGCGTCACAGCGGCAGGTCGCTGCCGCCATTCACGATGTCGACGGTGCCGGAGATCAGATTCTCCCCGTAGAGCGCGTCCAGGTCGATGCCGCCCGCTGGGCGCACCGGGCGGATGGCGCGGATCCAGCCGGCGATGGCCTGCTCCTGGCGGCGGCGGATCGCCTCGGCGTCCTCCACCGTCACGGCCTGGAAGGACAGGCTGTCGCCGGGACGCAGTCGCCCGGCGCGGGCCAGGTCGGCGGAGATCACCGTGGCGATCTTGGCATAGCCGCCGGCCGTCTGGTGGTCGTTCAGCAGCAGGATCGGCTGCCCGTTGCCCGGCACCTGGATGGAGCCGGTGACCAGCCCGTCCGACGGAATGTCGGCGGAGCCGCGATGCTCCAGAGCCGGCCCCTCCAGCCGCAGCCCCATGCGGTCGGCCTGCTTGCCGACGCGGTAGGGGACGGACAGGAAGGTTTCCAGCGCCTCTTCGGTGAAGCGGTCCTCCTGCGGTCCCGGAACCACGCGCAGCGGTCCGGCGCCATAGTCGGGCGGCTGCGGCAGCTCGACGTCCGGACCGTCCGGGGCGGCGTCCAGCACCAGCGGCAGCCGGTCTCCCTCGGCGAGCGACCGTCCGCCCAGCGGGCCGATGCCGGCGCGCACATAGCTGGACAGGCTGCCCATCACCGGGGCCAGCGCGAAGCCGCCGGCCACCGCCAGACAGGCGACCGACGCCCCGTCCACCGCCCCCAGCCGCAGCACATCGCCCGCAAGCAGGGTATGGCTGCGGTAAGGCTCCAGCGGCTGCGCCCCGGCGCCGTCGCGCTCCAGCGTGAGAGCCAGCGGGCCGACCGCGGCGATGCGGACGCCGGGGGCATCCACCCGAAGGGCAGGGCCGAGCAGGGCGATCTCCAGACCGGCTGTCCCTTGCGGATTGCCGACCAGCGCATTGGCGAGCCGCAGCGCCACCGGGTCGAGCGCGCCGGCCACCGGCATGCCGAGCTCCTGGAAGCCGAAGCGTCCCAGATCCTGGATGGTCGCGAACAGGCCCGGCCGGACCACCGTCAGAAAACCTGTCATCACGCCGCCCTCAGGCTGGCGGGATCGAAGCGTCCGGCGGATGCCGCCTCGGCGATCCCCTCGAACGCCGCGCGGTCCACCGCCTCGAAGCGCACCCGGTCGCCGGCCGCCAGCAGCACCGGAGCGGGCCGGTTGCCGTCATAGAGCGGCACCGGGCAGCGGCCGATCAGGTGCCAGCCGCCGGGGCTCTCCCACGGATAGACGGTTGTCAGCCGCCCGGCGACGGCGACGGAGCCGGCCGGAACCCGCACCCGCGGCTCGGTCCGGCGCGGCCGGTCCAGTTCGGCCGGCAGGTCGCCCATATAGCCGAAGCCCGGCATGAAGCCGAGCATGTAGACGAAATACTCCACCGACCCATGCAGCGCCGCCACCCGCTCCGCGGTCAGGCCGAGCGAACCCGCGAGTTCCGCCAGATCGGGACTGAGGTCGGGGGCGTAGCAGACCGGCAGCCGCCACAGCCGGCCCTCGGCGGGCGCCGTGCCGCTGCCGGCCAGCGCCGCTTCGACCGCCGCCCGCATCTCCCGCCGCCCGGTGGATACCGGGTCGTAGACCACCAGCAGCGAGCGGAAGGTCGGCACCGTCTCCACCAGCCCCGGCGGTGGGGCGGCCTTCAGCCGGGCATGCAAAGCCATGACGCGGGCATTGGTCGCCCGGTCGATGGTCTCGCCGAACTCGACGTTGAAGGCGGTGTCGCCGGCGCTGGTGAAGCGGACCTCCACGTCTCTCTCCTTACCCGATCATCATCGACGGCAGCCAGGACACCATGCCGGGGAACACCCACAGCAGCGCCACCATCACCACCATCAGCAGGAAGAAGGGCAGGCTGGCCTTGCCGATGGTGAAGATGTCCTTGCCGGTCATCGATTGCAGGACGAACAGGTTGAAGCCGACCGGCGGGGTGATCTGCGCCATCTCCACTACGATGATGATGTAGATGCCGAACCACAGCAGGTCGATGCCGGCCCGCTGCACCATCGGCAGGATGACCGAGGTGGTCAGCACCACCATCGAGATGCCGTCGAGGAAGCAGCCCATCACGACGAAGAAGGCGGTCAGCGCCACCAGCAGGGCTGCCGGCGACAGCTGCATGGTGGTGATCCATTCCGCCAGCAGGCGCGGGATGCCGGTATAGCCCATCGCCACCGTCAGGAAGGCGGCACCCGCCAGGATGAAGCCGATCATGCAGCTGGTGTGGGCGGCGCCGAACAGGCTGTCGCGGAAGGTCGTCCAGTTCAGCGTGCCGGTCGCCAGCGCCAGCACCAGCGAGCCCAGCACGCCGATGCCTGCGGCCTCCGTCGGGGTGGCGATGCCGACATAGATCGAGCCCAGCACCGCGGCGATCAGCATCACCACCGGGATCAGCGCGCCGGTGTCGCGGATCTTCTCTGCGAAGCTCTGCGACGGTTCGGGCGGCGGCACGCGGCCGGGATTCAGCAGCGACCAGCCGCCGACATACAGCATGAACAGGCCGGTCAGCACGATGCCGGGGATGACGCCGGCGATGAACAGCCGGGCGATCGACACGTCGGCGGCGACGCCATAGACGATCATGATGATCGACGGCGGGATCAGCAGCCCCAGCGTTCCGGCACCGGCCAGCGAGCCCAGCGTCATCATCGGGTCGTAGCCGCGCCGGTTCAGCTCCGGGATGGTCATGCGGCCGATGGTGGCGGCTGTGGCGGCGGACGAGCCGGACACCGCGGCGAAGATCGAGCAGCCGATGATGTTCACATGCATCAGCCGGCCGGGCAGCCAGCCGGTCCAGGGCGCCAGCCCCTTGAACATGTCGGACGAGATGCGGGTGCGGAACAGGATCTCGCCCATCCAGATGAACAGCGGCAAGGCCGTCAGAGTCCAGGAGGTGCTGGCTCCCCAGATGTTGGTCGCCATCACCATGCCCACGGGCCGCGCGGTGAACAGCGCCATGGCGACGAAGCCGACGCCGGCCAGCGCCAGCGCCACCCACACGCCGGCCCCCAGCATCAGGAACATCGTCACCACGACGACGATGGATGCGGTCGTCTGATCCATCGCTCAGCCCTCGCTCTGCATGCCGGCATGCTGGTAGGAGGCGTCGCGCCCCTGCAGCACGGCCAGCAGATCGTCGATCAGGGCGATGACCAGCACCACCAGACCCACCGCCATCAGCGCCTGCGGGATCCACAGCGGGACCGGCAGCACACCCTGGCTGAGATCGCCGAAATCGTATGAGTCGTAGGTCATGCGCACCCAGTACCAGGCGAAATAGCCGCTGAGCGCGGTGGCGAAGCCCAGGCAGAGCAGTTCGAAGACGCGGCGCGCGGTGCCGTGCAGACGCTCCACCAGCACGCCGACGCGGATATGCGCGCCGCGGCGCAGCGCCGGCCCCAGCATCAGGAAGAAGGACGCCGCCATGCAGTAGCCGGCAAGCTCGTCGGCCCCCGGCACCATGCGGTCGAACAGCCGCGATGCCACCTGCGTCACGATCAGGACGGCGATGGCGGCAAGCAGGACCGCGCCCAGGATCTCGGCGGCGCGGTAAAGGATGGACAGTGCGGTGCGCATGGCGCAACCACCTCCTGCGGTCGGAACGGAGCGAAGGGGCGTGGAGGGGGGCCCGGCCGGTCGCCTTTTCCGTGGCGATGCCGGCCGGACGCATCCGGACCGGTTACTTGCCGAAGGCGGAAATGATCGCCTCGCCGTCGGCACCGGCGGCCTTGGTCCATTCGGCGGTCATGGTCTTGCCGATGGCGGACAGGCCTTCCTTCAGCTTGTCGGACGGCGGCAGGACCTTCATGCCGTTGTCGGACATGGTCTTGTTCAGCTCGGCCGTCTTCTTCTCCCACTCGGCCCAGCCGGTGGCCTCGGCCTTCGCCGCGGCGTCCTGGATCGCCTTCTGGGTGCCGGCATCCAGCCCCTTCCAGACCTCGGTGTTGACGAACACCATGTTGCGCGGCAGCCAGGCCTGTACGTCGTAATAGACCTTCACGAAGTCCCAGGCCTTGGTGTCGACGCCGGTGGCGGCCGAGGTGATCATCGCGGTGACGATGCCGGTGCCAAAGGCCTGCGCCACCTCGGCCGCCTCGATCTTCACCGGGATGGCGCCGCTCAGTTCGGCGATGCGGGTGGTGGCCGGGTTGTAGGCGCGGAACTTCTGGCCCTTCAGCCCCTCGATGGACTGCATCTCGTCCTTCACATACAGGCCCTGCGGCGGCCACGGGATCGAGTAGAGCAGCTTCAGGCGCTGGCGCTCCAGCTTCTTCTCCAGATAGGGCTTGGAGACCTCGTACAGCTTGTGCGCCGACTTGAAGTCGGTGGCGAGGAAGGGCACCGAATCGAGGCCGTAGAGCGGATCCTCGTTCGCCCAGGAGCTGATAAGCACCTCGCCCAGCTGGGCCTGGCCGGACTGGACCGCGCGCTTGATCTCCGGATGGCGGATCAGCGAGCCGTTGGAATGGACGGTGATCTGGATCTTGCCGGCGGTGGCCGCCTTCACGTCGTCGGCGAACTGCTTCACCACGATGGTGTGCAGGTTCGTGTCCGGATACGGGGTCGGCATGTCCCAGGTCTCGGCCAGGGCCGCCATCGGCCCGGCGGCGACGCCCAGCCCCAGCAGGCCGGCGACGATGGGACCGGTCATCCGGCCGGTGACCGAACCGGCCATCCGGCCGATGAATCGGGAATGCAGCGTGTGAGCGGTCATGATGTTCGAAAAGCCCCCTGTTGTTGCCCGATGCGGCATCCGCCGGCCTTCTGGCCGGTCGGAGGAGGGCGCTTGGCCGCCCCCCTGATCCCGCCCTTGATCGGACTCCAAAGGTTCACCGTTCCGGACCGTCCGTCAAACCCCCTGTGAGGGCTGCCGGGAAAAAAGTCAGTGCCGCCCGCCGCTTATCGGCGGCAACCGCACCCACCGGTCAGTAGATCAGCTCGTTCTCGCCGCTGCCCTCGGCCAGGACCAGCTCGCCGCGGGCCGCCAGATCCTTCGCCAGCTGCACCATGTACATCTGCGCCTCGTCCACGTCGCGGACACGGACCGGACCCATGGCCGCCATGTCCTCGCGCAGGATCTTGGCGGCGCGCTCGGACATGTTGGAGAAGAACAGGTCCTTCAGCGACTCCGACGCGCCCTTCAGCGCGGTGCCGAGCTTCTGCTTGTCGACCGTGCGCAGCATCGTCTGGACGCCCGAGGGGTCGAGCTTCGACAGATCCTCGAAGGTGAACATCAGCGACTTGATGCGCTCGGCGCTGTCGCGGTTGCGTTCCTCCAGCGCCGCCATGAAGCGGTGCTCTGTGGTGCGGTCGAGCCCGTTGAAGATCTCCGCCAGCATCTCGTGGCTGTCGCGCCGGCTGGTGCGGGCGAGGTTGGTCATGAACTCTGTGCGCAGGGTGCGCTCGACGTCGTCCAGAACCTCCTTCTGCACCGCCTCCATGCGCAGCATGCGCATGATGACTTCCATCGCGAAGCTCTCCGGCAGCTGCGCCAGGACGCGGCCGGCATGGTCGGAGCGGATCTTGGACAGGACGACGGCGACGGTCTGCGGATATTCGTTCTTCAGATAGTTGGACAGCACCGACTCGTTCACGTTGGTCAGCTTGTCCCACATGGTGCGGCCGGCCGGACCACGGATGTCCTCCATGATCTGGTCGACCTTGTCCTTCGGCAGGGTCTTCAGCAGCAGCCGCTCGGTCGAATCGAAGGAGCCGACGACGGTGCCGCTCGACGACATCTGCTCGGCGAATTCGACGAACAGGCGCTCGATCAGGTTGGCCGACACCGTGCCCAGGTTGGCCATCACCTGGGACAGCTCCTTGATCTCCTCGTCGTCCATCAGGGAGAACAGCTTGGACGAATGCTCCTCGCCCAGCGCCAGCATCATGATGGCGGCCTTTTCCGGGCCGGTGAGGGTCCGGTAATCCTCACGAACCTTCTGAGCCATTGCTACCCTTCACGATGCGCTGATCCATTGATGCGCGATCATTGCGGCAAACATCGTTAACAAACGATAAGGAAGACGCCGGGGACATACGAAAACAGGCATTTCGGAACCGAATCAGGGCAGGGACGGTTGGAGGTTGCATCCCCGTCCCCGCGCGAAAGGTGGCATCGATGCCCGCCCGTGCCGCCCTTCTGCTGCCCTGCCTCATGGCGCTTATGCCGGCTTCCGCCCTGGCGGAACGGGCGGTGACCGTCGAGGGCTCCGACTGCCGGGTGTGGGACCAGTATCCCGACCGGCGCAAGACCCTCCGCTGGTCCGGCGCCTGTCCGGACGGCTGGGCCAGCGGTCCCGGCGTGCTCAGCTGGTTCCATGACGGCCGTTATGACGGGCAGGTGGAGGGCACGCTGGTGGACGGGCGGATGGAAGGGCAGGGGCGCGTCACCTGGCGCGACGGCCGCCGCCTTGACGGGAATTTCAGAGACGGGCTGGTCTCGGGACAGGCGACCCATGTCTGGGCCGACGGCCGCGTCTATGAGGGGGAGTGGAAGGACGACCGCCGGACCGGTTTCGGCACGCTCACCTTCCCCAGCGGCAACAAGTATGTCGGCCGCTTCCAGCGCAACCGCCCGACCGGAGAGGGCGAGTTCGTCACCGCCGACGGCCGCCGTTACCGCCCGCGGGTCGACGCCCGCGGCACCGTCGGCGCCGGTGCCCCGTTGGACCGCCCGCCGCAGTCGGCGTCTATTCCATCGTCGGCGGACTCCGATCCCGTCCAGCCCGTGCCGCCGGCCCGTGCCGCCCGTCCGCAGAAGCTTGAAGACTGGCTGAACCAATCCGACCAGCTCTTTCGCGACCGTCCCCGCTGACGGCCTGACCCCCGCACGCACGGCATACGGCCATATGTGAAAATGGATTTACAGAAATATGCCATTCCTGTAACTCTGTACTCACAAGGGCCGTGCCGACGCAGATGAGGGGGATCGGGGGATGGAACCGCCCATTCAGACGGGATCGCTGCTGATCCGCATGCAGAACTGCCAGCAGCAGCTTCCGGCCGCCCTCGCCAAGGTGGGGGCGTGGGCGCTGGCCTATCCCTTCCGCACCGCGACCCTGAAGATCGGCGAACTGGCGGCGGCGGCCGAAGTGTCGGTAGCCTCGGTCAACCGCTATGCCCGATTCCTCGGCTACGAGGGGTTTCCGGAGTTCCGCGAGGATCTGCTGCGCGCCTTCGAATCCACCTTCGCGCCGGTGGAGAAGCTGCGCGTCGCCGTCCAGCGCGACACCTCGAACGCCGAGATCATGCGGGAATCGCTGGCCAGCGACGCCGGCAACATCGCCCGCACCATGGAGCTGCTCCAGCCCGAGCAGTGCGAGGCCGCCATCCGCCTGATCCGCGAGGCCGGCCGCGTCGTGGCGCTCGGCCTCGGCGACAGCGCCTATCTCGCGCTGTTCCTGGCCGACGTGCTGGAGCCCTATGTCGACAACGTCCGCGAAGCCATCGAGTTCGCCGGCACCGAGCGCACCATCCGCCGGCTGTTGACGGTCAGGCCCGGCGATCTGGTGATCGCCATCACCTCGCCGCGCTACTCGCGCCGGACCATCGAGCATCTGCAGCTGTGCCGGGAGCGCGGGGCCAAGGCCATCGCGCTGACCGACGCGCCGGACAGTCCCATCGTGCCGCTGGCCGACGTCACCCTGCTGGCCGGGGCCGACCATGGCGTGCGCCACAGCTCCCCCACCGGGCTGATGGCGCTGATCGTGGCGCTGGGCACCGCGCTGTCGCGCTCCGGCCCGGACAGCGTCGGACAGGCCGCCGACGTCGCCGAACGCATCCTGCCCTACCTCCACGTCGTGCCGAAATCGAACCGCCCGACGGAGTGATCCGGGCCGATCAACCGGGGCCTCTCCCCTCCACGCGCCGAAGAAGTTGGAAAGCGATGACGATCTCCTATTGGAACGGGCGTTACCTGCCGCTGGACGAGGTCCATGTGTCGCCGCTGGACCGTGGTTTCCTGTTCGCCGACGGCCTCTATGAGGTGACCGCCGCCTACAATGGCCGCCTGTTCGAGCCGGAGGCCCACATTGCCCGCCTGCAACGCGGCATGGCGGAGCTGCGCATCGACTGCGCGCTGTCGGCCGGCGACTGGCTGGGCATCATGGAACGGCTGGCGGCGGAGTCCGGCATCGACGGCGACCTGACGGTCTATCTCCAGGTCACCCGCGGTGCCGCCGCGAGCCGCGGCCACGCCTTCCCGGCCGGCGTCACCCCGTCGGTGTTCGGCATGGCCAGCCCGCTGAAGCGCCCGCCGGCCGCATGGCGCGACCAGGGTGTTTCCGCCATCACCATCCCCGACATCCGCTGGGGCCGCTGCGACCTGAAGACGGTGGCGCTGCTGGGCAGCGTGCTGGCGCAGCAGGCGGCGACCGATGCCGGCGTGGTCGATGCGCTGCAACTGCGCGACGGTCTGGTGACCGAGGGGGCCGCCACCAACATCTTCGTGGTGAAGGACGGCGTCATCGCCACCCCGATCAACGACAACCGCATCCTCCAGGGCATCACCCGCATCGTCATCCTGCGGCTGGCCGCCGAGGCCGGCCTGCGGCTGGAGGAGCGCGACATCCCGGCGGCGGAACTCGACAGCGCCGACGAGATCTGGATCGCCAGCACCACCAAGGAAATCACCCCCGTCACCAGCCTGAACGGCAAGCCGGTCGGCAGCGGCGCGCCGGGCATGGTGTGGCGCCGCCTGTTCGCGCTGTTCGCCGAAAGGCTCGGGCGATGAGTGTGGCCGCTGCCGCGAAAGAGGTCTACACCGCGCCGGCCCTGCTGTCGGTCGAGGGGCTGAGCGTCGCCTTCGACGGCGAGCATGGCCCCGTGCGCGTTGTCGACGATGTCAGCTTCACCGTGGCGCCCGGCGAGACGGTCGCCATCGTCGGCGAATCCGGCAGCGGCAAATCGGTGACCTCGCTTTCGCTGATGCGGCTGGTCGATTATGCCGGCGGCCGCATCGTCGGTGGGCGCATCCGCTTCAAGGGCCGCGACGGGCGCGAGCGCGACCTCGCTATGCCGCCGGCGGAGTCGCTGACCGACATGCGCGGCAACGACATCGCCATGGTCTTCCAGGAGCCGATGACGTCGCTGAATCCGGTCTTCACCATCGGCGACCAGATCGCCGAGGCGGTGATGCTGCACCAGGGTCTCGACCGCAAGGCGGCGCGGGATGAGGCCCTGCGCATGCTGGAGAAGGTGCGCATCCCCGAACCGGCACGGCTGCTCGACCGCCACCCGCACCAGCTGTCGGGCGGCATGCGCCAGCGCGTGATGATCGCCATGGCGCTGTCCTGCAAACCGTCGCTGCTGATCGCCGACGAGCCGACCACGGCGCTCGACGTCACGATCCAGGCGCAGATCCTGCGGCTGATCCGCCTGTTGCAGGACGAGATGGGGATGGGCGTCATCTTCATCACCCATGACATGGGCGTGGTGGCGGAGGTGGCCGACCGTGTCGTCGTGATGTGGCGCGGCCGCAAGGTGGAGGAGGGCACGGTCGAGCGCATCTTCCGGGCGCCGCAGCACCCCTACACCAAGGCCCTGCTGTCCGCCGTGCCGAAGCTGGGCGCGCTCCGCGGCCAGGACCTGCCGGTCCGTTTCCCGCTGCTGGTGGTGGACGAGGCCAAGGTGGGCGCCGGGGGGGCGGAGGCCGCTCCTCCGGCCCCGCCGCCGGTGCAGGACACCGTGCGCACCGCCGACGCCCCGCTTCTGGAGGTGCGTGACCTCACCACCCGCTTCGACGTGCGCAAGGGCATCTTCGGCTCGCTCAAGGCCCGCGTCCATGCAGTGGAGAAGGTCAGCTTCGCCGTCCGTCCGGGCGAGACGCTGGCGCTGGTCGGCGAATCCGGCTGCGGCAAGTCCACCACCGGCCGCACCATCATGGGGCTGCAACACGCCACCTCCGGAACCATCCGCTTCGACGGCCTCGACACCGCAACCCTGGATTCCAACGGTCAGGCAAAGCTGAAGGAGAAGATCCAGTACATCTTCCAGGATCCCTTCGCCTCGCTGAACCCGCGCATGACCGTCGGCTTCAGCGTCGCCGAGCCGATGCTGGTCCATGACTATGCGCCCGCGTCCAAGCCGGGCCTGTCGCGTCGCCGTGCCATCGAGGAGCGGGTGGCGGAGCTGCTGACCCAGGTCGGCCTCAAGCCGGAGCATGCGCGCCGCTACCCGCACGAGTTCTCCGGCGGCCAGCGCCAGCGCATCTGCATCGCCCGCGCCATCGCCTGCGACCCCAAGCTGATCATCGCCGACGAGGCGGTGGCGGCGCTCGACGTGTCGATCCAGGCGCAGATCGTCAACCTGCTGATGGAACTCCAGGCCAAACGCGGCCTGTCCTACCTGTTCATCAGCCACGACATGGCGGTGGTGGAGCGGGTCAGCCACCGCGTCGCGGTGATGTATCTCGGCCAGATCGTCGAACTCGGCCCCCGCCGCGCCGTGTTCGAGAATCCGCAGCATCCCTACACCCGCCGCCTGATGGCGGCGGTGCCCATCGCCGATCCCAGCCGCCGCACCCGCGACCTGCGGCTGCTGACCGGCGAGATCCCGAGCCCCATCCGCAGCATCGGCGACGAGCCGCTGGTGCAGCCGCTGGTGCCGGTCGGCGACGACCATTTCGTCGCGCGCCACGCCGTGGGCGGCGATTTCTGAGTTTGCCGATTTCTGAACCAAAAAAGCAGGGAGCCTACACGTGAACCGCTTCGCCCTTCCGCTTCTCGCCGGCCTGCTCGCCGGCACCGCTCTCGCCGGTCCGGCCTTCGCCGCCAAGGATCTCGTTGTCGGTCTCCCCGACAACATCACCACGCTGGACCCGGCCGACATCAACGACACGCTGTCGCAGTCGGCCAGCCGCACCATGCTCCAGGGCCTGTTCGGCTTCGACAAGGACATGAAGCTGGTGCCGCTGCTGGCGGAAAGCTTCACCGTCAACGACACCGCCACCGAATACACCTACCGCCTGCGCAAGGGCGTCACCTTCCATGACGGCACGCCCTTCAACGCCCAGGCGGTGAAGACCAACTTCGACCGCCTCGCCAACCCGGCCAACCGGCTGAAGCGCCAGAGCCTGCTGGCGATGCTGGCCGAGACGGTGGTGGTCGACGACTACACGATCACGTTGAAGCTGGCGCAGCCCTTCGGCGCGCTGAACAACAACCTCGCCCATCCCGGCGCCATGATCCACAGCCCGAAGGCGCTGGAGACCTATGGCAAGGAGATCGGCCGCCATCCGGTCGGCACCGGCCCCTACAAGTTCGTCAGTTGGGAAGCGGACACCCTCAAGGTTGAGAAGAACGACAAGTATTGGAAGCCGGGCCTGCCGAAGATCGACCACGTCACGCTGAAGAGCGTGCCGGAGAACGGCAGCCGCATCGCCATGCTCCAGACCAACGAGGCGCAGTTCATCTATCCGCTGCCGCCCGAGATGGTGAAGATGGTCGAGGCCAACAATCAGCTTGAGCTGATCGACGCCCCGTCGATCATCGCCCGCTATGTGGCGATGAACACCATGAAGAAGCCGTTCAGCGACCCGCGCGTCCGTCAGGCGCTGAATTACGCCATCGACAAGAACGCCTACGCCAAGGTGGTCTATCGCGGCTATGCCGGCCCGCTGGATTCGGCGATCCCGTCCAAGCTGGGCTTCCACGTCGCCCAGCCGAACCAGTACACCTATGACCTCGCCAAGGCGAAGGCGCTGCTGGCCGAAGCCGGCTATCCGAACGGCTTCGAGGCCGAGATGTTCGGCCGCAACAGCACCAACTTCATCCGCGGCATGCAGTTCGTCCAGCAGCAGCTGTCGCAGATCGGCGTCAAGCTGACCGTCACCCCGCTGGAATCCGGTGTCGAAACCGCCCGCGTCTGGGGTGTCGAGAAGCCGGAGGATGCCACGGTGCAGATGCAGTATGGCGGCTGGTCGGCCTCGACCGGCGACGCCGACTGGGGCCTGCGCCCGCTGCTGTGGGGCAAGGGCTTCCCGCCGAAGTTCTTCAACGTCGCCTACTACAAGAACGACACGGTCGACGCCGCCATCGAGACCGGCATCGGCACCGCCGACACCGCCAAGCGCGCCGAGGCCTACCGTGTCGCCCAGGAGCAGATCTGGAAGGACGCGCCCTGGATCTTCCTCGGCGTCGAGAACCTGCTGGCCGGCAAGTCGAAGAAGCTGACCGGCTTCTACTACGTCGCCGACGGCGGCCTGCAGATGGAAGAGGCCGATCTGCAGTAACTTCTGACCTCCCTCTCCCGTCCCGGGAGAGGGAGGGGACCCGCGCCGAAGGCGTGGGGAGGGTGAGGGGCAGGGCAAGAGTCCCGAACCGCAGGCTTCGTGCCTCACCCCTCACCCTTCCCTCTCCCGGGGCTCTCAGCGGATCTTCGATCCGCCTGACGCCGTCAGCACAAACGACGTTTGTGCGAGAGGCGGGAGAAGGAGCTTTCCGTCCGCCCACCCAGGCCCTCCACCAGGACCTCTGCCCCATGCTGAAATATCTCGTCGGCCGTCTCGCCGGCATCCTGCCGGTTCTGCTGGTGATCTCCGTCTTCGTCTTCGGCTTCGTCCATCTGCTGCCGGGCGATCCGGCGCGGCTGGTCGCCGGGCCGGACGCCACCCAGCAGGACGTCGAACTGGTGCGCCAGGATCTCGGCCTCGACCAGCCGCTGTGGGTGCAGTACGGCCGCTTCCTAGGCAATGCGGTGCAGGGCGAGTTCGGGCGGTCGATGAAGTCCAAGCGGCCGGTGTCGCAGGAGATCGGCGAACGCTTCCTGCCCACGCTCTACCTCACCATCGTCGCCATGGTCTGGGCGACGCTGGCGGGCCTGCTGATCGGCGTCGCGTCGGCGACGAAGCGCGGGCGCTGGCAGGACCATGTCGGCATGATCGTCGCGGTGTCGGGCATCGCCTTCCCGTCCTTCTGGCTCGGGCTGCTGATGATCGACCTGTTCTCGGTCAAGCTCGGCTGGCTGCCGACCAGCGGATACGGCACCTGGCAGCATTACGTCATGCCGTCGCTGACTCTCGGCCTCGGCGTCGCCGCTGTCATGGCGCGCTTCACCCGCTCCGCCTTCATCGAGATCGCGCGCGAGGATTACGTCCGCACCGCGCGGGCCAAGGGCGTGCCGGCGCGGCTGGTGGTGTGGAAGCACACGCTGCGCAACGCGCTGATCCCGATCATCACCATGGTCGGCCTGCAGTTCGGCTTCCTGCTCGGCGGGTCCATCGTGGTCGAGACGGTGTTCTCCTGGCCAGGGCTGGGCCGGCTGCTGGTGGATAGCGTCAATTACCGCGACTATACCGTCATCCAGGCGGAGATCCTGCTGTTCTCGCTGGAGTTCATCATCATCAACCTGCTGGTCGATGTGCTGTACGCCTTCGCCAACCCCGAGATTCGCTACTCATGACCACGACAGACGCAACCGCCGTGGCTGTGAGCCACGAAGCCGTCCGCTCGCCGTTGCGCGAGTTCTGGCGCAAGTTCCGGCGCAACCGCACCGCCATGGCGGCAGGAGTCTGTCTGCTGGCGCTGGCGCTGACCGCGGCGGCGGCGCCGTGGATCGCCCCCTTCGATCCGGCGGCCTTCGATTACGACCGCATCCTGGAAGGCCCCTCGGCCGACCATTGGGCCGGCACCGACGCCTATGGCCGCGACATCTTCAGCCGCATCCTGTGGGGTGCCCGCATCTCGCTGTCGGTCGGGCTGCTGTCGGTGCTGCTGGGCGGGGTGGCCGGCGTGGCGCTGGGGCTGATCGCCGGCTTCCGCGGCGGCCTGATCGACAGCCTGATCATGCGCGTCTGCGACGTTCTGCTGGCCTTCCCCGGCATCCTGCTGGCCATCGGCATCGTCGCCATCCTCGGGCCGGGCATCGAGAACGTCATCTATGCGGTGGCGATCTTCAGCGTTCCCGTCTTCGCCCGCCTCGTGCGCGGCAGCACGCTGTCGCTGAAGCGCGCGGTCTATGTCGACGCCGCCCGCGCCATCGGTGTGCGCGACCGGCTGCTGATGGTCCGCCACATCCTGCCCGGCACGCTGCCCAGCGTGATCGTCTATGTCTCCATGCGCATCGGCACCTCGATCCTGACGGCGGCCAGCCTCAGCTTCATCGGCCTCGGCGCCCAGCCGCCCAGCCCGGAATGGGGGGCGATGCTGGCCGACGGGCGCAGCTACATCGGCGTTGCCAGCCATGTCACCTTCTATCCCGGCCTCGCCATCTTCCTGACGGTGCTGGCCTTCAACCTGCTCGGCGACGGACTGCGCGATGCCCTCGACCCCAAACTGCGCTGAGCCGGCAAAACGCGCGCGGGCCCTCGGGCTCGCCTGCGGCCGGCTGACGCCGGGGCCGCGCAACGCCATCACCGATGTGCCGGGCGTGCGCGTCGGCCATGTCACGCTCGATGAGGGCGCCATCCAGACCGGCGTCACCGCCATCCTGCCCCATGCCGGCAACCTCTACCGCGACAAGCCCGTCGCCGCCGCCGAAGTGCTGAACGGCTTCGGCAAGAGCGTCGGGCTGATGCAGGTGGAGGAGCTGGGCGCGCTGGAAACCCCGATCCTGCTGACCAACACCCTGTCGGTCGGCACCTGCGCCACCGCCCTGGTCCGCCACGCCATCGCCGCCAACCCCGACATCGGCCGCACCACCGCCACCGTCAACCCGCTGGTGATGGAGTGCAACGACGGCCCGCTGAACGACATCCAGGCGCTGGCGGTAACCGAAGCCCATGCCGCCGCCGCCCTGGCCGCCGCTCTCAACGAACCGGACGGGGCCGAAATCTCGGTCGGCTCGGTCGGCGCCGGGCGCGGCATGTCCTGCTTCGGCTTCAAGGGCGGCATCGGCACGTCCTCCCGCCGCCTCAAGCTGGACGGCAGGCGCCATCATCTGGGCGTGCTGGTGCTGGCGAATTTCGGCCGGCCAGGGGACCTTTGCCTGCCCGATGGCCGCCGCGTCGCCCCGCCGGCGCAGGACGATGCGCCCGAGAAAGGCTCCGTCATCGTCATCGCCGCCACCGACGTGCCGCTCGACCACCGCCAGCTGCGCCGGGTGATCCGCCGCGCCGGGGTCGGTCTTGCCCGCGTCGGCTCCTTCTGGGGCCACGGCAGCGGCGACATCGCGCTGGGCTTCACCACCGCCAACCGCATCGACCATGACGAGCGGGCCGACATCGTGGCCCTGCGCATGGTGAATGAACAGCGCATCGACAGGCTGTTCGAGGCGATGGCCGACGCGACCCAGGAAGCCGTCCTCGACGCTCTCGCCGCCGCCACGCCGGTGGTGGGCCGCGACGGCGCCACCCGGCCCTGCCTCTCCGACCTGCTGATTTCCGGGAGCATTCCGTGAAGATCTACATCTCCGCCGACATCGAAGGGGTGGCCGGCGTGGTCTCCCAGCAGCAGGTGACGCCGGGCAATGCCGAATACGAGCGCGCCCGACGCCTGATGACCGCCGAGGTCAACGCGGCCATCGATGGCGCGCTGGAGGGCGGAGCCAGCGAAATCCTGGTCAACGACAGCCATGGCCCGATGGTCAATCTGCTGCCGGAGGAGCTGCACCCGGCCGCCGAACTGATCCTGGGCCGGCCCAAGCCCATCGGCATGTTCGCCGGGCTGGAGCCGGACGCGGCGGGCGTCATGTGCGTCGGCTTCCACACCTCGGCCCGCCAGTACGGCATCCTCGCCCACACCACCAACAGCTTTGCCTTCGGCCGCGTCCGGGTGAACGGGCTGGAGCTGGGGGAGGCCGGCAATTACGGCGCCTATGCCGGCGAGATCGGCGTGCCGGTCATCCTGCTGAGCGGCGACGACCGCTTCGCCGCCGAGATGGCGCCGCTGTTCCCGGACGCCGAGCAGGTGGTGGTCAAGCAGGCGCTCGGCCAGCGCGCCGCCCGCTCCGTCGCGCCGTCGGTCGCCCGCGACCGCATCCGCGAGGCCGCAAGCCGCGCCGTCCGCCGCGCGGCGGGCATCCCGCCCTTCCGCATCCCGCCGCAGACCGACGGAGCGCCCTACCGGCTGGAGATCGAGATGAACAGCCCGGCGCTGGCCGATCTGGCGTCGCTGATCCCGGTGTCCGAGCGGCTCGATCCCGTCACCATCCGCCTGCCGGCCGCCAGCATGGCCGCCGCGCTCGGCTGGATCAACACCCTGTCCGCCATGTCGGCCACCCTGCGCTGAGACCCGCACCCATGACCCTTTCGCACCCGCAGCCCTTCGCCCTTGCCATCCATGGCGGCGCCGGCACCATCAAGCGCAGCGCCCTGACCCCGGTGCTGACCGAGGGCTACCACGCCGGCCTGCGCCGGGCGCTGGCCGCCGGGCACGAGGTGCTGGCCGACGGCGGCAGCGCGCTCGACGCCGTGACAGCCGCCGTGATGGCGCTGGAGGACGAGCCGCTGTTCAACGCCGGCCGCGGCGCCGTCTTCACTGCCGAGGGCGTGCAGGAGATGGACGCCGCCATCATGGACGGCCGCGACCGCGGAGCCGGCGCGGTGGCCGGGCTGTTCGGCCCGCGCAACCCCATCCTGGCCGCCCGCGCGGTGATGGAGCACAGCGAGCATGTCCTGATGATCGGCGAGGGCGCGCTGGATCTCTGCCGCCGCCAGGGTCTGGCGATGGAGGAGGCTCCCTATTTCTTCACCCAGCCGCGCTGGGACGCCCTCCAGGCCGAGTTGGAGCGCCGCCGTTCCGGCACGCCCGACGACGGTGACGACCAGCGCCGGCACGGCACGGTGGGCGCCGTCGCCCGCGACCGCGACGGCAACCTCGCCGCCGCCACCTCGACCGGCGGCATGACCGCCAAGGCCAAGGGCCGCGTCGGCGACAGCCCGGTGATCGGCGCCGGCACCTTCGCCGACAACATCACCTGCGCGGTTTCCGCCACCGGCCACGGCGAGCATTTCATCCGCCGCTGCGCCGCCCACGAGATCGACGCCCGCATGCGCTGGGCCGGCCAGACCCTGGAGCGTGCGGCCGGCGACGTGGTGGACGAGCTGGGCGTGATCGGCGGCTCCGGCGGCCTGATCGCCATCGACCGCGACGGCCGGGTGGCGCTGCCCTTCAACTGCTCCGGCATGTACCGCGGCGCCATCGGGCCGGAAGGGCTGCCGATGACCGCGATCCACCGCGAGGAATTCCGGATCGGCTGACCCCTCCGCCAAGAAGTCCCCTCTCCCCCCCGGGGAGAGGGTTAGGGTGAGGGGGACGCGCTGCGAGGATTCCCGAGCATCGCGCACTCCCGGCTCCCGCCAAAGCCACGCTGTGTATCCCCCTCACCCCGACCCTCTCCCCGGGGGGAGAGGGGGATCCTGTTTCCCCCGCTGGACAGGCGGGGGCCGCGATCCACGTTGCTGCTTCGTCAGTGCAACAGCCGGAACGGAGGATGGCGGCATGCGTGCGATGGTGATTTCGCGGTTCGGCGGTCCCGACGTGTTCGAGCGTCAGGACCGGCCGCGCCCGGTCGCGGGGCCGGGCGAACTGCTGGTGCGGGTGGTGGCGTCGGGCACCAACCCGGTGGACGCCAAGATCCGTCAGGCCGGAAGCTGGGCCGGCATCCCCTTCCCGGCGGTGCTCGGCTACGACGTGTCGGGCGTGGTCGAGGAGGTCGGCCCCGGCGTGACCGGCTTCAAGGCCGGCGACGAGGTGTTCTACACCCCGGAGATCTTCGGCAATCCCAACGGCAGCTATGCCGAATACACCGTCGCCGCCGCGTCCATCGTCGCCCACAAGCCGGCCGGCCTCAGCCATGTCGAGGCGGCGGGCATCCCGCTGGCCGGCGGCACGGCGTGGGAGGCCATCGTGCGGCGTCTGGCGGTGCGGCCGGGCGAGACGGTGCTGATCCATGGCGGTGCCGGCGGCGTCGGCAGCTTCGCCATCCAGTTCGCCAAGGCGGCCGGCGCCCGCGTGCTCGCCACCGCCAGCAAGGCCAACCACGAGGCGATGCGCGATCTCGGCGCCGACGTGACGCTCGACTATCGGGACACCGACGTGGCGGACCAGATCCTGCGCGAGGCGGGCGGGGCGGGGGTGGACGCGTCCTTCGACACCGCCGGCGGCAATGTGCCGCTGAGCACACAGGTCACCCGTCCCTTCGGCCGCATCGCCACCATCCTGCCGCCGACCGGCGACCTGAACGCGCTCTATGTGAAGAACCAGACCCTCTACGGCACCTTCCTGACCCGCGAGGGTGCGCGCCTGCGCGAGATGGCGCCGCTGTTCGTGCGCGGGCAGGCCAGGGTGATCGTCGATGCCGTCCTGCCGCTGGAAGAGGTCGGCAAGGCGCACGAACGGCTCGATTCCGGCCACGGCCGCGGTAAGATCGTCCTGCAAGTGGGCGCCTGACGCGAGGTCGGGCCGGGCTTTCGAAGGACGGTCGCGGTGTATATCTGGCTTATCGGGCTGCACGTCACGGCGGTGACGCTCTGGATCCTGGGGATGTCCGCCGCCGCCATCCTGATCAGCGCGCTCGACCCCGCGACCGCCGCCGAGGAGGGACCGGCCCGCCTGCTGCGCGCCATGGCCCGCTGGGAGCGCCGCGTGACCTCCCCGGCGATGGGGCTGGCGTGGCTGCTGGGCATCACGCTGGTGGTGGTCGGCGGCTGGGGCTTCGAGCCGTGGCTGGTGGCGAAGGTCATCATCGTCCTCGTCCTGTCCGCCCTGCACGGCAAGCTCGCCGCCGGGCTGCGCCGGCTGGGCGACGCGGCGTCCGGGCCGGATGCGCGGCCGGTGTCGCCGCTGCTGCGCTTCTCCCCGCTGGCGGTGATCGCCGGGGCCATCGCCATCGTGACGCTGGTGGTGGTGAAGCCCTACTGAACACGGTATGGTGTTGGGACCGGGAGGGGCCGGCCCGTTCGACCCCACGCCCGGCCGGTTCGGTTCCAGCGCGAAAGGATCCGCCATGGCCGTCGCCAAGACCACGATCTGCCTCTGGTTCGACAAGGACGCCGAGTCCGCCGCCCGCTTCTACGCCGCGACCTTCCCCGACAGCGCGGTGACCGCCGTCCACCGCGCCCCCGCCGACTACCCGTCCGGCAAGGCGGGCGACGTGCTGACGGTCGAGTTCACCGTCGCCGGTCTCCCCTGCCTCGGCCTGAACGGCGGCCCGGCCTTCACCCACAGCGAGGCCTTCTCGTTCCAGATCGCCACCGACGACCAGGAGGAGACCGACCGCTATTGGACCGCCATCACCGGCAACGGCGGCCAGGAGAGCGCCTGCGGCTGGTGCAAGGACCGCTGGGGCATCTCCTGGCAGATCACGCCCCGCGTGCTGACCGATGCGCTGGCGGCGGGCGGGGAAGAGGCCAAGCGGGCATTCGAGGCGATGATGGGGATGACGAAGATCGACCTGGCGGCGATTGAGGCGGCGCGAAGGGGAGAGTTGGAATGATCTTCGTCAAGGTCGCGACGTAAGAAAGAGAGTGTTCGAAGAATATTTTTCCATCGAACACTCTATAAGTGCAGCGCAGCAGTGTTATTGCTCTTGCTGCGATCTGTTAATGAGCATCGTGTTGTGCTTGTGGCTATTCTGCATAGTCTTGCCCGTATGATTCGTTCCAAATTCCTGTGGTTGCAAAGGTAACCACATTGTTTACAGCCTCTTGAAGACGGGCGCTAGGATACTTTTTGTGTGCCACAAGTAATTCATTAGCGTACTGCTGAGAGACTGCTTTGGCGCCTTCGACACCAAAGAATCTCAATATGACAGAAATATGCCCTTCAGCCAGTGTCACGATGGGATAAGTATCGGTTGCATCTGCAATACGATTCAACTCGCGCAAAGCATCAATTGCCTCCTTAAGTAAAGGCTCTGCTCCATCCCAACCGGATGACATGGAAGCAATAATCATCAATTGCTGAGCATATGCGTGTTCGATCTGGGCGGAATTATATGCTTCCCGGGCAGATCTTAACTTCTCCAATGCCTCATTATGCTTGCCGAAGTCACGTAGTGCCAAGCCATACTGAAGCCAGTATAGTCCATCTACATGAAATTTAGTTTCGAACGCCCTGTAAACAGAACGGACTTTTTCTTCATCATTGCGCATTATCTCTTTGATAAAGCGATGATTTATAATAGACTTAAATACAACGCCGTCAGATTTTCCTACGTTCTTGATTACTGGGGTTTCATAGTCTGAAAACGCCTCCAGAACGGCGATAAGGCAGTCTCGGATCATCGTCGTTGGAACTACTTTCTCGAATAGTTCACGGACATACACAGGGTGTCGGGCCGAATATTTTCTGGCGCTCGTGACAATGATCCCTTCTGTCTCGCGTGTCATAATATTTACATCTTCAACAATTCCGAGATTGGATAGAGCTGATCCCACTATATGGGAACTCAATGTTGATCTATGAATGCTTGCAAGCCCAACAATAACAAGGAATTTTTGATGTCGATCATCTCCGACCTTTTTAAAATCATTATCAATAATCCGTGTAAAGCCGAGGCCAGTTGTGGCCTCCATCAATCCAATTAGTAACTGCCGATCAGCTTTATTGTAAATTTCAGCGATACGCTTTTCAGTCGGCATTGGCTGCAGGCGTGTCCACGGTCCAAATTTTTCCAATTTACTTAAAATCTGCGTGGCATCTGATCTCCGAATTTTCCCAACTGAAAAAATTCGGGAGATGAAAGGCTCGATGATAACCTTTACTCGTCTGTTCCATATATTAAGCCTTTCAGAAGCAACAATGCATATATTTTTTGTTTGATTGCTTGCAAGAAGTTCAGCCACTTCATGATGCATTGCTTCAATCTTGTCAATAAATAAGTAAAATTTTGAATGATTGATCTGCTCCAGAGCCACAATAACTTCTTTGAGATCGTTAACCGTCTCTCTTAGAAAATACACTGGTGTGTTCGAAAATTTGCTAACGTGAAGCGCAGCAATCATCAGCGCAGTACTTTTTCCTGAGCCTGCGGGGCCTACCAAAGCTACGCATTTCTTAGCTTTGTATCCATTCTCAACGATCTCGGAGAATTCTTTAACAAAAGAAAGATCAGCGGGAACGCCATCAAGAATATCTGCCCAGTGTGGTTTGTATCCCTTGTAAAACTCACGAATTGCACCAAGGGTGCTATGTGAATCAGAGCGTGGAAGGGTATCGCTACTTACAAGTGTGACGCTATTAAGCGCACGCTTTTGCACGTCAGTAAGTGCTCTATGGATACTCCGAAGTTCTGGGCGCCGTGCGGTGGCAAGTTCCCATCCAGTAGGGCGTTGAGGCATTTCACGGTCAAGCCATAAAGCGAAGTCTTTAAGTGTACCTGACACATGAACAAGATTTAAGCTGCTAAGATGGTGCTTATCGATCTCGCTTGCGGACGGAGTTATTACGTATCCTTCAATAGGATCTCTTCTTAGAGTTGAACGCATTTCCGCGAGTGCATGTTGGAAAAGAGGTTCGTTTAGCTTGCTGCCAATAAATAGAAACACGTAGTTACTGTGATTTTGCCCCAACTCACGATACCATATAGGAAGGCGATTTGAGCCCTCGCCATATTCTTGTGGAGAGAATATAAAGCCATCTTCTGGACGGTCAGCCGAACCGTTTAGTTTGACCAATTGAACTGTCCTAAAGATCGGATCAACCTCTTCTAGCGGAGAATTTCGCATTAATACATCTACATTTTGGGTCTTAGCTCTACGCAGAGCTGTTTCCGTGCAGTCATCGATATTAAGGGTGAATATGCGTAGCCAAGGGAATGATGCAATTATTTCAAGTGCGTGTGAAGGATGGGTATTTGTTAGCCGATTCCGAAAGAATGTATGGAGTCGCGCGGAGTTTGCAGCGTTTACAGCGGAATACACAGTGCTAAGAGCTTCTCCGTTGTAGTTCCAACCCATTAATTCAGCGAGTTCTTTGGCAAGGCCATCGCCCAACGGCATTTCGTTATTATCTGAATCTTTCGATTCCGCAGATGCTCCAGCACCGAGAAGAAGCATAAGCCGTCCACTCTGATAGGCACTCTTTATTCCAGGCAGCAAAGTGTCCTCCCATCTTTGGAGCAAGTGAGCTTACCGGGAGTATATCCATCCTTTGTGGCTTTCGCCACAATGTGCTTGTCAGGAGGTGAAAAGCTCCTATTGGATCGACATTTATCTGCGACGCCGATTTCTCATTTATGCATTTTTGAAGGCTTTTCCCAAAAGCAATATGTAATAATAATTTTGACCATTAAACGGATGTATAATAAATTATCAGCGGATTTGACGCAGTGCAATTTCGCTTCGTTTGTTTAGCAAAAAGGTTGCGCAATAGTGCGCTTTCACTGCAAATACTCATACAAGGGCGCCTATTAGCCCCCTCACCCCGCCCCCACATCGTCCCGAATGCACGCCACCGAATGCCCCGGCGCCACCTCGCGCAGCGCCCGGGCTTCCGGCTCGGCACAAGCGGGCAGCGCGAACGGGCACCGCGTCCGAAAGACGCAGCCGGACGGCGGGTTCATCGGGCTCGGCACGTCGCCGTCAAGCAGCATGCGGTTCTTCGGCGCGTCGGGGTCCGGGTCGGGGGCGGCGGACAGCAGGGCCATGGTGTAGGGGTGGCGCGGGCGCTCGTAGAGGCTGTCGCTCGGCGCGATCTCCATCAGGCGGCCGAGATACATCACCGCCACCCGGTCGCTGATGTAGCGCACCACCGCCAGATCATGGGCGATGAACAGCACCGCCAGCCCCAGCTCGCGCTGCAGGTCGCCCAGAAGGTTCACCACCTGCGCCTGCACCGAGACGTCGAGCGCCGACACCGGCTCGTCGGCGACGATGAAGTCGGGTTCCACCGCCAGCGCGCGGGCGATGCCGATGCGCTGGCGCTGGCCGCCGGAGAATTCGTGCGGGAAACGGTCCATGGCGTCGGCACTCAGGCCGACCTTCTCCAGCAGGGCCGCCACGCGGTCGCGGCGGTCGGCGCGGGTGCCGATGCCGTGGATCGTCAGGGCCTCGCCGATCACCTCGCGCACGCGCTGGCGCGGGTCGAGGCTGGCATAGGGGTCCTGGAAGACGATCTGCATGCGGCGGCGCTGCGCCCGCATCTCCGCCGTGCCCAGGCCGGTAATCTCCTGCCCGTTGAAGCGGATGGAGCCGCCGGTCGGCTCGATCAGCCGCAGGATGCTGCGTCCGGCGGTGGTCTTGCCCGACCCGGATTCGCCGACCAGCCCCAGCACCTCGCCGCGGTTCAGGTCGAAGGACAGGTCGTCCACCGCCTTCACCCAGCCGACCGGCCGTTGCAGCAGCCCGCCGCGCACCGCAAAGCGCTTCTCCAGATTGCGGACGCTCAGCAGGGGCTGTTCGGTAACGGTATCGATGCTCATTGCACGTCTCTCCAGCGGCGGCAGCGGGCGGAATGATCGGGGCTGACCGGCTCCAGAACGGGTTCGGCGGCGAGGCAGGCCGGTTCGGCCAGCGCGCAGCGCGGGGCGAAGGTGCAGCCCGCCGGGCGGTTCACCGGGCTGGGCACGCTGCCGGGGATGGCGTAGAGCCGGCCGCCGTCGCCACGGCGCTGGCCCAGATGCGGCATGCAGGCCAACAGCCCGCGGGTGTAGGGGTGCCTGGGCGATTTCAGCAGGGAGCGGACATCGCCTTCCTCGACGATGCGGCCGGAATACATCACCACCACCCGGTGCGCCACTTCGGCCACTACGCCCAGATTGTGGGTGATGAACAGGATCGAGGTGCCGGTCTCCTCCTGAAGCCGCCGCATCAGGTCGAGGATCTGCGCCTGGATGGTCACGTCGAGCGCCGTGGTCGGCTCGTCGGCGATCAGCAGGGTGGGGCGGCAGGCCAGCGCCATGGCGATCATCACGCGCTGGCGCATGCCTCCCGACATCTGGTGCGGATACTCGTCCAGCCGCCGCTCCGCCGCCGGGATGCCGACCTTCTTCAGCATGGCGAGCGCCTCGGCCCGCGCCGCCCGGCGGTCGAGGCCCTGGTGGTAGCGCAGCGCCTCGCCGATCTGGTCGCCGACGGTGTAGACCGGGTTCAGCGAGGTCATCGGCTCCTGGAAGATCATGCCGATCTCGTTGCCGCGCACGCTGCGCATCGCGCGCTCGCTGAGGCGGGCGAGGTCGCGCACCTGCCCGTCGCGGCCGCGGAACAGGATCTCGCCGCCGGCGATGATGCCCGGCGGCGTCGGGATCAGCCGCATCGCCGACAGGCTGGTCACCGACTTGCCGCTGCCGGATTCGCCGACGACGGCCAGCGTCTCGTTGCGGCGCACGGCGAAGGACACGCCGTCCACCGCCTTCGACACGCCGGGATCGGCGGTGAAGTGGGTTTGCAGGTTGCGGATGTCGAGCGTGAGGTCAGCGTCCATGACGGGATCCCGTAACTTGGGCTATCGAGACAGGCCGGCGGGTGTGGATCAGCGGGTGCAGCCGCGCGCCGGCACCGGCCAGTCGCCGACGACTTCGCCGTTGCGGGTGATCGCCATGCGGTCGTGCAGGTTGGTCACCACGCAGACATGGTTGGGCAGGATCATCACGCGGTCGCCGATCTGCGGCTTCGCCTCGCTCCGGCTGAGGTCGACCACGGCATGCTCCTCGTTGACGCGGACGATCACCGCGTCGGGGTAGTCGAGGATCAGGCCGTATCCTTCGCCCACCGACGGGGCGACGCGGTCGCTCGACAGCGTCTTGCTGCCGCAATCCAGCACGGCGCGGTCGGATGTGGGACGGCTGACCACGGTGGCGTGGACATGCACGGCGCACTCGTCCAGCGTCGCCACCCCGGCGCCGACGGTGGCGCGGTCGTGGTAGATGTAGGTGCCGACGCGCAGCTCGGTCACGCCCGGAAGCTCGTGGGTGTCCCAGCAGCCGGGGGTGCCGCCGACCGACACCGTCTCCACCGCGATGCCGGCGCCGTCGAGCAGGGCGCGCGTCTCGGTGACGAAGGGCACGGTGCGGGGACCGCGCGGGTAGGTCATCAGGCCGCGGAAGCGGGTCAAGCCATTGCCGGCGGCGCGGCGGGCCAGCGTCAGCACCTCGTCCGGGGTCTGCACGCCGCAGCGGCCGTCGCCGCTGTCGAACTCCACCAGAATGCCGATCTCAACGCCGGCCTCGGCCGCGGCGGCGGCCACGGTGTCGAGCGCGACGGCGTTGTCCAGCGCCACCGTCAGCCTGGTCTTGCCGGCCAGCTCGGCCAGTGGCGACACCTTGGCGGCGCCGACGATGGGGTAGGTCAGCAGGATGTCGGCGCAGCCGGCCTCGGCCATCACCGTCGCTTCGCTGATCTTCTGGCAGGTGATGCCGACGGCGCCCAGCTCGATCTGGCGCAGGGCGAATTGGGGAAGCTTGTGGGTCTTGATGTGCGGGCGCAGCGCCAACCCGTGCCGGTCGCAATAGGCCTGCATCTTGGTCAGGTTATGCTCGACCCGGTCGAGGTCGATGACGGGGACGGGGGTGTCGAGATCGTCGACGCGCATGGGACCGCTCCGGAACACGAATTCGGGGAATGGGCCGATCCCGGCGGCGGAGCCACGGGATCGGCCGTGTACGCACGATGTTACGCCGTCGGCAGGACGGCGATGCAGTCGATTTCGACCTGGATGTTGTTCAGCTGGCAGCCGATGGTGGTGCGGGCCGGCGGCTCGGTCGGGAAGAACTCCGAATAGAGCGCGTTGTATTCCTGGAAGCGGCCGAGGTCGCTGAGGTAGCTGTTGACCTTCACCACATGGGCGAGGTCGGTGCCGGCGGCCTTCAGGATGATCTCCAGGTTGCGCAGGGTCTGGCGCACCTCGCCGGCGAAATCCTCGGGCAGCGCGCCGGTCTCCGGATGGTGCGGCCCCTGGCCCGACACATAGACGAAGCCGTTCGCGACGATGGCGTGGCTGTACTGGCCGGCGGGCTTCGCACCCTTTTCGGCGAAGATCGGCTTGCGGTTGGTCATTCGGTCCTCACAGGTTTGAAAGATCAGGCGCGGGCCAGGGCCTTGCCAGGACGCGCGCCGGTGTGCCCGCCGTCCCGCAGGACGAACTGACCGGCGACGAGCACGTCGGTGATGCCGTGGGGCGGGCGCGTCGGGTCCTGGAAGGTCGCGCAGTCCGCCACGTCGGCGGTGAACAGGGTCAGGTCGGCCACCATGCCCGGCCGGACCAGCCCGCGGTCGGACAGGCCGAAGCGTTGGGCCGGGACGGCGGTCATGTGGCGCACGGCATCCTCCAGCCCCAGCCCGCCCTCTCCCCGGATCGCGCGGGCGAGATAGCGCGGGAAGCTGCCGAAGGCGCGGGGGTGCGGCTTGCCGGTCTCGCGCGGCAACCCGTCGGAGCCCAGCATGTGCAGCGGGTGCGACAGCGCGGTGTCCAGATCGGCCTCGGCCAGCTGGAACATGACGATGTTGGTGCGGCCGCGGTCGGCGCGGATCAGCCGGACCAGCGTGTCGAACGGAGCCTCTTTCGCTGCCCCGGCGATCTCGGTCAGCGACAGCCCTTCCAAGTCGCGCAGCTCGTCGGCCGAAACGCCGCCGATGCGGACATTCTCCCAGCCGATCAGGCGGATCTTGGATTCCCAGCCGGCATCATTCGGCGCCTCGCCATCCTCCACCGCGCGGCGCAGCGCCGCCAGCCCGTCGGCGTCGGCCATGCGCGCCAGCAGCGCCTCGACCCCGCCGGCCAGCGCCGAGGGCGGAAGCAGTTGCAGGATGGTGCTGGAGCCGGCGGGGTAGGGGTACATGTCGAAGCTGACGTCGGTGCCGCCCTTGCGGGCGATCTCCAGCCGCTCCACCGCCCGCGGCAGGCTGCCCCAATAGGGCTTCCCGGCGGCTTGCAGGTGGGAGAGCAGGCCGCTCGCCCCGCCGGCCTTCAGCAGGTCGAGGAACTCGTCCACCGAGGCGATCAGCCCGCCCTCGTAGGAGCGGACATGGGCGGTCAGCAGCGCGCCATGCTCCGCCACCACCTCGGCCAGCCGCACCAGCTCGGCGCGGTCGGCCCAGGCGCTGGGCGGATAGACGAGGCCGAGCGACAGGCCATGCGCGCCCTGACGAAGCTGGTCCGCCAGCAGGGTTGCCATCGCCTCGCGCTCTTGCGCCGTGGCGGCGCGGTTCTGCCAGCCCATGACTGCGAGGCGCAGGGCCGCGTGCCCGACCAGCGAGACGAGGTTGATGGCGGTGCCGCGTCCGTCGAGTGCCGCGCGGTAGCCGGCGAAGTCGGAGAAGGTCTCCTGATCCGATACCGTACCCAGCAGGTTGCCGAAATGCTCGCGCAAGGGGGCGCCGCTGTCGGGGCTCTGAGGGTAGAGCCCGAAGGAGCAGTTGCCGACCACCACGGTGGTGACGCCCTGCGCCACCTTCTCCGGCCGGCCGGGCTGGCGCAGCTGGATCAAATCGTCGTGGCAATGGGCGTCGATGAAGCCGGGGGCGAGGAAGCGCCCCCGCGCCTCCAGCGGCTCGGCGTCCGGCGCGTCCAGCATCGGGCCGATTGCGGCGATGCGTCCGCGCTCCACCAGCACGTCGGCGGAAAACCAGGGGGCGCCGGTGCCGTCGATGACGCGGGCGCCCTTGATGAGAAGAGTATCGGTCATCTCACTTGGCCTTCTGGAGCCGGGGATCGAGCGCGTCGCGCAGCCCGTCGCCGACGATCTGGAGCGACAGCACGGTCAGGACGATGGCGCAGCCGGGGAACAGGATCAGCCAGTCGGCCTGCTGGAAATACTGCTGGGCGCTGGCGATCATGTTGCCCCAGGTCGGCGTGGTCGGCGGCACGCCGACGCCGAGGAAGGACAGCGCCGCCTCCGTCAGGATGGCGTAGGCGAAGATGAAGGTGGCCTGCACCAGGATCGGCGACATCAGGTTGGGCAGGATGTGCAGGAAGACGATGCGCGGGGTGGAGGCGCCGAGCGCGGTCGCCGCCTCGATGAAGGGCATCTCCCGCACCACGAGGCAGGCGGCGCGCACCACGCGGGCGACGCGCGGGGTGTAGACGATGCCGAGCGCCAGCACGACGTTGTAGAGCGACGGCCCCAGCGCCGCCATGAAGGCGATGGCGAGCAGGATGTCGGGGAAGGCCATCAGCGCGTCGGTCAGCCGCATCAGCAGCCCGTCGAGCGGCCGGATATAGCCGGCGGCCAGCCCCAGCAGCGTGCCGAGCAGTGTCGCCACCACCACCACCAGCAGCCCGACCAGCAGCGACAGCCGGGCGCCCAGCATCACGCGGGACAGCACGTCGCGGCCATACTCGTCGGTGCCGAACCAGTGGGCTGCGGACGGCGGCTTCAGCCGGCCGAGGATGTCCATCTTCATCGGGTTGAACGGGGTGATCCACGGCGCCAGCAGCGCCACCGCCAGGATCGCCAGCATGATCAGGAAGGACAGCACCACCAGCCGGCGGCGGAACAGCTGGCGCAGCAGCAGGGCGGCCGGCGACCGGCTGTTCCCGGCCTTGGCGGAGGAGGGAAGGGGGACGCTGCCGTGACCGGCGGGGACGCTTGCCATGGAAACCCTCCCTCTCAATAACGGACCCGCGGATCGACCACGGCATAGAGCAGGTCGACCGTCAGGTTGATCAGCACATAGATGGCGGACACCACCAGCAGGGCGCCCTGGATCACCGGATAGTCGCGGCGCAGCACGGCCGAGACGATCAGGTTGCCGACGCCGGGCAGGCCGAACACGGTTTCCGTCACGATGGCGCCGGCGATCATCACCGCGGTGGTCAGGCCGATCACCGTCAGGATCGGGATCATGGCGTTGCGCAGCGCATGCTTCAGCACGACGACCAGCGGCGGCAGCCCCTTGGCCCGCGCGGTGCGGACGTAGTCGTGGCTCATCACGTCCAGCATGCTGGTGCGGGTGAAGCGCAGGATCAGCGCCGAATTGGGAATGCCGAGCGCAATGGCCGGCAGAACCAGATGGCGCATGCGCTCCAGCAGGTCGGCATCGGGCGGGCCGTAGCCGGCGACCGGGAACCAGGCATGGTCGACCGCCAGATACTTGATCAGCGTCAGCCCGATCCAGAAGCTGGGGATGCTGGCCGCCAGCATGGCGAGCCCGACCGCGGTCTGGTCGACCAGTCCGCCGCGCTTGGCCGCCGACAGGATGCCGACCGGCACGCCGATCAGCATGGCGATCCCCACCGACATCATGGTCAGCAGCCCGGTCAACTCCGACCGTTCGGCCAGCGCCTGCGCCACCGGACGGTTCAGGAAGATGGACTCGCCGAGGTCGAAGCGGACGATCTGCCCGAGATAGAGCAGGAACTGTGTCAGCAGCGGCTCGTCGAGCCCGAGCCGGCCGCGCAGCGCCGCGATGTCCTCCGGCGTGGCGGAGGAGCCCAGCATGACGGCGGCGGGATCGCCCGGCACGACGCGGGCGATCAGGAAGACCACCATGGCGACGAGCAGCATGACGACCATCATGCCGGCGAACCGGCGGACGATGTAAACGAGCATGGTTGCGGTCCCGGACCGTAGCAGGAAGTATCGCCTGAGCGGAGTCCCCTCTCCCCCCCGGGGAGAGGGTTAGGGTGAGGGGGACGCGCGTCGTGAATTTACAAGAATTGCGACGCTCTGATCGTTCCCCGATCCACGCTGTGCATCCCCCTCACCCCGACCCTCTCCCCGGGGGGGAGAGGGGGATGGCTGGGAAAGTGGTTTATCCCGCCCCTCAGCCCTTCAGGTCGGTGTTCCAGAAGAACGGCCAGGGCGTCGGGGTGTAGCCGGTCAGCTTGTCGCTGCTGGCGGCGAGGTTGTAGAACTCGCCGACCTTGATGCTCGGCACCTCGCTGTAGAACAGCGTTTGCAACGCCACCCACTTCGTCTTGCGCGCCGCCGGGTCCATCTCGCGGTTGAAGGCGGCCAGCGCCTCCTTCTTGGCCGGGCTGTCCCACCAGCCGGGATAGCTGGGGTTCAGCACGGTGATCAGCGAGGGTTCCGGCACGAAGGTGTGGTAGGTGAAGAAGGCATCCCACCCCTTGTCGTCGCCGCGCCGCTGCAGCAGCGTCGCCCAGTCCAGCACCTGCAGATCGACCTTGAAGCCGGCGAGTTCGAGCTGGGCCTGGGCCACCATGCTCATCTTGTACAGGAACTCGTACTGCACCGAGGTCATGATGCGGATCGGCTCGCCCTTGTAGCCGGCGGCCTTCAGCAGCTCCGCCGCCTTGCCGGCCGCATGGTCGCTGTAGGGCTTGGCGCTGGCCGCATCGTAATAGGGCGTGCCCTGGGCGTAGATCGACCCCTCCGCCTGGACGAATTCGGGATCGCCGAAGCCCGCCAGCAGCATGTCGTTCGGCTCCAGCGCCGCCAGGACCGCCTGGCGCATCTTCGGGTTCGCCATCACGCCGGTCTTGGTGTTCATGATCATCAGCGGGAAGCCGAACGGCTTGACGATCACGGGCTTGACGCCGGCCGCACCCTTGATGCGCGGCAGGGTTTCCGCCGGCAGGCTGTCGGCGAACTGGTACTGGCCGGCCAGAACGCCCGACACGCGGGTGGCGGCGTTCGGCACCGGGACGAAGCGGACCTCGCCGATGTTGGCCTTGCGGCTGCCGGCATAGCCGCTGGGCGTGCCGGCGGGCGAGGCGTAGGCGTCGTGGCGCACCAGCCGGATATACTGGTCGGGCTTGTGCTCCAGCAGCTTGTAGGGGCCGGTGCCGACCAGCGACTTCAAGGCACCCGGCCCGTCGATCACCGATTTCGGCACGATGGCGGCGGCGCCGTTGTTCATCGCCAGCAGCGCCGTCAGCGGCGCGAAGGGCTCCTTCAGCGCGATGACGACGGCGTCCGCACCCTTGGCGGCGATGCTCTCCACCAGCGGGGCGACGGTCTTGCCGCGCGGCGAGGCCTTGGTCCAATGGTCCAGCGAGGCGACCACGTCGTCGGCCGTGACGGTGCTGCCGTCATGGAAGGTGACGCCGCTGCGCAGCGGGATGGTGTAGGTCTTGCCGTCCGCCGACACCTGCGGCAGGGCCGACGCCACCAGCGGAGCCAGCTTCCAGTCGCCGTCGAAGGTGAACAGCGTCTCGAACATGTGCTGGGTGATGATGCTGACGAGGTCGGACGTGGTGCCGACCGGGTCCAGCGTCGGCGGCTCGCCGATGGTGGCGACCGTGACGACCGATGCGCCGCCCTGCTGGGCCTGCGCAGGGGTGGTCCAGCTTCCGAGAATTCCAGAGGAAAGTCCGCCTGCGGCCAGCGTCGTGCCGAGGGCGGTGTTGAACAGACGTCGCGTGATCCCTGTCATTTCCGTCTCCCGAACCGTTTGTCCGAAATATCGGACGTCGGTCTTGTATTCCAGACAAGCGAACGGTATATCGGACAAAGACCGCTGGCAAGCCGAAAATCCGCGTGGTAATCGGTTGTGGGACGACCAAGGAGCGTGGATCAGATGACGGGCGACGGTGTGGCGGAGAAGCAGGCAGAGAAGCAGTCGGCGGAAAAACCGACGGGCCGCGCCCGCGGCATCGACCGTGTCATCGCGCTGATGGAACATCTGCACGACCGGCGCGCTCCCACCCGCATCGCCGATATCGCCCGCGACACCGGCACCCCGCGCTCGACCATGTACGAGCTGGTCAACACGCTGGTGGAGGCGCGCTGGCTGGAACTGCGCGACGGCGACGGCACCGTCTATTTCGGGCCGGCGATGCATTACTACGGCAGCGATTACCTCGACAGCGTCGACCTGATCCGCAAGGCGCGGGTGGAGGTCGCCCACATCGCCGAGACGGTGGGGGAAACCGCGCAGTTCTGCACGCTGGAAGGCGACAAGTATCTGGTCGTGCTGAACGAGCCGGGCCGGCGCATGTTCCGCATCAGCTCCGAGATCGGCATCAAGGTGCCGATCCCCTGGACGGCGTCCGGCCGGCTGCTGGTCGATCACCTGGATGCCGAGGAAATCCGGCGCTTCATCCCGTCCGAGGACTTCACCCTGCCCGACGGCCGCCGCATCGCCGAGGACGAGTTCCTGGAGGACATGCGCCGCGCCCGCACCCAGGGCTATGTCCGCACCACGGCGCTGGTCGACCGCTTCACCACCTGCCTTGCCGCCCCGGTCCGCGATCCGTCCGGCCGCTGCATCGCCACCATCTGCTTCGTCGTTCCCGCCGACACGACGGAGGAGGCGCAGCAGATGATGATCGACACGCTGAAGGCCAGCGCGGAGCGTCTGTCGCCCGGACGCTGATACCGGTGCGGATTGGGCGCTGGGCCGTTGTCATTTGACGACCGCGCACCACATGTTTTAAATGGGGCCAGGAAACGTGCAGTAATAGCGCTGCGAAAGCCCCATAATCCCCGATAGAGCGCTGCGAAATATAAAGCTGCATTAACAACTGGCCACATCGCCGTCTTTCGCAGCGCTATGCTGCAATGCGAAAGAACCAGTACAGCAATGTGATGTCTCCTCTTTTGCGCATGCGGGATCGTGTCAATATCTTCCTCAACAGGCCGCGACACCGGCCGCCGGAATTCAAAACCCGATACCGAAGGAAGACCGCCATGACCCCGTATGATGTCGAATCCGCCAAGTTCGCCGCCAAGTTCGCCATTGCCCGCATCGTTGTCGGCGCCATCCTGTTCGCCGCCGTCGCCGCGGTCGCCCACATGAACCCGAACGCCATCCTGGCTGCCGACGAAGCCCGTGCCGCCGTCGCTTTGGAAATGGTCAAGACCATGCCGGTGACCGTCGCCGACGCCGCCCGTTGAGCGTATCGCGGCTTCCAAGTAATCGAAGTATAGCTTAAGCTGCGCCATATAAAAGATTCAGCACAAAACGGGAACATCTTGCTATGATCAAAGCAAGCATGCCGCGCCGGCTTGTTTGGACGAGTTGGGCGGTTCACCGTTGTGAGGTTCTTCCATGGCGTTCAAACGTGTCAGCCAGACGACGTTGCCTCCCCGACGCTGGGCGTTGAAGGGGTATTATGGCGAGGGCAAGTCCACCTTCATCCTGGCTATGCAGCAGCCCACGCTGATGATCGACGCCGACGGGCGCCGGCATGAGCTGAAGGGGGACGAGCTGTATGAGTTGAGCGAGGAGGCCGCCGATCACCGCTCCGTCGAGCGCATCCAGGATCTGCTGGACGCCAACGTGCCCGGATCGGACATCCGGACCATTGCCATCGACAGCGTGACCTCGCTGATCGGCGTGTCGATTGCCCGTGCCATGCTCGACAATGCCGCCGACCGCAACAGGAACAAGAATCAGGCCTGGGTCGACAAGGCCGAGAAGATGCGCCTTCTGCAGGACGCGGTGACCGCCCATGGCAGCCACGTCCTGTGGATCTGGCACCTTGAGGACGCGCAGCTCAACGGCAAGGCCCAGATCCGCGAAACCCTGCCGGAGACCGAGCGCGAGCGGCTCTACCGCTCGCTCAACGCCTCCCTGCGCATCGTGCGCGAGGATGGCCGCCGCGGCGTTCTGGTCGAGTGGTCGCGCGAGGGACCATCGGGCATGATCGTCTGGGACGACGAGGGGTACTGGAAGGGCGTGCCGGAGCGGATCGAGGCCGCGATTTACAGCCAAGACGGCGGAGCCCGGCCGACGCCCTCTGCGACCTCGACGGCCGATTCAACTCCGTCCAGGCCCGCCGGCTCCGGTTGGGAGGGGGGTGCTGAAGAGGCGTCGGACGGCGTTCTGACTTTCTACAGCCCGGCGGAGGCGCTGGCCTGGGGTGTGGACCAGGGCGCCTTTCCGAGCGCCGAGGCGGCGCAGTCGGCCTACGACAGGCTCAAGGCGGACTGCAAGCCGCGCAATGCACGGGAGATGTATGCGGCCTGGATCGATTTCGTTCAGCAGCCCCAGCGCCGTCGGGCGTAACCTTGCGGGCTCCCCCCTGTTTGCTGAGGTTCCCGGCTGACAAGGAGGAGCCCCATGTCCCGCACCACCGACCCCGCAAACGGTCAACCCGCAACTGACCGCCAGTCCGGTCAGGCCCAGGTGCCGAAACCGCCCTCCCGTGCGGAGGTCGAAGAGATCAGCCGCTCGCAGGAGTATCTGACCGACGACTGGACCGGGGACGGCGGCACCAAGCCCCCGGGCGACAGGCAGGGCGACCGCAAGGACGGCTGAGTCCGCCGTTCTGTTCACAGCATTTCCAATCGACCGAACGGGCTGGAAGCCGGAGGATTCCGACGGCTCCCGGCCCGTTCGTCTGTCCGCATAACGCCATCGGAATCCGAACGGCTTACATCCTCCGCCCTCAGGCTTAAGCTGTCTGGGATGTGGACGAATCCGGGAACTTGTCATCCGCGCTCCTGTCGAAGGAAGTCCCCCTTCCTGAGCCGGAGAGACTGGGATGCGCAACCTCCTCACCCCTCTGCTGCTTGCAGCCGCCCTGCTTCCCGCCGCAGCGGCTGCGCAGACTGTCGGTGCCGGCGATGCAGCCAGCGGCGACGCCGTTTGCCGGCCGGGCGACAGGGGCTGCGCGCGGTTCGTCGGCGACGAGAAGGGCGGCGTGCCGAAACGGAGCGGTGCCAAGCAGCCGGTTATGATCGGCGCCTCGGTCTTCATGTTGACCCCGTGGCAGGCCGAACGGGAGCGCCGCTGCCTCGCGCTCGCCGGCTGGGCCGAGGCGCGGGGGGAAGGGGCCGACGCCATGGCGGCCGTCATGTGGGTGGTCGCCAACCGCGCCGCCTCGGCCGATCAGCCGTCGCTGCCCTGCCGCGTCGTCGTCGCCACCGGCCAGTTCGAACCCTTCACGGCGGAGCCCGTCGAGCCCGCCAACCGGAGGAAGGCCAAGTCGGTCAGGGCAAAGGGCAAGCAGGCGGCCCGGCAGGCGAAGGCCGAACAGGCAAAGCTCGCCGCCGACCCCCGTGTCGAAACCCGGCGCATCCAGGCGGAGATTCGCCGTCAGGCCGCGGTGATCCGGGCTGGCGGCATGCCGTCCTGGCCGAAGCCGCGCCTCGCCCCCGACCAGGAGGCGTTGCGCACCGCGCGCGGGTTGGCCTGGAACCTGAACGACGACGACATGCCCGATCCGACCGCCCGTGCCTCGATGTTCTACAGCCCGCCGGCACAGGCCGCGCTGCGCCGCCAGAAGCCGGACTGGGCGGAGGCGCGGCTGATGACCACCTCCATCGGCGGCCATTCCTTCTACCGCGCGCCGACCCCGCCCGAAGAGCGCACCATCGCCACCCTGGTGGCGGAGATCGCGGAGTAAAGTGCGGGGATGGGCGACATCCGGCGGAAACGGCCGGGAGGGTGACCGGGCAGGTCCGGTTATGTCATCTGAACCTGTCAAGTACCGGACCATGCGAGCCAGCCCCAATTCGTGGGCCCGATTTCTGTATTTTTCATCATGCGGAAAGGCCGGCGTGGAATTGCTGTAGATCAATCGCTCTCGTCTGTCGACCTCCTAGGCTGTCTCCGTTCAATGACATCAAAGGGAGAGAAACGATGAAGGCTATCGATCTGATGACGCCGCGGGTCATCACCATCGGTCCGGACGCGACCGTCGCCGAAGCCGCCCGGACGATGCTGGAGAACCACATCAGCGGCCTGCCGGTGGTCGATGCGGCCGGCAAGGTGGTCGGGATCATCAGCGAAGGCGACCTGCTGCGCCGGGTGGAGCTGGGGACGGAGCGCCACCGCTCCTGGTGGCTCGGGCTGGTGTCCGGCGGCACCCTGCCGGCGGAGGATTTCATCAAGTCCCACGCCCGCAAGGTCGCCGATGTGATGACCACCCATGTCACCACGGTGGACGAGAGCGCCTCGCCGGAAGAGGTGGTGCGGATGATGGAGACGCGGCGGATCAAGCGCGTGCCGGTGGTCAGCCGGGGCGCCCTGGTCGGCATCATCAGCCGCGCCAACCTGCTGCGTGCGTTGGCCAGCGTCTCGCCGGAAACGCCGGCCGCCGCATCGGACGACCGCGATCTGAAGGAGCGGGTGACCGCCGCCGTCAAGGAGCTGTCCTGGGACTCCCGCTCGCACGACGCCATCGTCGTCCGCAATGGCGTCGTCCAGCTCTGGGGCTTCGTCAGCAGCGGTTCGCAGCGGGATGCGCTGCGCGTCGCGGCGGAGCGTGTCCCCGGCGTGAAGGCGGTGGAGAACAACATCCAGGTCGTCGACCCCGCCGAGAGCGGTGCCTGGGGCCTTTGACGTAAAGGGCGTGTCGGGGAAGACGCGCGGTCAGATCTTCCCCGGCCGCCGCGCTCCGACCAGATGGGTGGCCTGCGCGCCATACTCATAGACCGCCTCCTGCACCGCCCGGGCCGACAGGGTGTCGGGGGCGGTGCTGGGAAGCGGCATCTCCGCCTCCGGCAGCGCGCCGGTGATGTGCTCGGCCAGACAGCGTCCGAGCACCGTGCCGGGAGCGATGCCGCGGCCGTTGTAACCGCTGAAACCGATGACGTTGCGGTCCAGCCGGTGGAAGCGGGGCAAATTGTCCTTGGTCATGCCGATCTGGCCGTACCATTCGGATTCGAACCGCACCGGACCCAGCTGCGGGAACAGGGCGGCCAGCGAGCGCTGCGCCCAGGCGCGATGGACCGCCGTTCCGGTCCCGCGCAACGCGCCGACGCTGCCGAACACCAGCCGGCCACGGCGGTCGAAGCGGTAGGAACTCAGCACCGACCTGGTGTCCCACACCCCCTGGCGTTCCGGCAGGATGGCCTTCCGCATGGCATCGGACAGCGGTTCCGTCGCCAGATTGAAATAGGGCAGGTGGACCTGCTCGGTGCGCAGCCGCACCCAGGGGCCGATGCTGTAGGCGTCGGTGGCGACCACCACCCAGTCGGCGGTGACCGATCCGTCCGGCGTCTTCACCTCCCACTTGCCCCCGGTCTGGTTTGCCGACCGGACCGGGCTGCCGGTGAAGATGCGCGCCCCCGCCGCGATGGCCGCCGCCGCCAGCCCGCGGGCATAGGCCAGCGGCTGGATGGTGCCGGCGCGCAGGTCCAGCAGCGAGCCGGTATAGGCCGTGGTGCCGACCTTCTCCGCCGTCTCCCTCGCGTCCAGCAGGCGCACGGGTGCGCCGCGCTTCTGCCAGATGTCCGCGCGCTGTTCCAGCTCGCGCAGGCCCGCCGGACCGACGCCGCAATGGAGCGTGCCGCTGCGCTCGTCCTCGCAGGCGATGCCGTGCCTGGTGATCAGGTCGAAGACGGCGCGCGGCGCGTTGCCCAGCAGCTCGATCAGCCGCTCGCCATAGACCGGCCCCAGGGTGCTGACCAGCTGGTCCGGCATCACCCACATGCCGGCATTGACCAGCCCGACATTGCGCCCGGCCCCGCCGAAGCCGATCTCCACCGCCTCGACCACCACCGCGCTGACGCCGCGCTCGGCCAGATGCAGCGCCGCCGACAGGCCGGTGTAGCCGGCGCCGACGATCACCACGTCGGCCTGGACGCTGCCGGTCAGCGGGGCGGTCGGCGGTGCCGCCGGCGCGGTGCGTTCCCAAAGCCCATGCGACCGCGGATCGTTCAGCATCCCCCGATGTCCTTTTCGCGTCTGTTCTGTGCGCCGGTCATTCCCGGTGCGCAAGATTGACTTGCGGACCTCCTTCGACAAAATGATCTTTGCTCAACCAGTCATTCCGTCCTGGAATGAAATCCGCCCAGCCCCCACTACAGACACCCCGATGCAGAGCCCGCGCCGCTTCCTTCCCTCCCTGGCTCTCCTGTCCGCCTTCGAGGCCGCGGCCCGCACCGGCAGCATCACCGCGGCGGCCAAGGAACTGTCCCTGACCCAGAGCGCCGTCAGCCGCCAGATCAAGGCTTTGGAGGATCTGCTGGAGGTCGAGCTGTTCCACCGCGAACGGCAGACCATCCGGCTGACCGCCGGCGGCGAGTATTACGTGCGGGAGGTGCGCGACGCCCTGCGCCGCATCAGCACCGCATCGCTGAACCTGCGCGCCAACCCCTATGGCGGCACGCTCAGCATCGCCATCCTGCCGACCTTCGGCACACGCTGGCTGGCGCCGCGCCTGCCGGACTTCCTGGCCGGCAATCCCGGCATCACCATCAATCTGGTGACGCGGATGGCGCCCTTCGATTTCCGCCTGGACCCGGTGGACGCCGCGATCCATTTCGGCCGGCCGGAATGGCCGGGCGGGGAGATGGCGCTGCTGCGCCGGGAGACGGTCATCCCGGCCTGCAGCCCGAGCCTGCGCGACCGCTTCGAGTTCCGCCAGCCGGCCGACCTGCGCCTCGCCCCGCTTTTGCACCTGACCAGCCGTCCCGATGCCTGGGAACGCTGGCTGACCCGGCACGGCACGCCGGCCGACGGCGTGCACGGCATGCTGTTCGACCAGTTCGCCACCGCCTCGCAGGCCGCCATCGCCGGGCTGGGCGTGGCGCTGCTTCCCCTGTTCCTGATCGAGGAGGAATTGCGGTCGGGCCAGCTGGTGCCGGCGCTCGACCTGCCGATGGAAAGCGAACACGCCTATTACGTCGTCTGGCCGTCGGAGCGGGCAAGCTACCCGCCGCTCGCCGCCTTCCGCGGCTGGATCCTGGCGGAGACGGCGGACTGCCGCACCCCGGCAGGTCATGAGCTTTCCTCATGAAGTCGGGAAAAACAATCGCAATCCATCCCGCCGCTTCGTTGCTATATCAGCAGCATGTGAAGGACCGCAGAGGTCCGGCCAGCCAATGCGAGCGAGATTTGGAATGAGCGTCCAGACAATTACCAGCCCCGATGCGATCCGCACCCTGTTCTCGACCGCCATGTCGGAGATGTATCGGACGGAGGTGCCGGCCTATCAGACGCTCGTCGAGCTGGTGGAGGAGGTGAACGCGGCATTGCTGGCCGCCGATCCGGCGGAGCGCCATCGCCTGGACACCGCCGGCGGCCTCTACCGCATCTCGGAGGAGCGCCACGGCGCCATCCGCCTCGGCACTGCGCGGGAGCTGTCCACCATGCGCCGCCTGTTCGCGGTGATGGGCATGCGGCCGGTCGGCTATTACGACCTGTCGGAGGCCGGCGTCCCCGTCCATTCCACCGCCTTCCGCCCGGTGGACGGGGAGGCGCTGAGCCGCAACCCGTTCCGCGTCTTCACCTCCCTGCTCCGGCTCGACCTGATCGCCGACGAAGGCTTGCGGCAGGAGGCGGAAACGGTGCTGGCCGCCCGCAGCATCTTCACCCCCGGCTGCCTTGCCCTGATCGAGAAGGCCGAGGCCGATGGCGGGCTGACCGATGAGGATGCCGGGCGCTTCGTCGCCGAGGCGCTGGAGACCTTCCGCTGGCACAGCCGGGCCAATGTGCCGCTGGATTTGTATAACCGCCTGCACGACGCCCACCGGCTGATCGCCGACGTGGTGTCCTTCAAGGGGCCGCACATCAACCACCTGACGCCGCGCACGCTCGACATCGATGCGGTCCAGCGGCTGATGCCGAAAAAGGGCATTGCGCCGAAGGCGGTGGTGGAAGGCCCGCCGACCCGCCGCTGCCCGATCCTGCTGCGCCAGACCTCATTCAAGGCGCTGAGCGAACCGGTCGATTTCCAGGATGGAGAGGGCTGGCGGTCCGGCGTCCACACCGCCCGCTTCGGCGAGATCGAGCAGCGCGGCATCGCCCTGACCCCGAAGGGCCGGGCGCTCTACGACACGCTGCTGCAGGATTCCCGCCGCCTCGTCGCCCCGGCGGCCGACGGCTCCAACGCCGCGCAGTACATGGCGGCCCTCCAGGAGGTGTTCGCCCCCTTCCCCGACAGCTGGGACGGGATTCGCCGCGAGGGGCTCGGCTATTTCAGCTATTCCCTGACCGACGCCGGGCGCCGCAACCCGCCGGCGCCGGGCGCCGATCTGGAGGCCCTGATCGAGAGCGGCGCCGTCCGTTTCGATCCCGTCGTCTACGAGGATTTCCTGCCGGTCAGCGCCGCCGGCATCTTCCAGTCCAATTTGGGCGACGAGGCGCAGCAGGACTTCGCCGCCAGCCCGAACCAGCAGCGCTTCGAAGCCGATCTGGGTGCCGCGGTGCTGAATCCGTTCGACCTCTATGCGGAGATCGAACGCGCCTCCATCGCCGCCTGCCTCGCGGCGAAGTGAGTCAAGCCTGTATGGCGGCGGGACGGAAGGCGCCCGCCGCCAGCCAGTCTTCGAAGGCCGCCGGCGCCAGAGGCCGGGAAATCAGATAGCCCTGGCCGAAGTCGCAGCCGTGCAGGCGCAGCCAGTCATAGGCATCGGCCGTCTCCACCCCTTCGGCGATGACCAGATATCCCAGGTCATGGGCAAGGTCGATGGTCGAGCGGACCATGATCTGGTCGCTGCGCTCGTCGGCGATGGAACGGATGAAGCGCTGGTCGATCTTCACCGCCGTCGCCGGGATGTCCTTCAGATAGGACAGGGCGCTCTGGCCCGTGCCGAAATCGTCGATCTCGACCTCGATGCCCAGGCGGCGCAGGCTTCGCAGCTGGCGGTCGACCTCCGCCCGGTCGGTCATCAGGGCGCTTTCCGTCACCTCGAAATCGATCCAGTCCGCCTGCACGTCGTGGCGCGCCAGCAGGGCTTCGACCCGGTCGGTGAAGTCGCCGCTGCCGAGATCCAGCATCGAGATGTTGATCGACACCGGCAGGGCGATGCCGCGCTGGCGCCAATGCGCCACCTGCGTCAGGACGGCGCCGATCACCCATTCGGTCAGTGGGCGCACCAGCGCCGTGCGTTCGGCCAGCGGCACGAACTCGGCGGGCGAGATCGGCCCCAGCTCCGGATGGGTCCAGCGCAGCAGCGCCTCCGCCCCAACGCAGCGGTCGGTGCGCAGGTCGACCTTCGGCTGATAGGCCATGTGCAGCTGGCCTTCCCCGCCCATCGCCTCGGTCAGGCTGCGTAGCAACAGGAAGGCGCGGTGGGCGGCGCGGTCCTGCTCCGCGTCATAGGCGCACCAGGGCTTCTGCGTTTCCAGCGACTGGTGGGCGGCGCTGGTGGCGGCCCGCAGCAGTTCCACGCTTTCCGCACTGCCTTCCACCGGTCCATCCGCCGCGATGGCCGACCGATGCACGAAGCCGATGCCGGACGAGGTGGCGATCGGCACGCCCTGATACTGGAAGGGGCTGCGGACCGCCGCGGCGATGCGGTCGAGCGCGGCAACCGGATCGCTGTCGCCGGGCAGGATGTCGGGCAGCATGAAGGCGAAGCGGGCCGGCGACAGATGGTAGAGCCGCGTTTGATCCGGCAGGCAGGCGGCGATGCGGCGGGCACAATCGACCTCGAACGCGTCGGCGCAGACCTGCCCCAGCACCCGGGTCAGTTCGGCATATTGCTGGGACGCCGCGGTGTCGATCACCACCGCAATTCCGGGAACCGAGTCCGGGTCGCCCGCCAGGGCATCGGCGTCGGCCAGGAAGCGGAAGCGGTTCGACAGCGAGGTGACCGGATGCAGATAGCCGACGGCGCGCCGCGCCTCGATATGCGCCATCGTCATCGCCGACAGGTCGCGCAGCGCCTCCTCCTCCTCCGGCGTCAATGCCGGGCGCGGCTGGTCGTCGATCACGCAGATGGTGCCGAGTGCCAGCCCGTCGGCGGTGCGCAGCGGGGCGCCGGCATAGAAACGGATGTTGGGATCGCCGGTCACCAGCGGATTGTCGGCGAAGCGTTCGTCCTGCCGGGCGTCGCCGACCACGAGCAGGGCCTCGGAGTCCAGCGCATGGGCGCAAAAGGCATGTTCGCGCGGGGTTTCCTGCACCGGAAGACCGACCCGCGACTTGAACCACTGGCGGTCGCGGTCGACCAGCGAGATCAGCGCCACAGGCACCTTCAGCAGCTTGGCGGCCAGCCGCGTGATCTGGTCGAAGGCGGCCTCCGCCGGCGTGTCGAGCAGCTCGTACCGCTGGAGCGTTGCCAGCCGATCCTCTTCGCGGGCCGGGATCGGTGGCAGGGGCTTCGCCGTCGCGGGCGTCATCTCGGTCTTCATCCTGTTCCCGGCACTGTCGTCTTCAAGCAATTCCAGCACCGATCCTGCCGCCTAGCCTGCCAAAGCGCCAATGAGAATGGTGCAATGCGGCATGGACTCAATCATCGATCCCCAAGCCCGCTTCCCATCGCCCTAGCGCCGCTCGATCGCCGCCAGCGCCGTTACGGTCAGTTGTGCCAGGACCATGCGGTCCACCATGCCGAAACTGCGCGGCGCCGTGTCGATCAGGCAGACGGAACCGAGCGCCAGCCCCTGCCGGTTGATGATCGGCGCGCCGGCATAGAAGCGGATGTAAGGCTCGCCCAGCACCAGCGGGTTGTCCTGGAAGCGCGGATCGCGGGCGGCGTCCTCCACGACCATGGGCAGGCTCTGGCGGATGGTGAAGTCGCAGAAGGCGACGTCGCGCGGGGTTTCCTGGACGGCCAAGCCGCGGCGCGCCTTGAACCATTGCCGGTCGGCGTCCAGCAACGACATCAGCGCGATGGGGACGCGGAAATGGTCGCAGGCCCAGGACACCAGATCGTCGAAGGCGGGCTCCGGCTCGCTGTCCAGCAGCCCGGTGCGGCGCAGCGCCTCCAGCCTCGCCGCCTCGTCGTCGACCGGGACGGCGACGCGGCCGATGGTCTGCGGGGCGGCGCCACTCGCGATGGTCTCCTTCAGAAGCGTCATGGGCTCGGCTCCGCGGTCGTGTTGGAAGGGCTGGCAGCCCGACGTTGGCGCAATTCTGTTAAAAAACAAATAATTCGTCGGACCGGTAAATATGATGATTGCCGTAACTTGTGCTTCGGTTCTTTCTTTATACGCATGGGGCGGAAATTGGATCTGTTGGCTTCCATATTATTTCGGAAGGCATAGTCATATCTGGTGTTGCGATGGTCCGATGAATCGGCGATTCCCTGTCTCCAAGGAATTCCGCGCCGCCCGGCTTCGACCATCCACCTGTGGCATGGCTGTTCTGCGGATGCTTCCGCCGGCTTTCTGTCAGGCCCGTGCAACGATCGGGTGGTTGCGGTGTTTCGCGCTGGGGAGCGGGGACGCTTCCTTACGACAGGGAGCGGGGACGCTCCCGCGCGACAACGACCGGGCCCTTGCTGATCGCCCGGCATTTCGGTCAGGAGCGTCATACCATGCCGGACGACCAGCATCGCAGGGACGTCGTCGATCTCACCGGACAGGAGGCGGACGGCCAGGCCGGGCGCAGCGAGCGCGGGCAGCAGGCAGCGGGCGAGGATCGCAAGAAGCCGGGCTTCGTCCGCCGTCACCCGATTGCGATCCTCGCCGGGCTGGTGGCGGTCACCCTGCTGGGGGTGGCCGGCTACATCTACTGGCAGCGCAACATCCATCCCTATGAGTCGACCGACGACGCCTTCATCGACACCCGCCAGTTCCCGGTCGCGGCGAAGGTGGGCGGCTATGTGACGGAGGTGGCGGTCGGCGACAACCGGCATGTCAATGCCGGCGACCTGCTGTTCCGCATCGACACGCGAGACTACCAGACGGCGCTGGATCAGGCCCAGGCGCAGATCGATTCCGCCCAGGCGGCGATCACCGGCTACGATGCCCAGATCGACGCCCAGCGTGCCCAGATCGAGCAGGCCAAGGCGGAGGTCTCGCAGGCCGAGGCCGCCGTCGGCTTCGCCAAGGAGGATGCGGCGCGCTACCGCGACCTGCAGTCCCGTGGCGCGGGAACGGTGCAGCAGGCCCAGCAGTCCACCGCCAACCTGCAGGAACAGCAGGGCAAGCTGACCAGCGCCAACGCCGCGGTGATCGCCGCCGAACGGCAGGTCGGGGCGCTCCAGGCCCAGCGGACCAGCGCCGTGGCCGATCTGGCGCGGGCGAAGGCGCAGCTGGCCCAGGCCCAGCTGAACCTGTCCTACACCGCCGTCACCGCCGCACAGCCCGGCCGGGTGGTGCAGCTGAGCGGGGCGGTCGGCCAGTACGCCCAGGCCGGCCAGAGCCTCGCCATCTTCGTGCCCGACGATATCTGGGTCACCGCCAACTTCAAGGAAACCCAGATCACCGACATGCGGCCAGGCCAGCCGGTGGACATCAAGATCGACGCCTATCCCGGCCGCAAGGTCACCGGCCATGTCGACAGCGTGCAGCCGGGCTCCGGCACAGCCTTTTCCCTGCTGCCGGCCGAGAACGCCACCGGCAACTATGTGAAGGTGGTGCAGCGCGTGCCGGTGAAGATCGTCGTCGACCAGTGGCCGGACGGCGTCTCCATCGGCCCCGGCATGTCAGTGGTACCGCGGGTGACGGTGCGATGAGCGCCACCGCGGAAGGTGCCGGCGGCTTCGATGCCTCGCAGAGCGCCGCCGGCGGCCGCAACCCGTGGCTGATCGCCGTGGTGGTCTCCATCGCCACCTTCATGGAAGTGCTGGACACCACCATCGCCAACGTCGCCTTGCGCTACATCTCCGGCACGCTGGCGGTCAGCGCCGACGAGGCGTCCTGGGTCGTCACCTCCTACCTCGTGGCGAACGCCATCGTGCTGACGGCCAGCAGCTTCATCGCCAAGCGCTATGGCCGCAAGCGCTTCTACCTGGCCTGCCTTGGGCTGTTCACCGTCAGCTCGCTGGCCTGTGGTTTCGCCTGGAATCTGGAATCGCTTCTGCTGTTCCGGGTGCTGCAGGGCTTTGCCGGCGGCGGCATGGTGCCGATTTCGCAGTCGATTTTGGCCGACAGCTTTCCGCCGGCCAAGCGCGGGCAGGCCTTCGCCATCTTCGGCATTGCCGTGGTGGTGGCGCCGGTGGTCGGGCCGACGCTGGGCGGCTGGCTCTCTGACAACCTGTCCTGGCACTGGTGCTTCCTGATCAACGGGCCGGTCGGGGTGATGGCCTTCGCGCTGGTCAGCTTTCTGGTGCAGGAGCCGAAATCCGCCATCGAGGAACGCCGGCGGCTGAAGCGCCAGGGCATCCGCATGGACGTGATCGGCTTCCTGCTGGTGGCGACCTTCCTGGGCTCGCTGGAGGTGGTGCTCGATCGCGGCCAGACCGACGACTGGTTCGCGTCGGGCTTCATCATCACCTTCGCTGTGATCTGTGTCGCGTCCTTCTGCCTGATGATCCCGTGGGAGATGACGCGGGAGAACCCGATCCTCGACCTGCGGATGGTGGCCACGCGGCAGTTCGGCTCCTGCTTCCTGGTGATGCTGGCGACCGGCGCCATCCTGATCGCGACGACGCAGTTCCTGCCGGAGCTTCTCCAGCAATATTACGGCTTCACCGCCACCTGGGCCGGACTTGCCCTGTCGCCCGGCGGCATGGTGACCATGGTGATGATGCTGGTCGTCGGAAGGCTGGCCGGGCGCATCCAGCCGAAATATCTGATCGCCACCGGCGCCACCATCGTGGCGCTGGCGATGTGGGATTTGACGCGGCTGAACCCGGACTCCACCTTCTGGTTCTTCGCCTGGTCGCGCATCTATATCGGCATCGGCCTGCCGCTGATCTTCATCCCGATCACCACGGCCTCCTACGACGGCATCCCGCGCGACAAGACCGATCAGGCGTCGGCCCTCATCAACGTCGCGCGCAATGTCGGCGGCTCCATCGGCGTGTCGATCGCCCAGAATGTGCTGGCCTTCCGCGAGCAGTTCCACCATAGCCGGCTGGTCGAGCATATCGTGCCGTCCAACCCGGCCTATCAGCGGACCGTGGAGCAGGCGACCAATTACTTCTCCATGGCCGGCGGCGAGGCCGGCGCGAGGGAGCGGGCGATGGCCTACATCGGCCAGCAGGTGCAGATGCAGACCGCCTACTGGTCCTACATCGACGTGTTCTTCGGGCTGATGCTGATTTCCGCTTCGGCGGTGCCGCTCGCCCTGATCCTGCGCAACGTGAAGCGCTGACCGGCGGATGCCCTGCAAGAAGCTCTCATTCCCTCATGCTTCGTGATAGACAGCGCCGGTTCCCGCCCGCGACCGGCTGAGATGTACGACCATGAAGCGCCCGACGATTTCCGACCTCGCCAAGGCGGCGGGCGTCAGCGTCGCCACCATCGACCGGCTGCTGAACGGCCGGCACCCCGTGCGGGAGGAGACCGCCCGCCGCATCTTCGAGGCGGCGACCGGGATCGGCTTCCACGGCGCCAACGCCATCCGCCAGCGCACCCTGGCCCAGCAGCCCGACTATCATCTCGGCTTCATCCTTCAAAAGGAGCGCCACGCCTTCTATCAGGAGTTCGCGGCACGGATCGAGGAGGTGGTGCGCAGCCATCCCGACCGGCGGCTGCGCGCCACTATCCGCTTCGTCCAGTCGACGTCCCCGGCCGAACTCGCCGAGCTGATCCGCGGCATGAAGGGGAAGGTGAGGGCGGTCGCGGTGACCGGCATCGACCATCACGACGCCACCGCCGCGGTGGCCGAACTGAAGACCGCCGGCATCCCGACCTTCTCGCTGCTGTCCGACTTCGCCCAGGGGGTGCGGGAAAGCTACATCGGCACCAACAACCTGAAGGTCGGCCGCACCGCGGCGTGGCTGATGTCGAAGCTCGCCCGGCGGCCGGGGCGCATCGCCGTCTTCATCGGCGCCTTCCGCTATCATGGCCATGCCCTGCGCGAGACCGGGTTCCGCAGCTATTTCCGCGAGTTCGCACCCGAGTTCACCCTGATGGACAGCATCGTCAACGTCGAGACGCGCCAGCTGACCTACGAGGCGACGCTCGGCCTGCTGGACCGGCACGACGACGTGGTCGGCATCTATGTCGCGGGCGGCGGCATGGAGGGCGCCATCGCCGCATTGCGCGAGCTTCGCCGGCCGGACGAAGTGACCTGCATCGTCCACGAACTGACGCCGGAATCGAGGCAGGCGCTGCTCGACCGCCATGTCTCGGTGGTGATGGCGACGCCGCTGCCGGCGCTCTGCACCGACCTGATCGAGATGATGGTCCATAGCATCGAACACGGCATGGCGGAAAATCCCGGCCAGCGCTTCCTTCCCGCCCAGCTGTGGACGCCCGAAAGCCTTTAGGGGAGAGCCTTCCGACGCCATGATGGAAAACCATCATGGCGTGCTGCAAATTCTCTCATGTTTGACGGCGATCCGGCCGGCTGGCGCGTTGACCGAACGATGCGCGATGGTGAATGCTTCCCCTGCCAATCAAGAGCAGAAACGGCCGGGAGGAAGCGCGATGACGGATTCGGACCCCTAGCCATTCCGGCGGCCCGGCAAAGGGCAACCCCCCAACAACCGAAAACCGCAATCGACCTCGGTGACCCGCCCGGGCGCGGCGCGCAGGACTGCGCGCGTGCCCCCGCTCGCCCACCGCACGACATGAGGCATTAAAACAATGACCGTCAGACTTGGCATCATCGGCACCGGCGCCATCGGCCGCGACCATGCCCGCCGCATCGAGCAGGTGCTGGCCGGCGGCAAGATCGTCGCCCTGACCGACGTCAACCGCGGGTCGGCCGAGGCGGTGCGCGCCGACATCGCCCCCGATGCCGAGATCTTTGAGACCGGCGAGGAGCTGATCGCCTCGCCGCTGGTCGATGCGGTTCTGGTCACCTCCTGGGGCGCCAGCCACGAGCAGTATGTGCTGGCCGCCATCGCCGCCGGGAAGCCCTGCTTCTGCGAAAAGCCGCTCGCCACCACCGCCGACGGCGCCAAGCGCATCGTCGATGCCGAGGTGGCGCACGGCAAGCGTCTGGTCCAGGTCGGCTTCATGCGCCGCTACGATGCCGGCTACATCGCGCTGAAGGAGGCGGTGACCAGCCGCACCGGCGCGCCGATCATGGTCCACGCCGCCCACCGCAACCCGACGGTGCCCCAGCATTACGTCACGCCGATGGCGATCCACGACACGCTGATCCACGAGATCGACGTGTTCCGCTGGCTGCTGGACGACGATTACGTTTCCGCCCGCGTGATCTTCCCGCGCCGCGCCGCCCGCAGCCACGGCAAGCTGCGCGACCCGCAGGTCGTGCTGCTGGAGACGGCGAAGGGCGTCGTCATCGACGTCGAGATCTTCGTGAACTGCCACTATGGCTACGACATCCAGTGCGAGGTGGTGGGCGAGGACGGCATCGCCCGCCTGCCGGAACCGATGGCAGTGCAGATGCGCCTGAACGCCAGCCTGCAGAACCCGATCCTGACCGACTGGAAGGATCGTTTCATCGCCTCCTACGACGTGGAGCTTCAGGACTTCCTGAAGGCCGCCGCCCGGGGCACCGCCACCGGCCCGACCTGCTGGGACGGCTATGTCGCCGCCATCACCTCGGATGCCTGCGTCACCGCGCAGGACCGCGAGGGCGAGGCCGTCGCCATCGCGCTGCCCGACCGTCCGGCGCTCTACGGCTGAAAGCCGCCTGTCCGGCGACACGGTTCCGCCGGTCCGCATCCATTGCCATCTGCCATCGCCAGTCCGACGACCGGATTACAGCGGAGCATGACCCATGCCAACTCAACGCGGTCAAACCGAGCGCGCACTCGACGTCATTTCCATCGGCCGGTCCTCCGTCGACCTCTATGGCGAACAGGTCGGCGGCCGGCTGGAGGACATGCAGAGCTTCGCCAAATATGTCGGCGGCTGCCCCACCAACATCGCGGTCGGGACATCGCGCCTCGGCCTGCGCTCCGCCCTGCTGACCCGCGTCGGCGATGAGCATATGGGGCGTTTCATCCGCGAACAGCTGATCCGCGAAGGCGTCGACACCGGCTGCGTCATCACCGACCCGGAACGGCTGACGGCCCTGGTCATCCTGGGCATCCGCGATCACAAGACCTTCCCGCTGATCTTCTACCGCGAGAATTGCGCCGACATGGCGATCTGCGAGGAGGATGTCCGGGAAGACTTCATCGCATCGGCCAAGGCCGTGGTGGTCAGCGGCACCCATTTCTCCACCCCCACCACCGAAGCGGCCATGCGCAAGGCGATGCGGCTGGCGCGCGAGAACGGCACAAAGGTGGTGTTCGACATCGATTACCGCCCGGTCCTGTGGAAGCTGACCGGTCATGGGCTGGGCGAGGAGCGCTTCGTCGCCGACCGCGGCGTCAGCGCCCTGTTGCAGACCATCCTGCCCGGCTGCGACCTGATCGTCGGCACGGAAGAGGAGTTCCACATCGCGGGCGGCAGCACCGACACGCTGGCGGCGCTGCGCCGGGTCCGCGAGCTGACCGCCGCGACGCTGGTGTGCAAGCGCGGCCCGATGGGCTGCGTCGTCTTCCCCGGTCCCATTCCCGACAGCCTGGAACTGGGCATCCGCGGCCCCGGCTTCCCGGTCGAGGTCTATAACGTGCTGGGGGCGGGCGACGCCTTCATGTCGGGCTTCCTGCGCGGCTGGCTGCGCGACCGTCCGCTGGAGGAGTGCTGCGCCTTCGCCAACGCCTGCGGCGCCTTCGCGGTGTCGCGCCACGGCTGCGCGCCCGCCATCCCAACCTGGACGGAGTTGTCCTATTTCCTCGAAAACGGCAGCCCGACGCCGCGGCTGCGCGAGGATGCCCGCCTTTCGCACATCCACTGGGCGACCACCCGCCGCCGCGACTGGCCGGAGGTGATGGCCTTCGCCATCGACCACCGCGCCCAGCTGGAGGCGATGGCGGCGCGGCTGGGCGCCGACCCGGCGCGGATCGCCGCCTTCAAGCTGCTGGCCCTGCAGGCGGCGCAACGGGGCTCTGGCGGGCGCGACGGCTTCGGCATGCTGCTGGACGGCATCCATGGCCAGGACGCGCTGGATGCCTTGACCGGGACCGGCGCCTGGATCGGCCGTCCGGTGGAGCTGCCGGGGTCGCGCCCGCTGCGATTCGAGGGCGGACCCGATGTCGCCGTGACCATCCGCGAATGGCCGTCCGAGCATGTGGTGAAGTGCCTTGCCTTCTACCACCCGGACGACGAGGAGGCGCTGCGCACCGAGCAGGAGCACCGGATCCAGACCCTGTTCGCCGCCTGCCGCGCGACCGGCCACGAGCTTCTGCTGGAGATCATCCCGCCGCGCGGCATGCCGGACAACGACGACACCGTCTCCCGTGCGCTGGAGCGCTTCTACGGGCTCGGCGTCCATCCCGACTGGTGGAAGCTGCCGTCGCCGGCCAGCCAGGGGGCCTGGAACAGCATTGCGGGCGTCATCGACCGGCATGACCCGCTGTGCCGCGGCGTGCTGATCCTCGGCCTCGACGCGCCGGAGGAGGAGCTGAAGGCCGGGCTGGCGCTGGCCGCCCGCCAGCCGGTCTGCAAGGGCTTCGCCGTCGGCCGCACCCTGTTCGGCAGCGCCGCCGAGGCGTGGCTGGCCGGCAGCATCGACGACGCGGCGGCGGTCGCGGCGATGGAGGCCGCCTATGGCCGTCTGATCGCCTTCTGGCGGGAACAGCGAACCCGCCACGGCCGCAGCGCCGCCTGATCCTCGAACCGTCGCCAAAAACAACAGGGGCCGGACTGGCCCCGGTAGGGAGAAGCCATCATGGACAGCGTGCGCCTCACCGTCGCCCAGGCCGTCGTCCGCTATCTCAGTGCCCAGTATGTCGAGATCGACGGCCGGGAGCTGCCGCTGTTCGCCGGTGTCTGGGCGATCTTCGGCCACGGCAACGTGGCGGGCATGGGCGAAGCGCTGCATGCCGCCCGCGACCTGCTGCCGACCTACCGTGCCCACAACGAGCAGGGGATGGCGCACGCCGCCATCGCCTACGCCAAGGCGCAGGGACGCCGCCGCATGATGGCCTGCACCACCTCCATCGGGCCGGGTGCGGTCAACATGGTGACGGCGGCGGCGCTGGCCCATGTCAACCGCCTGCCGGTGCTGCTGCTGCCGGGCGACGTCTTCGCCACCCGCGCCCCCGACCCGGTGTTGCAGCAGGTGGAGCGCTTCGAGGACGCCACCGTCAGCGCCAACGACTGCTTTCGCCCGGTGTCGCGCTTCTGGGATCGCATCACCCGCCCCGAACAGCTGATGCCCAGCCTGCGCCGCGCCATCCAGGTGCTGACCGACCCGGTGGAGTGCGGGCCGGTGACGCTCTGCCTGCCGCAGGACGTGCAGGCGGAGGCCCATGACTTCCCGCTTTCCGCCTTCGAGCGCACCGTCCGCCGCACCCGCCGGCCGGAGCCCGACCGCGACGAGCTGGCCGCGGTGACGGCGGCCCTGCGCGGCGCGAAGAAGCCGCTGATCGTCGCCGGCGGCGGCGTGTTCTACAGCGGCGCCTGCGACGCGCTGGCCGACTTCGCCAAGCGCCGCGGCATCCCGGTGGCGGAAACCCAGGCCGGCAAGGGCGCGCTGGTCTGGGACCATCCCTGCAACGTCGGCGCCATCGGCGTCACCGGCTCCAACGCCGCCAACGAGCTGGCGGCGGAAGCCGATCTGGTGCTGGCGGTCGGGACCCGGCTCGCCGATTTCACCACCGCGTCCTGGACGGTCTTCGCCAACCGTGGCGCCCGCCTCGCCGGGCTGAACGTCGCCGCCTTCGACGCTGTGAAGGGCGACGCCCTGCCGCTGGTCGCCGACGCGGCGCGTGGCCTCGCGGCTCTCGACGCCGGGCTCGGCGACTGGTCGGCGCCGCTGTCCTGGCAATCCTCGGCGCAGGAGCGCACGGCGGTGTGGACCCGCATCGTCGACCGGGCGACCGCCGACGCCGGGCTCGACCTGCCGACCGACGCCCAGGTGCTGGGAGCGGTGAACCGCGCCGCCGGCAGGGACGGCACCATCGTCTGCGCCGCCGGCGGCCTGCCGGGCGAACTGCACAAACTGTGGCGCAGCGGCCGGCCCGGCGGCTACCACCTCGAATACGGCTTCTCCTGCATGGGCTACGAGATCGCCGGCGGGCTGGGCGTCAAGATGGCCTGCCCGGACCGCGAGACCTTCGTCATGGTCGGCGACGGCAGCTACATGATGCTGAATTCCGAACTGGCCGTGTCGGTGGCGATGAAGCGCAAGCTGATCGTCGTCCTGCTCGACAACCGCGGCTACGGCTGCATCAACCGCCTGCAGAACGCCTGCGGCGGCGCCCCCTTCAACAATCTGCTGCGCGACACCCATTACGAGACCGAGACGCTGCCCGACATCGACTTCGCAGGCCATCTGCGCGCGCTGGGTGCCGTGACGGAGAAAGTTACGGGGGTTGCCCAGTTGGAACAGGCGCTGGAGCGCGCCAAGGCGTCGCCCGTCACCTACGCCATCGTCATCGACACCGACCCGCTGCCTTCGACCAAAGAGGGCGGGGCGTGGTGGGACGTGCCGGTGCCGGAACTGTCCATCCGCCCCGAGGTCGCGGCAGCGCGCGAGAGCTACGTCGCCAACAAGGCCCGCCAGCGCCGCTGACAGCACCCCTCTTGCCCGATCCCACCATTTTCTTCCGTCTTGGGAGCATCCGACCATGACCGTTCGTCTCGGCGTCAACCCGATCGCCTGGAGCAACGACGATATGCTTGAGCTGGGCGGGGCCACGCCGCTGGAGCAGTGCCTTGCCGAGGGGCGCGAGGCCGGTTTCCAGGGCTTCGAGCTTGGCAACAAATTCCCGCGCGACGCCGCCGTGCTGCGCCCGATCCTCGACGGTTACGGCCTGTCGCTGGTCTCCGGCTGGTACAGCGCCGGCCTGCTGGAGCGCAGCGTCGCCGAGGAGATCGAGGCGGTGCAGCCGCATCTTCAGCTCCTGAAGGCGATGGGCTGCCCGGTGATGGTGGTGGCGGAGACCACCGGCTGCGTCCATGGCGCCCGCGGCACGCCGCTGTCGCAGCGCCCGAAACTGGAATCCGGCCAGTGGGCGGAGTTCGGCCGCCGCATGGCGGAGTTCGGCGACTATTTGCGCGACCAGGGCACGCCGCTCGCCTACCACTACCACATGGGCACGGTGGTGGAGACGCCCGACGAGATCGACCGCTTCGCCGAGGTCACCGGCGACAGCGTCGGCATCCTGCTCGACACCGGCCACCTGACCTTCGCCGGCGGCAACCCGTTGGACCTGATCGCCAAATGGGGCCGCCGCATCAACCACGTCCATTGCAAGGACGTGCGCGCCGACGTGCTGAAGCGGGTCAAGGTGACCGACAGCAGCTTCCTCGACGCCGTCATCGACGGGGTGTTCACCGTGCCGGGCGACGGCTGCGTCGATTTCCCCGCCGTGGTGAAGGCGCTGAAGGACGCGGACTATCGCGGCCGGTGGCTGGTGATCGAGGCGGAGCAGGACCCCGCCAAGGCCCATCCCCTGACCTACGTCACCAAGGGCCGCCAGCATCTGAGTGCGCTCGTCGCAGAATACGGCCTGTGAGCATCCAAATGACCAATATCGTTTCGCATTTCATCAACGGCGCCCCGGTCGACGGCACCAGCGGCCGCCTCGGCGACGTCCACAACCCGGCGACCGGCCGCATCGGCGCCAAGGTGCCGCTGGCGACCGCGGCGGAGGTCGACCGCGCCGTCGCCGCCGCCCGTGCCGCCTTTCCGGCATGGGCGGCCGCCACCCCGCTGCGCCGCGCCCGGGTGATGTTCGCCTTCAAGCAGCTGCTGGAGCAGAATGCCGACCGGCTCGCCGGCCTGATCACCGCCGAGCACGGCAAGGTCCACTCCGACGCCTTGGGCGAGGTGACGCGCGGGCTTGAGGTTGTGGAGTTCGCCTGCGGCGGCCCGCATCTGCTGAAGGGCGAAGTGGCGGAGAATGTCGGCACCCGCGTCGACAGCCATTCGCTCCGCCAGCCGCTGGGCGTCGTCGCCGGCATCACGCCGTTCAACTTCCCGGCCATGGTGCCGATGTGGATGTTCCCGGTCGCCATCGCCTGCGGCAACTGCTTCATCCTGAAGCCGTCGGAACGGGTGCCGAGCGCGGCCCTGTTCATGGCGGAACTGTTGACGCAGGCCGGGCTGCCCGACGGCGTCTTCAACGTCGTCCATGGCGACAAGGTGGCGGTCGATGCGCTGCTCAGCCATCCCGACGTCAAGGCGGTCAGCTTCGTCGGTTCGACCCCCATCGCCCAGTACATCTATGCCACCGGTGCGGCCAACGGGAAGCGGGTGCAGGCGCTGGGCGGGGCCAAGAACCACATGGTCATCATGCCCGACGCCGACCTGGATCAGGCGGTGGATGCGCTGATGGGGGCGGCCTACGGCTCGGCCGGCGAGCGCTGCATGGCGATCTCGGTCGCCGTGCCGGTGACGGAGGCGGTGGCCGACGCACTGGTCGAACGGCTGGCCGAGCGGGTTCGCGCCCTGAAGATCGGTCCCGGCACCGACCCGACGGCGGAGATGGGGCCGCTGGTCACCCGCCAGCATTGCGACAAGGTGCGCGGCTACATCGACCTCGGCATCGAGGAGGGGGCAACGTTGGTGGTCGACGGGCGCAGCGTGGAGATCGCCGATCCGGAGTGCGGCGACGGCTATTTCCTCGGCGGCACGCTGTTCGACCACGTCACGCCGGACATGCGGATCTACAGGGAGGAGATCTTCGGCCCGGTGCTGGCGGTGGTCCGCGTTCCCGACTACCGCACGGCGGTCGATCTGATCAACGCGCACGAGTTCGGCAACGGCACCGCCATCTTCACCCGCGACGGCGACACCGCGCGCGCCTTCGGGGCGGAGATCGAGGTCGGCATGGTCGGCGTCAATGTGCCGATCCCGGTGCCGATGGCCTTCCACAGCTTCGGCGGCTGGAAGCGCTCCTTGTTCGGCGATCATCACATGCATGGGCCGGAGGGCGTGCGCTTCTACACCCGGCTGAAGACCATCACCAGCCGATGGCCGACCGGCATCCGCTCCGGCGCCGACTTCGTGATGCCGACGATGAAGTGAGCGGGAACGTATGATCCGTCATTGTCCGCGCCTGATTCCAACACGGCTTCGCCAGGGGGCGGAGACGCATCGCATGACGATCCAGCACCACAGAGGGCGACCATGAGCAAGCTGCTGCTGCGCAACCACGCACCGGACCCGGCCGGCCGGGTGCACCATGTCACGCCCCAATCGGCGGGCTGGTCGTGCATCGGGTTCGACCTCTACCGCCTTGAGGAGGGCATGACCGTTTCCGGCGAGGATGCGGACCGCGAGACCTGTCTGGTCTTCGTCGCCGGGCGCGGTGCGGCGACGGCCGGCGACCGGGACTGGGCGGAGCTTGGCGACCGCATGTCGCCCTTCGAGGACAAGCGGCCCTATGCCATCTATCTGCCGCAGGGGACGCCCTGGCGGGTGCGGGCCACCACCGCGCTGGAACTGGCGGTCTGCACCGCGCCGGGCCTGAATGGCGGGCTGCCGGTGCGGCTGATCCGTCCGGAGGATGTCGGCGCTTCGGTGCGCGGGCGCGGCAGCAACACCCGCCATGTCTTCGACATCCTCCCCGAATCGCAGCCGGCCGACAGCCTTCTGGTGGTGGAGGTCATCACGCCGGCCGGCAACTGGTCGAGCTATCCGCCGCACAAGCACGACGCCGACGACGGCATGGCGGAAACCCAGCTGGAGGAGACCTATTACCACCGCATCGACCCGCCGCAGGGCTTCGCCTTCCAGCGCGTCTACACAGACGACCGCTCGCTGGACGAGGCGATGGCGGTGGAGAATGGCGACCTCGTCATGGTCCCGCGCGGCTACCACCCGGTCGGCGCCGCCCATGGCTACACCGGCTATTACCTGAACGTAATGGCCGGCCCCCGCCGCGCCTGGCACTTCAACACCGCCCCGGAACATCGCTGGCTGCTGGCGCCGGGCTGACCGGGGAAGCGCGGTAAAAGTCCCGGCACAGGAAAGGCCCCCGTCCGGCAATCGGGACGGGGGCCTTTCCATGGGAGGCATCTGCCGCCGAACTTTGTCGGCCGGCAACGGTCTGTTCCGCCTCAGAGGTCGCCCAGCGACCGGTCCATCTCCCACACCAGCCGGTCGGCCAGCTTGATCGAGCGGGCGAGGTCGGCGGGGCACATGCCCAGGCCGGGATCCTCGACCACCGGGAAGCTTTCCGCCTTGTCGAGTCCCAGGCCCGTCGCGTTGACCAGCACCTCGTAGCTGCGGTTGTCCTCGTTGAACAGGCATTCGGTCTCGAAGCCGCGGGCATCGCTTTCGGCCCACATGATCGCTTTGCTCATGGTCTCGTATCCTGACTTAAGGGGTTTCGTTACTTGGCGAGTGCGGCGTCCTTGCGGGCGGCGGACTTGCCGGCAGGCTTGACCTCGACCGGTGCGGCATCCTGGGCCGACGGCTCGACATAGGCGCGCCCGTAATAGCTGTCGATCAGCAGCTGCCGGATCTCGGCGACCAGCGGATAGCGCGGGTTGGCGCCGGTGCACTGGTCGTCGAAGGCCGCTTCGGCAATCGCATCGACCCGCGCCAGGAAGGCCGCCTCCGGCACCCCCGCCGCCTGGATCGAGGCCGGGATCTCCAGCGCCCGCTTCAGCTCCTCCACCCAGTCGATCAGCCTCTCGACCCGCTCATGGTCGCGGCTGCCGCCCAGCTCCAGATGCCGGGCGATCTGCGCATAGCGCGCCACCCCCTTCGGACGGTCATACTGGCTGAACGCCGTCTGCTTGGTCGGGATGTCCGCCGCGTTGTAGCGAATCACGTTGGCGATCAGCAGCGCGTTGGCGATGCCGTGCGGGATGTGGAACTCCGCCCCCAGCTTGTGCGCCATCGAATGGCACACGCCGAGGAAGGCGTTGGCAAAGGCGATGCCGGCCAGCGTCG
>Ga0206116_1000234_pt1 | contig 76495 bp, 67 predicted proteins | sample 3A1Ametagenome_FD_178000 | JGI IMG/M metagenome (GOLD analysis project Ga0206116, IMG submission 178000) | Enriched microbial communities from leaf-cutter ant dump, University of Wisconsin, Madison, United States - 3A1A | ecosystem: Environmental > Terrestrial > Nest > Insects nest > Nest dump...
AATATTTTTTTACTATATTTGACATAGATATTGGTTTGTTTGGCGACTTCAAGATACTGTATTTCAGTATCTTGACCAATATCTAATCAATATATTTTGCTAAAATAATTACACCCAACGGGTAAATTTTATTGAGATTCTTCACTCCATTTCATTCCGTTCAGAATGACAATTTACGATTTATTTATGTCACTCCGAAGAATGAGAAATCTCAGCGTAGATTTTTCAATTCCTTTACGTTCCGTTCAGAATGACAACTATTGTTTTGTGCCTAATTCAATAATTTCTAAATTCTTGATTTGATGTTTGTCGATTTCGAATCGCAACATCGTTCTGACTTGATGCATGCCGTAAATTCCCGCAGCTCCGGGATTCAGGTGTAATAAGTTAAAATCCTTATCAAACATCACCTTCAAAATATGCGAATGTCCGCAGATAAAGATTTTAGGTGAGTTTGTTTTTAATTCATTCAGTACTCTAGCGTTATATTTCTTAGGATATCCTCCAATATGAGTGATATAGACCGAAACATTTTCGCACATAAATCGGTTGTCTAACGGAAATTCCGCGCGCGCTTTTGCATCGTCAATATTGCCATAAACGGCTCGTAGAGGTTTAAATTTCTTAATCGAATCCGTGACTTTTAAATCTCCTATATCTCCGGCATGCCACACTTCATCGGCTTGAGCGACATATTTCAGGATTTTGTCATCGATGTAGCTATGGGTATCAGAGAGTAAAAGGATTTTTTTCAAGACAGGAAGTTTATTTTTACACAAAATTACGGATTTTCCGCAACTGTTCAATAAACTTTATGTGTTCCGAATCCGTATGAAATCCCTAATCCGAAATAACTATTTTTTGAAATATTTCCGATAAATTTAAACCCAATACTTCTCCCGAAGGCTACTTTCTTACGGCCAATAGGAACAAGCCCATAAATAGCTCCGAATCTTTTCTTTTCTGATTTGAATATTTTGTAATTTATTTCGAATGGAAACCCAAAGTAATCTTGTTTAGTTAGAGTAAGAATTCTATTTGATTTTGTATAATAATCCCTGTCAAAATAAGCAATTCCGCCGGAAAAGCTCAATGAACTTCCTTCAAAAACATATCTTTTTCCGTACAACAAACCATATTCTCTTATTTGTTCAGTAGAATTAATCGATAATTCTGAATCGGAATTGTTTAAAATGGAATTAATTTTAAAACTCGCAAAATAGGTTGCTCTTAACGTAAGTAAATCACTTTTGTTAAACTGATAATTCAAATTCCCGCCAATTGAAAAACCAATAAAGGATTCACTCGATGAAAAACCAAAAAAATGTTCGCCAAAAATGATAGGATTTGATTTTTCAACCTTTAAAGAATCGTTTATTTCAGATTGACTAAAAACTACGAGCGGATAAAAAAATAAAAGCAACAAATACTTCATATCAGACTTAATTTTATACTTTATAGATTACTAAATATTTTAATAGTTGCGTATCCTGAATTAATTCTTAAAAAAGATAAATCTACGATTTTATGATTTAACAAAAAGGTAAAAAATGCGTACTTTTGCAACTTAAATTTTTTACGATGAAAAACCCGAAAAGATATACGATTACTGCAGCACTTCCTTACACCAATGGCCCTATTCACATTGGGCATTTGGCAGGAGTGTATGTCCCTGGTGATATTTATTCAAGATATTTAAGACTTCAAAACCGTGATGTAGTTTACATCTGTGGAAGCGACGAACACGGAGTGGCGATTTCGATGAAAGCCAAAAAAGAAGGCATCACTCCGCAAGAAGTTATCGATAAATACGACGGGATAATCAGAAAATCTTTTGAGGATTTCGGGATTTCGTTCGACAATTATTCTCGTACATCCAGAGAAATTCACCATAAAACCGCCTCGGAATTTTTCAAAAAATTATATGACGAAGGAAAATTCATCGAAGAAACTACAGAGCAACTTTATGATGCTAAAGCCGAGCAGTTTTTGGCTGATCGTTTCGTAACCGGAACTTGCCCGAAATGTCAGAATCCGGAAGCCTATGGTGACCAATGTGAAAAATGTGGAACATCGCTAAATGCAACAGATCTTATTAATCCGAAATCGACAATTACCGGAACGGCTCCGATATTGAAATCGACTAAACATTGGTTTTTACCGCTCAATGAGTATGATGCTTTTATGAGAGAATGGATTCTGGAAGGTCATAAAAACGACTGGAAGCCGAATGTTTACGGTCAAGTAAAATCGTGGTTGGATGACGGATTGAAACCAAGAGCCGTGACTCGTGACCTAGATTGGGGAATCCCAGTTCCGGTAGAAGGTGCTGAAGGAAAAGTACTTTACGTATGGTTTGATGCTCCGATTGGCTATATTTCTTCAACCAAAGAATGGGCAGAAAGAGAAGGAAAAGACTGGACTCCGTACTGGAAAGACCAAGACACCAAACTCGTTCACTTTATCGGGAAAGACAACATCGTCTTCCACTGTGTGATTTTCCCTGCTATGTTGAAGGCCGAAGGAAGTTACATTTTACCGGATAACGTACCGGCTAATGAGTTTTTAAACTTGGAAGGTAACAAACTTTCGACTTCTAAAAATTGGGCGGTTTGGTTGCACGAATATTTGGAGGATTTTCCGGGCAAACAAGACGTACTTCGTTATGTTTTGACATCCAACGCTCCTGAGACCAAAGACAACGACTTTACTTGGAAAGATTTCCAAGCTCGAAATAACAACGAACTGGTTGCCGTTTTCGGAAACTTCATCAACCGTGTGGCGGTTTTGACTCATAAATATTACAACGGAGTGATTCCGACTCCGAACGAGTTTAGCGAAGTAGATGAGCAAACGTTGACTGAACTGAAAGCCTATCCTGAAGTTCTAGAAAGTTCTATCGAAAGATATCGTTTTAGAGAAGCCTTGAACGAAATGATGAATGTGGCTCGTCTGGGAAACAAATATTTGGCAGACGAAGAGCCTTGGAAGCTCATTAAAGAAAATCCGGAGAGAGTGAAAACACAAATGTATGTGGCGCTACAAATTGCGGCGGCTTTGAGTAGCTTGTGTGAACCGTTCTTGCCGTTTACATCTCAAAAACTAAACAGAATTCTAAATCAAAATCAAGGAGAAATTACTTGGAAAAATATTTCTGAGCGTTCAGATTTGATTAAAGCCGGACACACTATAGGTCAAGCCGAATTGTTATTCGACAAAATCGAAGACGAACAAATCCAAAAACAAATAGACAAATTGGAAGCAACTAAAAAAGAAAATTCGGTTCAAGCCGTTCAAATTACGCCTCAAAAAGAGGAAACTACTTTTGATGATTTCACGAAAATGGACTTGAGAGTAGGAACCATTCTTGAAGCCGAAAAAATGCCAAAAGCCGATAAATTATTGGTTCTTAAAGTAGATACCGGAATCGATGTGAGAACCGTTGTTTCCGGAATTGCTGAGCATTTTTCACCTGAAGAAGTCATCGGAAAAAGAGTTACGATTCTGGCTAATCTTGCTCCGAGAAAACTTCGCGGCGTAGAAAGTCAAGGAATGATCTTGATGACCAACGACAAAGAGGGAAAACTCGTTTTCTTGAATCCTGATAAAGATGGGGTTGAGAATGGAACTGTAATCGGTTAAATAATATTCATTATATTTCCGAATCATTCTATGAGGAAGAAATTTTAAAATTTATGCTATGAATTGGATATTACTTATTATTGCCGGATTGTTCGAAGTTGGTTTTGCGTCTTGTTTAGGAAAAGCCAAAGAATCGACAGGGAATGAGGCTTATGCGTGGTATGCGGGTTTTTTATTATGTTTAGCAGTAAGTATGGGACTTCTTGTTAAAGCCACGCAGACACTTCCGATTGGGACAGCTTATGCCGTTTGGACAGGGATCGGTGCCGTCGGGACAGTTCTTGTCGGAATTTTAGTATTTAAAGAACCCGCAAGTTTTTGGAGAGTGTTTTTCATAACTACCCTGATTGCCTCTATTGTTGGATTGAAATTTGTTTCGAATTAATCTGTTAATCATCGTTTGGAATCGCCTGTTTATATAGCTTCGTTTGGTGCGTTTTCACCGCTCGGGAATCATCCGAAACAAGTTTGGAAGCAGTACTTATCAGACGAATCTTTGCTTGGTGAAAAAAATATTTCCGGCAAAAAAGAAATTGTTGGTGCGCTATCAAGCGAATTGCAACAAATCAAAAATGAACTTAAAGTATCGAATGGCAATTATTCCAAACTGGATGATTCGGTTTTGTATGCGATATTAGCTTCGCGAAAAGCAGTAAAAAATTCGGGTTGGGATTCGACAGATTTCGGGATAAATATAGGTTCATCCAGAGGAGCAACGAAGTTGTTTGAACAATCACATCAAGAATTTATAAATACCGGAAAAACACCTGTTCTTACTTCTCCAACAACTACGCTCGGAAATATTTCGTATTGGGTAGCTCAGGATTTAAAAGCTCAAGGCCCGGAAATATCGCATTCCATAACGTGTTCCACATCTTTTCACGCTATTCTGAACGGAATTGCTTGGATAAATAGCGGAATGTCGGAAAGGTTTTTAGTAGGTGGATCAGAAGCTCCTTTGACGGGCTTTACGATTGCCCAGATGAAAGCACTTAAAATCTATGCAAGCCAATTTGATGTTTATCCGTGCCGAAGTCTTGATTTACATAAAACCAAAAACACTATGGTTTTGGGCGAAGGGGCTTCGGTAGTTTGCCTAGATAAAAATAAAACGGAAACTACTTTAGCTAAAATTTCAGGAATTGGCTATGCCACCGAAACCTTATCTCACGGAATTTCGATTACCGAAAATGCCGAATGTTTGCAAAAATCGATGCAAATGGCATTGCAAAACACCGATTACAGTTCGGTTGACGTGGTAATTATGCACGCTCCCGGGACGATAAAAGGAGATTTGTCAGAATACAGGGCAATACAGAAAGTTTTCGCAGAAAACATTCCGTTACTGACCACCAACAAATGGAAAATAGGGCACACACTTGGCGCTTCAGGCACGATGAGTTTAGAGCTTGCTCTACTAATGTTAGAACACCAAAAATTTATCGGAGTTCCGTTTACGCCTTATACATCATCGGAAAAACAAATCAATAAAATACTGATTAACGCAGTAGGATTTGGCTCTAATGCTGTAAGTATTTTGGTGGAAAAAGTTTAATTTCTATATTCTAACAAAGATTTTCCGGTCATCACCTCGGGTTTTTCAATCTGCATCAAATCTAGGATTGTCGGTGCGATATCGGCCAAAACACCATCTTTTATTCCAAAATTAGCATTATTGCTTACTAAAATAATCGGAACCGGATTGGTTGTGTGTGCTGTATTTGGGCTGCCATCAGGATTCATCATTGTTTCGCAATTTCCGTGATCGGCAATAATAATTGTGGTGTAATTTTGTTCTAAAGCGACTTCTACCACTTCTTTTACGCACTGGTCAACAGCTTCGCAGGCTTTTATTGCAGCTTGCATATCTCCGGTATGCCCGACCATATCTCCGTTGGCGAAATTCAAACAAACAAAATCAGTAGACTGAATTTTTAGTTCCGGAATCAGTGCATCTTTCAGGTCAAAAGCACTCATTTCGGGTTTTAAATCATAGGTTGCTACTTTTGGTGATGGGCAAAGAATGCGTTTTTCACCTTCAAAAACATCCTCGCGACCGCCTGAGAAAAAGAACGTAACGTGCGGATATTTTTCGGTTTCGGCAATTCGGATTTGCTTTTTCCCGTGGTTTTGCAATACTTCTCCTAAGGTATTGTTCAGATTGTCTTTGTCGTAAATTACGCTAACATTTTTATACGTATCGTCGTAATTGGTCATCGTCACATAATATAGGTTTTTCTTGTGCATTCCGAATTCTGGCAAATCCATTTGCGACAAAACTTCGGTTAGTTCACGTCCTCTATCCGTTCTGAAATTAAAAAACACCACCACATCACCATCAGCAATCGTAGCCGTTGGTTTTAATTGCTCATCGGTTACGACAATGGGCTGTATGAATTCATCAGTAATCTCATTATCATAACTTTTTTGAATAGAATTTATCACATTTTGAGAGTGTTCTCCGAGCCCGTTTACCAGTAAATCATATGCTAATTTTACTCTTTCCCAGCGTTTATCTCTGTCCATTGCGTAATATCTACCAATAACAGAGGCTAATTTTACACTTTTATTTTGGGTATAGTGTAGAATATCTTGAATAAAATCCATTCCGGATTTTGGGTCAACATCACGACCATCGGTAAAAGCGTGGATAAAAGTATTTTTCAGTCCGAATTCTTCTGCAGCGTCAATAAGACCTTTTAGGTGATTGATGTGCGAGTGTACTCCTCCGTCAGATAGCAATCCTAAAAAGTGAACGTTTTTGTTGTTCGCTTTGGCGTAGTCAAACGCATCCACCAAAGCTTTTTGTTGTTGTAAGGTTTTGTTTTGAACGGCTAAATTTATTTTTACCAAATCCTGAAAAACAATGCGTCCTGCACCAAGATTGGTATGTCCTACTTCTGAATTTCCCATTTGTCCTTCCGGAAGCCCTACATTGAGTCCGTCTGTTCTGAGTGAAGCATTCGGATATTTTATATAAAGACTGTCAATAAATGGAGTATTAGCTTGGTCTATGGCAGAAACTTTAGGGTCTGGAGATTTCCCCCAACCGTCTAAAATCATTAGGATGGTTTTTTTCATTATTTTTTTGATAAATAAAATATGGACAAATTTAAGATATCTAGCGCTTATTATTATCTTTGGGAGCAAAATTTTGACGATAAAAATGAGCCTGTATTCTAAGTTTTTAAGAAGTGTTGTGTTACCTATGGGTGACCTGTTGTTTAATGGTAATTATCTTAAAACTTTGAAACAATGGGAGAAATATGATCATTATTCAGAAGAAGATTTGTTGAAAATTCAAGAGAAATCACTTAGAGCAATCTTAGAATACGCTATTAAGAATGTTCCTTTTTATCATAATATTGAATATAATCCACAAGAAAATTCTTACCAAAATTTACAAAAATTCCCAATACTGACTAAACAGCTCCTTAGACAAGAAAGAGAGAACCTTGTTTCTAAGGAGTTTAATGTAGAGGATTTGCGTAAAAATTTCAGTAGCGGGAGTAGTGGTGTCCAGTCATTTAGCTATTCAGAAAAGAAAAACGTATTTTATCTTCAAGGAATAAGTTCGCATTGGTATCAGTGGGGAGGATTCCAAATGGGCGATCCGATATTGCAATTCGGGATGTCTTTGAAAAGAACGTTGCCCAAAAAATTAAAAGATATTTTTTACAGAGTTCAGTACGAAAATGCTTTTGCTTTATCCGATCCGGATTACGAAAGAATTTACCGGAATTTGAAGAAAAAAAACATTAAGCATATTATTGGTTACCCTTCAGCTATAAATGGATTTGCGGCTTATATGGTTGCTAAAAATTATCAATATTCGATAATGTCTGTCATATCGTTGGGCGATAAATTATTTGAGCATTTCGAAGTTAATTTTAATAAGGCATTCAACAATCCGAAGATAATTGATACGTATGGTTGTGCAGAAGGATTCCTTATTGCTTGTAAAAATGATATTCCGTATTATTATATTTCTTCACCTCATGTGCATGTAGAAGTCGTCGATGATAATAATAATGAAGTGAAAGAAGGCGAAATCGGGCATGTGTTGATTACGTGTTTTTCTAATTTGGCGCAACCTTTTATACGCTACAAACTGGGCGATTTGGCTATTAAACTTCCAAGAGAATTATATCCTGAAAACAGAAATTTCCAATATCCTTTATTGCAAAGAATAATTGGTAGAGAAACGGATGTAGTTAAAACACCCAACGGAAGAACTCTGATAGTGCATAGTTTTACCGGACTTATAGAATACTATCCGGATATAAGACAATTTCAAATTATTCAGGAAAAACTAGACGAAATTACCATTAAATACATAACAGACGATTTGATTCCTCTTCAGGAAAATACTTTATATGAGGTTGAGCAGAAAATCAATAAACTCACTGATAATACAGTGAAAATTGTTTTTGAGAAGACTGATTTTATTCCAAGTTCGCCTTCCGGAAAGCCTCAAATAATAAAATCACTGTTGTAATTTTGAAACTATACTTATGAAAAAACTTACCATAGTAGCTGGAGCTAGACCTAATTTTATGAAAATTGCTCCGCTGATTCATCAAATCCAAAAAAAGCAACAAGAAGGAAAAGCCATCTCTTTTAGATTGGTACATACGGGTCAGCACTATGACAAAAACTTAAGTGATACTTTTTTTGAAGAATTGAATATCCCAAAACCGGACGCTAATCTTCAGGTGGGCGGAGGTACACAAGCTGAACAAACAGCCGGAATCATGATAGGATTCGAAAAAGAACTCGCTGAAAACCCAACCGATTTGGTTGTGGTTGTAGGAGATGTTACTTCGACTATGGCTTGTAGTATAGTGGCCAAAAAGGCGAATACCAAAGTGGCGCATATCGAAGCGGGAATTCGCTCGTTTGATTTGACCATGCCCGAAGAAATCAACCGAATGGTTACTGATAGTATTACCGATTATTTTTTTACCACTTCTTCCTACGCTAATGAGAATTTGAAAAATGCCGGTATTGAAGAAAATAGGATATTTTATGTAGGAAATATTATGATTGATTCGCTGGTAAATAACTTAAAGCGAATTGAAAAACCTTCTTATTTTGACGAATTGAATTTGTCCCATAACAAGTATTTGGTTATGACCATGCATCGTCCTGCTAATGTGGATAACAAAGAAAATTTAGAGAAATATCTAGATAATATTACGCATTTTGCAAAAGACTTTAAAGTTATCTTCCCGGTTCATCCACGCACCAGACCCATCGTAGAAGCTATTGGTAAGAATTATCCTAATTTGGAAATGGTGGAACCGCAACCGTATTTGAAATTTATTTATTTATTGAAAAATTCCTCAGGCGTGGTAACGGATTCCGGAGGGATTACCGAAGAAGCAACCTATCTGTATGTGCCGTGTATTACGTTAAGAGAAAATACCGAGCGTCCGGAAACCTGTGTCGTTGGGAGCAATGTGCTGGTAGGAAATGATTTTGTTGCACTAGAAGAAAATCTTTCTAAAATTGCTTCGAATAATTGGAAAAAATCCGGAATTCCTGAATTATGGGACGGAAAAACAGCCGAAAGAATTATTGATATTGTGTTAGATTTACCTTTATAAAATGCAAAACATACTTATTATATCCAATTACTATCCTCCTGAAACCGGAGCAGCTTCCAACAGAATTGCTACGCTCGCCAACGGATTGCAAGGAATTGGATGGAATGTTTCTGTTTTATGTCCATTACCGAATTATCCGGACGGGAAAATTTTTTCGCAATATCAAGGTAAAATCCGTGATAAACGGGTTGAAAACGGAATTTGCGTGAATCGCACTTGGGTATATCCGAGTAATTCAAAAAATAAAATTGTTCGACTCATTTCGATGCTTTCGTTCTCATTTTCGATGAGTTTGTTTTTGTTGTTTACCAAAATCCCTAAAAAAGTAATTATTCAGTCTCCACCTTTGTTTGTGGCTTTTTTTGCGGTTCTAATTTGTAGATTGAAAGGCAAGAAAGCTATTTTGAATGTGTCGGATTTATGGCCACTTGCAGGAAAAGAGTTAGGCGTGATGAACGATGGATTTGGGTATAAAATGCTTCAAAGAATTGAGAAATTCAACTACAATAAATCGCATTTAATCTTAGGACAATCCGAAGAAATTTGTCAGCACATCAATCAATTGGTCACTACCCAAACCGTTCTTTATAGAAATTACCCGAAATTCTCGATACAACTAGATTTCTCAGATAATTTCTCGGATAAAATTCATATTGTATATGCCGGATTGTTAGGGGTGGCGCAAGGAATAGTCGAGCTTTGTGAAAATATAGCGTTGCCCGAAAATGTGATTTTAGATATTTATGGGAATGGTGCCGAAAAAGAAGAGTTGAAGCATGTATTAGAACAAAAAAAGCTAAAAAATATATTTTATCAGGGCGAGCTAACACGCTCAGAATTGCACAAAGTATTGGTTGAAAAAGCGGATTATGCTATTGTTCCACTCGTGAATAGGATTTATGGTTCTGTGCCTTCTAAAATTTTCGAAATGGCCAATATCGGGCTTCCGGTAATTTATATGGGCGGAGGTGAAGGTGGTACTATTGTCGAAGAAAATAACCTTGGATATGTAGTAAATCCGGGAGATTATAGTAGTTTAAACGATTTGTTGTCTTCACTATCAAAACCCACAACAGACTTGAAACAGGCTATTGCCAATACCGCTAAAAACAATTTTTCGTTTGATAAGCAATTGGAAGAAGTTAATCGACAAATAAACCTTGTGGGTTAATAGGCTTTTTTATCACCTTTGACGGCATTATAAACGGTCATGATTACAATTTTTAAATCTAATAGAAATGACCAATTTTCCATATAGAAAATATCGTATTTCACGCGATTTATAATGTCGTAATCCGTTTCTACTTCTCCGCGATAGCCATTGGTTTGAGCTAAGCCTGTAATGCCGGGCTTTATAAAATGCCGAACCATAAACTTATCCACTTTCTGTACAAAGCGTTCAGTTTCGGCTACCATATGAGGTCGTGGACCCACTACAGACATATCTCCTTTGAGGACATTCCAGAATTGGGGTAATTCATCAATGCTTGTTTTTCTCATAAAAGCTCCTATTTTGGTAATCCGAGGGTCGTTTTTAGATACTTGATGCAAATCAGCAATTTCATTGGGGCGCATCGAACGGAATTTATAACAGTAAAATTCGTTATAATTCAAACCATTTCGCTTTTGTTTGAAAAATACATTTCCTTTAGATTCTAATTTAATAAAAATGGCTAAAATAGGGGTAAGCCAAGATAAAACACCGATGATTACTAGTAAAGAAAACGCAATATCAAAAGCTCTTTTAATCAGTTTGTTGGCTCTTTTATCTAGTGGGACATTACGCAATGACAAAATAGGGATGTAATCGTAATAGTCATAGATCATATTACGAGCAAGAGGTGCTTTGTTGTCGGGTAAAAACTTTAGAATCTTAAGATTATTGTCTGCAAAATCTATTAAATCGCTTATTTCTTCGTTGGTAATATTGGATAAAGAACAGTAGATTTCGTCAATTGAATGGGTTAAAACAAAGTCCAAACATTCTTGTTTCTCTTGTTGCTTGTCCTTTTTTAGATTAAAAACCTGGATGAGTTTATAACCATAATCCGGATTATCATTAAAAAATGAAGCTAATTGTTCGGATGATTTTCCGTTGCCCAATATAACCACTCTTCTGAAGTTTCCGCCAAATACCACACGAAAATGTCGTAAAAAGAAATAAATAGAATATTTAAAAAAGGCAACTAATGATACCGAAGTAGTCACATACCAAACAATTTCGGATGGTTTTGAAAACTTCATGAAGAATCCGATAAAAGCGAAATTCAAGATTAAAAAAGCAAAATATTGTTTGAAAACTCGCCCAGTGATTCGGATAACTTTGGTATAGCGATAAATTTCATAAAAGTCAAGATTCCAAGCGATAAAGACCCATGAAACCGTGATGTAGAAATGATACCAAAGCGTATTCAAATGTTCAGATAGCATAAGAGTAGCCATCACGTTTATCGTCAGCAAATCAAGTGCATACGAAAACGGACGGATATACCCGGAATATCTACCTTTCTTCTTTTTCAATTATTTAATGTATTGTTTAAAGTCTTTGTGTTCTTCTTTTAATAACTCTTCTTGTGGGAGTGATTTGAAATATTCATAGGTAATGCGCATTCCTTCCGAACGAGAAACTTTTGGTTCCCAGCCGAGAATCTCTCTGGCTTTGGTGATGTCCGGTTGACGTTGTAACGGGTCATTTACCGGAAGTGGTTTGTAAACTACTTTTTGGTCAGTTCCGGTAAGTTTTATGATTTCTTCCGCAAAATCTTTAATAGTGATTTCGTCTGGATTGCCAATATTCACCGGTAGCGTATAATCACTGTGAAGCAATCTGAAAATTCCGTCCACTTGGTCATCTACATAACAGAACGAACGCGTTTGACTTCCGTCTCCGAATATGGTTAAATCCTCGCCTCTTAGCGCTTGACCGATAAAAGCAGGAATTACACGTCCGTCATTCAGACGCATACGAGGACCATAAGTATTAAAAATTCTTACGATTCTAGTTTCAACTCCGTGGAAAGTGTGGTACGCCATTGTAATTGATTCTTGGAATCTTTTGGCCTCATCATATACTCCTCTCGGGCCAATTGTATTTACGTTTCCGTAATATTCTTCGGTTTGCGGATGCACTAATGGGTCACCGTATATTTCTGATGTGGATGCAATCAGAATTCTTGCTTTTTTAACGCGTGCTAAACCTAATAAATTATGAGTTCCTAATGATCCAACTTTGAGTGTTTGAATCGGAATTTTTAAATAATCGATAGGAGAGGCTGGCGATGCGAAATGCAGAATGTAGTCTAATTCACCCGGAACGTGCACAAATTTAGTTACGTCGTGGTGGTAAAATTCAAAATTTTCGAGTTTGAATAAGTGTTCAATATTTCTTAAATCACCGGTAATCAGATTATCCATCCCAATTACATGATATCCTTCTTTGATGAATCGGTCACATAAATGCGAGCCTAAAAATCCGGCAGCTCCGGTGATGAGAATTCTTTTACTCATAAGTCTTGTTTAATTTAATGCTAGCCTAGTACTAAACGGCTAAATAATGAAATTATTTTGAATTTATAAAAATTCGTACCTCTACTTATCTGTTAATTTTGATTGAAAATAAAATCCGGGTAAAAACAACAATAAGAATAAGGGTTGAATTAAAAATCTTCGGGTATAAAAAAGTACAAAATTGGATTTATCCAGAAAATTTATAATGTAAAAAAAGATTCCGATCAGAATTAAATAGAAAAATAAATATAAAAATGAGGCGACCTTAATATGTTCTAAATTTCTGAAAAGCACATAAATTATGGCTAATGAAAATAGGGTATTAAGAATATATCGGAAGGTTAAACTTATAAAAAGTTTTCCGCTTTCAAATTCCGGAAAGGGTAGGCTTTGATAATCAGATTTAAAATAATTCAAAAACGGGTCATAAAACCAGGTCTCTTCATACATGCGAACCAGTGCCAGCAGAATGATAAACGGAACTGAAAACAATATGGGTTTAATTTTTTTGACCATCTTTCTTGGAGATAAATCCTGAATAATTTCTGACCCAAACCACCCACAGTATAAACACAAATCCATAAATCACCAGCGGAAATAATACGCCGTGAAGGATATGAGTGTGCTCGGGCATTTTATAAATAAAATAGCCTAAAGCAGCAATACGAGTAATGTTTAGAAGGTGGATTAATACGATTCCGGTTAAACAGAAAATCAGTGCAGGTAAAAACTTTCGAGCAAACGAAATGACAAATGAAACAAAAAGAATCATTACGCTAACAGCGTTGCAGCCTTCGACAATTCGCGCAACATATATATCGTTAAAAAGCAATCTCGTCCATTTTTCTCCGATATACTTTTGGATGTCGGCATTTGCTCCAAAAAAATTAGATAAACCTTTTACCTGCGCTGATACACTTTCTGTGAAAGGATCTATAGGGTATTGATTGTTTTCGTAAGTGCCTAAATACTGCTTGTAAACAAAAGACAGTGTGATGTAGGTAACAAAAAAAACAACTAAAAATTTAATAAAAGGACCATATGTGATAAAATATTTTTTCATCAAGGCCTTTATACTTTCATGATTTCCGCTTCTTTAGCGCTTAATAATTCGTCAATTTTTTTGATATAGCTATCGGTTAGACTTTGAACATCAGCTTCTGCTCCTTTACAAACATCTTCTGATAATCCGTCTTTTTCTAATTTTTTGATATCAGTATTAGCATCTTTACGTGCATTTCTAATCCCGATTTTAGCGTCTTCAGCCTCGGCTTTGGCTTGTTTTACAAGATCGCGTCTTCTTTCTTCAGTAAGTACAGGAATATTGATAATAATGTTATCTCCGTTGTTCATTGGGTTAAAGCCTAGATTCGCAATCATAATTGCTTTTTCGATAGGATGTAACATGTTTTTTTCCCACGGAGTAACTGTAAGTGTTCTAGCATCAGGAACGTTAATGTTAGCTACTTGTGATAGTGGAGTAAGCGAACCGTAATACTCAACTTTAACTCCCCCTAGCATGGCAGGAGATGCTTTTCCGGCTCTGATGTTTAAGAAGCTTTTGTCCAAGTGAATCAATGTGTTTTCCATAGATTCTTTTGCGCTATCCATTATAAAATCTAATTCTTCCATAGTATATGTTTCTGAATTTTTAAAGAAATTAAACGTATTCTATTTATATAGTTACTACAGTTCCGATATTTTTACCTTCACATACATCGAGTAATGAATTGTGTTGGTTCATGTCAAATACCAAAATTGGTAATTTGTTTTCTTGACTCAAAGTAAATGCAGTTGTGTCCATTACGTTTAGGCCTTTTTCAAGAACTTCTTCAAAAGTGATGGATTCAAATTTAACCGCAGTCGGGTCTTTTTCTGGATCTGCGGTGTAAACACCATCTACGCGTGTTCCTTTCAAAATCACATCAGCACCCACTTCAATACCTCTAAGCACGGCTGCTGTATCGGTTGTGAAATATGGATTTCCGGTTCCGGCTCCGAAGATTACGATTCTTCCTTTTTCTAAGTGTCTTACTGCTCTACGTTTGATGTAAGGCTCGGCGATTTGTTCGATTTTAAGCGCCGTCTGAAGGCGTGTTTGCATGCCTTTGTCTTCCAAAGCACCTTGAAGCGCCATACCGTTGATAATGGTAGCAAGCATTCCCATATAATCTCCTTGCACTCTGTCCATTCCGTTGCTTGCTCCGGCAACTCCTCTGAAAATGTTTCCTCCTCCGATTACAATGGCAATTTCAACACCTTTGTCGTGTACTTTTTTGATCTCGTCAGCGTATTCAGAAAGTTTTTTCGGGTCAATTCCGTATTGACGCTCTCCCATAAGGGCTTCTCCGCTTAGTTTGAGGAGGATTCTCTTGTATTTCATTGTAGCTTGTTGTTTTTTGAAACTGTGCAAATATAATGAATATTGCCAAAAGCAAAGAAATTAATGCTTTTACCAAAAACAAAAGTTCGGGATAAAGAATTTTTATCCCGAACTCACGAACCAAATGAATTAAACCTCCTGAAAATACAGCAGGTTTATCTCTATTGAATTATTAAATTTCTTGTATCAACAATTTGTCCGTTACAAACCAAAGCTACAATATACATTCCCGTATTATATGCAGAAACATCTATCGTTTTGCTGTTTTGAGACAAATCAAGTATATAATTGTTGCTGACTCCATAGGGTTGTGTAACCATTAAATAAGCAGAACTTGCCGTTGAAGCCTTATAATTTATAGTAACATTTGAGCTTGCAGGATTAGGGGACATTGACAAAATTTCAAACTCTTTTATCTTTACTTCTATTTCGTCATAGTCTTTAAGACCGTCTGTTGCAATAACTTCTAACTTATACTTTTGGGTAAATTCAGGCGATACAGAGAAATTTTTTCCTGTATAAACCAAGTTTCCCTCTGCATCATACCAGTTATAAATGGCAGGTTCTCCAATATCATAAGCGTTTAATTCTGTGCTTTGTCCTTCGGATAGGGTTTTGTCTCCTCCTGCATTGGCATAAAACCCTTCTCTTCCGGGTACTTTTATTTTATAAGTTTCTCCTCCAACTATTAAGTTATCAGCATTGTTTCTTTGAATGGCAAGATAGCTGAAATCGGTTTGACCTGTAACCTGTCTGGAAAGAAAATTAAACCCTACGCTCATCAGGGTAAATTCTTTAGGTAGAAAAGTTAAGTTTTTGAGCCTTGCAGGATTACCCGTAACAATTACTTTATTTCGTTCTTCACGCGAAATTTTTATGTTTTCTGACTGAAAACCTCCGTCTTCCCATTTCTGCCAAGCCAGATTACTTAATGTTACGCTTACTTCTGCCTCTGCTGTAACAGGATTGCCTTTGAAAGTAGCAGGATTTGCAAATTCAAAATCATAAACACCACCTGCTCCGTTTACGTCTCCGATAAATACGGCTGCTCCAATGGATAAATCATCAAGCCACTCTCCCGTTTCTGCCAGTTTTGGCTCAACATCAACAAAAGAAACATTTTTCCAAACGATGTTGTTATTGTGTTTTACATAATTCTGCAAATTATTTCTGTACTCCGGAGTATCGTATGTAACAGGGTCTCCCGATACTTCAATTTTTGCCAACAGACAAAAATGATGATCTTCAGCCTCGTTTATCCAAAATAACGGGTCTGTACTGTTGTCCAGATCTACATAATCTTCAGAATTTACAGGCTGCCATACAAATTCAAGAATTGCAGAGCCTCCGGGCTTAATATAAGGTATATGTGCTGTTCCTATCATTCCTCCGACAGGCTTATCGCTGGTTGTCTGCAAGCTACCGTCCCAATGGCTCGGATAAGAAAGGTTGGTTCCTGCTTTTGCCCAGCGAAGAGTCAATGTTTCGCTTGCTATACCTTGATAAGCAACACACCCTCTGTTTCGTACCTGTACATAAACATAATTGTTCTGACCATAAACAGGGTTTTGATTTTCTCTGTTTGCAATACCGTCATTGGTATTGCGTATCCAGATATCTTCGCTTTCCCACATTGGACCGTTGTCTATGTTGGGTTCCATACCTACATCTCTTTCTCTTTTTACTTCATCATAAGTATCTTTCATATACAGGTCAAAAGTATTAGCCAGTCCCGAATGAGGACAATTACACTCCCATGTTTTCCAGACATCATCTACATAAGCGTGAAACAGCCAAAAGATAGGCAAGACAGGAGAACGGAAAAGAAACATAACTCCTCCCATATAGCTATGAACTTGGTCGTGCCAAGGGTTTCTGACATCTCCTGCTAAAACATTTTCTGTCGAATAGCCACATAAATTAGGCAGCTGTAAATAAGGCGGTAAAGAAACATCTGCAATTTCTTGAGGATTCCAGCTTGTGCCATTGAATGTGCCAGGTAAATTACAATCAATACCACCAATATCACAGGAACCGATATTAAAACAATCTTCATCTATTGTTTGAAATAAAGAGGGAGTTCCCGTAACAGGATCCCATTTGGGTAATGGAACAAACTGGTTAAGACCTTTACTCAAAAGGTAATCTTCCAGCCCCTCTAAATAAGTTCTGTGAAAAGGTAAAAAATTAAAATCATCGTGTATATGTATGTGCATACCATTAGCATCATAATGTTCTTGGCAATGCCTAAATACTATCTCTTCAGTGATATATTCTTTTATTGCATCAAGAAGTTCTTGTTTTTCAACCTCTGTAAATGTAGAATCTCCAACATAGGGTCTGACCTGTCCAAAACCTTGTAAAGCCGTAAAGAAAACGACAATCAATAATAAAGTAATTCTTTTCATAAGTAATTTGGTTTTTGGTTATATAGATTTATTCCACCACTACTTTTTGGGTGATAATATTGTCTTTTGTTTTAACAGAAAGTAGATATATTCCTTTTTCTATACCTTGTATGTTGATTTCATTAAAAAGGCTCTCACAGGTTTTTACAACCTTACCTGTCATATCCAAAAGTTGTATGTTTTGTATTTCAATATCATCAGAAAAAACAAGGTTTATTTTTTCTTTTGCTGGGTTGGGGTAAATCTTTAACGTTGTTTTTTCAGATTCTTTTATTGAAAGACCTCCATTTGTAGTTTTATATATTTTCCCATTCTGCCCACATACAAAACCTATTTGTTCATTTATGAAATGTATATTATATAAACTTGTTGATGTTACAGGAGAAAGCACTTCATAAGTATAACCCCCGTCTGTTGATTTGTATATTGTTTTCTGACCAGAAAGTGTTCTAATAAAATATCCTATGTTATTTGAAATAAAAAAAGCTATAGGAAGTCCATTAAAAGTACTATTTGTAGTTATATTTATTGTATTTTCTGTTACGTGAATTATATTTGTGGGATTCCAGCTATAATGCAAAAAAGCCCAACCATTCCCGTGAACATCAAAAATTTTAAAACATTTATGGCGCTGTGGCGGAAATGAAAATACTGCTCCTGTCATCTGCTCCCAGCTAATACCTCCGTCTGTTGATTTTAGAATATGGTTGGGAGTATAATCGGAAGCAAAAAACACGCTTTCGTTTACAATAGAAACTACGGAATATAAATTAGCAGGAAGATTAAAAGAACTCCACGTGCTTCCCCCGTCAGTAGTTATTATTCTGTAACTTACAGAAGAAAAAACAGCACAGAATATAACAATATCGTCTTTAAAGCCTACCATTTTAGAATAAGTCAGTTGCTCATCAGAGCTGATGTTATAAATATCTCGAAATACGCTTTCCAAAGAAAAAAAAGTTTGACCTCCGTCATTAGTTTGGTAAATTCCTTTTGAGGCAGTCGTAATATCTGCACTTGTTACCCACCCTTTGTTTTCATTAACAAAATAAACGGACGATAAAAATGTTGTAATATCACTACTCAACGAAGTCCATACATCTCCTCCGTTGGTTGTTTTGAGTATGGTTCCGTTTGCTCCTACACAATATCCTGTATTTTCATTAACAAAATAAATGTCGTGTAGGTCTTCGGTTGTCCCAGAAACTTGGTCTGTCCATTGAGCAACAGTCGCAAAAGGAGCAATCACTACAAAAATAAAAGATAATATTTTTTTCATAATATCTTTGTGTTAAATGGTTTAATACGCAATAAAGTTAAATAAATAATGATAATTTTTTTATTTTTTCACAATTTTCTTAGTTGTTATATTACCGTTTTGACTTATGATATAAGCGATATAAATCCCTTTGGGCAAATGTTCTATATTTAAGGTTATGTCTGTGGAAGTCTGTTTTTTGTGCATTACTTTTTTACCGAGCATATCATAGCAATGTATTTCCGTAACAGGATTGTCCGGGTCTAAGGAGCTGATCGTAACCATATCAGCAGCAGGGTTAGGATACAGCAAAAAACCTGAAGAATTGTTAGGATTATCAAAATCATTTACGTCAAGCGGAGGGCAGATATTATCTGTCTGAAGAACAGCAACCGATTCCTGATAAACAGGGATATACTCTGTTACAGCAACCGGCACAGACACTACTTCATAAGGTATTCTTTCAGGAGGAGTGGGATTGTTTAAAACCGAATAGATATTGGTATAAGAGTTACAAGACAGGCTTCCTAATTCTTTTTTAATAACAAAAAAGTCAAACCCGCCAAACCAGTTACTGGTTCTTCCTCCTATGGTAATGGTATTATCAGAATTATATACTACAGAACGTCCATACTGATGTCCAGCTTCTCCGAATGTTTCAAAGTGCATTGCCTCTCCTTCTGAATCAATTTCCAGCATAAAAGCTTCGGTTTGAGGGTTTCCGTAGCTAAGAGTTTCACCCGTTATAATATACGAACCGGCACCTGCCTTAACAATACTGCGACCTCTGTCAGTTCCATACTTGCCGTAATTTCTTGAAAACAGAATATTCCCCATACTATCTATACCTAATACCCAAATATCCCCGTCATTGGAAACATTTCCAAAGCTATAACTTGTCCCTGTAAAAATAAAGTTTCCGTCTTCGGTTTCAACCCCGTCATTTAAAACCTCCGTTTCATCTCCTCCGTAACGGTAACTCCACAAAACCTCTCCTTCATTATCTGTTTTTATGATAAAAGCATCTGAATCGGTTGTGTAATTGCTGTAATGACCAATAATCAGAAAACCCGATTCATCACTGCATTTTATCATTTTATAAGGACTGTCAGCTATTCCATAAACAGGATGTCCACCCGTTTCGTCAAGGGTTTTAATTTTTTTTGACAACAGTACATTACCTGATATATCTGTTTTTATAAATGAAATATCCCAGCTATATTGTCCTGTACCAAAATTTTCAAGTGCATCGCTAATTATAATTAAATCATTGCCTGCATTTGAAATGGTTTGAATACTTTCGTTTTCTCCTAAATCAAATCCTTTTACCCAAAACACATTTCCTTCCGAATCCAGACAAGTAAGCTCCAGATCTCCATTGTCGGTGTAATCATTGGTTCCTCCAATAAATATTTTATTGTTCATTTCAAAAATAGTATAACCCCACGAATAATCGGTTTCTACCATTTTACTCCAAAGAATATTGCCGTCTGAATCTATTTTGGCACAAAGCATTCCTCCGTCCCCAGATGCATTGTATGTGTAGCCTGTTATCAGGTATGAATCATTTTCTGTTTTTCTAATTTCCTGAAAACTATTAGAATAAGGATTTCCGTACATTTTTAAAACTCATTCTGTGCAGACAAGCTGTTGCAGAGCAAAACAAACAAACCTGCAAACAGGTAATTTCTGTATCGGTAATGGTTTTTCAGCAGGTTCATTTTGTAAAATGTTTAAAAACAATGTGATAAAGTTAATAAAATAATGATAAACTTTTCTATTCTACTACTACTTTTTGGGTGATAATATTGTCTTTTGTTTTAACAGTAAGCAGGTATATTCCTTTCTCTAAATCTTGTGTGTCGATTTCGTTAAGGCTACTCTTGTGCGTTTTTACGACCTTACCCGTCATATCCAAAAGTTGTATGTTTTGTATTTCAATATCATCAGAAAAAATAAGGTTTATTTTTTCTTTTGCAGGGTTAGGGTAAATCTTTAACGTTGTTTTTTTAAGTTCATTTACAGACAACCCTCCTGTGGTTGTTTTATGTATTTTTCCGTTCTGCCCACACACAAAACCTGTTTGTTCATTTACAAAGTGTATGTCGGACATAAACCCCTGTGTTGATGAAGGTGTAAGAGAAAGAAGCTCATAAGTATAGCCTCCGTCTGTTGATTTGAATACTTGTGTTTGATTAGAAGGTGCTGACCTAACAAAGTATCCCGTATTGTTTGAAAGAAAAGATGCTCTGGGGCTTAAAACAACATTGTTCGCTGTTATGTCTATGGTGTTTTCAGCTATGTGGGTTATGTTCTGTGGATTCCAACTAAGAGATACAAAAGCCAAACCATTCCCGTGAATATCAAAAATTTTAAAGCATTTGTGGCTATATGGTACAGATGAAAATGTTGCTCCTGTCATCTGCTCCCAGCTAATACCTCCGTCTGTTGATTTTAGAATATGGTTGGGAGAATAATCAGAAGCAAAAAACACGTTTTCGTTTACAATAGAAACTACGGAATATAAATTAGCAGGAAGATTAAAAGAACTCCACGTGCTTCCCCCGTCAGTAGTTATTATTCTGTAAGTTACAGAAGAAAAAACAGCACAGAATATGACAATATTGTCTTTAACACCCACCATTGTCGCAAGCCCCATTTGGTCGTCAGGGTTGATGTTGTAAATATCCCGAAATACGTTTTCCAAAGAAAAAAAAGTTGCTCCCCCATCATCGGTTTGATAAATTAATGTTGAAGAAGATATGAGACTGCTACTTACCCACCCCCTGTTTTCATTAACAAAATAAACAGAGTTTATGTTCGTTGTAATATCGCTATCCAACAAAGTCCATACATCTCCTCCGTTGGTTGTTTTAAGTATGGTTCCATTTACCCCTACACAATATCCTGTGCTTTCGTTTACGAAATAAATGCCCAACAAGTTTTCGGTTGTCCCGGAAACTTGGTCTGTCCATTGAGCAACAGCTAAAAACGGGACAGTCATTACAAAAATAAAAGATAAGATTTTTTTCATAATGCTTTGTATTAAATGGTTGATAGTGAAAGCAATGTGATAAAGTTAGGAAAAAATTAACAAAAAGAAAGCCAGAGTTGATACAAATTATATTTCGTTTATCTGAAAACCAATACTTTTTAAATCTTCCCAAAAATTAGGGTAAGATTTTGATACGACTTCTGCATTTTCGATACGAATATCTGTTTTTGTGGCAAGCGGAGCAAAAGCCATTGCCATTCTGTGGTCTTGGTAGGTAGCAATAGACTTTGTTTCTTGGTTTTTTAAAGAAATGGAGTGCTTTTCTAAAGTCAGAGCATCATCAGTTATTTCAACTTTTCCGCCTAATTTTTCGAGTTCGGTTTTAAGCGCAAGAAGTCTATCCGTTTCTTTAATTTTTAATGTATGTAATCCGGTTAGTGTACATCCGATGCCAAGTCCGAAACAAGTAACCGCAATCGTTTGTGCAATATCCGGGCTTTCGACTAAATTTTTCTCAAGATGAACGGTTTGGTGAGTCGAAATTTTTTCTAGAGTAATACTTTCGTCTGAATTAAAAGTTGTTTGAACGCCTAAATCCTTATAAATTTCCGCTACTACTTTATCGCCCTGAAGGCTATTTTCGATAAAAGAGGATAAAGTTAATTTCGTTCCAATTTCGGATAGTGCTACTATAGAATAATAATACGAAGCACTGCTCCAATCGCTTTCAACAGTTAGCGAAATACGTTTAGTTGTTTGTAAACTTGGTTTTATAACAATATTATTCTCTGTAAACGTAGCTTCAATACCGGTTTTTTGAAGTAAAGCCAAACTCATTTGGATATAAGGTCTTGATGTAATGCTGCCTTTTAGCGTGATTTCGATTCCGCTTGGTAAAGTAGCACCGATAAGCATTAAAGCAGAGATGTATTGGCTGCTTACGTTTGCCGGAATACTAATTTTATTTTTGGTGAGTTTTTTGCCATTGATTTTTAGAGGCGGATAACCTGTTTTTTCTAAATATTGTATGTCGGCTCCCAATTGCTGTAAAGCCTCCACCAAAATAGCAATCGGCCGTTCTTTCATACGTGTAGAACCTGTGAGGGAAACAGAATGACCTTGTTGTGTGGCAAAATACGCCGTCAAAAAGCGCATGGCTGTTCCGGCGTGATGAATATCAATAATATTTTGGTTGTTTTCTAATGCTTTTTGCAAGAGTTGGGTGTCGTCCGAATCGGATAGGTTATGGATATAAAGATTTGGGTTCAAAGCCCGAAGAATCAGTAAACGATTGCTTTCAGATTTTGAACCCGATATTTTGATGAAGTTTGTTCTGAACTTGCCAGTAAATGACAGGTTTAATTTCATATTCTTTTTAAAACAATTTTTTCAGCTTGTTTATCTACTACGTGTTTAAAAAATTCTTTCAAATCAAAATAGTAATTTTCTGAAATTACCGCTGAGTTGATAATCAAATCTACCGCAACCTGAATTTGTTTTCCTTGAGAAGCAACGGTGTATTTGAAGCTTCCTAATCCGTTAGGGAGATTAATAGTTATAGGTTTTGGTAATGACTCTACTTGATATGTCTCTGTAAAGGTATAATTTAAATTGTACTTACTGTGAAAAGGATAAACGAAATCGATAGGGTAATTGCGTTTTTCAGCAGTAAAAGGATTTCTTTTTAATTGATACTGAAGCAATGGAGAGAAATACACTTTATCTCCGATACTATCCACAAAGTTATTGGTGTTGATAGAAAACTCTTCGATAAGCGGGCTATTTAGCTCTTTGCTGTTCGTCCTTTTGTAATCATCACCAATTTCAATTCCGTCATATTTTTTTTCTAGATTTTCAAGGTAAGAATTTTCAGCAACATTGAGGTAGCTATCTCTAAAGTCAAAAGCTTCATAATCGGTATATTGATGTCTAATTTTTCCGGAGATTTCGCCAGAATCTTGTATCGAAAGCATGGCAGTAGTAATATGCTTTGAGTTAATTTCCGGTGTAGTGCGGATTTCTTCAGAAGTTTTATTTTCTCGAACAAGTCTTCCGGTAAAGTTAATGGCATGTCTAGGGAGAATATCAACTACGGTATATTTGCTAGTGGCATCCAATAAGTATTTTTTACCATTAAATTCCACGCAGCTAATCACATAATTAAAGGCATTTTTACTCGGGAACACAGCAATACCGTTTTGGCGAGTACTAATTAATACCGGATTGGCATTTAATCCGGCGTGTTGAAGCATACGCGTAAGCATGAGGTTAATTTCGGCAACATTTCCAATTCCTGTCTTATATGCTTTTTTAACTCCGTCCGAACAATAATACCCAATTCTGTTATTCCAGGTCATTTTATTTTGAACAAAACTCAAGATAGCACTCATCTTATCAGTAGGAGCCATATCCGGAGTGATAATGGATTTTAAATCGTCTTCAAAATAAGAGGATTGTTTAAGTTCTCCTCCGAAAGAAGAACTGTCATATATTCCTTTAATAACATCTTCCCAAGTAACCACGAAGTTTTTCATCAGAGAGTTTGGGAATTTAGTTGCTGCAAGTTCGTGTTTTACATTGGCGGCATAGTTACGAATATTGGTAACGAATTCTTCACTTTTGATAGCAGGTAAGTCACGAGCGGAATAAGTAGTTTTTGTGTCTTTGTAGTTGTTTACGTTTGCTACTTGTTCAGTGCGAGTTGATATATCCGCAGAATTCAGATTGATTCTGTATGTAAAATATTCAGGGATATAAACATCATAATCAACTTTGTTTACGGGGATTCCTTGTTGGAAATACCAATCAGGAATAGTCGATATATACGGAGATTTGAAGGTGTATTTGAATTCGATTACCGAGCCTTCTTTTACATTAGGCAGAGTGATTTTTTTGCTGGTCCAATACTCATTGACAGCCTCTCTGAATTCCCCTTCTTTTTTAATCTTTGTTTTCTCAATTTTATTGTTTACAAGATTATAGGTTGTAGCTTCATTAAATGATACGCTTTCCGGTTCTCCTTGAGTGTAGTAGTTAATAGAAAAATTGGCATAGTCCAATCCTTCTTTCTTGTAAATTTTAATTCGGGTTTCAACTTCTGTTCTAACATCAAAGCTTCCGTCGGTATTAAGCATCAAAGTAGTAGTTCCTTTTTTGTAAAGGACGGCAGCCACAGCAGTAGAGTCAAGCGGATGTACTTTTTCTTCTAATTCGGCAACAGATACTTTACCCATTCTGAAATCTTGAGCAGAAACACAGGTGATGTGAAATAAAATAATCAGTGTAAAAAGTGAATTAAATTTCATGATATAGTTGTTGTTATGATTTTACTAATACGATTTTGGCATTATCCCCTCTAGAAACTTGTTCTCTGAAATTTCTGAAATCTTCATAATCTTCTTTTGGGAATAAGCCTTGGGCAGTGATAAGGGAGCGTTTGTAGATGATTTTTTTATCATTTTCTTTAATAAATTCCGCTTTGTATTCACCGAATTTTGTAGAAAGCTGGATGTTGTTAGGTAATGATTCTATTGTATATCCTTCCGGAACGGAAATAGTATATTCATCAACGTCTTTAAATCCGCGTTGAATCTCAAACGGTGTTGTTCTTTTGCGGTAGCGTTGAGGGACATTTCTGAATGGATTAAAACTATTTACGACAAACATTAATCGGTCTCCTGAAGGAGTAGCGTATTTTTCGGCTTCAATGGCAATATTCTCTTTAAAGTTATATTGGTTTGAGCTGTGGGTGAATTTGGCGGATACTAATTTTAAATTATTGATGTTTGAAAAATATCTTTTATAGTATTTGTTAATGTCTTCGTTAGGAGTGCGCTCCAGATAGATTCGATCTCCATATTGTGTTCCTTGAGTAAGGATTTCAATAGTGCCTTTAATGTTTCCTACAGAATCTAAAAGATATTCTGCTTTGGTATGCTGTAAATTAGTTTCAGTCGGATAAATTTGAGTTCTTTTTAATCCTGTGTAATCGTTGTTTATAGATAATACCAAACGGTCATCGTTACTATCACCTATATATCCGAACGGAATGGTTTGACTGGTACATTCTAGCCAATAAAAATTATCTTTATCAGGCACTCCTAATATTATGTGGTTTCCTTGTATAGATACAAAATCTTCGGTCATATCTAATTTTGTGTTATTACTATGGATGATGCTATAAAAAGATGGGATGTCAGCTACTTCAAGCAATGTTTTGGTATAATTGGTAAGCGCTTTACAATCTCCATAACCCAATCTGTCAACATCTTTAGCATTCATAGGTTTCCAGCCGCCAATGCCTAATTGGATACTCACATAGCGGGTTTTATCTTGAACATATTTATAAATCTTTTCGGCTTTACTTTTTACGTCCGGTTCATTTTTTACCAATTCGCGAATTTTTTCTTTGGTTGCTTCGGGTAATTCATTTACTTGGCTTAGTAAACTATTGTTCATCCATTTTCCCATTTCCTCCCAAGTAGAGGCTTCTCCGTCCACACCTTCAAGGTGAAATTTTTGCAAAGCAAAACGCACATAAGGGGCAAAACGTATTAGCGAAGGGGTGTAATCCTCTCTTTTTATAGCCGGAAAATTCTGAAGTTTGAATGTGATGGATTGATTTTTTGGGTTTTTTTGAATTTCGTAGTCGCTAAAATTGAATTCCTTATGTCGAAATCCTAAATCCGATGGATAAGTAACCGTAATGGAAGATTCCTCCACACTTATAAAAGGTGAGAAAACCGGAAACCATTGTGGTATAAAAGCGGTATTGATAGATTCTACAACACTGGAGTATTTTATAGTAAACGGATAGGTAGTCGGAGTGTAATCTAATGATAGCATACGATTGTCGGTGTATACAGAAAACCCATCAGCAACACTGTAATCTCTAAAGTCAGAACGTCTAATTTTTTTGATTTCGCTTCCTATAGCGTTATAAACTATAGCTTCAATGCTTTTTACTTTGTCGGACTTGTCGTAGTATTCACCAATTTCAAAGTTTTCCCATCCTCTTTCGTTTAAAAATGTAACATACAATTCTTCAGAGGTTATAATCTTTCTTTGTGAGACTATGTTTATATCTTTGTGTTGTTTTCGGATGACTGTATTCGCACTTTCTTTAAGTTCTTGAGGGATAAGAATTGCCGTAACCAGATTTTTATCTTGGGCGTAAGATAAGTGACATAATAAAATTAAAATTAAAAAAACGAAACTCTTAACTTGATTCATATTGTGATAAAGGATTTTGTTGTTTTGTAATTTTTCGCAAAATAACAATTAAATTTCAATTTTTTATATAAAATTTAACATGAAAAAAACAAAAATTCTTTCAACTCGAAAAATTTTGAAAAGTAACTCAAAAGTTGCTCAAAATGAATCTGTTGAATGGTCAGAAGAAGATTTTATAGCGATTGAATTTTTGTCTTTTTTTATAAATCACCCGCTGGATTTATTGTTGTTTACAAGCCAAAATGCAGTGGAAAGTGTTTTGAAGTATGAAAAAGTAGAAGACTTAAAAGCTTTTGATTGTATCTGTGTGGGGCAAAAAACAAAAGATTTGTTAGAGCAAAACAATTTCCGAGTTCTAGATTTTGCGCATTATGCCGAGGAGTTGTCTCAACTGATTTTAGAGAAATATACTCACAGAAAATTTACTTTTTTTAACGGAAATTTACGTCGCAATACTTTGCCTGAGTTGTTTGGTCAAAACAATATCAGTTGTGAAGAAATTCAGGTATATACCACCAAACTTTTGCCTAAAAAAATAGAGGGAAATTTTGATGCAGTGGTTTTTTATAGTCCGTCGGGAGTGAAAAGTTTTCTGAAAGAAAATAAAATCGAGCATCAAGTGTGTTTCTGTATCGGTACAACTACTGCGGAGGCTATACAAAATGTTACTCAAAACATTATTTTGCCGCCAAAACCAACTATTGATTCTTTAGTTGAGACAATAAAAGAGTATTATCGCGATAAAAATTAAAAGTAAACACGCACAAATGGCATAAATGCTTCGAAATAAATGCTTTTGTCTGGGTCGTGTAACACATTGTAGCGCACGCCAATTGCGCCATTTTCGAATCTATATCCGGCGCCTAAGAATAAAGCTGTATTCCAGAAATTATCAATGTATCCGTTGTCGTAATTCACATTGATTCGAAGTTGCTCGATTTCGGCTGATAATTGAATTTCCTCCAAAGGATTGAAAAGAGCAATATAACTTCCTCCGTATGTATAAGCTTTGTATCCGATAAGTTCCGAGTTCTTTGGATTTACCTTAATGTAACTTCCTTGCAGACCGATTCCGGTTGCGAAATATTCGTTCACTTCATAAATAGCACTTGGTGCTAGAGTAATGTCTGTAAAACCACTTCCGATGTTGAGCCCGAAGGCTCCTCCGAAGCGAACTTTTCCCCAAAATTCACTTTTTTGTTTCGGTGTGGGAATATCCGGAGTGTTATATTGAGAATAAGAATTTTGAAAGATTGTCAATATGAAAATTATTACCGCAATTTTGAGCTGTTTTTTTAATAAAATCATTTTTCGGAGCGATTAAATATATTATTTGTAATTGAGTGAATTTAAGGTAAAATTAGGCAAAAATTTTAATCCAATTTATGTACTTTTGCAAAAGAATTTTTAGTAAATTTCCTCTTTTATTATAAATATGGATAGGTTTTCCTTTTTAAACGCAGCACATACAGATTTTTTCTCAGATTTATACGAACAATATCTTGTTAGTCCAGATTCTATAGAGCCTAGCTGGAGAGCATTCTTTCAAGGATTTGACTTTGGAACTTCGTCTTATGGCGAAGAATTTGCACAAGAATTCGCTCAATATGCCAACAATCAAATTTCGACAGGTCAAGCTCCTGATAAAATTCAAAAAGAATTTGGGGTTCTTAACCTAATTGAGGCATACCGAACTCGTGGACACTTATTCACAAAAACAAATCCGGTTAGAGACAGAAGAATTTATTCTCCTGATTTGAACATTCAACAGTTCGGATTGTCTGAGGCAGATTTGAATCAAACTTTTGATGCTGCTAAGCAAATTGGTTTAGAGCCAACCACTTTGGCTAATATTATCTTCAAACTTGATAGAGTATATTGCCAAAGTATCGGTTTGGAATATATGTATATCAGAGATCCGGAAGTTCGCAAATGGATTCAAGGATGGCTTTCTAAAAATGCAAATACCCCTACTTTTACCGTAGAAGAAAAGAAACAAATCTTATCAAAACTCAACGAAGCTGTTTCGTTTGAGAATTTCTTACATACAAAATACGTAGGTCAAAAACGTTTCTCCCTCGAAGGTGGAGAATCGCTAATTCCGGCTTTGGATGCACTTATCGAAAATGCAGCCGACAAAGGAGTAGAGCAGTTCGTAATGGGAATGGCACACAGAGGTCGTTTGAATGTTTTGGCAAACATTTTCGGAAAAAGTACCAAAGATATTTTCTCTGAATTTGACGGAAAAGATTACGACGATACCCAATATTTTGACGGAGACGTAAAATATCACCTTGGGCTTACTTCAGACAGAGTAACCAAAAGTGGTAAAAAAATAAACTTGAATTTAGCTCCGAACCCTTCACACCTTGAAACAGTAGGTGCTGTAATCGAAGGAATCACTAGAGCGAAACAAGATATGTACTTCTCGGAAGATGCTTCAAAAGTACTTCCAATTGCAGTTCACGGAGATGCTGCGGTAGCAGGTCAAGGAATTGTATATGAGATTGTGCAAATGGCTCAACTTGACGGATACAAAACCCAAGGAACCATTCATATCGTAATCAACAATCAAGTTGGATTTACGACAAACTATTTGGATGCTCGTTCTTCGACTTACTGTACAGACATTGCAAAAGTTACACTTTCTCCGGTTCTTCACGTGAATGCAGATGATGTAGAGGCAGTAGTTCACGCTATGTTGTTTGCTTTGGAGTTCAGAATGAAATACAAAAAAGACGTATTCATTGACTTGTTAGGCTATAGAAAATACGGTCATAACGAAGGTGATGAGCCTCGTTTTACACAACCTATTTTGTATAAAGCTATTGCAAAACACAAAAATCCGAGAGATATTTATGCAGAGAAACTCATTGCAGACAATATCGTAACATCAGATTTTGTAGCTAAAATCGAAAAAGAATATAAAGATATATTAGACGAGAACTTAACCGAATCCCGTAAAAAGGAACTAACGGTGATTACTCCGTTTATGCAAAACGAATGGGAAGGCTTCAAACAACTGAAAGATGGTGATATTTTTGCCAAAGTAAACACTGCTTTTGATAAAGCTACTTTGGATTCGGTTGCAGAGCAAATCACAAATCTCCCTTCAGACAAAAAATTCATCAACAAAATTTCTCGTTTGATTAAGGATAGAAACGAGATGTATTTTCAAACCGATAAATTGGATTGGGCTATGGGAGAATTGTTGGCCTATGGTTCACTTTTGACAGAAGGTTATTCGGTTCGTATTTCAGGTCAGGATGTCGAAAGAGGAACGTTCTCTCACCGTCACGCTGTGGTGAAAGTTGAGGATTCAGAAGAAGAAGTAATCCTGCTTAAAAACCTAAAAGAAGCAAAAGGTCAGTTTAATATTTTCAACTCGTTCCTTTCAGAATATGGAGTTGTTGGTTTTGATTACGGATATGCACTAGCAAGTCCGAAAACTCTTACGATTTGGGAAGCTCAATTTGGGGATTTCTCAAACGGAGCTCAAATTATGATTGACCAATACATCTCTGCTGCAGAAGATAAATGGAACAATCAAAACGGATTGGTGATGTTGCTTCCTCACGGATACGAAGGTCAAGGAGCGGAGCACTCTTCTGCTAGAATGGAACGTTATTTACAGCTTTGTGCTAACAACAATATGTTTATAGCAGACTGTACAACGCCGGCAAACTTCTTCCACCTTTTGAGAAGACAAATGCATTTGACCTACAGAAAACCACTTATCGTTTTCACCCCGAAGAGTTTGCTTAGACATCCTTTGGCAGTTTCTTCAAAAGAAGAACTTATCAACGGTTCTTTCCAAGAGGTGATTGACGATAACGTAGATAAAAACAAAATCAAAACGTTGGTGTTCTGTACGGGTAAATTCTATTATGACCTGTTAGCAGAAAGAGAAAACTTAGGTCGTGAAGATGTGGCTTTTGTTCGTTTAGAACAAATTTATCCGTTACCGGTAGAGCAACTAAAAGAAGTAATAGCTTCGTACCCTAACGTAGATGATTATGTTTGGGCACAAGAAGAACCAAGAAATATGGGAGCTTACGGCTATATGCTAATGAATTTTGATTTGGTGAAATTCAGAGTAGCTTCACCAAAACCGTATGCAGCCCCGGCAGCCGGAAGTAGCACTAGAGCTAAAAAACGTCATGCTGCAGCTATTGCAATGGTGTTTGATAAAGAATTATTTCAGAATAAATAAAAATTTGTACCTTTTGGTACTTGTAAGATAGAGCAAGAACAACATAAAATTACTAAAGATGATTTTAGAAATGAAAGTCCCTTCACCGGGAGAATCCATTACCGAAGTAGAAATTGCTACTTGGTTGGTAAAAGACGGAGATTACGTTGAAAAAGACCAAGCTATTGCAGAGGTTGATTCTGACAAAGCTACTTTAGAGCTACCTGCTGAAGCAAGCGGAATTATTACGCTTAAAGCAGAAGAAGGAGATGCAGTTGCAGTAGGACAAGTTGTTTGTTTGATTGATACATCTGCTGCAAAACCAAGCGGAGATGCTCCTGCTAAAACAGAAGAAGCTCCAAAAGCTGAAGAGAAAAAAGTAGAGACTCCAAAGGCTGAACAAGCTCCTGCAACCTATGCAACAGGAACGGCTTCGCCTGCAGCCAAAAAAATAATAGAAGAAAAAAATATCGATCCTGCCACTATTAAAGGAACAGGAAAAGACGGACGTATCACCAAAGAAGATGCTATTCAAGCTCCGGCTTCAATGGGAACTCCAACAGGTGGAAACAGAGGTTCAGAAAGAACTAAACTTTCTATGCTTCGCAGAAAAGTAGCAGAGCGTTTGGTTTCGGCTAAAAACGAAACAGCGATGCTTACGACGTTTAACGAAGCTACAATGACTCCGATTAACAAACTTAGAGCAGAATACAAAGATGCTTTCAAAGACAAACACGGAGTTTCTTTAGGATTTATGTCGTTCTTTACTAAAGCCGTAGTTAGAGCTCTACAAATGTATCCGGATGTAAACTCTATGATTGACGGAGATTACAAAGTGTCTTATGACTTCTGTGATATCTCGGTAGCAGTTTCTGGACCAAAAGGACTTATGGTTCCGGTTATCAGAAATGCTGAAAATCTTACTTTCAGAGGAATCGAAGCAGAAATTAAACGACTAGCTCTTCGTGCTAGAGACGGACAAATTACGGTTGACGAAATGACCGGAGGTACGTTTACGATTTCAAACGGTGGAGTATTCGGATCGATGCTTTCGACACCAATTATCAACCCTCCACAATCAGGAATTTTAGGAATGCACAACATCATCGAAAGACCAATTGCTGTTAACGGACAAGTGGAAATTCACCCAATGATGTATATCGCTTTATCGTATGACCACAGAATCATCGACGGACGTGAGTCTGTAGGCTTCTTGGTGGCGGTTAAAGAAGGTTTAGAAAACCCGATGGAATTATTGATGGATAACAATCCGAAGAAAGCGTTGGAATTATAAGATTTTGATCTTTTATAATAAAAAAACCCTGAAGTTAACTTCAGGGGTTTCTTTTTTAGTAAGGGCTGGAATTAAAAAAAAACAGCCCAATTGGGCTGTTTGAATTTTAAAAAAGGTAAATTAGAATTTGTAGTTAAATCCTAAACCTAAAGTTGATAATGAAGCTCCGCTAACTGCAATAGTTTTGAAACCTGCGTAGATTTCATATTTTTCAGTTTGGTAACCTACTTTAGGTTGATAAATCATACCGCTGTCTGCTCCACTTGGTGCCATTGCTACAGCATATCCTAAGTCAAGACCTACAAACATAGTGTCAGAAAAAGAATACTGGCCAGTTGCAGCGATTGGAAGGAACCCAGCAGCATCTCCTTTCACTCCGTTAACTTCTTTAGGAGAGATTGTTAAGTAACCAATAGATGCTCCTGCTTGGAACTGATCTGCTACAGGCCACATGTATGCAGCGTCAACTCCAATTGCAAGAGAGTAAAAATCTTTAGCATCTCCAGCCATAGGAAACCCTACGTTTACTCCGGCTTTTAAACCTCCTTCTTGTGCGTTTGTGATTCCAAATGCAAACACAGCAACAGCTGATAAAAATAATTTTTTCATAAAATGTCTTTTTTAAAATTAGTACGAGACAAATATATGTTAATGTTTTTAATAAAACAATACGTCAATTGCCTGATTTTAACAATCTATTGTTGAAAACTTTAATAAAACATTAAAAGTATTGACAAATAATAAATATACAATATTTGTATAGTTGTTGAAAAAACAATATGTTTTTTAGGAATTAGTGAATTAATAGTTTGGTTCATTCCAATAATAATTATATTTTTTAGTGATAATTACTTAAAAATAATATTTGTCTATACATTAAATATTTCACATTTAGGCAAAAAAAAACAGCCTCGAAAGGCTGTTTTTAAATTATAAATGGATGAGATATTAGAATTTATATCCTACTCCAATTTGGAAGTTAGATGTTTTAATATCGTCACCTTTATCTTGGATTCCAGTCATACCTGCGTTATATCTTGCATCAACAAAGATATTTTCAGTGATGTCATAAGCAGCACCAAAAGCTAAAGCGATATCCATTGATTTAAGGTCTTTAGTAGTTTGTTCGTCTCCGATTTTGAAACCGAATGAAGGACCAGCCATGATAGCTAATTTATCCATTACATAATACTTAGCAAGTACAGGGATTCTTAAATAATCTAATTTAGCTTTGTCAGCACCTTCCATAGAGTAAAGAGCCTCAGCTTGAACGTGGAATGTTTCGTTAACTGTGTAGTCAGCAAATGCACCAAAAGCAAATCCTGTTTTACCATCAGCGTCTTTTCCGGTTTCTGGATTTTTAACACCACTTAGGTTAGAAAAGTTAACAGCAGCTTTAACACCGTAAGTTAAATTGTCTTGTGCGCTAACAGCTGTGAATGCACAAAGTGCAAAAGCTGATAAAATTAATTTTTTCATAAAATGTGAATTTTAAAATTAGTACTGCACAAATATATTTAAAATTACCAATATAACAATAGTATATACAATTATTTTATCTTAAACTATTGTTTAGACGACCAATTTATAGATTCAATTAGTATTCTCACATCGTTTTTGATGTATTCTGAGGCAGGAAGGATAGAATCAAAGTTCGGTTTTACATTGAAGTAAACTGATCCGAGAACAAAGTTGTTTAAACTATCGGTTAAGTAAAATTGAGTAGCCGATGCCGCATCACCACCCACATCATAAAACATTCCATAGACTTTATCTTGCGGATTGATATAAGGCTGTTCTATAATGGTTTCGGCTTTTTTGGTGTGGCGATAGGTGAATTGTTGAGCATCTTTCAGCAAATCCTGAAGGTCATTCTCGATACGATGGTAATTGATGTAAATACTACCTTTCATATTCGGATAGTTAATAGTAAAGCCTTTTTGATTTTTAGGTTTTACTACCGCATGAATGTTTTTTCCGAAGGTAAAAGGAAAATCTCCTTCAAAAGTTTCATATTGAGCAATTGGGTATTCCAATCGCAAATATCCTTGTGGTTTTGGTAAAGGATTGTCGGAACAGCCCATAATGGAAAGTCCGACAATTGATAAGAAAATTTTTTTCATAATGTTGTCCAAAAAAATTATTCCGAAATATTCGATGTATTTCCGTCAATTTCTTTTTTGGTAGATAAGAATGTGAATTCGGTAGCTTGAATTTCGGTAGTATATTTGGTAGAGCCATCTTCTGCTTGCCATTGGCGCGACTTGATTCTGCCTTCAATATAAATTTTATCGCCTTTTGATAAATATTTTTCACAGATTTCTGCCGCTTTGTTTCTCACTACAATGTTGTGCCACTCGGTGGAATTGATTTTCTCTCCGGTTTGTTTGTTGACATACACTTCATTGGTTGCTAGTGGAAATCTGCCAATACAATTACCTCCTTCAAAATAATGCATTTTCACATCATCGCCCAGATGCCCAATGAGCATCACTTTATTTAAGGTTCCACTATTCATAAGTTTTGATTTTTTGGTTTCTCAAAGATACTAAAATTTTTAATTTAACAAATTTGAAACGATGAAGTTATAAAGTACAATAGGGAAGGGATATTGCTGTAAATCAGCTAGTAAAATAGCGTTGGGTAAAACTTCATTAAGCTCAATTTTCCAAAACAAAATATGCAATTCTTGATGGGATAATTTATGGATAAGCGGCTGAGAGTTAAAAGTACTGATTTCAGATACTGAAAATTTGTCAGAATAGCGAGTTTCGATATGGGTTAAAAATTCTTGAAAATCAGGTTGATGGTCAAATTCTACGAGTTCGAATTCGTATAGATTTTTCCAAATACCATTTTGAGTTCTCTTATTAATTAAGGTATTCTGATTGGCGTCCAGAAAAACCAAATAATTTAAATGACGTTTGGTTACTTTCGTTTTTTTACTTTTTACCGGAAGTTGATCCACTTTGTTCTTCTGTAGCGCATAACAACTATCCGATAATACACATTCGCTGCAATTCGGGTTTTTTGGAGTGCATTGTAAGGCTCCAAACTCCATAATAGCTTGGTTGTAAACCGAAGAATTTCCTCTTTCCAATACCGAATCGGCAAGTGATTGAAATTCTTTTTTGCCTTGCGTGGATGTAATATCGGTTTCAATTCCAAAATAACGAGATAAAACTCGGTATACATTTCCGTCCACTACGGCTACATCGTCATTTTCAGAAAACGAAGCAATGGCGGCAGCCGTATAACTTCCGATTCCTTTTAGTTTAATGAGTTCGTTATAACTACTCGGAAATTTTCCATTCAAATTCTCTACGACAAATTGTGCCGTATAATGCAAGTTTCGTGCTCGAGAATAATAGCCTAGTCCTTGCCATATTTTGAGCACTTGCTGTTCATCGGCTTGAGCCAAATCAAAAACGGTCGGAAAGTTCGCTACAAACTTTTCATAATAAGGCAAGCCTTGAGCTACACGAGTTTGTTGTAAAATAACTTCGGATAACCAGATAAAATACGGATCGCTAGATTTTCGCCAAGGCAAATCTCGTTTGTTTTCTAAATACCACCGAATGAGTTTTTGTCCGAAAGTCATGCGAAAAATAAAACCTATATAAAAAGCCCGAATTGACTTTTTATATAGGTTACAAATGTTTTATAAGTTAAAATGAATCTACGATTGTTAAAAAGTCATTGGCTTTGAGTGCTGCTCCTCCGATGAGTCCTCCGTCCACATCCGGATTAGCAAAAATCTCCTTCGCATTGTCTGCTTTTACGCTTCCTCCGTATAAGATAGAAACTTCATTAGCAATAGTGCTGCCGTATTCCGAAGCTACTGTTTGTCTTACAAAAGCATGCATCTGTTGAGCTTGTTCAGGTGTGGCTGTTTCTCCGGTTCCGATTGCCCAAACCGGTTCATACGCCAAAATAATATTTTTCCACTTTTCGGATTTCAAGTGGAAAAGTGCTTCTTTGATTTGTGCTTCCACTACATCAAAGTGTTTATCTGCTTTTCTTTCATGCAATTCTTCTCCAAAACAATAAATCACCGTCATCTCGTGATTGATGGCGTTGGTTACTTTTTGCGCCAAAAGACTGTTAGTTTCTCCAAAATACGCTCTGCGCTCAGAATGTCCTAAAATCACGGTATTTACTCCGATAGATTTCAGCATCGGCACCGAAACTTCTCCGGTATAAGCTCCGCAGTCACTTTGATGAGCATTTTGTGCGGCTACTTCAATTCCGGTTCCTTTGAGTTTTTCTACGGCTAGAGCCAAGTTTACAAAGCTTGGCGCTACTATAATGTGCGTATCGGTGTTGGGTTTATTGGCGATAATTTCATCAAGCAAAGCCACAGTTTGATTGATGTCATTGTTCATTTTCCAGTTTCCGGCAACGATGTTTTTTCTCATTTTGTCAGTTCTTTTATTTTAGCAATAAGTTCTGGGTCGTCGGCTTCGATGGCTCTGTAATGAGCAATTTTTCCGGTTTTGTCCACCAAAATATATCTCGGAATCCAATCCAAATCAATAGTTTTTCTAAATTCTCCGGTTTTCCAATCCGATTGGATCAAAAAGTTCTCCCCGATAGTTTTGTATTTATCGATTCCTAATCTCCAGTCTCTTTCAGTTTTGTCATACGACAAGAACATATATACCAATTCATATTCTTGTTGAAGTTTATGCACTTTCGGCATTCCCTTGATACAATCCGGACACCATGAAGCCCATACGTCTATCAAAATAGGTTTTCCTTTATAAATATTCAGCGCTTCTTCAAAAGTGATGTTTTCTCCGCTTATTGCCATCAATTTTTGCGAAAGTGCTTCCGGTTTGAAGGCGCTTTCATTAGTTCCACCATTCTGAGTTACTTCAGTTTCCTGAGTAACTGTTTCGGTTTGTGGGTCTTCTTTTTTGCAACTGATGCAAAGGGTCAGAAGAGTTATCGTAAGGAATATTTTTTTCATCTGTATAGATTTAGGATTTCAAAGATATGAATTCTTTAAATTAAAAACCCTGTCTAATCAGGCAGGGTTTGATTGTTTATAAATTTTCAATGACTTTGTCTTTCGGGTAGCGCACTTTGTAGCTGATGCGGAATTTCTGAGATTCACTTGGTTTTAGTTTTACATCCCAAGTGAGGATTCCGGTTTCTTTGTTGTGTTCCGCTTTAGTGATTTCCAATACTTCAATCGTAATATCTTTGTCTGTACTCAGCGGAATTTGATCTTTCAGTATCATTTCTACGCTTTCTTTTTTGTTGTTGCGGACGGTGATGTCATAGGTAAACGTTTGTTCTTTATAATTAGATAAGAAACGAGTTCCGGATTTATCGGCAATTTTCTCGCGTTTTACGGAAATTCTCTTGTCTCTACCCATACTAAGTTTTAGCTCTTCTGTAGTTTGATTCGGGTTGATATATGTTTTCCCTACATACATTTGCTCAAATATGATATTAGCCTCGGCAGGGAGCAAATTGTATTGCGAATAATCGTTGATTTCCGCTACCAAATACGATTCTCCGTCAACTCTTGGTGCTGCATAGTATTTGTATTTCGCCGGAAGGTTTATTTCTTTTAGTGAAATGCTATGGTTTTTCCCATTCGACAAAATATCATACGGAATATCAATATCAAATGATACGTTAAGTTGATTTTCGACTATTTCAGCAAAGTTTTTAGAATATTCATTGTCAGTTACTACTTCACCTAATTTATCAAAAGATTGAATCGAATTTTGAACGACTACTCCATGAACTTCACTTTTTAATTGTGCACCATAACCAACAGTTATAAGTTCTGGGTTAAGATACTTCAAAAACCAAGCATTAAGTATCGGGAATTGATTATTTTGATTTGGAAGACCACTCGATAAAGTGAGTTTCACATTTTTCCAATCAATACCTGTTTTTTGTACAACTTGTCCTTTGTAAACCAATTCGAGCGGCACAGAAATGCTTTCGGCTCTCAACTCATAAAACGGATTCCACGATGCCTGATAAGTCAAATAGCTGAATTCAAGATTGGCTGTTTGTACCGAGTTGCTCATGATTTGTAAAATCAATTTTCCGTTAGAAGTTTTTTCTTCGTTAGACGAATTAATTTGCAAGCGAGCATTTAGCTTTTTGAGTTGAGTGTTTAGTTTTTGTTCTTTTTCGGTTAAAGTATCAATATTGTCCAAAATAGCATTTCGTTTTGTGGCATAGAAATCTACCATTTTGCTAAGTTCCGTTACATTTAGTCCTGAATTCTCGCCATAGACCTGGTGGTTGCTGTCAAGAAGTTCGATAGCTTTGCTTTCGGAAGCTTTTCGATTTTGAATTTTTTTAATTTCTTTTTGTAGGATGTTGATACTATCTTTTACCTGTTTAATCAGCGGAGAGGTTTGGTCGATTTCGTATTCCGAAATGTAGTTTGTCGTATATTGAACAGACAAAACAGTTACATTTTTAGGTGCGGAAATCCGAACGGAATTTTCGTTTACGAAATTCGAAATGTTTTTGATAACCACTTCGCTAGTTCCTTTCGGAAGATTCACTGTCGCTTGATGACTTAATTCGGCAGAATTGAAATAAACCGTTGCCGAATGGAGTTTAGCATCCGTAAAAATCGGTTTTTGAGCCAATCCGATCCAACTGAAAGCAAGAATAAAAAATAAAAAGAGAGATTTCATGTTTGTTAGAATTTTGAATAAACCTTTATATAATTTTTGTTTTAACTCAATTGAAACGAGTTAAAGTTATAATTATTTTGTAATCTATTCTTATTCTCTATAAAAAACCCGCTTTACTCTTTGCGAAATTCCCGCTAAAATCTCATAAGCAATGGTGTCGATAGACTTGGCGATTTCGGTAACCTTCAAATTTTCGCCGAAGATGATTACAGGGTCGCCTTCGCGGCAATCGATGTCTGTTACATCCACCATCAGCATATCCATACAGATTACCCCGACAATTTTGGCTTTTTGGTTGTTGATAAGCACAAATCCTTTTCCTTTGCTCAGTGCTCTCGGAATTCCGTCGGCATAACCAATCGGGATGGTGGCCGTGCGAGTTGGTTTTTCTGCCATAAATCCTCGCGAATACCCTACACTATCGCCCACCGGAATATCTTTGATTTGCAATACAATGGACTTGAGTGTGCCTACGTTTTCCAAATATTGAATTTCGCTTTCGTCATTTGAAATTCCGTACAATCCGATGCCCAGGCGCACCATATCCATTTGAAATTCCGGATAGTTGGAGATGGACGAAGTGTTCGAAATATGACAAATAGGGCTTATTTGCAATTCGTTTTTCAGAATTGAAGCCATTTTCTGGAAAATCGCGAATTGTTGATGAGTGAAATCTTTGAACTGCTCGGCATCACTGCCCGAAAAATGTGAGAAAATCGATTTTACTTCGAACTGTTCTGTGTTCGCCGACAAATATTCGACTAGTTTGGCAATATCTTTCTCTTCGAAACCCAGTCGGTGCATGCCTGTGTCGAGTTTGATATGTATCGGATAGTTTTTTTTGCCCGAATCAAGCAGTGCTTTTTTGAATTGCTCTAATTCTTTGAGCGAATAAATCTCAGGTTCGAGTTTGTATTTTATCAGAGCCGAAAATGTATTTGGCTCAGGGTTCATTACAATAATCGGTAATTTGATGTTCGAATTGCGCAACGCAATTCCTTCGTCGGCGAAAGCCACACCTAAATAATCGACACGGTGATATTCCAAAAGTTTGGCAATTTCGAAACTTCCGCTGCCGTACCCGAAAGCCTTAATCATCACCATCATTTTGGTCGAAGGTTTTATTTTCGATTTAAAGTAATTCAGGTTGTGAGTGATGGCGTTCAGGTTGATTTCCAAAACGGTTTGGTGTGTTTTTTCTTCCAGTCGATCAACGATTTTTTCCAGATGAAAAGGTCTTGCTCCTTTTATTAGGATTGTTTGGTTCGACAAAGTCGAAAAATCGTATTCATTCAAAAATTGCTCAGTTGTTTCGAAAGTCGCGATGTTGTCAAACAAATTTTGATGAGCCGAAATGTCCTTTCCGATACCGATTACTTGTGAAATGTTGTTTTGTTTGAAAAGCGAAGCTATTTTTCCGTACAAGTTAGATTTGTCTTCGCCGCTTTCGAGTATATCCGACAAAATAACGGTTTTCACCAGGTGTTGTTTCTGTTGCTCCAAAAAGTCGAGTGCTATTTTGAGCGAATTCAAATCGGAAATGTAACTGTCGTCGATTAGCGTTGTATTGTTGATCCCGTTTTTTACTCGCAAGCGCATTTCGATAGGATATAGCATTTGCATACGCTCTTCGATGGCTTTTTTGTCGTAATTCAAATACAACAAAACCATCATCGAATTTACGGCATTTTCTATTGAAGCATAGTCCGTAAACGGAATTTTTACTTCAAAAACTTGAGCGTTATAAGAAAATTTAAGTGTAGTAAAAGTATCGGAAATGGTTTTTTCGATGTAATGAGCATCACTTTGTGGCGTAAAACTCCAAACCAACTGTTTTACGAAATAGTTGTCCAATGCTTTGGTTACAAGCTCGTTTTTCTGATAAATAACCACTTCGCAACCTTGAAAGAGTTTTACTTTTTCGCTGATTTTTTCTTCTTTAGACGAAAATCCTTCGTTATGAGCGTCACCTATGTTGGTTAAAATGCCGATAGTCGGGCGAATGATTTTTTCGAGATTTTGCATCTGATTAACGCTCGATATTCCCGCCTCGAATATCCCGAAGTTGTGATGTGGTTGCATTTCCAGAACCGAAAGTGGCACGCCGACTTGTGAATTATAACTCTTCGGACTTCTGACAATATTATAATCCGGAGAAAGCAAAAAGTTGAGCCATTCTTTCACGATGGTTTTTCCGTTACTTCCCGTGATACCGACTACCGGGAACGAAAATCGGCTGCGGTAATTTTGAGCAAAGTTTTGTAAAGCCTGTAGCGTATCATCAACCAAAATAAAATGGGCAGAATTAGTGTCTTGAGGTAATTGTGATACGACAAAATTCTTAATGCCTTTGCCGAGCAGTATTTGGATATAATCGTGAGCGTCGTAATTATTTCCCTTTAGCGCAAAAAACAAAGTATTATCGTTGTTTTGCAATGAACGGCTGTCAATAGAGATATTGGTAATCTCGCTATCAGGATTTCCGATGATTTGGTGAGGAATATTTGTAACAATATCCTTTAAAGGTAAGTTCAAAACAGTAGTATTTAGTAGAACAAATTTACGCAAATTGCTTTGTAGTTGGATAAAGAATTTGAAATGTAAATAGATTGTGAAATATATTTATATTTGTTGAAATAGAAGTGATTAGAATTTGCTTATCACACGCTCATAAGCATTGCAGCATGAAAAAAACGATTTTGTTTTTACTTCTTTTCCTAAACGGGTTGAGCAATGCTCAGCAGGATGCTCAGTACACGCAATATATGTACAATACGATTGTGGTGAATCCGGCTTATGCGGGTTCGCGAGAAGCGTTGAGTATTTTTGGGATGTACCGCACGCAATGGGTAGGTCTTGACGGAGCGCCTGATACTGGAGTTTTTTCGGTGAATTCTCCGGTGAGTGAACAAGTAGGCGTTGGACTTTCGATTATTAATGACCGTATTGCCATTTCGGATAAAACTTCTATTTCAGCTGATTTTGCCTATGCGATTCCGTTATCGAGTAACTTTCGTTTGTCTTTCGGGATTAAAGCAACGGCGCATGTTTTTAGTGTCGATTTCTCAAAATTGCACGTACAACCGGGTGATCCGAATTTCGAAAATAATATTAATAGCAAGTTCTCACCTAATTTTGGTGCGGGAATATATTTGAATTCTGATAAGTTTTATGTAGGATTTTCCGTACCGAATTTATTAGAATCAGAGCATTATGACGATGAAGTGAAATCTGTTGCTGTGGATAGACTTCACGGATATTTTATCAGCGGTTATGTGTTTGATTTCGGAGAAAGTGTAAAATTCAAACCGGCTACACTCATAAAAGCAGCTGAAGGCGCGCCATTGCAAGTGGATTTGACGGGGAACTTTTTGTTTTTTGACAGGTTCACTCTCGGCGCGGCTTACCGTTGGTCCGGGGCGATAAGCTGTTTGGCAGGTTTTCAAATTACCGATAATTGGCTGTTGGGCTATTCCTACGACTCCGAAACAACCAAATTGGCTAATTATAACTCCGGTTCGCATGAGTTTTTCTTGCGCTATGAATTTTCGTTTAACCCAAAACGTGTGGTTTCTCCGAGGTTTTTTTAAAGATGTAATCGATGAAAAAGATTTTTCAAATACTATTTTTAATTATGGTTTCTTGGGGAATGTATGCTCAGGAATCCAGAGTTAAAAAAGCGGATAAACAATACGAAAGTTATCAATTTATCGACGCAATTGAAACCTATAAAAAGGTTGTCGAGAAAGGCTACAAATCTCCTGAAATACTTCAAAAAATTGCCGATTCATACTATTTCAATGCTAATTATTCAGAGGCGGTGCAGTGGTACGGGCAGTTACTTAAAATGCAGCCCAATCCGAAAAATTCTGAATATTATTTTCGCTATGCGCAATGTTTGAAATCGGTAAAGAAATATACGCAAGCCGATGAGTATATGGATAAATACTACAAGGCGAATCCGCAATTGGCTCCGAAAGAAAAGAATAATTATTTGGACCAAATTGAGAAAAATTCGGGCAGATATACCATAGAAAACCTGAAAAACATCAATTCTGAATATTCCGATTATGGCGGATTTGTGTACAATGGACAATTAGTTTTTACGTCCACCCGAAAATCCAATGTACTGCTCAACCGAAAAATGGGATGGAACAATCAGCCTTTTTCGAGATTGTACTCGGTAGAAATAAATGATAAAAAGGTGTCAGATAAGGTAAAAGAATTTTCAGATGAATTGACCTCACGCTTTAACGAATCTACAGCCGTATTTACCAAAGATGGCAAAACGGTTTATTTCACTCGAAATAATTACCTGAAAAAAAGAGGTTTCAGCGATGATAAATCTACTTTGCTCAAGATTTATAGAGCCACTATCCAAGACGGAAAATGGACTAATATAGAAGAACTTTCTATAAATAACAATAATTACAACACGGCACATCCGGCATTGAGCCCAGATGAACGAACTTTGTATTTTGCTTCTGACCGTCCCGGAGGTTTGGGCGATTCGGATATTTGGAAAGTAGCGATTCGCGAAGATGGAAGTTTGGGTAATCCGATGAATTTAGGTCCGAATGTCAATACGCATGCTAAAGAGACATTTCCGTTTGTATCGGGAGATAACCAATTGTATTTTTCTTCATCCGGAAAGCTTGGATTAGGAGGATTGGATATTTTTGTTTCGAAAATAACGGATGACTTATACAGCAAAGCAATAAACGTAGGCAAACCTATCAATAGTCCGCAGGATGATTTTGCTTTTTATATCGATTCGGATAGTCGAACTGGTTTTTTCAGTTCTAATCGCAAGGGAGGCAATGGCGATGATGATATTTATAGCTTTAAAGAAATCAGAAAATTGGAGTGTTTAGCCGAATTGGCGGGGCAAGTTTTGGATGTGAATACTCATGAACCTATAGTTGGTGCCTTAGTAGAAGTATTTGACAAAGACGACAAACTCATAGCTACTATGCATACGGATGCAAGCGGAATGTATTCAATCGGGAAATTATCGTTAGATGGAGAAACACATTGTCGCATACGTGCCGGAAAATCAGAATACGCTTCGGATGAGAAACAAGTTGTACTCATTTGTGGCAGTCGAGAGCATGTGGTTTTAAGGTTAGAAAAACAAAAAGTGGTTCCGAAAGTCGGAGACGATTTAAAAGATTTACTTTCTATTCCAATAATATATTTCGATTTGGATAAATGGGATATACGCCAAGATGCTGCTGTAGAACTGTCGAAAATCTTATATGTATTGCAAGAATATCCGAATATGAAAATTGATATTCGTTCCCATACCGATAGCCGACAATCGCATATATATAATTTGAGACTTTCTGAAAATCGTGCTAATGCGACTCGAGATTGGCTTATCAGCCAGGGAATTGCTGAAGATCGACTTACTGCTAAAGGCCTTGGAGAAACGCAATTACTTAACCGCTGTGCTGATGGGATAACGTGTAGCGAAGAAGAACATCAGCAAAACAGACGCTCGGAATTTATTATCATTTCTATGGAGTAGTCAAAAAACAAACTCCTTACCAGCTAATTCCGAAATAATTTGCCGAGTTTCGTACCTTTGCAGAAAAATTGTCTGATGCCCAAAATAGGTAACATAGTCCTGCCCGAATATCCTTTACTACTTGCTCCAATGGAAGACGTTAGCGACCCGCCGTTCAGAAGGTTGTGCAAATTGCATGGCGCGGATTTGATGTATTCGGAGTTTATTTCGTCCGAAGGATTGATTCGTGATGCGATTAAAAGTCGTCAAAAACTGGATATTTTCGATTACGAACGACCTGTCGGGATTCAGATTTTCGGAGGTGACGAAGAGGCTATGGCTATGTCGGCTAGAATTGTAGAAACGGTTCAACCGGATTTGGTGGATATAAACTTTGGATGTCCGGTAAAAAAAGTGGTTTGTAAAGGTGCCGGCGCCGGCGTATTGAAAGATATTGATTTGATGGTGCGCCTTACGAAAGCTGTTGTGAAAAGTACGAATTTGCCCGTAACTGTAAAAACACGTTTGGGCTGGGATGAAAGTTCTATCAATATTGACGAAGTAGCCGAACGCTTGCAAGATGTCGGCATTCAGGCACTCACAGTTCATGCCCGCACGCGAGCGCAGATGTACAAAGGACATTCAGACTGGACACATATTGAGCGCATCAAAAACAATCCTCGAATTACAATACCTATCTTCGGAAACGGAGACATAGATAGTGTTGAAAAAGCCTTGGAATACAAAAATCGTTTTGGGTTAGACGGAATGATGATTGGCCGAGCAGCCATCGGTTATCCATGGATATTTAACGAAATCAAACATTACTTCAAAACCGGAGAAAAATTGCCGGAACCTACTGTTGCCGATAGAGTAGAAGCAGCCCGAAATCACTTGATTTGGTCTATGGAATGGAAAGGCGAGCGAGTAGGGATTGTAGAAATGCGAAGACATTATGCCAACTACTTCAAAGGTATTCCGGATTTTAAACAATACCGCCAGCAAATGGTAACTCAAGACAATCCGGAAGAACTTTTCAAATTGTTTGAAGAGGTACAACAAGCCTATTCGTGGGTGTAAATTATCTTTTTTAGACTTATTACAATAAATAGCGAGAATTTAAGTGTTATTGTGTCTTTAAAAAATGAATTTTTACTCTTAAAATTATATAACTTATTGTAAATTCTTAATTTTGGCGATTGGTAACAGATTCTTATGTCGTCAAATTTTATATATACAATAATTCTGTTTTTTTTATTTCATAGCCTCCAAGCTCAACAATCCGTACGGGAAAATGAGATAAAAAAGATATATGAACTCATAAAATATAATAATTTTGGTGTTGCCCAACATAAAATAGATAGTCTCCGAACGGTTCTCGATAAAACAAAAGTCAGCAAAAAAACGACTAAAGATCGCGTTGAAGTTGACTATCTGCAATGTTTAATTTGGGATAGAAAAGATCTTCCTCTCAGAGAAATAGTCCCTACACTACTCCAAATAAAAGATAAGGCAGACGCTGAAGGTTATTTTGTGTTGTCCTACAAAATTTCACTACTCTTAGCGCTTTCTTATGAGAAAGGTGGCGAATACCAGATTGCTAATACCTATTTAGACAAAGCTTTTGAGTTGTATAAAGAATATCACCTAGAAGACTTGTATAGCACATACTGTATTCGTCGTAGTTCATATTATCGCATGGTTGAAGACTATGAAGCCATGAAAGTCTTTGCCGATCTAGCTAAAAAATATGCTCAAAAGTATGGCAATATCACCGATGTTGTAGATTCCCATATTTTACTCAGTTTTTATGCTTCTAAAAAGAACAATTGGAGTGAACACCTCAAACATGCTTTTATATTAAGGGGGTATTATTATCAATTCAATGATTCGACAGCATTATTGTTGAATTACAATTCGATTGCCAAAGCATTTTGTAGGATGCAAAATTTTGATACAGCATTAAAGTATAATGATTCATCAAAAAGATTTCTAAAAGAAGTTACAAATTTAGAATACGATTATTCAATTCATAAAACAAGGTATGAGATTTTTGAAGTAATGGGTAATGTAGATTCAGCTCATTATTATTTTAAAAAATACCACGAACAATTCCTTAAATCCAATCATGAATTTGAAAAAGCAAAAATCAAAGAATTAGAAGATCGCTATCAACATGATAAAAAAGAAGCAGTCATTAAATCTAAAAATCAACAGATTCAATTTGTGATAACAATTTTGATAATCATTATTTTAATGTCGATTTTAATAGTTAGAAAGAATAAAAAAATAAGCTCTCAAAATAAAATTATCAGTAAGCAATTAGTCGAAATCACCAAAACTTTGGATCAAAAGAAAGTTCTTTTGTCGGAGTTACAGCACCGCGTAAAAAATCATTTACAAAATGTTATTAGTATTCTTGAGATTCAAAAAGAATCTTTTGAGTTTAACAATGTAGAAGAAGTTATTCGCGAAAATAAAAATCGCATACAATCCATGGCGTTGCTACACGAGAAGTTGTCGGTTTCTGAAGCTGTGGACTCTATCAATTTTGGAGAGTACATTAAAGAAGTATGCAAGTTGGTTAAAGGTTCCTACGAATTTCATAATAGACGAGTATTGATTAAATCTTTATCCGAAATTGATAAAATTCCTATCCAAAAAGCACTACCCATTGGTTTGATATTAGTTGAACTTATCAGTAATAGTATAAAACATGCATTTGACGGCAAGAATCTCGGGATAATTGATATAGAGGTTAAATTTGATGAAAACACCGGAAAAAACGTCTTGTGCTATACGGATACCGGAAGAGGATTTGAGTTTGGAAAGTCAAATGAAAAAGGACTAGGAATGGAGATTATAAAAGGGCTTTTAGAACAATTAAATGCCCAAATAGATTACAATAACAATAATGGGTTTGAACTTAAAATATATTTTTAGCGTATGATTCAGAAATCTATACTATTGGTTGAAGATGATTTTTTAAATCGTAGACTTTACAAAAAAAGTTTATCGGAAATTGGTTATGCTATTTATGAAGTTAAAAATACGGCGGAAGCCAAAGAAGTGTTACAAAATGAGTCAGTTCATTTGGTTATTTTGGACATCAATTTAGGAGAAGAAGACTCTGACGGAATTGAGTTAGCGCAATATATAAGAGAAAAACACAACATTCCCTTTATTTATTTGACGGCTTATAATAATTCGGAGGTAATTTCAAGAGCTATTGCTACTACCCCTAATTCGTACCTGACAAAACCTTTCAAAATAGTTGATTTGATAACCAGTGTAGAGCTTGCTATTCGACAACATGCCGAAAAGTATCGCTTGCGACCGAAAATTATTGTTCGAGAAGGCGATTATAATGTCGAAATTTCTGTAGAAGATATTGATTATATCGAATCCGAAGGAAATTATTTGATGATTTATGCTGGGAAAAAAGTGTATAAATCGCGCTCAACTATCAAGCAATTTTTAGATAATTTACCTGCGGATATTTTTATTCAAACCCATAGAGCGTATGTCGTGAATAAGAATAAAATAGAAAAGTTCGGAAATCGCGAAGTTTTTATCCGTAACGTTGTTATTCCGGTATCTAGAAAATTTACAGAGAATATTCTTAAATAAAAAAGGAACTCATTTGAGTTCCTTTTTTTGTGATTTTTTTAAAAAACAAGTTTGGCAGTAATGTCAAAATTATCTTTTATTGCTTTATCAGCAAGTTCCGGGAAGATGGTACCCGAACGATATTTGATATCGTATTTTGTTCTGTCAATCTCAAGAGTGGTAGAAGCCGTGTTGTTTTCTACGGCTAATTTAAAAGTAATTTCTTGTTTAATACCTTTGATGATTAAAATCCCGGTGATTTCGTAGTTTCCCTTTGAAATTTCTTTTGCTTTAGTAAAAGTAAGTGTTGCTTCTGGGAATTTTTCTACATCAAAGAAATCTTCACTTTTTAGGTGTCCGTCTAATTTTTCTTTTCCTTTACCCGAAACATCGGTTGCAGAAACACTTGTCATATCCACCACAAATTCGCCCGAAACTAATTTGTTTTTCTCAAAACTGAGTTGCCCGCTTTTCAGATTGATAGTTCCTTCATGCTGACCGGCAATTTTGTAGCCTTTCCAAGTGAGTTCACTTTTCTGAACATCAATTCTCTTGGCAGTAGTTTTTTGAGCAGTGGTAGTTAGTGTTAATCCTAAAAATAATACGTAAAGAATACTTTGAAATGTTTTCATCTGACTATTGTTTAATAAATTTTAGCAGCAGTGAAGTTAACTCTTTTTGTTCTTTTGGCGAAAGACAATCAGTAATATTTTTTTCCATCTCCACATAATGTGGCTCTAATTTATTGATGGCCTCTAGCCCATAAGGAGTTATACAAACTTCGATTTTGCGTCGATTGTTTTTGCAAACATCACGCGTAACCATTTTTTTAAGAAGGAGTTTGTCAATCAGTCTCGTAGTATTGCTGGTTTTAGCAATCATATGATCCTGAATCGCACCCATGTTGATGGGTTTGCCTTCTTGTGCTCGTAAAATCCTGAGTACATTAAATTGTTCCACTGAAATGTCGTACGGTTTTAGTACGTCCAATAACTTTTCGGAAATCAAATTCTGAGAAAAAGCAATATTCAGAAGAATCCGTCGAGTTAGAGGAATTTCAGCATTTAGCCGAATTAAATCATCTAATCTCATTTTTTTTAATTATTTGTTGTTGTTATCGACAAAAATAATGTATAAATTTTAACGGTACAACATTAATGGGTATAATTATGTCGTTTGTCCTTAAAAATAAAAAACGTACTTTTGGAGGCTTAAACACACAACTAAATGAATATTTTATTATTAGGTTCTGGAGGTAGAGAACATGCCTTGGCATATAAGCTAATTCAGAGCAAAATTTGTTCTCGATTATTTGTAGCTCCGGGCAATGCCGGGACAAAACAAATAGCCGAAAATGTAGCCATTGAAGTAAATGATTTTGACAAAATAAAAGACTTTTGCCTGAAAGAATCTATAGAAATGGTAGTTGTTGGTCCGGAAGACCCACTAGTAAACGGAATTTATGATTATTTCAAAGCGGATAATCAGTTAAATTCAATTCAAGTAGTAGGTCCTTCAAAACACGGGGCGCAACTGGAAGGAAGTAAAGAATTTGCCAAAGAATTTTTAGTAAAAAACAATATTCCGACAGCAGCATATGGCAGTTTTACGAAAGAGAATATTGCAGAAGGATTTGCATTTTTAGAAAAACTAAGCCCGCCTTATGTCCTTAAAGCTGATGGACTAGCTCAAGGAAAAGGAGTTCTTATTTTGCAGAATCTGGATGAGGCTAAAGCCGAACTTTCGAGCATGCTTTTGGATGCTAAATTCGGAAGTGCGAGCGCTAAAGTGGTAATCGAAGAATTTTTGGACGGAATTGAATTGAGTTGTTTTGTTCTCACCGACGGAAAAAATTATAAAATTCTTCCTACAGCAAAAGATTACAAACGCATAGGCGAAGGCGATAAAGGACTCAACACGGGTGGAATGGGTGCTGTTTCTCCCGTTCCGTTTGTAGATGGCGAATTGATGCAAAAAATTGAAGAACGAATTGTAAAACCAACAATTCAAGGACTTCAAAACGATAAAATTGAGTACAAAGGCTTCGTTTTCATAGGGCTTATTAAAGTGAAAAACGAGCCGTACGTAATCGAATATAATGTAAGAATGGGAGATCCCGAAACAGAGGTGGTTATCCCGCGCTTACAGTCGGATTTGGTCGAATTGTTTTTAGCCTTGAACAACCAAGAATTGGACAAAGTTACCCTTGAAATTGATAATAGAAGTGCCACTACAGTGATGTTAGTTTCTGGCGGATATCCGGAGAGTTATCAAAAAGGAAAAGAAATAACCGGTATGGAGAACGTGACTGATTCTATCGTTTTTCATGCAGGAACAAAATTTGATGAAGGTAAAATAGTAACGAGCGGAGGTCGTGTTTTGGCAATTACTTCTTTCGGAGAAGATTTCAAAGAAGCCCTGGCTCAATCATATAAAAATATAGAAAAATTACATTTCGAAAATATGTATTTCAGACGAGATATAGGTTTTGATTTGTAATTTCACTCAATTCAAACCCCGTTTGAACTAGATAATTTAACGACAGTAGAATGGCAAATATATTTACGTTTCCAATAACGCGAAGCATGCTCACTCACATTGGGAGTTATTTCTTGATGCTGAAAGAAATTTTCATCAGACCTACCAAAGCTTCTGTGATGAGGAAGTTGATTTTTAAAGAAATTGACGATTTAATCATCGGATCTTTAGGGATTACGATGTTCATTTCGTTTTTCGTGGGTGGGGTAGTAACCATTCAAACAGCCTTGAATTTAACCAATCCGCTTATCCCGAAATACCTTATCGGATTTGCTACACGTCAATCGGTAGTGTTGGAGTTTGCTCCGACTTTTGTATCTATCATTATGGCCGGGAAAGTAGGTTCGTACATTACTTCGAGCATCGGTACGATGAAAGTAACCGAACAAATCGACGCGCTAGAGGTTATGGGGGTAAATTCATTAAACTATCTTATTTTTCCTAAAATTATAGCTATGCTATTGTATCCGTTTGTGATTGCTATTGGGATGTTTTTGGGTATTTTAGGGGGATTTCTTGCCGGTGTATATGGTGGATATACTTCTCCTGACGAATTTTTGATTGGATTACAAGACACTTTTATTCCGTTCCACATTGCTTATGCTTTTATAAAGACCTTTATTTTTGCTTTGATTCTGGCTACCATTCCGTCTTATCACGGATATTATATGAAAGGTGGAGCGCTCGAAGTAGGTAAGGCGAGTACCACATCGTTCGTCTGGACTAGTGTGGTAATTATTTTAGTGAATTATATAGTAACCCATCTACTGCTTAACGAATGATAGAGATAAAAGACATTAGAAAATCGTTTAACGGAGTAGAAGTTCTCAAAGGAATTACGGCTACTTTTGAAACCGGAAAAACCAATCTGATTATTGGTCAGAGTGGTTCCGGAAAAACTGTATTGCTAAAAACGCTTTTAGGGATTCATACCCAAGACAGCGGAACCATATCTTTTGACGGAAAATTATCGCAAGATTTAAGTATTGATGAGCGCCGAGAACTCAGAACAGAAATTGGGATGGTTTTCCAAGGAAGCGCTTTGTTTGACTCGATGACGGTAGAAGATAATATCGGGTTTCCGCTGAAAATGTTTACCAACAAAACGCCTAAGCAAATCAAAGAAAGGGTAGAGATGGTTATTGAGCGTGTAAAATTGGTAGACGCCAATAAAAAGAAACCTTCTGAGATTTCTGGAGGAATGCAAAAGCGTGTGGCAATTGCTCGAGCTATTGTAAACAACCCGAAATATCTTTTTTGTGATGAGCCCAATTCCGGGCTAGATCCGAAAACCTCCATCGTGATTGATAACCTTATCCAAGAAATCACTAGCGAATACAACATCACTACCGTGATTAATACGCACGATATGAACTCGGTGATGGAAATCGGAGAAAACATCATTTTCCTTAAAAATGGAGTATTGGCTTGGACAGGTAATAGTGACGAAATCTACAAAACGGACAATGAAGCCGTAGTCGATTTTGTGTACTCATCAAACTTGTTCAAAAAAGTAAGAGAGGCATATTTAGCTTCACTTAAAAAATAAGGAAAACCTACTTATTTTTTGAATCCATAAACTAAAGAGGTAACTTTGTATGAGTTACTATGGCTCTTTATGGAAACTCAACCGTACAAATCCACCGATAGACTCATCCCTATCAAAGAATTATATTCGTATTTACAAAATCTAGTGCAGCGCAAGTTTTGGCTACGAGTTTTGATAGCTATGCTAGTGGGCGTAATGCTCGGAGCTTATTTTGCAACGCAGCCCACTTGGATACCCGAAAAATTATTAGAATCCATAGTTAATTGGATTGCTTTTCCTGGGAATCTCTTCATTCGCGTAGTTCAGATGATTATGATTCCGTTGATGTTTACTTCAGTAATCCAAGGAATTGCAGGTGGAGATAATAAAGAGTACCTCAAAAAATCAGGTCCGAAATTACTTTTATATTACGCTCTCACAACCACTACTGTACTTTTATTTGCTGTAACACTAGCCAGTGTTATCGAGCCAGGGAACTATATGGATGCTTCGAGTTTGATTACCCAGGATATGGCAATTGATACCCAAGCGATTTCTGAAGGTTCTACAAGATTTAGTTTTGGATATATTCCTGAAATGATTGTAGGGCTTTTACCGGCTAACCCTCTAGAAGCATTAGTGTCTGGAGATATGCTCAGTATTGTGATTTTTGCCGTGATTATCGGAGTTTCTTTGGCTAATATTCCTTCGGATACAGCAATGCCACTGCTCAAGGTATTGTATTCGGTACAAGAAATTACAATGGCCATTACAAAATGGGCGATGAAACTCGCTCCGGTTGCAGTTTTTGGATTGATGTGTCAAGTAACTTCAAAAGTAGGAATCGAAACTATCATGGGGCTTTCCATGTTTATGCTCACGGTGGTGATAGGTTTACTTATTGTTGTCATAGTATATAGTTTGATACTTTTATTATTTGCCCAAGTGAGTTTGCGTAAGTTTTTTTCGGATGCCAAAGATGTACTTTTACTAGCTTTTTCTATGGGAAGTTCGGCAGCTGTAATGCCTTTATCACTCAAAACAGCAGAAGAAAAAATGGGGATAAATCCATCGGTGAGTCGATTTATCATTCCGGTTGGTATTTCTATTAATATGGACGGAACAGCCGTATTTCAAGCGATTGCAACTTTGTTCTTAGCCCAAGTGTACGGATTGCAATTGGATACGCCAACTATAATTATTATCATAATAACCACTATCTTGGCCTCTATCGGAACGCCTTCTGCACCAGGTGCAGGGGTTATTGTGCTGGGTTCTGTGTTGGGGACTATCGGAATTCCGGTTACGGCAATTGCACTTATCATTGGGGTGGATCGCCTTTTAGGGATGTTCAGAACGTCAATCAACGTGATGGGAGATTTGGTGACCTGTCAGGTATTTAATAAAATGTACTTGAAGGAATTAGAAAAAAACAAGAATCAAGAAGTATGAAAGAATTAAATATAGCACCTTTATCGGATTGGGGATTGAGTTCGAAACGACCAATTATTATTTCCGGACCATGTAGTGCGGAATCTGAAGAGCAAGTTATGACTACGGTTTTAGGCTTGAAAGATGTTGATATTATCCGTGCCGGAATCTGGAAACCTCGAACCCGTCCGGGCTCGTTTGAAGGTAGAGGAAAAGTAGCTTTGCCTTGGATCAAAGCAGCCGGAGAAGCTATCGGAAAGCCTGTGGCTGTTGAAGTAGCAACACGTGAACACGTAGAAGATTGCCTCAAAGCGGGAATCGATATTCTATGGATTGGTGCTCGCACTACGGTGAATCCGTTTTCGGTACAAGAAATTGCCGATGCTCTTCAAGGAGTGGATATTCCGGTGATGGTCAAAAATCCGGTGAATCCCGATTTACAACTTTGGATAGGAGCATTAGAGCGAGTAAATCGAGCAGGAATTACTAAGATTGCAGCTATTCATAGGGGATTTTCATCATACAACGAGACCGTTTACCGAAATAAACCCATGTGGGAATTTCCGGTAGAACTCAAACGATTGTTTCCGGAATTGCCGCTGTTTAATGACCCGAGCCACATTTGCGGAAATACACATCTTTTGGGGCAAGTTGCTCAAAAAGCGTTGGATTTGGAGTTTGACGGACTGATGATAGAATCGCATTGCAATCCGAAAGTAGCTTTAAGTGATGCTGCTCAGCAAGTCACTCCAGATGAATTGAAAGTATTGTTGTCAAAACTCGTTATTCGCAAAGTTTCGACTGATTTCAAAGATAATCAACTGGATGATTTTCGCTCACAAATAGATAGAATTGATCATTATTTGATTCAAATTCTCAAAGAAAGAACCGAAATGGTAAAACTCATCGGGGAATACAAAAGAGAAAATAATCTTACGATTTTACAAAACAATCACTGGGATAGGGTAATTCAAAATCGTCTTCAAAGTGCAATTCAGATTGAGTTAAATACTGATTTTGTAAAAGCTATTTTTGACGTGGTTCACAAAGAATCTATTCGACTTCAAAACGGAATTTTAAACCAACAGACTAAAGAAAAAGAAGGAGAAGAGTAATGAGTGCCGGGATGGCTTGTACGTAAAATATTTTTTTACTTACGGTCTTTCCGCCATAAATTCCGGCAATAGCGACACAAATCACAAAGAAAAGCGCCACATTTTTTGACCATTCTGGATTTTCGATAAATAGTGACCAAATAAGTCCGGCAGCCAGAAAACCGTTGTACAAGCCTTGATTTGCAGCTAAGGGTTTGGTAGAGGCAAATAATTCTTTGGGGAATTTTCGGAAGGTTTTTCTGCCGATTCGCTCCCAAGCAAACATCTCAAAATACAGAAAGTACAAATGCTCTAGTGCCATAAATCCGATGAGTATTTTGATGACGATTTCCATAGCTATTTATCGGTTTTAGCTCCAACAACGGCTACTATTTCGCCTTTGATGGTTTTTTGTTTGAAATATTCCAAGACCTCTTGGGCGGTTCCTCTGTAGTTTTCTTCGTGTAGTTTACTTAATTCGCGAGAGATAGAAACAGGTCTGTCTACTCCGAAATATTGCACAAATTCTTCTAAAGTTTTAATAAGCTTGTGGGGCGAAACATAAAAAATCATGGTTCGCGTTTCTTCGGCAAGAAACAAGTATCGGGTTTGTCTTCCTTTTTTTTCGGGTAAAAATCCTTCGAATACAAATCTGTCGTTCGGAAGTCCGCTATTGACAAGTGCCGGAACAAAAGCCGTAGCACCGGGCAAGCATTCTACCTCAATTTGATTTTCGATACAAGCTCGGGTAAGGAAAAAACCGGGATCAGAAATAGCAGGGGTTCCGGCATCCGAAATCAGAGCTATTTGCTCCCCTGCTTGTAATCGTTTGATGATGTTTTCTGTAGTCTTGTGCTCATTGTGCATATGGTGCGAATGCATCGGAGTCGAGATTTCGAAATGTTTGAGCAACTTTCCGCTATTGCGAGTGTCTTCTGCTAAAATCAAATCGCATTCTTTCAAAACCTTAATGGCTCTGAAGGTCATATCTTCGAGATTTCCGATGGGCGTCGGGACGATATACAACTTCGACATTTACAGGAATTTATTTTCGATAATTTCTAAAAATCGTGCTTCATATTCATCTTTAGAAATCCAGTTGTTATAATCGGGTTTCACAACATTCAGAATAAAATCTTTTGCTTCGCTAAAATTATCAAAAGTACCTAATTGCGAAATTACTCTATTGAAGTCTTCACTTTGTCCGCCAAATAAATGAAATTCAAAAGCAATGCGGTCATTTAGCCCGATGTTGAAGTTCTTTTTCACGGCATCGTTAATCGAAACACTTTTTTTAACTTCTTGGATAGTTTCTGTAGGCTTTACTTCGGTTTGTTGAGGCTTATTGGTCTGCATGTCCGTAAATAATTCGTTAGCAAACGAAATTTCCTCATACATTGGTTTTGGCTTATTGGGTTTTGCGTTGGATAATTCGGCTTCAAATGCTTCGAATTTTACCTGAAAATCATCGATGTTGATTAAAGGTTCTACGATAGGCTCTGATTTTATTAAAGGTTCTGTGGTAGGAGGAGTTTCTTCAATAATTTCTTCTGTTTTTTCAACTTCCGCAGCGATAGGCTCTTCTGTTGTTTCTTCCTCTTCTTCTTTTGTTTCTTCTAATTCGGTCGAAATAATAGTTGATTCTTCAACAATCGTTTCTTTTTCCTCAGAAGAGTCTTCGTTAGATTCAATAACTTCGGCTTTTTCTTCAACAATAGTCTCTTGGATTTCGGCTTGAGGTTCCGCTACAATTTCTTGCTCATTAACCACAGCGATTTCAGGCGCAGCCACTACCGGATTTTCTAATTTTTCTTCGATATCCGAAGGAATTTCCACGGTTGGATCTCCGTAATTTTCTTCTACAAATCTTAAGACAGAAAGCGTTTGATACAAGTTAAGTGTTTCTTGCTGAAGCTGAATGATTTCAGATTTATTTTTGAGTTTTAAGATTCGGTGTGCGATACTGATAAGTTCTGCTTCTAAACGATTTTTCATAATTGTTGATAATTATTTTTGAGTAAAGCCTTTAGTTTTTAATATATTTGTTTGCGATACAAAGTAATGAAAAGTATCGGTCTTTTCTACTAAAAAATACTAAAAAATGTTTCTCGAAAATACAGTAAATCACAAAGAACAGTTCGGTTGGATAGAGGTAATATGCGGCTCAATGTTTTCGGGAAAAACAGAAGAACTCATCAGGAGATTACGTCGTGCGCAGTTTGCCAAACAAAAAGTAGAGATTTTTAAACCATCGATTGATGTGCGTTATGACGAGCAAAAAGTAGTCTCGCACAATGCCAACGAAATTCACTCTACACCGGTTCCTTCATCAGCGAATATTCGTCTCTTGGCGAGTGATTGTGATGTGGTAGGTATTGATGAGGCTCAATTTTTTGACGACGAAATTGTGCAAGTTTGTAATGATTTGGCCAATAGCGGAAAACGCGTGATTATTGCCGGATTGGACATGGACTTTAAAGGAAATCCTTTCGGGCCGATGCCCGCGCTGATGGCAACGGCTGAATATGTAACAAAGGTTCACGCCGTGTGTACACGTACCGGAAATTTGGCACATTACAGCTATCGCAAAGCGCAAAATGACAATTTGGTGATGCTCGGAGAAACGGAAGAGTATGAGCCGCTGAGTCGCGCGGCGTATTTTCAGGCGATGAAAAATAATTCCAACAAATAATCCTTAGATTTTATTTACGAAAGGCAGCCGTTTTGGGTTTTCTCCTTAGAGAATCATTAGGTTTTTCTTCGCGAGTAGGCTCTTGAGCTTGTAACTTTTGTTTTTCTTGATTGATACGTTCAACGATTCTGTCAATCATTTTCTCGTAATTTTCAGGATTTTTGACGTAATATTTATTGCTTTGCGCGAATTGCAAACTATCAATGCCGTATTTGGTATAAATGTATTCTTCAGGATTGATATTTTTGCGCTGGAATACTTGATAATTGGTGTTTCGGATGGCTTGCAGGAAATTCAAATCATAGAGAATGTCTTCCATTTTGTCTTGCGGAATGAGGTTTTTGGGTTTTTCGACTTCTTTTTCAGCACAACTTAAAAAAGTAACAATCAAAAATAGATATGTAATTATTTTTTTCATTTTTTAAGTCTTTAAGTTGCTGTTACCTATCGAAAAGAAGTCTTTGTCCTGCCTTTTCGTTTTTTACTTTCCCGTTTTGATAAATCAATTTGCCATTCACAAATGTATGAGTAATTTTTGATTTAAAATTCGTTCCTTCAAAAGGCGACCAACCGCATTTGTACAAAACATTGTCTTTTTTTACGGTCCAAGGCTGATGGCTGTTTACGATAACTAAATCAGCATAATAGCCAGGTGTGATAAAACCTCTTTTTTCGATTTTGAAGATTTTAGCCGGATTGTGACATGCTTTTTCTACAATTTTTTCAATCGAAATTTTGCCTTGTAAATGAGTTTCAAACAAAGCTACTAAAGCGTGTTGTACAAGGGGTCCTCCGGATGGGGCGTCCAAGTATTTTTTAGATTTTTCTTCTAACGTATGTGGCGCATGATCGGTAGCGATGTTGTCGATTCTTCCGTCCAAAAGTGCTTTCCATAAAGCCTCTCTATCTGCAGCGGATTTTACAGCCGGGTTCCATTTGATGAAGTTTCCTTTTTTAGTATAATCTTCATCGGTAAACCAAAGATGGTGCACACATACTTCGGCTGTGATTTGTTTTTCTTCAAGCGGAATTTTATTGGTGAAAAGTTCCGTTTCTTTTGCCGTTGAAATATGGAAAATATGAAGTCTAGCACCAGTTTTTTTAGCTAGTTCAATAGCTTGTGAAGAAGATAAATAACAAGCCTCTGCACTTCGGATTTTAGGGTGATATTCCACCGGAATATCCTCGCCAAACTCTTCTTTGTAGTACGCTAAATTATTTTTAATGGTCGTTTCATCCTCACAATGTACTGCGATAAGCATTTTGGTGTTCGAGAAGATTTTCTCAATTACTTCCGGATTGTCTACTAGCATATTTCCGGTAGAAGAACCCAAAAACATCTTGATTCCGGCTACATTTTTCGGATTGGTTTTTAGTACTTCATCCAAATTGTCATTGGTAGCTCCCATCATGAATGAGTAGTTGGCATATGACTTTTCGGAAGCAATTTTGTATTTATCTTCGAGTAATTCTTGAGTTACCGCATTCGGAACTGTATTCGGCTGTTCGATAAACGAAGTAATTCCACCGGCTACAGCAGCTTTACTTTCTGATTCGATATCGGCTTTGTGAGTAAGTCCCGGTTCTCTGAAGTGAACCTGATCGTCAATCATTCCCGGGATAAGATAATTGCCTTCGGCATCAATAATCTTCCAATCTGATGACTTTACGCTTATCTGCTCTGCAATTTCAGAAATATATTCATCTTCGATTAAGACATCACCTTCGGTAATAGTTCCTTGATTTACAATTTTTGCGTTTTTGATAAGTGTAATTGCCATAAATAGACTGTCGAGATTTGCCTACAAAATTACGACTAGATTTTATTTTTTACTGAAAATATTATGTTATAATTTGTTCAAAAAAAGAAGTGAATATTATAATTTTCCGAACAATTTCTTGATTCGTAGCGCAATTACTCCGAAAACAGCTTCTTGGATAATTCCAGAACTCATTTTGGATTCGCCTAGAGTTCTGTCCGTAAAAATAATAGGAACTTCCACTAGCGAAAACCCTTTGGCAAAAGTTCTGTATTTCATTTCGATTTGAAAGGCGTAGCCAACAAATTTAATCTCATCGAGATTGATACTTTCTAGAACTTTTCGTTTGTAGCATACAAAACCTGCGGTAGTGTCCTGAATTTTCATTCCGGTAATAAAACGAACATACACCGAGGCAAAATAAGACAATAACACTCTCGAAAGCGGCCAATTCACCACATTTACTCCCGTTACATAGCGCGAACCGATTGCCATATCAGCATTTTGGTTCATACAAACCTCGCTTAGTCGGGTTAAATCAGCTGGATTATGCGAAAAATCGGCATCCATCTCGAAAATCAAATCATATCCATGAGCAAGAGCCCATTTGAAGCCATGAACATAGGCGCGACCAAGCCCGGATTTTTTCTCGCGAATTTCTAAAAAAAGTTGGTCAGGGAATTCTTGTTGAAGCTCTTGAACTTTTCGGAATGTTCCGTCGGGAGAATTGTCGTCAATCACCAATAAATGAAAATCCTGATTCAAATCAAAAACCACTCGAATGATGGCTTCGATGTTTTCGATTTCGTTATAAGTAGGGATGATGACCAGTTTTTTCATACGTCATTAAGCTCCATCAACAAAAGGATTTTGCTTATTCAAAAGGGTTGTATTTTACTACTTCCCAAGTAGGGTTTTTCAGGTCAACAAAGTAGTAGTGAACCATATCATTCTTGTCAAAATTTCCGTTTTTGTTAATGTCTTCAATGGTTCTGAAGTACAAACGGTTTTGAATTTCGATCGTATTCCAATCAATCAACTCTTCAAAATCAGCCGAAAGTTTGATAAAGTTAGCTCCGCTAATCTCACTGATATAAAGCGTTTTTATGTCGTTGGAATTGATTTTACTGTCTTTGTTGGTGTCATTGTCCACGAGGGTATAAACCAAAATTCCTTTGCCCAGTTTTTTCGAAATCTCATCCAAATAAGTTACAGTATGGATTTCGACTAATTTATCGGTTAGCGTTTTGGTCGAAGTAGAATCAATGTGTTGGAATTTCAAGTTGTTGAGGTATCCGGTAAGCTCAAATCGGTTGTAATTTGAGATGGAATAACTCATCGAATTTGTTTTGCTGGAACCGTAGCGCGAAGCATTTCTGTCATACAAACGCACATCACCAATAGCATGAATCAGGTATTTTGTTCCTTCCATGTGCACCGGAAGATCAGAAATTTTAATCTGAGACGAATCTACTTTTACTTCCTGAACGGTTACCTCTTTGGTTGGTTCTTCATAAGTAACTTTCGGGGTTTCAGGTGTTTCTTTACAGCTTGTAAATGCCAATGCGGCTCCCAAAAACAAATATCCAAACTTTTTCATAGGTTCTCTATTGGTTCATTCAAAGGTAGTATTTTTGGCGAAATGACACCTTGAATTAACAAAAAATTACTTTCGCTATACTTAGCTGCGCAGGCTTCGATTTAGATTTTGATGTTTAATTTAATACTGAATACACGCGTGGTAAGATAATTCGGGATGCCGTATTGTTGCTTGGTATAAACATCTCTTACCCATGTATTGGTAATAGCATTTTGGTTATTGAACATATTGAATATTTCCACTCCAATAGCCATTTCTTTAAAATTTTTGAAGAATCCTTTTTCTTTGGGATTGTCTTGGTCCACAAATACGTATGAGAATCCGACATCGGCTCTGCGATAATCTTTTAGTCTGTTTTGATAAACATACGGATCAGCATACGAAGGCGATCCGCCCGGAAGTCCTGTGTTGTAAACCAAATTCAGATATACTTTTACGTTCGGGATGTTCGGCATATAGTCTTGGAAAAGCACGGCAAACTTTAATCGTTGGTCTGTCTGACGAGGGATGTAACCTTTGTTATCGATATTTTCTTCGGTTTTTAAATAACCGAAACTCACCCAAGATTCAGTTCCGGGCACGAATTCTCCGTTTAATCGCGTATCAAATCCAACGGCATAGGCTTCGGCATTATTATCGGCTTGGTAACGAATTCTTACGTTTTCTACCGTATACGGATTGACATCAGTCATTGATTTATAAAACGCTTCCGATACCAATTTGAAAGGTCTTCCCCAAAGTTTGAAGCTATAATCATGCGAAAGAACATAATGAATTGATTGTTGCGCTTTCACATCCGATACAACAACTCCTTGGTAATTGCGAAGTTCTTTGTACATCGGTGGTTGGTGGTACATCCCGAGTGAAAATCTAAATAACATGTCTTTTTCCCAGTTTGGTTTGATGGCAAATTGCCCACGTGGAGAAAAAACCGTTTGATTGGATGATGACATATTGTCTCCGGTTACGTTCCAATTATGAGCTCTCACACCGAGATTGTAAAAAATTTCGTGCGTTCCGATAGTGGAACGTCTGTTGAATTGCACATATCCAGATAAGCGGTCAATAGTAGTAAAATTGGTAGCTCTTACGTTTTGGTAGGGTACAAGCGGCCCGGTATAAGGCGAATAAGGTTGGTCATTTTTGTCGTATCCGACAGGAGGATTGAGCGAAAATCCTGCCGAGTCAATAACTTCCCATTCTACTAATCGGTCTCTGAGGTCTTCGCGGGTGTATTTGAACCCCCATTCCACTTGATTTTTACTGCTTAGATTGTGAAATCCTTTCAATTCCAAATTAGCTATAAGTGCATCGAGATTGTTACGCCCGTGATTGAGTTGTGAACCAATTCCGCGCGTAAATTCTACTTCGCCATAGGTGTCCGAACCAATATTGGTATCCACTTCGCCTAAGCGATATTGCCCTAAAATATCAAAATATTCTTGTTCTATGGCATGATAAAGCGAACCAATTAGCTTTAAACTAAAATTATCATTGACTAAATAAGTAGTTTTGAGTGCTCCAAAATAAGTCGTGTATTTATCTTTTTCTTGTCCTTCATAAAAAACCGAAAGTTCGGTCGGATTGTCAATCGTTCCGAATTTGGTGCGACGAACAAGCGGTTGATAATCGTATTTATTCGAAGAAATATTACCTAAAAAACTGAATTGCCATTTGTTGTTTGGAGTAAAGGTTATGTAACTTTGAACATCAGCAAATGCCGGTTTGAAGTTGGTTTCGGTATCTTGAGAATTTACCAAAAGTGAATTGTCGCGATAACGCCCGCCGATAATTCCACTCCATTTTTGATTTTTAGTTACGCCTTCTAATGTTAGGCTTCCGCCCAAAAAACTCGCCTCGGCAGTGGCTCCGAATTCTATTGGTTTGCGGTAGTTAATGTCTAAAACAGAAGAAAGTTTATCGCCATATTTAGATTGAAATCCTCCACCCGAAAAATCTACATTTTCTACCATATCGGTATTGGTAAAACTAAGTCCTTCTTGCTGTCCGGAACGAATCAAAAACGGACGATAAATTTCGATTTCGTTTACGTATACCAAATTTTCGTCATAATTCCCGCCACGAACATTGTATTGTGTACTAAGTTCGTTATTTGAATATACACCCGGAAGCGTCTTGATAAGGTTTTCAATTCCGGCATTCGCGCCCGGAAGAAGGCGAATTTCTCGTGGAGCAATGTTGGTTACACCTTCCACGCGTTTTCGTCCTTTATTATCAATTTTTACTTCTCCGATTTGCTCCGAATGTAGATTCAATACCGGATGTAATTCATAGTCTTCGTTGGGTTTTAGTTCTATTGTGATTGAATAATTGCCATACGATAAATGTCTAAAAAGTAAAAGCGAACTAGTTTTTGCCGGAATTTCCAAAATGTAAAATCCGTTTTTGTTAGAAACGGTTGTTTGGTCCAAAAAACTTACTTCAACTCCTTCTACAGGTTGTTTGTTTTCGTCCAGAATTATTCCTTTCACTCGAGCAGTTTGTGCCGTTGCCACAAATCCGAAGAGAAAGAAAGTAAGTAAAAATAAAAGGTTATAAATTGACCTTGTTGTATGGTTTATTCTGGAGTGGACAAGCGTGTTCTGAGTCATTTTCGGGGTATTGAGCGAGTTGATTTTGTTCATCGATTATTTTTGACTTCTAAAAAAATGCGTTTCAAAGGTAGTAGAATTTCCTACATTATCCCTCACTATTACTTTCAAATCGTTTTTGCCTTCGCGAACTTTTCCGTCTGTAAAGTCATGGGAAATTTCATTGGTTTTGTATTCGTATTCCATCAAAATCCATTCATTATTCAGATAAGCCTCATAGGTGTCAACGCCCGACAAGTCATCTGTGATAACCAGGCGAAGGAATTTTTCGGAGCTTATCCAGTTTCCTTGTGAGAAGTTCAAAGGTCTAACTTTTGGAGCAATGGTGTCTTGAACTAGCAGGAATTTTCCGGTATTTCGAGTAAAGGTTTTAAAACTTGTAGGTGTTACTTCGGTTTTGTTGTATCTTTTTGAATTTCCCTCAATCGAAGCGATAAACGTTTTTTGACGAAGTTCGCCTTCTATTTTAGTATCTTTAAAAGTGATGCTGTAATTTTTATGCACCGGAATAGTTGAATCAGCAAAGGTTAATACATCGTCTTTTATATTAAATAACAAATCAAAATCATTGTAAAATGTATTAGCCGGAACATTTATGCTTACATTTTCTTTCTCATAAATATTATCAATTTTAGCCTTCAAGAAATAGTCGGTTTTGGTGTTTTCTTTTTTGATTTTTGGCGGTTCAACGCTGTATTTCAGTGGAATAATTACTGTGACTGTATTTTCGTGGTAATCCGAAATAACAATTTTGTAATTGTAAGTCAGATTGGGTTGAATATCGATAATTCCGCTTTTTTTATTACCGCTAATAAGGCTTAACGGATATTTATTTTCGACAAAAAGCTTCTGAATCCAAGTTTTTTGCTTTTTCAACTTTGCATAATCTATGTAATTGTTCAGGTAGCGCGTTTCTGAAAAGGCAAATTGACTGAAAGTAATGTTGAATTCCGGATTTCCGTTCAAGGAAGTTTCAATAGCATACACACCATTTTTGTTCCAATTAAAATCAAATAAATCATAGGCGTTCACACCAAAAGCTATTTTTCCGTTTGCTGGTATGGGTTGGCTGAGGTAGGTTCCGTCTTTTTGTAAAGATAAATTTACCGTTGTTGGCAATTCCGAAGAATTAGCATACGAATTTTCTCCGATCGGATAAATATACACATTGTTTAAAGTAGGTTTTTTGGTGTCTGCAATGAGTTTATTAAATCCAAAATGCATCGGATTGATGGTGTTTTCGGTTTTAGTGTCTCGAATTTCAAAATGCAAATGTGGTCCGCCCGATCCACCGGTATTACCCGAATAAGCAATCAAATCTCCTTTTTTTACTTTGAATTGAGAAGCCGAAGGGAAAAATTCCACTTCGAATGTTTTTTTACTATATTGTTGACTTTTGACATAAGCTTCGATTTCCGGAGCGAACTTTTGTAAATGGCAATAAACCGTAGTGTACCCGTTCGGATGATTGATGTAAAGGGCTTTTCCGTTGCCCCAAGTCGAAACTTTGATACGTGAAATATACCCATCGGCAGAGGCTAAAACATTTAAACCTTCTTTTTGCTGGGTTTTGAAATCCAATCCGGAATGGAAATGATTGTTTCTGAGCTCTCCAAAACTACCCGATAAATGAAGGGGAACCTCAAGCGGTGAAGCAAAATAATCGGTAGGATAATTAGGCTGCTGGGCAAAAGCAACAAAAGTGAATAGTAAAAAATATATAACGTGTTTCATTGATAGTATGCAATTTTTTAATTCTAAAATATTGAATAATAAACTTTTGTAATGCCTTAGGATTTGAATTATTATTTAATAAATTTGATTTTGACTCTAAGATACTAAATATAACGCAGAAGTTTTGAAAATCATATGAAGTTCAACCGCAGAAATTTTATAAAACAATCCTCTTTGGTGACTTTGTCGGCAATGATTCCTAAAATAAATTTAGAAATCAAGCCCCAAGGCGAGGTTAATAAACCAATCGTGATTTCTACTTGGAATTTTGGTCTTAAAGCGAACGATAAAGCATGGGAGATTTTGAGTGATTCGGGTAGAGCACTCGATGCGGTAGAACAAGGAGTTCGGCTTACCGAAAATGATCCGTCCGAGCGAAGCGTAGGATATGGCGGAAGACCTGACAGAGAAGGAAGAGTAACGCTCGATGCCTGTATTATGGACGAGAATCACAATATTGGTTCGGTAGCTTTTTTGGAACATATTAAAAATCCTATTTCGGTTGCGCGAGCAGTGATGGAAAAAACACCTCATGTGATGTTGGTTGGTGAAGGAGCGTTAAATTTTGCCATTTCTCAAGGATTTAAAAAGGAAAACTTACTCACTACGGATTCTGAAAAAGAGTGGAAAGAATGGCTCAAAAAATCCGAATATATTCCAAAAGTAAATATCGAAAATCACGATACGATTGGGATGGTAGCTTTGGATGCAAAAGGAAATCTTTCCGGAGCGTGTACCACTTCTGGATTAGCTTACAAAATAAATGGTAGAGTAGGAGATTCGCCCATCATCGGAGCGGGACTTTATGTCGATAACGAAGTAGGAGCCGCCACAGCTACCGGACATGGTGAAGAAGTTATCCGAACGGTCGGAGCACATTTGGTTGTGGAGCTTATGCGACAAGGTAAATCTCCGCAACAGGCATGTCGAGAAGCTGTTGATCGGATTATAACGATTGCCAAGCGTCGTGGTAAAGATGTAAAATCAATTCAGGTTGGGTTTATTGCCCTTAATAAATCCGGAGAACATGGCGGATATTGTATTCAAAGCGGATTTGAATATGCCGTGAGAGATTCGAGCGGAAGTAAACTTATCAAACCCGAATATGCACTGAAATAAAAAAGGCTCTCATTCGAGAGCCTTTTGTTTATCGGTTTGTTATCTATTAATAATAAGTATAACGTTTTACTTTCGCAATGTGTCTTGCCAAGCGAATTACTTGGTGAGAGTATCCGTACTCGTTATCGTACCAAATGTACAATACCATGTTTTTACCATCTGCAGAAACAATTGTAGCATTGCTGTCATAAATTGCAGGAGCGGATGTTCCTACGATATCTGATGATACTAATTCATTATTTAACGAATATTTGATTTGCTCTACTAAGTTTCCTTCAAGAGCATATTTTTTCATCAAGTTATTGATGTCTTCTCTTGATGTTGTTTTTTCAATTTCTAAATTCAAAACTACCAAAGAACCATTCGGAACCGGTACACGGATAGCGTTCGAAGTTAATTTTCCGGCAAGACTAGGGACAGCTTTTGCCACAGCGCTACCTGCACCTGTTTCGGTAATAACCATGTTCAAGGCAGCTGAACGACCTCTTCTGTATTTTTTGTGGAAGTTATCCACTAGGTTTTGGTCGTTAGTATAAGCGTGGATTGTTTCAAGGTGACCTTTAACAACTCCAAGATTATCTTCGATAACTTTTAGAATTGGAGTGATGGCATTGGTTGTACAAGATGCCGCTGACCAGATATTTACTTCGTCTGGATTATAATCGTTGTGATTTACTCCGTATACGATGTTTGGAACTCCTTTTCCTGGAGCTGTTAACAAAACTTTTGAAGCACCTTTTGATTGAAGATGTCTAGCTAAAGCTTCTTCATTTGTAAATACACCCGTATTATCAATTACTAGTGCATCTTCAATTCCGTAAGCGGTATAATCGATTTCTTCCGGACTGTTTGCAGGAATAATATTTACGTGAGTTCCGTTGATGCTAAGTGCTTTGTTTTCTAAATCAGCAACTACAGAACCGTCAAAATCTCCGTGAACTGAATCGTGACGTAATAGAGAAGCACGTTTTTCTAAGTTTTTCTCATCAATTGCACCTCTTACTACAATAGCGCGAAGACGAAGTTGTGTTCCTTTTCCGGCTTTGCTCATAAGTTCACGAGCTAAAAGACGACCGATACGTCCGAATCCGTAAAGAACAACATCTTTTGGTTTGTTGTTTACGAAATCTTTTGCATCTTTTAGTTTGTCGATAACGAATGCTTTTGCATCATTGTATTTATCGTCTTCTAAATGGTATTCGTATGTGAGTTTTCCGATGTCTAATTTAGAGTGAGGCAAGTCTAACGAAAGAATTTCTCGAGCGATTTCTACAGTGTCAAATACAGAAATAGGTTTTCCTACAAATTCACAAGCATATTCGTGAAGATTTAAAATGTCACTCACGTTTCTGTCAATTAATTGGTTTCTGAAGAATACCAACTCGATAGATTTGTCATACCACAAATCGCTGATAATTTTGATAAGCTCAACTCCCGCTTTACGTCTGTCTACTTGAAAAGAAAGTTCCTTTTCATACAAATTCTGACTCATAATGAATTTTTTTGTTGTATTGTTTTTGCTTTGAAAAATTAAAGGCACAAATTTAACAATTAAAATGTCTTTAAGAAATATTTAAATTAAAAAGTGCTAATTAAAATTTTTACTACTCGGAATCCCTTTGTGTGAGTGGGAAAATAGAGTTTAACAAAACTTTATGAATGTGTAAAATACTAATATTCAATTCCTTTCGTTTAAAAATATAAGTATAGCCTGTATTCATACATAAAGTTTTAAGTTAGTAGATTGGTTTAGTTTAAATGTCCCGCCACCAGCGGGACATTTTGTTTTATAGACTTAGACCAACGATTTCTTTTACTTTATCCAAAGTGATATTTTGTCTTTCGCCCATCTGAGTCATATTTCTACTTTCGAGGCGATTGGTAATAGTCTGGGCTAAATTAGATAAATCTTCAGAAGTGTTTTGACTTACTTGGGTTAACATTCCCATTTTGTGGAAAAAGTTTTCTAACTCTGAAATGGCTTTTTCGGCAAGAATATCAGTATTGTCATCTGATAAATGGAATACTTCTTTAGCCAATTGCGCTAATTTTTCTTTTTTGGTTTCGAACATTACGCGATAAAGACTCGGGAAGATGATAGCCAGCGTGCGCGCGTGGTCAATTCCGTAAAGCGCCGTCAGTTCATGACCAATCATGTGAGTGACCCAATCAGTCGGGACTCCTTTAGAGATAAGCCCGTTGAGTGCCATGGTGCAACTCCACATAAAATTAGAAGCGAGTTCATAGTCTTGCGGATTCTCCATTACTTTCGGACCTATTTCGATAAGTGTTTTGAGGATACTTTCGGCTAATTTATCTTGAAGAATTGCTCCGTGGGGATAGGTCAAATATTGTTCTAATACGTGGGAAAACGCATCAATTACTCCATTTTGGATTTGTCTTTTCGGAAGTGAAATAATCACGGTTGGGTCACAGAAAGAGAATTTCGGGAAAGTTACATCACTACCGAATGATAGTTTTTCTTGAGTGGCTTTAATCGAAACTACAGAACCCGAGTTCATCTCGCTTCCCGTTGCCGGAAGCGTAAGAACCGTTCCGAACGGAAGTGCTTTTACCGGGCGATGTTTTCTGTAAAGAATATCAAGCGGATCACCTTCATAAACGGCTGCCGTTACGATGAGTTTCACGCCATCAATCACAGAACCTCCACCTACAGCAAGGATGAAATTGATGTTTTCTTTTTTGATGATTTCTATCGCTTTCATCAGCGTTTCAAAATACGGATTAGCTTCTACGCCTCCGAATGGAATAACTTCAAAGCCGATTAAAGCATCAATTACTTTGTCATAAATACCATTTTTGTGGATGCTTCCGCCTCCGTAAACAAGCAGTATTTTTGAATTCACTGGAACCTCTTTAGCGATTTTATGGATTTGATCTTTACCGAAAATAATTTTGGTCGGATTGTAAAATTCGAAATTTAACATAGCTTCAATATTTTAAGGTCTTACAAAGTTACGTTTTATCTCGATAAACGCTTAAAAGCTGATTTGTTTAACCGAATTTTAACCTAACTAATTCGGATGCAATCAAGTACTTTACTATCCGCCTATTTTCGTATCTTTGCCCACTTATAATTTAATAATGAGATTACACAGAAACTTAGTTTACACAACTATAGATTCGTTAAATGCTATTTTTAACGAGAAAGAATACGCAGACAAAGTAGTGCAGCGCGCACTCAAAAAAGACAAACGTTGGGGAAGCCATGACCGCAAATTTGTGGCGGAAACTATATACGAAATCGTTCGTTGGAAAAGATTGTATGCCGAGATTGCGGAGGTAAAAGAGCCTTTTAATCGCGATGAGATTTGGCGAATTTTTGCGGTTTGGGCAGTACTTCGTGGTTATCCGATTCCGGATTGGAGACAACTGGAAGGAACGCCAGAGCGCAGAATCAAAGGAAAATTCGATACTTTATCAAAAGATAGACGCTTTAGAGAATCTATTCCGGATTGGATAGACGAATTGGGTGTAAAGGAATTGGGAGAAGAGGTGTGGACAAAAGAAATTGCGGCTCAAAATCAACCAGCTAAAGTGGTTCTTCGTGTGAATACGCTGAAAACGACTAAGCAAAAGCTAAGAGCGATTTTGATGGATGAAAACATCGAAACCGAATTTTTGAAAGATGCTCCCGATGCACTTGTTCTTAAAGAAAGAGCCAATGTGTTTTTGACCGATGCTTTCAAACAAGGTCTTTTTGAAGTTCAGGATGCTTCGTCTCAAAAAGTTGCTTATCTATTAGATGTCAAACCTGGAATGCGAGTGGTGGATGCTTGTGCAGGAGCCGGAGGAAAAACCCTACACATGGCTTCGCTGATGGAAAATAAAGGGCAAATCATTGCGATGGATATTTACGAAAGTAAATTGAAACAATTAAAATTAAGAGCAAAACGCAACGGAGTTTTTAATTTTGATTACCGAATTATCGATTCGACTAAAGTTATCAAAAAACTTCACGATAAAGCCGATAGAGTACTAATTGATGCGCCATGTAGCGGACTAGGGGTGATGAAAAGAAACCCGGATGCGAAATGGAAATTAGAACCGGAATTTATTGAAAATATCCGAAAAGTTCAGGAGCAAGTACTGAATGATTATTCTAAAATGGTAAAAGTAGGCGGGAAGCTAGTATATGCAACTTGTTCTATTTTGCCAAGCGAAAATCAAGAGCAAGTACAGAAATTTTTAGCTTCTGAAAACGGAAAAGGATTTAAGTTTGTAAAAGATGAGAAAATCTTAGCACATCAATCTGGTTTTGATGGATTTTATATGTGTTTAATGGAAAGAGTGAGCTAATCTGACAAAATTTCATTAAGTTTTTAAAAAATTGTTAAACCTTGTTAACCGCTAGTTAACAAGGTTTTTTTGGTATATAAAATGATGTAATTTTAGAGTTGAATTTTAAAATTGCTCATACTATGAAAAGACTTTCATCATTGTTTTTAGTGGCTCTCTTAAGTGGAGGTATCACTTTGGGAGCATACAAAGTTTGGTTTGAAAAACCTTCTACTCACACAAGCGGAATCACAACCGTATCCAATTTACCAACGTTAAAAAATGTAGGCTACACAGCCGAAGCGCCTGATTTTACCGAAGCCGCCGATTTAGCCTTGAATTCGGTAGTGCATGTTAAAAATGTTTCTTATAGACAAGTTAACAACCCGATTATGGAATTCTTTTACGGATACCGTGGTGGGCAGCAACAAGCCCAAGTCGGTACGGGTTCTGGTGTTGTGATTTCTGAAGATGGATATATAGTGACGAATAATCACGTGATTAACAATGCATCGGAAATTGAAATTACTCTTAATAACAAAAAAGCCTATAAAGCAAAACTCATCGGAACCGATTCACAGATGGATATTGCGCTTCTAAAGATTGATTCAAACGAAAAATTACCGTATATCATTTTCGGAGATTCGGATAATATCCGTGTGGGAGAATGGGTGTTGGCGGTAGGAAATCCGTATAATTTGAATTCGACTGTTACTGCCGGAATTGTATCGGCTAAAGCTCGAAATATGGGCAATCAAATGCAAAATAGCATTCAGTCATTTATACAAACCGATGCGGTAGTAAATCCGGGAAATAGCGGTGGAGCATTGGTGAATACACGCGGTGAACTTATCGGTATAAATACCATGATTTCGTCGAATACGGGCTCTTATGTAGGTTACTCGTTTGCGGTTCCGTCTAACATTACCCGAAAAATCATCGAAGATATTATGGAGTTTGGTAATGTTCAACGCGGCGTGTTGGGTGTAAAAGGAGGTGAATTGAATCAAGCCGTTGCAGAAGAATTAGGCATCAATAGAACCCAAGGATTTTATGTATCGGATGTGACCAAAGGTTCGGGAGCTGAAAAAGCCGGACTGAAAAAAGGTGATGTTATTGTAAAAATTGACAACCAACCCATCAATTCGTTTGCAGAACTTACCGGATATATCTCGACCAAACGTCCGGATGATGTAGTGAAAGTGTATCTTATTCGTGACGGAAAAGAAATTATTACCTCTGTAACACTTACTAAAACCGAATTGCTCACCACGGAATTCTTCGGGATGGAAGTAGAAGATTTATCCGATAGTGATAAGAAGAAATTTGGGGTGAATTACGGAGTAAAAATCAAGAGTAGCTCGGAATTTGAAGATGTAAAAGGAAAAGTAATCTTGTCGGTAAACGGAATAAAAATTCAGAATACGCAACTTCTGAACGAAATTATAGCAAGAAAAAGAGGAAATACGGCTACTCGCATTGAACTCTTAAATGAAAACGGCGAAATCGAAAGGTATTTGATTCGATAATTTCAATCCATAAAATCTGTAAAATCCAAGTAAGTCATTATTTACTTGGATTTTTTTATTTTGTAGTATAGATTTGAAGACGAATTAAAGCAAAAATTATGACAACAAGGCAAAACGGTTCTTTATATACAAAAATCGAAAACAAAATCGCCACGGTGGAATTCGGACATCCGCAAAGTAATTCTTTTCCGGGAGAATTATTGGATAGACTTACTAAAGAGCTAAACGCTTTAAGCGAAAATCCTGAAGTGAATATCATTCTTTTGAAAAGTGAAGGAGAAGGTGCTTTTTGTGCCGGAGCGAGTTTTGATGAGCTTTTAGCGGTGAATGATACGGAATCTGGAAAAAAATTCTTTTCAGGATTTGCTAATGTTATCAATGCTATGCGCAAATGCTCTAAAATTATTGTAGGAAGAATTCACGGAAAAGCCGTAGGAGGTGGAGTTGGGATTATTTCGGCTTGCGATTATGCTTTGGCAAGTGTGGATGCCGCGGTAAAATTATCAGAACTCGCTATCGGAATTGGACCTTTTGTGATTGAACCTGCTGTTTCTCGAAAAATCGGGAAATCAGCTATGAGCGAAATGACACTCGCTCCACATCAATGGAAAAATGCCTATTGGGCAAAAAGCAAAGGTTTGTATGCTGAAGTGTATGAATCGGTGAAAGATTTAGATAAAGAACTTGAGATTTTCTGTTCAAAATTGGCTGAATGTAATCCGGAGGCTTTAATGGAGATGAAAAAAGTTATTTGGGAAGGCACCGAAAATTGGGATACGTTACTTTACGAAAGAGCCGCCATTTCAGGAAGATTAGTGCTTTCGGATTTCACGAAAGAAGCGCTTTCGAAATTCAAGAAATAGAAATATACGGATATAAATATAACAGAAAAGCCCATAAAATCGGGATGCTCTCTACCCAAAACGTAGTGTAGTATTTCGATTTTTTTTCGTCTGCAAAATAAGTAAAACCAAAAGTAACGAGTTTAATAAGTAAGTAAATTCCGAAAATTGTAGGCTCGAGAGGGAAGTACAATTCTAACAGGCTAAGGGATATTAGCATAGCGTACACTACACGTTTAGTCTTTTTTACGCCGATAGTTTGAGGAAGTGTATGTAAGCTTTTTCGGTCTTCTTTCAAGTCAATAATATCAAATACGAGTATCAAAGAAAATACAAACAGAAATCGTTGAGTGATTCTTATTAATAATATAGTGTCGAAATGAATTTCGGTTTCTAATAACGGCAGAATAAGCGTTACAATAGTCCAGCAAATGGCAACGATGTAAGCTTTCAGTCCAGGGATGTTTCTTAGGTTAATCCATTTAGAGCTGGGTGATTGATAAATAAAAGTGAGTAATGCAATTAGAAGTAAAGCTAATTTGGAATTCGTATTAAACTGAAAAAATTCGAAAACAGCCACGCCGCCCATTAATATACTAACCAAAATGATGATTTTTATGTCAGTTGCAAGATTTTTGTGTTTTAAAAATGGACTGAATTTAGCGTAATTGTTTCCTACAATTGAGCTCGAAAATCCAAACAATAGTACCTTTTGGTCAATAGCCATATCAAATTGGTAGTAGCTGATAAGTTGAAGAGCTACTACGGCTAAGCTGACGTGAAAACTGCTTTTGAGGTAAAAATTGAATAATCGTTGCATCAAAAAAAATATTAGCAGAGTTTCAAATGGAATTTTTGTTAGAAGCGGAAAAATTGTAACTGTTTAAAAATAAGGATTGTTAAACCAAATTTTCAGATTGTATAATTTTAATTGCTAAACTACGTTTTTTAAGAATGGAAATATTTTTTTATATTATTTTTTTTGTACATTTCGCAACTTAAAAATTAAGCTAATAGTAACAGACAATGAAAATTAAATTTTTGACCTTATTGATGGCTATAGTATTTGTGCCATTTATGGGAAATTCTCAAGAAAATTCTTGTGCGGATGGGTTTTTATTTAAAACATATAGGGAGTGGAATCCTCAAATTAATATTCAAGATGTGGTTATTGACTGGGATTTCTCTCAGGTAAATAACGTTCAAGACTTGACTTTGATTATTGAGGTTCAGGGTTTGGATAATTGTTGGGAAGAGTTAAATGGCGTGAATCGATTTGCTCTTATCAAGAATTCAGTCGAAAATTTGAGTCAAAATTTGAAAGGTACTATTCGAGTAGAGCATTTAGGGATAAATTCTAAATGTTTTAAATGGAGAGCCGTTATTGTAAATTCTGCTCAATCTTGTGAGAAGGTTACAGAATGGGAATTTAAGAATTTTCTTTAATAGTAATTTGAAGTGGAAATGAAAAAAATAGTACTCTTTATTATAACCCTAATTTCGTTAAACTCTTTTGCTCAAGGCCCAAATTGGAATGTGCCACCAGCGATAGATCCTTTCTGTTCGGGAAGTGCGGCTTTGACTTTTCCAAACGTAGGAAATGGTCCTGGAGCAGGTAATATGGGTTCAATAAATATAAGCCCCTCTGTCCCTAATCCTGGAGAGTTTGGAGGAATGTGTGATGGGCTAGGAAGTACACCAAATCCAAGTTGGTATTATCTGCAAATTGATAATCCAGGTGATTTAACATTTAATATATCCCAAACTAGTGGTGATGTTGACTTTATGTTGTGGGGGCCTTTTAGTAGTGTTGAAGAAGCGCAAGCGGCTATTCAGGCTGATCCGACCCAAGGTGTGGTAGATTGTAGTTATAGTGGTTCTGCTACCGAAACAGCACAAATTAACGGGGCGGTCTCAGGGCAGATTTATGTAATGCTTTTGACTAATTATAACGGATCTCCTGGTCAGATTTCGCTACAGCAATCAGGCGGTACGGGTTCGACCAACTGTGAGATTGTATGTGGGGTGAGTTTAGGGAATGATGTAATTGTTTGTGGATATGATTCATGGGGTCTATCTGCGGTATTTAATGCTAGTCAAACTGCGAATGTTCAATATACATGGACTACTCCTACCGGTACATTCACTGGAAGTCAAAGTTCAATTGTTGCTACAGAATCAGGTTATTATTCTGTAACGGCTCAAGTTCCTAATTGTGCTGAGCCTGCTACCGACACCGTGTATGTAAACTTAGGAAAAGTACCTGTAATATTTCCTGTGGCAGGATTTCAAGGGCCTCAAGGGGAATGTGAGCCTTGTTTTGATTTAACGACTCAAATTCCGTTAATTCTAGAAGGTCAAAATGTTGCTGATTTTGATTATTCATTCCATTTAGATGAGGTAGATTCTTGGTTTGGAACTAATCCTTTACCAAACCCGGATAGTTTCTGTATTACTCAAAACACTACTATATATGTGTTTATATCAGGAGCAGGAAATCCTAACTGTGCAGATTCAACAAGTTTTGAACTTATAGTAAACTGTGCTTTCACTCCACCTGCAGATATGGTGTTGTGCGATAATGACCACAATAATTTTGAAGATGTGGATTTAGCCGATTTGGCAGCGCCGATATTAACTCAATTTCCAAACTACCAAGTAACATTTCATTCTTCGGAGGCTGGAGCGAATGCTGGAGGTGTAGATATTATCCCGACAGGAGTGTTTTCAGCACCGATGGGCGAAACTCAAATCTGGGTGCGCTTGGAACACAATACAGACCCTACAGTTTTTGCTGTAGAGAGTTTTACAATAACAGTTAATCCTGCGCCCGATTTATTGGATGTGGTTACCAATTATGAATTGTGTGATACTAACGGAAATGGTCAAGCACAATTTGATTTGAATACAAAAGCTTCAGAGGTTTTAAATAATACTATAGCTACTTTAACTTATCATACTTCTCAAGCTAATGCAGAAACAGGAGCGAGTCCAATCAATACAATTCGCGTTTCAACAGGCGAGACAATCTGGGTAAGAGGTGTTAATGCAGATGGATGTTATGATGTGACTTCGTTTAATTTGGTTGTAAAACCATCTCCAAAAGTTTCTTTTGAGGTTCAACCTTACGCTTTATGTGATGAAGGAACCGGAACAGCTACTTTTGATTTAACGTCTAAAGAAGATGAATTCTTAGTAACTACGGCTGATATTATCACTTACCATTTATCCCAGCTAGACGCTCAATCCGGTTCTTCTGCTATAGCAGATGTAACGGCTTATGAATCCACAGGTGGAGTTATATGGGTAAGAGCTGAGAACGCGAATGGTTGTTATTCAGTAACTTCGTTTACATTGGTTGTTAATGCGTTACCGGAGGCTCATTCACCGGAGCCGTTGTAT